>Ga0265293_10001818_pt1 | contig 45188 bp, 34 predicted proteins | sample Munlanlewell138R_FD_192505 | JGI IMG/M metagenome (GOLD analysis project Ga0265293, IMG submission 192505) | Leachate microbial communities from a municipal landfill in Southern Ontario, Canada - Leachate well 138R | ecosystem: Engineered > Solid waste > Landfill > Unclassified | place: Canada... | reverse complement strand
TAGCTTGGCCTTGAACTTATCCGTGAATTGTCTGCGTTTCTTGCCCATCTGCATCCTTTCTTTTTGACCATTTAAAGGATACAGATTCCACTTAAGACAGTGGTACTAATTTCGGGGTAAACCGCAATCATAGCAATATGCCTGCAGCAGCCCCTATAGTTGTCTGTTGCAGGCATTTTTTTTCAAAGGAAGTCTTTGAAAGAAAATCGTCAGCAATTCCAAAATAAAAAACGGGCGTGACGATTATTGTTTTTAGCCACTATCTAGAAGTCTTTCCTCCCTTTTTCCTTCCTCTCTTCAATTTCCAAATTAGTTCACAGCCCAGATCCGGCAATCTTATGCTCATTACTTCCGTGTGGCAGTGACTCTTTATTTCGAGTTTCGTCGGGTCGCGTCAGCACTTCCCTTAAATCACTTTCATCGAAACAAAAGGTCTGCTCTCTATTTGTCGGTATAAGCGACTATAGTTCAAATAACCTAATCTGTTTTTGCATATTACTAATATTAAGCACTAAGGTATAGTGGATATTTTGCGGAATAGTAACACAGTCAAAAATGTTAGGGCTAAGTAGTATGGTGATACAAAAGTGTATCGCTACTGTGCAAAAGAAAAAGATCAATTGCAAGGAGAGAGTCTATGATTAAGCATGTGTTTGTATCATTGTGTTTATTTGGAATGGTTGCCTTGATGGGCTGCTCCAATGATTCCATGAAAGACGCCATCGACTTAACGGTGGGCGGCGAATCTTTTACCGGCGTCATTAAAACAGATGATATCCGTTGGTATAAAACGCAACTGGAAGCAAAGAAGGAATACGCGTTCATCGTCAAATCAGACGAATACAGGGGTTCTGTCGGCGCTATTTTTTCGGTCTACCTCGTAGAAGATGATGTTCAAAACTTGATGTGGCAAGAACATTATGATCCCTCCCGATTTATCCAACTCACCCATGAAAATGATGACTGTTGTGAGGAACAATTTCCACCTTATTACGACGAATGGAGTTATGCCAAACAACTTGCCGTACCTTATTTCATGGCCCCGAAATCCGGCACCTACTATATTTCTATCGAGGGCTATACACAGGTTAATGGCGATAAGCCCGCCAACACCTATGCCTATGCGGACACCTTGGTGTACAGCGTGGCTGTCAAATATGCCTACTCCCCCTTCAATCCGCAAGGCGTGAACATTGAACCTAAACCTCAAGGTGCGGGTGTGCCTTATGTAAACTCGATGATAGAATCCTACGAAGAAGTATTTCACCCCATTTCACTAAAACAAAACCATACCTATCAAGTGCAAATTAGGCGAAGCGACAACGTGTACTTCCCCGAATGGCTCGATGAATATGGAGAAGAGTTGTCCGATTCGATGTACTTTACCGCGCCTTATGACGGTACCTTCTTGCTTTGGGTCGAAGGTTTCGGTGATATGTTCGGCTATGCTGAATACGGCTTGCGGGTTCAAGAAGATGATCACGGAAATACTATGACCACCTCTACAGAAATTCCGCTCGAAGCGGCGTCCACGGTGAAGGGGTATCTCGGAGAAAATGATCAAGATTGGTTTAGCATTACTATACCCGGCAAAGAAGATCCGGAAAGCCATAGCTATAACCAATATCGCATCACCATTGACAATCCGGAAAAATTTAACTTGAGTGGAATTGCACCGGAATTAGACGATGACGCACAAGTTATTCCGGGAAGTTATCTTTTGATCCAGCAAAATCATGAATACAAAATAAGTTTTCAGGTTGTCACGAATCCCCTATTTTCTTATTTGAATAATCAGCCCGACGGAGCAGGCGCTTACACCATTTCGATGAAAAAACTTGCTCCTTTAGAAGTCGTCTGATTTTTTCATCCGATAATAGTTTATAATCTATGCCTGCGGCAGCAGAACAAAGGTCTGCCGCAGGTCTTTATTGTTCTTATTTAGGCATTGTATTTTTTTTGATGCAAGCAGCCGCTAAGCGCTTGACACGGGAGTCCTTAATTTCGTAGAATAGGGATATGAAAAAGCAGGGGAGAAGTATTTAGGGGTATTGGTTGTATTAATTCCTCCAAATTAAGTGTAAAGGAGTCTCTATTATGCGTGTATTATCTTCTTTAAAAACGGCTAAGACCCGTCATCCGGGCTGCAAAATTGTGCGTCGCAAAGGACGTGTTTATGTGATCAATAAGATCAATCCACGTTTTAAAGCGCGGCAAGGCTGAGCCTGTTTGTTCTATTTGGATAGGGCTGACAGGGTCACGGCTGTTCCCGACAGACATTTTCTCTTTCTTTCTTTTTCCTTATAAAACCCTGTATCTCATGAGGTACGGGGTTTGTTCTTTTTCGGGGAAGCCGTTGCAGCGCAAAAGCCTTGAGGAAGGCGGCTGCAAGACAATACACAAGCCTTTAAAAAGAGGCTTGATGTTACAACACCTCTCTGGGTTAAAATAGAAGGGCTTGGGATACTTCTTTCTTGTCCGGACTCCTTAAACCACACCACTTCGGAGACGTTTATTAAACCCGTGACAGGCGGGATTCGTAAGCTTAAATATTCATTGGAAACCAACGTTCAACAGATACAATCGTGAAGGGAAGATATTATGTCAAACAAAGATTTGAAAGCCATGTATCGTACTCGTACTGAAGGGGAATTTCCGGAACAATTTTCCGTCTTAGGGCAAGATTATGCAAAGGTGGAAAATCTCCGCTATGGTACGAATCCCCATCAACCTGCCGCTTTTTATCGTCCTGTCAAAGACAGCGGTCTGGTTCTTGGCGCTTATAAAATGCTTAAGACAGGTAAGAGCGGTTTATCGCAGACCAATCTTGAAGACATGCACCACGCTGTCGGTATCCTGAAATATATGAAACGGCCCGCCTGCGCCGTCATGAAACACTGTAATCCTTCCGGCGTCGCCATGCAGCACGGCTCCATGCCTTTGACGCAGGTCTATGAGCGTGCCCGTGACGCGGATGCACAAGCCGCCTTTGGCGGTGTCGTCGCATTTAATACGACTGTCGACGAAAATACAGCGGAAGAAATCATGCAAACGATTATCGAAGCCGTAGTCGCCCCGGACTTCTCAGAAGGCGCTTTGGAGCTCTTCAACGACTACGCGCGTTTTAAACGGAACAAAGATATTCGTATTGTTTTGACACCCCCTATTGCCGGACTGCCGAAATATCTGGGGGATACCCAAAATGCATGGGAAATGAAAGTCTTTGATGATGGCTCCATCGTCTTGGCGCAACCCTATCTCTCACGGATGCGGTCGGTGGAGGATTTTGTACCTGCCTATAATGACCATGCTAAAAAAGGACGCATCGATATTGCCCGCCCTGCAACAGAACAGGAATTGGAAGATCTGCTCTTTGCATGGAGAGTCAATTTACACGTGCGCTCCAACGGCGTGGTGATTGCTCGAAACGGACAGACCCTCGCTGTGGGCACCGGCGAACAAGACCGCGTGGGCGCCGTACAGCAGGCTGTTCATAAGGCAGCAACAAAATATAAAGGCGACGAGTCGCTCAGCGGCGCCGTTATGGCATCAGATGGTTTTTTCCCCTTTCGTGATGCAGTGGATGCAGCAACGGGTTCAGGGATTAGTGCCATCGCGCAGCCGGGCGGCAGCGTGAATGACTATGATGCTATCGTCGCAGCCAATGAATCGAATACCGCCATGGTCTTCACATTGGAGCGCTGCTTCTCACATCACTGATAAGCCCCCTTAACGTGCCATTAACGCCTTCTGCAGCTCTTTTACAGAGTAATAGACCAAGTCAGGCTTCCGGGTCGCTTTTTCAACGTCTTCCTTGGTACTCTCTCCGGAGAGTACCAAGATCCCCGGCATGTCCGCTTCATGGGCCATGGCAATATCTGTATATAAACGATCCCCTACCATAGCGGTTTCCCCCGCTTCCCTTCCCAATACTTGCAACGCCAATTGTGCAAAGGCAGGTTCCGGTTTACCAATAAATTTGGGCAGGCGTCCTGTAGCGGATTCAATTAAAGCGGCGATGGCGCCGCAGTCCGGGATATACCCGTATTCTGTCGGACAGACGCGATCCGGGTTGGTGGCAATATAGGGGAGTCCGGCACTAACCAACAAACAGGCCCGTTCCAGTTTTTCATAGGTAAGGGTCTTATCAAAAGCGATCACGACTGCTTCGGGATCTTCATGCTCAAGATCCATTCCGACGCGCAGCAATTCTTGCTCAAAGCTTGGAGTGCCCAAAACACACAATCGACGGTAAAGCGTTTCTTTTTGTAAATATCGCGCCGTAGCGGCGCCAGCCGTAAGTATGGAGGAGACCTCCACGTTGATTCCCATACGCTTTAGTTTGTTTTGGTAATAGTCGCTATCCGCCGATGGATTATTGGTCAAAAATAAAAAAGGGATTTCGGATTGTTGGAGATAACTTATAAATTCAACAGCGCCGTCAATAAGGTTTGGACCAAGATATACCGTACCGTCCATGTCCAGTAAAAACGCGTTAATTCTATTTATAGTCATCCCTTCTCTCCTTCTTTATAGTTGCTGTTACATTAAAAATTGTATTCGGTTCATCATCCGTCAAAACAGCGGTATCTAACGAAGACCGGCATTAGGAACACCACCGCCGTCTAAGGCAGTCTAACCGCTATCCCCTTCCCTTTGCAAGAGGACTCTGTTTGAAGGGCAGCTGTAGGCTGAATCGAAGTCTCTAAATAAAACAGGCATGTACGCTTTCCAAAGGAAAGAATACATGCCTGACAGTCGTCAAAAAAGGACTTAATCGGGGCAATCAATAATAGTAGTTGGTGCCGGTATCCGTATCGGTATCCGTTCCCGTGCCTGTCCCGGTTCCGGTACCGGTGCCTGTGCCGGGAATAATCTTCCAAGCCGCTTGTCTATCGGCCAGTAGGAGTCGATCAATAACAGCTGTGGTAAATTCCAATTTGATTTGGAAATTACTGATTTGGGCATGCTCCGGCTTTTGAGATACCGGTCTAAGATGTCTTGATGTACGCATTATTGTTTCACTCCCTCTTTATCGGGTTAAAATGAAAATGAACTCAATCAACTGATCCAATGAATTAAGCAGGAATTCTTTCCAAATATAAAAATTGGAGAGTTGCGACAGGGCCGGCTTCCGCGTTACCGGTTTATGATGCTTCATTTTTATTCTCCTGACCGAGTTAATGCCTTTTGTATCGATCACAGGTCACAATTTATATTCCAACAACCTGCCCAGACCTAGGCAACACCACTTTATTATGCAGTATTAATACCACAAATGCAAGTTTTTGTCAAGTATTTCCTTTTCCTATCAATGTAAACTTTTTCGGTTCCACCTAGCGAAGCCATTCTCTACGGGTGATTTGCCGGCGGCTATTCCGCTACAGGCAACGAAAAGGGCGAGATGTAGGGGCCAAATTCTTTTTCAGCAGCCACTAAGCGATCCCGTTGTTCGTTCAAGATTTTGAAAAGGAGTTCCGGACCGTCAAAGACTTGCTCGTGATGAAACTTCATCACACGATCCAGCTTGTCCAGATTCTCTTGGATGCGAATCGTGAATTGTTCCTCATAAGCTTCACGGGTGTATTCTTTGTTTAGCACTTCTTTAAAGAGCTCTTTCAAATCTTCATAGCACGGGATCATGCCCGTGGGTGCTTTCAGCGCGCACACTTCATTGTGGACACGCCGTTCCATCCATTTCACCCAAATATGTTTGTCGCGCACACCATTGACAAATTTTCCCTCTTTGTTGCGTAAGAAATAGTTAACACCAAAGATTAAGGGCGGGCGCTCTACTTTTGTTCCAAAATCTAAATTATTTTTAATGTATTGCCCCAAAGGAATGGCGACAAAATCCTGAATACTCATGAGGTTAATTTCAGGCACCCCTTCTTTGCCTATGGTAGCGAAAGTGGTCTCTGTCTCAAGGCTGGCGCCATAGGCGATAATACCATGTTCCCAACTGAAGGCTTGCTGACAGGGTACATACGCCAGAGCGTCGCGGCCGCCGTACATGATTCCCGACAGCTCGACGCCACAGGGGTTTTCCAATTCCTTGTCGCAGTTTTGCAGGGCACGCAGGGAAATGGCATAGCGCGCATTTTTGTGGGCCAATGGAATTTCCGCCCCTTCTTGGTCTTTCTTTCCTTTGTACCATTGTCCGACGAAAGTCTCGCCGTCATCGGGCGTTTCCCTATCCATACCCAGCCAATAAGGTTTTCCGTCTTTGACCAAGACGTTGGAGAAAATCACTTCACCCGGTTTGTTGAGGGCATCCCAAATAATGGGGTCATCTTTTTCCGTTACGTTTTGGATAATACCAAAAATACCGGCTTCTGCATTTACTGCCATACATTTGCCATCAATCGCTCTGAAGAATGCGATGTCATCGCCCACAATGCTTTCACCGGGCAACATGGCCGTGGAGGTCTTTCCGCAGGCACTTGGGAAGGCACCGGCAAAATACGTTTTGCGTTCGTTTTTGCCGTGAACGCCCATGAGGAACATGTGTTCTGCAAGCCAGCCTTCGCGACTCGCTTTTTGAATGGTTAAACGGAGCGCAAGCTTTTTAAGTCCCACCGTATTGCCCGCATATTGGGTATTGACGGAATAGACGATATCCGTTGTGTGATCAATATAAATCCGCTTCTTATCGACCTCTGCGCTGACTTTGCGATCATCGACTTTACCGCTTGAATGGAGTGTCGCGAAAAACCGGGCATCTTTGCCGAGACGTTTAAATTCGTTAAAACCGGGGCGGTATAACAGATCCAGAGAATGAGAGACGTAGAATGAATCGGTGCATTCCACGCAAGGGATGCTGAAATCTGAAGCATTCGGTCCAAGCGCCATAAAGCGCACAACCATAATACGCCCACGCATAGAATCTTTTAACAGTTCGCGAATTTCTTCAAGCCCTTCTTCGCGGTCAATTTGGTTCAATGCCTTACTTAGCGACTTCCCTTCAGGCACAAGATACTTCGTTACTTCACGGTCTCGTCCTTGATCTTGGGGACCATCAAAGTGAATGGTATGGCCATCAATGCACAGGGAACGTTCTTCACCGATTTTTTGTGCCATCTCACGGGTATAAGCAATATCTTCTTCTTCGTCAGTGCTCACCCATACGGAATCCGGGGCACACAGCTCAACGGAATCCGCCAAGAATTGAAAAAGCGCCTCGTTATTCAAAGACTCAATCAATGAAGAATTGCGTTCATCAAGCATGGCTCGTAATTTTTCAAGATTTGAATTACTCATCTTCAATTTCCTTTACAACGATAAATTTGTAGGCAATGCTTTTTGTCCGGCTGCTTTATGGCATAAAAAACTTTCACGGGACAGCATCGCCGAATATGTTCGTCAGACAGTACTGCTGCTTAAGGGGCGGCACTTTTTACGCACTAATCTGTATGTACAAACTTATTGCCTGACCGCCTTATCAATTATTAAATGATGTTTGCAGCGTTGTGCTGTTACTTCGTTCTCGACCGGAAATTTTGCCTAGGTACCTACGAATCCAATGCGTACAGTTCAGGGAGGCATACACTTCAATTAGTTCCCATTTTACAAGACCATGGTTCAGACGGAGGGATAGGGCAAAAGCTTCACTTCCGGTAGCTCAGCCTTTATTTAGCAGTGGAGTATATAGAAAAAGGCTATTGTTTTTCAACTTTTAGAGATTTTAAGCCGAATATTTTACAAAACATATCTCTTTGTCCACGGAACAAGCGGCGTCGTTTATGCAATGGAATATACGGATACTTTCCCCGATCCCGGCTTCGGAAAGGCCGGCTATTCACCCCATCGGGCTTTGTGCGATTCTTTTGCCATCCACTGTGTTTGAAAGTCTAAGATAACCATCCATTGCCGGGGTGTGTAGCCGGCAACGAGCCCCTGTTCCTTCGGCATTTGGTAGGAAATAGTGGTAATATGTTTTATCCCCACAGCATAATAGAGGGCGACTTGTTCCGCATAAGATAAGGTACGATGACGTTCATAGGCACTCAACAACATATGGATTCGATGCTCCATTTTTTTCTCATCAGCGGCACTGCGAATACATAAATTGGAAACGGCGTAGGACAAGTCTTCGAGATAACATCCGTCTCCCGCAAATTCCATATCAATGATTCCATTAAGCTTTTCATTGATGAAGAGTAAATTGCCGCTGTGCCAGTCTCCGTGAATGATACCTGTTTCAAAGGTATGACGCTTATCCGCATCTAATTCAGTCTTTGCATCATTCAAAAACTTAAAAATATTGTTGCAATGATTTTTTGTTTTAGGCCCCTTATCTTCGCTGAGCGCCCGCTCGAAAAATTCCTTCAGATTATGGGTGGGCACTTCACTAAAACGCCATTTTCGAGCGTCCCTCGGAGGAGCAGGCATTCCCTGACATACCTGATGAAAACGCCCGAGGGCACTGCCTGAAATCTGCAGTGTATTTTCAGTAACGGGCATGGAACCGCCGTCCAAAAACTCTTGTAATTCCAAGGTTCGATTATCCAGGCAAACGAAAGAATGACCGTCGCGGGTTCTTTTAATATTGGCAACGGGCAATTCGTTTTTAAGTAAATGATAGGCGAGATTATGCTGAAAATAAAGGGCATCCAAGGTGACCGGATCATTGTCGTAGGTTTTAAGAAGAAATTTACCGGCCTCGGACTCCACTACCAGCTTGTAGTGTCGCCGTTGGTGGGTGGTTTCAAGAAAATAGGGGGTTTTAAATGCACCCAGATCATAATTTTCTTTTAGGATTGCGCCGATTTTCTCAAAGTCGTTTTTATCGAATACCAATGCCTGTAAAACCTTAAGGAGACCCGAATAGGCTTGAGGAAACAGCCTCGCAATAATGACATTTCATTCCTAAAGTATTCGGTAATGTTATTGTGATGATACCTTGCACGATAGACTGCAAGCAGACGCATTGTGACTCAATGCGCGTCGTAAATCCGTCATAACTCTTCCCTTTTATACTACCATGGAAGCGATGGACTTTTCCACAGATAGAGCAAACGCTAACATTCCTATAAGCCGTTATTGCTTGTATTTTTTTTCCGCAATACCCTGAAAAATCCCCAATTCTTATTTAAAGGAGCGCCGAAAATTTTCTCTGTGTCAGCGCGGGCAAAAAAATGAGGTGTACTCAGAGGGGCTTTTCAGATACAATATTATTCATGGAACGGGCAACTACCAGAATATACACCATATCCGAGGTAACACAGCGCATCAAAGGGCTCCTTGAGACTGAAATAGGAACGCTTTGGGTCAGCGGCGAAATCTCTAATTACGTGCGTGCCACATCGGGGCACGCCTATTTTACCCTGAAAGACGCCAACAGCCAGCTTGCTGCCGTCATCTTTAAAGGGCGCTTAAACTACGTTAAATTTGTGCCTGAAAACGGTTTAGAAGTCCTTGTTCGCGGAAAACTCACGGCTTACGAAAAGCGCGGTACCTACCAGATTTTAATTGAGGAAATGCATCCGAAAGGACTGGGCGCACTTCAGTTGGCCTATGAAAAGCTGAAGCAAAAACTGGCAGAGGAAGGCTTGTTTGACGAGAAACACAAAAAAAAGATTCCGCTGCTGCCCCGTCGTATCGGCGTTGTGACCTCCCCCACCGGAGCCGCCATTCAGGATATTTTGAATATTATTAATCGGCGTTTTGCTAATGTCCATGTCTTGTTATATCCCGCCCGTGTTCAAGGCACAGGTTCGGTAGAACAAATTGTACAAGGTATTCGCAGCTTAGATCAGTGGGGCGTCGATGTCATCATTGTGGGCCGAGGCGGCGGTTCTTTGGAAGATCTCTGGTCTTTCAATGAAGAACCCGTTGTACGTGCAATCTTCGCCGCCACGACACCTATCATCTCCGCCGTTGGCCACGAAATAGACTATAGCCTCTCTGATTTCGTGGCGGATCTGCGCGCGCCCACGCCCAGCGCCGCGGCGGAATTGGTGGTTCAAGAACGCGCCGCTCTTGTGGATCAATTACGACAATACAAGAACCGTTTAAAAATGGGACTGGGACACCACTTCTCCCGTCTGAAGACACACTTTACCACGTTGAGCGAATCCTGGGTCTTTACAAGTCCGGAAATGCTTTTCCGTGAATACAGACAAGTTCTGGATGAGCTGCGGCTTAACTTCGGAAAAACGCCTGAAATATTTTTGCTGATGAAAAAACAGGAGATTGCACGCAATGCGCGTCTCTTAAGCGTATTATCTCCGCAAAAACGACTTGGTGAACAGACAGCGCAATTCGAGGCATTGAAACAACGGCTGAATCGCGACGGCAGATTAATTGTGGATATGACGCGCCGCCGTTTTCATGCGCTGCCGGCGCGGCTCCACGCATTAAGCCCCTTGGCTGTCCTAGGACGAGGCTACGCACTTGCTTTTAAAATGCCGGAAGAGGAACTGTTGTATTCCGTGACGCAAGTCGAAACAGGAGAGGAAGTGCGCCTTTGGCTCCGTTCCGGAGAACTGATTACCCAAATAAAAACCATAAACGAAAAAGGTGGAATCAATAAATATGAGCTCGAAAAAGAATAGTACCTCCAAGGAAAGCAGTTTTGAAGATGATCTTCAGCGCTTGGAAGAAATTGTCAATGATTTGGAATCGGGAAAGCTTCCCCTTGACTCGGCTTTACAACAATTTGAAAGCGGTGTCAAGTTGGTGCGTAAATGTGAACAGACCTTGAGCGCCGCAGAAAAAAAGATTGAGATGCTGGTACAAGGCATGGACAACAACCTTGAAGCGGTTCCCTTCAATGAATCGGGTGACGCCGAAGAAACGGCAACTGCTGAGAAGCCTTCTCCCGACACCGCTAAGCATCAACCCAAAGAACCTAAAAGTAAACAAGCCCCTCCGAGTGCCGCAGAATATTCTGATGCAACAGAAGACGATGCTGATGACGAAGATGAACTCTTCTAATGGACATGAACGCCTTCTTAAATAATTGTGCGGCATTGGTCGATACTGCACTTGAAACCTATATCGCCGCCTGCATCGGCGCGCCGGCAGCACTCTTGGATGTAATGCGCTATAGTGTGCAAGCAGGCGGGAAACGCTTTCGCCCTGCCTTGGCACTGGGAGCCTGTGAATTGGCCTGCGGCGATCCTATGCCTGCTTTGCCCGGAGCCTGCGCACTCGAAATGATCCATACCTATTCCTTAATTCATGATGATCTGCCCGCCATGGATAATGACGACATGCGCCGGGGCAAACCCACCTCCCACAAAATATTTGGTGAAGCTGTTGCGATTCTTGCTGGCGATGGACTGCTTACCCTTGCCTTTCAGGTGATCGGACAGCGTGGCAATTTGGCGGCCATCCATGAACTTGCCCGCGCCTCCGGCATTGAAGGCATGGTAGGCGGTCAATATCTTGACACCCAAGCCGAAGGAAAGGCCATTACTCTTGATGCTCTCAAAGAAATCCATTCAAAAAAAACGGGTGCATTAATTACCGCTTCGCTGCGTATCGGCGCGCTCTTAGGAGACGGTTCCGATCATTTGCTGGATTGTCTCACAGGCTATGGTGAACATCTGGGATTACTATTCCAAATTACCGATGATATTTTAGATGTCACCGGAGACAGCGCCGCCTTGGGCAAGACGATTGGCAAAGATCAGGAACAGGGCAAGGCAACCTACCCCGCTCTGCTGGGATTGGATCAAGCCCGTGCCTTGGCCGATGAAACCGCAGCAGCAGCCTTGGCAACACTTCATAGTTTTGGATCGGAAGCCGACATCTTTCGGCGGCTCATCGATTTTTTACGGCACCGGAACCACTGATACGAATTCAATACTATGCGCCTCTCCTCTATGCCTGCAGCGCGCCTACTGCCCCTTCGGGAAGGAACGATTCAACACCCTTCAAGACGTTCTTATCGGGCTTTGAAAAGGTTGTCTCAATTTTCAACTCGCATTATTTCTTAAAAGATTGCTTATTAGATGATGTTCACGGCAAGATCGAAAATGATTTCCCATGTAGAATTCTCCACAGATTCATAAAAAAACAAATTAAAATTTGCTTTTTTTCTTAATTGCTGGCATAATACAGACTTAGCCTTGCGCAAACTGTATTGTTGGTTTTCGGGGGCGACATGGTTTCGACGGTGGTGGATGAAGTATGAGCAGCGTGCCGAGGTCCCCGGTGGCCTCGTAAAAAACCGGGAAACACTTAACTGCGAACAATAACTTCGCTCTCGCTGCCTAATTAAAGTGCAGCGCGTTCCGGTCGTAATTGCCTGCTAGCGACTAGGAACGACAGCAGCGGGCCTTGAGTCGGGAACCGACAACATACCGATAAGAGTACTTCGTTGTCTAGCGATGTCGAAAAGCGAGTCTGACGCGTTTCGAAAGGGCGAATCCTCAAAAGAAAGACTACGCACGTAGATACTGATATGGAAGCACTATCGGACGCGGGTTCGATTCCCGCCGCCTCCACCATGTTTTGTTTTGCGTTCTACGTCTCGTGTGAGATGTTCGTCGAAGAAGTCTTTTGCCATGGACTCGGCTTCGATCATGTAGAGTTTCATGGCAAAAAGGATGATGAAGTATGAATGTCTATGTAGGCAACCTTGCGTATGCCACCACAAGTGACGGTTTGCGCGCACTCTTCGAAGAATTTGGCGAGGTAACATCGGCAAACGTAATCTCTGATCGAGATTCCGGGCGCTCCAAAGGCTTTGGTTTTGTCGAAATGGCTGACGATGCAGCAGCTCGTGAAGCAATCGAAAAACTGAATGGGACTGAAGTTGACGGTCGCACCATTACGGTCAATGAAGCACGCCCTCGTGAAGAACGCAGCAATCGTGGCGGACGCGGCGGTGGTTATGGCGGTGGTCGTGGCGGATATCGCCGTTAATATAACGATTCCGTAAATAACGCTTATTAAAGCCGGAGCATTTTACCATGCTTCGGCTTTCCTTTTTTATCGGTATATGTTTGGCGTCGTCGTCCGCTGCGCGGGTGCGCCTCATAAGGGTCGGATATAAATATTACGGTACCACACCTCTCCCCCATGATCTTGCAGCGCGAGCATCCCTTCAAGAGGCAATTCTGAAAACGCAATGGGGAATTTACCCAAGGGGGTCGTCATCAAACTGAAGTCCGTGTCAATCACTTTCCATCCATTGACAGTAACCTTCACTTCTTTTCCTTGGACACGAATGTCATAAGAATTCCATTCGCCTGCAGGGCGGGCAAGATTATACATGGGACAGGCCATGTCGTAGATGGAACCTGTTCCTGTTCTGCAGGGGACTTTACCGTGATCATCGAGGACTTGAATTTCGAAGCCGCGACGGACAGGATCATTTTCTTTGACGCGCAAGAAGACACCGCTATTGGTTCGCTTAGCCACTTTAAATTCTACATGTAATTCAAAGTCGCTAAATTCGCGGGCTGTATATCCGGCATAACGCAATTTTCCAAGGGACTTCCCGAACAAATGAAGCTGCCCGTCTTTAATCTCAAAGATCGCGTTGTCGTCTGTAATATTTTTCCAATGGGTTTCTTGATCCGGCGCAAGCAGATTCACCCAGTCCTCACCGCTTGGCGGGTCGGTAGGCATGCCTTCCGGTCGAGGCTTCCATTGTCCTTCCAGTGCAAACTGTACTGCGAAATAGCCAAGACCAATACACAATGCCGTCAGCACCACGGTGATTAGGATCGTCTTTTTCATACCAATACCCTCCGTTTATTTTGGATAATCAGATACATACGAACAATGAATGCAAGGTTTCAGACGCAACACATTCATCCGTAATAGACTCATTAAAAACTATTGTTTTATTTTTTGAGAACTTTATATTTCGGCCGTTGCCAAGGTCATAATAGATTCTTGGTTCGCCTCTGCTCCGGACAGCTCGCCCATAATCCGCCCCTCCCGCATTACATAAATACGATCACACATTCCCAACGCTTCAGGCAGCTCGCTGGTGATCAGAATAATCGCCACGCCTTGCGCGGCAATCTCATTTATGAGCCGGTAAATTTCCATTTTTGCACCCACATCGATGCCGCGCGTCGGCTCATCAAAAATCAAGACTTTGGAATGGGTCAACAGCCATTTTGCCAACACAACTTTTTGTTGAGTTCCCCCACTTAAATTGTGGACGATCTCTTCCACGTGAGGCGTCTTGATTTTTAATTTACCTACGAAATCCCGGGCGATACGCCGCTCTTTCGAAGGCAGCAGCAGCGGCCCTTTCAAGGCGGCATTCATATTAGACAAGGTTATATTCGCGCGCACACTCATACCCAAGACCAAGCCCTGCCCTTTACGATCTTCCGTGAGCAAGCCCAAACCATGGGCTATAGCTTGCCTGGGAGAACGAAAGACAAGGTCATTATTGTCCAGTGTGACTTTTCCTTCCGTTAAAGGATCTGCGCCGAATAAAGCGCGGGCAACTTCGGTACGACCGGCGCCCACCAAGCCGGTAAGACCAATCACTTCCCCCGCACGTACTTGGAAAGATATGTCGGAAAACACTCCTTTCCGCCCCAGTTTTTCTGCACGCAAACGAACAGCTCCGGGCTCGGAACTCCGCTTCGGAAATTCATCTTTGAGTTCACGGCCAACCATCATCCGTATTAACTCTTCCCGAGATACATCGCAAACATCGCCCGTGCTGATCCAATGCCCATCGCGCATGACCGTGACACGCCGTCCCAGCTCAAAGATTTCTTCCAAACGATGGGAAATATAAATGATCGCCATGCCCTGTCTATAGAGCGACTTGATCAAGGTAAATAATGATTCCAGTTCGTGATCGGTCAAGGTGGCGGACGGTTCATCCATCACAAGGATACGGGCGTTAATGGACAATGCCTTCGCAATTTCCACCACCTGCTGTTCGGCCACGCTCAAGGTACCCACGAGACGCCGCGGATTTAAATCCGAGTTCAACTGTTCCAGGGCGCGGGCAGCATTGTCATAAAGCGCCTGCCACTGTACCACACCAAGACGACGGGGCGCACGGCCCAGATAGATATTTTCTGCCACGCTCATTTGCGGCACCAAATTGAATTCTTGATGAATCATGCTGATGCCTAGGCGCGCCGCCTTATGGGGTGTGTTGTATTCAACGGCTTCACCGTTGAGAAATATTTGCCCCTCATCTTTGGAAATAGCGCCAGCAAGTACTTTCATGAGCGTCGACTTGCCCGCCCCATTCTCCCCCACAAGACAATGAACCTCGCCCGGTCTAACAGATAAATTCACGTTGTTCAACGCTACCACGCCGGGATACTTCTTCGTAATGTCCCGCATTTCCAACAAATATTCGCTCATGAAATTATGTCTTCCATGTTTCCGTCATCCAAACAGCAGCAGTGTAGTTCTACCCATAGATACAAAACACAAGAGAAACATCAAAATAAGAACCGTCTCATTTTAGTAAAATGATTATAACAAAAGGAAGTCTATGAATTGCGAAGGGAGAGGGCATGCCGGCAGGAAAGCGTTTATAGCTTGAGGCGCTGCGCCGCCATTCTTGACCCGGTAAGCTGAAGCACATTCTAACCGCCATAAAAAAAGCGACAGGACTAAGCCTGCCGCTTCAATATTAACGTTATTTTACGACGTAGAGCGATTATTGTTCTTCAAGCACGGCACGGGCGACCGCCTTGGCTAAGCGCCGACGCCGTTGTTCTGAAGGCTTTTCGAAATATTTAACTTCTTTCAGACGTTGCATAAGCCCTTCTTTATTGCATTTTTTCTTAAAACGACGCAATGCTTTTTCAAAGGGCTCGTCTACTTTAACACGAACCTTCGTCACGTAAATTCAACCTCCCTCCTGGGACTTTCTTTCAGCGCCGCGACCTTAAGCGCCGGCAGTGGGCGATACAAACGAGTGTCACTACTGCAACTAAACATTTCACAGGGCACTAAAAACAGCCCTTTTGTGATTCACATAGGCTAGTAGTATAGCATCCGTTGGCTATTTTTGTCAATTTTTTTTACACGGCAGATTGAAGGTTTCCCCATGCCATAGAGGTTTAAGCGTGCATCAGGGCTTTAGCGTGCACGGTAGGGCGGAGGAATTTCCCGCTGATGGACTGGAGTGCGCCTAGCTTCACCCACACCCAATGACGCCGGTGCGGGTATGCACACGAACCTACACAACTCAACGCGCCGTTGAAACGCTCCCTTAACCTTCTGTTTCGCTATCCCATTCACCGCCCCCTCTCGTGCGCTTCCCGTCCTTTGCGTCGACAGAAATGTATAGGTGGTCGGCGTTTTCCGAGCATATCAGTTCTAGTGCCATTCACGACAAGCCGTTAGACACGGGCTGTTGGCGAGGGAAATAATCGACCCGGGAAAACACTTCATTACAGAACTCCTGCCGAAGTCTTTTTTCAGGAAGGGGTTGCAATTCGAGTTTGAACCTGCGGTGTTTGTTTTTTTGTCTCAATCTGGTTTATGATACCCATTTGTAATCAATAACTAACGGTAGGTACATGAAAGACTGCTATGGAACAGCCCTTTACGGAACAACGAGAAGTCAATGAAGCGGAAGTAAGGCTTCTTGAAAGTGCCTTAAAATTATTTTCGGAGAAAGGTTATGAAGCGACCAGTATCCGTGAAATCATTGAAGGTGCCGGCGTAACTCGTCCCGTTTTATATTATTATTTTACAAATAAAGAAGAATTGTTTCGGCGGCTTCTTGAACCCGCCATTGCAGAATATACCAAGGCACTGCTGAATGCACGAGAGAGCTATTCCGAGGTGATTGGTCGGTTGAAAGCTGTGGCACGAACCACCTTCGCCTTTGCCGAACGCAATCCTCAGGCAGTGCGCCTTATTTTACAATTATATTTTTCGCCGCCGAAATGCGGTCTGAAATTAGACAAGTCCATCTATCGTTTGCGACGCTTTCGCTTCTTGGAAGAAATCATGCAAGACGGTCTTGACCGCGCTGAATTAGCAGGCGGTGACGCGCAGAGCCTTGCCCTGATTCTCATTGGTATGATGGATACTTTCGTGACCTCAAAATCTTATCTTCCCGACACGCATCTATCCGGTGAAGTGGCGGAAGGTCTGATTGATCTGTTCTACTACGGTGCTTGTTATAAAGAGACGCCGCCTTCGGTGTTGGTGAGTCCCTTCAAGTACGTATAACCATCGACTTTAATGGGCCGGTCATCATTTCAAGCTTTCATAGCAGTCCCACGTTTCCTGTGCACATTTTTTCCATGAGAATTCACGGCTTCGGATTGCGCCCTTTTCGCGCAGGCTCTCACTCACACGGGGATCACCGGTGACCAATTCCATTTTCCGCGCCAGCTCATCTGTATTTTCCGGGCTGACATAAATGGCAGCATCTCCTCCGATTTCGGGCAGCGAAGAGGCATTTGACGCAATAACAGGACAATTGCATGCCATGGCTTCCAAGAGGGGCAGCCCGAAGCCTTCATGCCAGCTGGGGAATACAAAGGCATCGGCTCCGCTGTAAAGGATAGGAAGCAACATACGATCGCGCAGATACCCGGTGAACACCACACGTTCTGCCAATCCGAGTTGGTCTTGGAGTTGAAAGGCTTCTTCACTACGCCAACCCGGTCCGCCTGCAACAACAAGCGTATGGGGGATGTCCGCTTTTGAGAATGCAGTCAGCAGCCCGGTCACGTTTTTGCGTGCTTCGACTGTACCCAAGAATAAAAGATAGGGCGATGTTATCCCTAAGCTATCATGGACAATGGCGGCTGCTTCCTCTTTGGCGACTGCCTTAAAAAAAGGATCTGCCGCCTCGTAAATCACCCGTATTTTTTCCGGTGGGATACCCAAGTAATTGATGATATCGTCTCGTGTCGATTTAGACACCGCGATAACCCTATCCGCACGGCGGGCATCTTCACGAATGCTGCGGGAAAAGGGCTTCATAATCTTGGGGCTGAACCATTCGGATTTACGTAGAAAACCCAAGTCATGAATGGAAAGAACGCCTCGCGCACGTTTGAGGGGAGGCAGCACATAGTTCACCCCATGAAAGACATCGATACCACGCAAAAGCGTATCGCCGTAAGGCCTTTTTAAGCGCGCCCAGATGCGATACATGAGACGGGAAGGAATGGGGATATGGCTGTAATGAATGGGAATGGCTTTTTTATCTAATGACCGTAGACTCGCGGCTAAGCCGGAAAAGGTGTCCTCCCCTTTCAGTTCGACCAATTCCCGCAGCAAATGGCGTGTATACTGACCGACTCCGGTCGGTATCTTTGTAAAAGGCGTTAGATCAATACCAATCTTCATAGGGCAGTCTCTTTTTCCCTTCATCGTTATCCCTTATGTTTAGGGTCGTCTACTACTATCATACACCGGCCTTTTGATAGGCGCTCCACGTGAGCGCGGCTGTACGCTGCCAACTAAAGGCTGCAGCTCGTTTGAGCCCGGCTTGTTGCAAAGAATAGCGCAACCCGTCCTCTTCTGCCAAGGCAACCATCGCCTCTGCAAGGGCAGCAATATCATGGGGCGCTACGGTCAATGCCGCATCCCCCACCACTTCCTTCATAGCCGAGATGTTGGAGGTGATCACAGGTGTCCCGCATGCCATGGCTTCAACCAAGGGCAACCCGAAACCTTCCATCAGGCTGGGCCAGACAAAAGCCACGGCTTCGCTATACAAAGCCGGCAGCAATGCTTGGGGAACATGATCCAAAAAATGAACACGCTGATGGTCGAGGGATCGGCCTATCAACTTTTCAGGATCCACTTTCCATCCCACCCTGCCTGCCACCACCAGATCAGGCACGGCAGTGTCGGCCCGTGCCCATGCTTCCAATAAACGGAGCAGATTTTTACGCGGCTCAAGGGTACCCACAAAAAGGAAAAAGGTTTCCGGTAGCGTATAGGCAGCCAGCAGGTCTTTGCGTTCTTTTTCAGGAATCGGATGAAAGGCAGCGTCTACCCCTAAGGGCACAACATCAATGCGCGATTCAGGGATTTTATAAAAGTGACGGATGTCTTCTGCAGTGGCTTGGGAATCGGCGATCACTCGGGCGGCACGGCGAATCCCTCTATCCATAAAGAAATTATAATATAAAACCCGGCTGGTCGGGAACCATTCAGGATGAACTTTATAGCATAGATCATGAACGGTGACGACGACGGGACAAAAACGGCTGGTACCGGCGACGCTTGCCGGATAATGGATAAGTGCTGCGCCATACTTTTTTGCCCCTTTAGAAGGGCTTATCTGCTCTCGGTAAAAACGATTGATAAATCCCGGTCGACAAGGAATAATTTGTATCTTTTCGTCTGCCTTAGGGGCAGTCGATCCGTCGGGCCACAGACAGACCATTTCCGGGCCATCTTCCAAACGCGCAAGATTATGGACGAGCTCAACACTGTAGCGGCCCGTTCCGCTTCGATTACCGGCTAAAAGCCCTTGAAAAAGAACACGCATTAAAAGAGACTCCGATAACAGTGCAGTGTCTGCGCCGCACATTGACGCCAAGAAAATTTACGGGATTGGGCAATAGACTTTTCACGCATTGCCTCTTGCAGTGCCTTATCCCCGCAAAGCCGTTCTATGGCGTGGGCAAGTCCGTCAACATCGCCGGGATCTACGTAGAGGGGCGCGTCACCGCCGACTTCAGGCAAGGACGAACTATTGGATGTAATGACGGGACAGCCGCATGCCATCGCTTCCAGCAGCGCAAGCCCAAATCCTTCGTACCAACTGGGAAAGACAAAGGCATCTGCCGCGCTGTACAGACTAGGGAAGAGGGAACGGTCCGGGATATATCCGGTAAGAAGAACCCGTTCCGATAAGTCCGCCTTTTTAGCACGCTCCAGGATTGAGGCACTGCCCCACCCCGCTCCTCCGGCAAGAACCAAACGATGAGGTACGGAAGTGCGCGCAAAGGCTTCTAATAAAGTGAGGATATTTTTGCGTGCTTCGAGGGTGCTGACAAACAATAAATAGGGTGCTTCTAGTCCGAGCGCAGCCGCCACACGCTCTTGTGCCGTGGAGCGCGCTACAGGGACAAAAGATGCATCTGCCGCATCATAGATCACGTGTACACGTTCAGGCGGAACCTGCAAGAGCGATACAATGTCGTCGCGGGTAGATTCGGAACAGGCAATGATGGCATCGGCGCGCAAGGCATCTTTATGAATTGTTGCGGCAAAGGGAGCGCGTGTTGCGGGGTTGCTCCAGTCGGGCTGCCGCAAGAAACCCAAGTCATGGATGGACAATATTCCTTTGGCGTGTTTGAGTGGAGGAAGCACATAATTCACAGCATGATATACGTCCACCCCGCCTAACAGGCAATCTACACGGGGCGCATGGACACGATCCCACAGCAGCTTCAAGACACGCTGCGGTAGGGGAACTCGTTTCACGGGGAAGTCCTTGAGAGAGGACTCCATGCTGCGAAAACCGGCAACAAAGCCACGGATAGACTCCTCTTCCGCCACGTGCAGCATTTCATGGATTAGGTGGCTCACATAATAACCGACACCGGTCAGTCTGTAGGTTAGTGGTGTAAGTTCTATTCCAATGCGCATGGCGTCTTTCTTTAGGCTTCTCAAAATCAATTATGGGGCGGCATTCATAACAAAATTTCCTGCTTACATTTTATAGATATGCGGCGCGTTAAACCACTGTCTCCTTCCACGAATAATACGGCCCCATTCACGCTGAAAAAAGAGACTGCTTTCAGCGCTGGCAACGGTTGGCCTCCGCTATAAAAAATAAGGTCACAAATCCTTGTGGGTTCACGGATCTTGAAAGGGGCGCCGCCGCTTAAAATCGGGCAAGTACACATCGGCACTATCCAAGTTCTGAAACAAAATATGGTTGAAGGACAGTTTTTCTGCGAAGGCGACAACATCGTCATATTCTTTTCGCGTTACGCTTCGGGAAATTTCGGGATAGCGGGACGCTTGGTATTGGGGCGAATATTGGCTCATAAGACTCAAGCCTATGTCCGTCATCTTTTCATCATGAAGCCACAAAAGCATTTCATAGCTAGAGGCAATGTTGTTGGGTAAAACGAGATGGCGCAGCATCACACCGCTTACAGCGACACCATCTTCTATACGGAGCGGGCCGGACTGTCGGTACATTTCGCGCAACCCGGCGCGGGCAACATCAGGATAGGCTTCTGTCTTTGAATACTGACGTGCCGCATCATGACTCATGTATTTCATATCGGGCAGCCACACATCCACAACGCCTTCCAACAAACGCAGCAAAGGCAATGAGTCGTAGGCATTGGTATTGTAGACCACGGGCAGCCGCAAACCTTGGGCATAGGCAAGCTCCAATGCGCATAGGATGGGTAGAATATATTGGGTGGGCGTAACAAGATTGATATTCACAGCGCCTTGTTCTTGCAAGCTTAAAAACGCCTGTGCGAGGAGGCTGAAGTGTCCATCATGTCCCTCCCCTTCATGGCTGATTTGCCAGTTCTGACAAAATGCGCAGCTCATACAGCAATAGGAGAAAAAGACGGTTCCCGATCCTGAATCGCCTACGAGCATGGGCTCTTCGCCAAAATGAAGCAATGCCGCTTGCCATCGTGCCCATTCACCGCCTGCCGCGCCTGCGCCACAGCTGCCTATTTCCGCACCGACCCTGTCGGCACCGCAGGCATGACCGCAAGCTTGGCACGGCGACACGAGTTCTTTTAAGGACGGCAACAGAGCATTTATCTTTGCGCGTTTTTCGTCCGGATTCATCTTTAATTGATTGTCCTATTGATCAGGCGTTTTTGCGTCCATCACTTACATGATTTGCGGCACCGGACAGATCCGGCAACGGCACATTGAAGCGCCTTATTCCGCCATTCATTGCAGGCGGCAGTTCTTTCAATACAGCCATGCTCATAGACTTTTAAAAACGGTCGCCGCCCCAAGGCACTTCGATGCCCAGGCTCTTCGGCGAGTCCGAGAGATAATACAATTCGAATTTCATCCAGTCCTGGCCGCCGGGCAAGTCATTGAGATAGATGCGAACGGTATATTCATTTTCGGGCGAAGGCTGCTCCAATACAAAGGGATGCATGGGCCGAGACTCAATATTCTTAAGAATGACGGTGCCCGATTCTTCAGGCAGTGCCGCAGTTATCTCTGCCACATAGGCATGTCCGGCGTCCCATTTTATGGGTATCAGTTTATAGCCGTCACCCTTCACTTCGAGCATATCCTGTCCATCGACCAAAACTTCGAAAAGGCCAAGCTTTAGGAGATCATCGCTTCGCTCTTTCAAGATCTCTTCATAGCGTTGCTGCTGTTCTGCAATAATGCGTTCCAGTCCCTTTTCGTCAGGCGTCGTTTCTTGTCTGCGCATCGCCTCTTCCCGATCGTCGAGGAGACGATGAGCGTTATCACGGAGCACATCGACACCGTCCAATTGATACCCGAAATTGGGTGTAGCGGCGAAAGCGTTGCGCGCAAGGTCAAAGACATTCAAAGATTCTTCCAAGGCATCACGGTTTTTCTCGTTACCCTCATCCCAATAATCGAAAAAGGCAAAGACTGTGTCCATATAGTGGAGGTTGGTATTGATCAATCCGAATGTCATGGCGGCACGGTTCGACACGGCAGCAGCCAATTCCTTATCTTCAATGAGCGGACCTGCCTCTTCGACCCGTTCACGAATTTCCCGTGCAGCGTCCAGTCCCTGTTCCATGGAACGCAAGGTTTCTTTGCGCCAAGGATCACAGCGCAGATACATACGCCGTAAAAAGTTTAAATGACCCTTGCCGTTATCAATAGCGGGGTATCCCTCAACGGTAAAAATATTTACGCGCATATTGGTAAAGGAGTTGAAGGAACCGTAAGAAATGGGTTCGACATGAAGCCCGTATTTGTACGCGCCTGCGGTGAGCCGGTAGGCGGAAGCCATAATATCGGCAGCTTCCTCGCCGAAGTGAATGGCACAGAAATCCCGAGTCACCTCATCCATGGATACATCGCGATCCCACATGAGACGATAGAGCACATAGGCATAAGCGCCTGTGGTGCCCCAGTCATCCTTGTGCCCTCCTGCGAGGGAGCCCATGCCGCGCACGTTGCTATTGTCGGGCTCCATAAAGGTTTGCAAACCTCTTTGGAAATAGTCTCCGGAAAAGGTGGGGAAAATATGAGACGGCCTACCCTCATAACAATTCATGGTTTCAAAAAGGACTACCGTGTTATGGGGCGTTTGATTAAAGGTCGCGTTATACGGTTGGAACCACCAGCGGTCGCCACGGGTTATTTTTGGCATAAGATAGATATCGTCGGTAGGAATGTCGTCGGTAAAAATGGCGCGAAAGACTTCCGGCTGACAATGGATCTCATGTTCACGAAGACCCCACGTAAAATGGAATAGGGTTTGTTGCATTCTTTCACGACTACATCATGGGTGGCTTTGACGAAGGCATGAAAACGTTTCGTGTAGGGCCAATCACATTCCGGCGCTTCGCGGGTCAGATCGAAGGGTACATAACGATCCCAAAATCCGGAGATATCATCGTTGCACACACTGATACCATCCAATTCAGGAAGCCCTTGGAACAAAAGCCGATACTTTTCCTTGACGGCTTCCCAAAAGGCGGGATCGCAAGGATCTAAGGTAGCATTGACCGCTTCTAAAAGGGAAGGATGCACGGTGAATTCATTGCTGAAGGCATAAAATTTAATGTGCAGGGCATGAGCATATTCGATGAGTTTCCGTGCCCGTTCACGATGCTTCTCGTTCTCCTCTCTTTCCGGATCGGCATCCCACGGAATTAAATCAAGCATATTAGGCCCCGCCACCCAATTAAATCCGTAACGCAGCGCACTGCGCAATTGTTCTTCAGAGCTGCCTCCGTAGGAATTTCGACCCCATGCGCCGCCCAATCGTATCTCCACAATAGGCTCCCGTAGGGTGTTGATCTCGGGTATGAAACGATTAACCCGGAGCCGGTCATAAATCCAATATAAACCATATACATCGGCCTGTATCGATGCCCCGGCAATCACGATGATACGGGCATCTTCACGCTGCAGCGTTGCGATGGCACAACCTTCCGGATTATCGGGAAGGGCAGGCACTTCAAATCCTTCGCTCTTCAACAACTGGGTAATGGGATTGGCAGGTGATGCGCCTAAAATGATGCAATTACCTGAGGGGATACCCTGTGTATGGCTGACCCGATCAATGGCGAGATCGAAACCGACGCCGGCTTCACGCAAATCATCGATAGCCACCTCTACAGCCAATTCGCCCTCATGCACGTCGGTGGTGACCACTTTCCAAGATTCCACGGCGCCGGCAGAGAAGACCACAAACAAAATCATCAGACAACTGAATCCAACAATGCGCATAACATTCCTTTCCTAATGACGTAATTTGAAGACGCAGGCAATGCTGCTTTACAGGGAGTATACATGAGCGCCGATTCAAGGCTGAAATGAAAGCCTTGCAGCGAAGGACATAACAAGGGCCAGGTTGCGCTTTCAGTTCATTCCATCCAGTATAAAATGACACGGCCACCATTGCAGCCGCTGTCAGGAAGCCTCAAAAATGATCGCCTCCCCAAGGCACATCCAAACCGAGCTGCTCCGGCGAATCGGGAAGGAAATACAAATCGAATTTCATAAGCGCCTGTCCGCCGGGCAAATCATTCAAATAGATACGGACGGTAAAATCGTTGTGCGGGGCAGGCTGTTCCAAGACAAAAGGATGCATGGCCCGTGATTCCAAATCTTTGGGAATGACCGTGCCCTGTTGTTTTGGTAAAGGCGAGGTCAGCTCCGCTCGATGCATGGAACCGGCGTCCCATTTTATGGGGATGAGTTTAAAGCTATCGCCCTTTATCTCGAGCATATCCTGACCATCAATCATGATCTCAAAAGATCCGAGTTGGATAAGTTCTGCGGCACGCTCTTGCAAGACCTCTTCATAACGGTGCTGAAGCTGCGCGATGATTCCTCCCAAGTCCTTTTCGCTTGGTGTTGTCTCTTGGCGGCGCTTGGCTTCCTCACGATCTTCCAAAAGACGATGTCCATTCTGTCGCAATATATTCACGCCGTCCAATTGATAGCTGAAGTTTGGCGTTGACGCAAAGGCATTACATGCCAAGTCGAAAGCAGTGAGCACTTCTTCGAGTGTGTGGCGGTCTTTTTCACAGCCGCTATCCCAGTAATCAAAAAATGCGAACATGGTTTCCATATACAGTTTATTCGTATGGATGAGTCCGAAAGTCATGGCGGCGCGATTTGACAGCGCGGCTGCCAATTCTTTGTCTTGCATCAAAGGCCCTGCCTCCTCGACCCGTTCACGAATAAAGCGTGCCCCGTCCAAGCCCTGCTCCAAAGACTGCAGCGTTTCCATTTTCCAAGGTTTACAGCGCCGATAGAGGGTGCGGAGAAAGTCTAAGTGCCCTTTCCCATTGTCGATGGCGGGCAAGCCCTCCGCCACAAAAACATTTTCCCGCGTTGTAAGGGCAGAATTAAATTGTCCATAGGAAATGGGCTCGACATGAATACCGTATTTATAGGCGCCGGCCGAACGCAGATAGGCGGCAGCCAGGATCTCTGCCGCCTCAGCGCCAAAATGGATCGCGCAAAAATCACGGGCAACTTCCTCCATGTTCACGTCACGCTCCCACATGAGGCGAAATATGACATAGCTATAGGCGGCTTCCGTGCCCCAATCGTCCCAGCTGCTTCCGCTTACTGCTGTCATACCGCGCACATTATTGTCGATGGGATCCGTCACGTATTGCAGTCCGCTTTGATAATAATCTCCAGAAAATGTGGGAAACAGATAGGAGGCTGGATCTTCATAGCAGTTCATTCTTTCAAAATGTACTATGGTGTTATGAGGGCTTTGATTGAAGGTGGCATTATACGGTTGAAACCACCAGCGGTCCGCCCGTGTAATTTTCGGTATGAGAAAAAACTTATCGCTTGTTGGAATGTCATCGGTAAAAATGGCGCGGAATACGTCTGGTTGACAATGGACTTCATATTCGCGCAAGCCCCACGTTCGTTGGAAATAGACTTTGTCGCACTCCTCCACGACCACCTCGTATACAGCAGCGACCCATTCATGAAAACGTTTGACGTACGACCATTCACATTCAGCTACGTCCCGAGCAAATTCGAAGGGCACATAAGGATCCCAAAATCCGGTGATATCGTCGGTCAGAATATGAACCGCATCCAATTCAGGGAGCCCTTGAAAGAGGAGGCGATATTTTTCTTGGACCACTTCCCGGAACGTGGGGTCACAGGGATTGAGGGATGCATTAAACTTTTCCAATAGGACGGGATGGCAGGTTAAATCGTGGCTGACGACGTAATACTTCATGTGCAGGTCATGGGCATAGCGAATCAATTCGCGTTCCTCCTCACGATGTGCCGCGTTTTCGGTCATTTCAGGTTCCGCCGGCCAAGGGATGAGATCTAACGCGTTGCTGCCGGAAAACCAATTGAAGGTATAGCGCAACGCCGTACGCATGAGCGCTTCAGAATGTTCTTTGGGAGTGAAACGGCCGCGGGGCAAGCCTGCCCGCACGCTTACAATAGGTTCGCGACGGGTATTGATATGCGGGATGAAATGATTCACGCGCAAACGGTCAAGAATCCAATAGAGTCCGTAAACATCGGCCGCCACCGATGCGCCTGCAACGATGAGAAGGCGTGCGTCATGACGTTCCACTGTATGAATCGCGTATCCTTCAGGATTCTCCGGAGCTTGCGGCAGCTGCAGCCCTCCTTCTGCCAACATCTGCGTCGCTTTATTGTTGGCGGCGCTGCCCAAGAGAATGCAATTACCCTCGGGAATCCCTTTTGTATCCGGAACACCTTCAAAAACGAGATCAAAAGTAGCGCCAATTTCACGCAAGTCAGATAAAGCGACGTGAACCGCCAAATCACCCTCATGTATCTTGCCCGTCACCACTTTCCACGTTTCTTCCGCCCCTACGATAGCCTGCAGTGTCAGTGTTAATAAAATCACCCGTATCACAGCGCTCATGAGATTTCTTCCCTTCTTAAAGGTTCTAAAGGATATATACTATACTTTCGCCTAAGCTTTACCACCATCCAAAAAGTATAGCTTGAATTCATAGTCAAAGTATAAAAAAAATAGGCTTGCTATCCTTAATACGCCCCTCTTCCCGAATGCTCTTGGTGTTCTTTCAATGATGCTCCTAAGCCTACCGGTATTTGCTAGAATAACCTAAAACAGTGTGCTGACGAATAGACTTTTGCAAGGACATGTCAACGAATTATGCAACGGCCTCGACGATTTTTAATCCTGAGCACCCCCATATTCCTCATCCTCTTTTCTGTTGCTCTTGTAGTATTGCCGGCGGAACTTGTGTTCCGCATTAAAGATGCCTATTATCCCGTGGAACTGAGCCCTATCGTTGAGCCGCACCCACAATTAGGCTGGCAAGGACGGCGCAATTATCGCAGCACGCAAGAGCGTTTGGACAGCGTAGGCAGGCTCCATGAAGTGACTATAGCAACGGATGACAATGGCTTTCGACAATTCGGCGGGCCTAATCGTGCGGGCTGCCGCGTCTTCTTCATCGGAGATTCTTATACCTTCGCGGAAGACGCAGACCAATCAGAAAGCTATTATGCGCTTGTGTCGGAAAGCTTAGGGCTTGACGCCTTTGCCTACGGCGCGCAAGGTTTCAGTACCCTTCAAGAATACCTGATACTGGATGAATGGCTGGAACAGATCGCACCGGATCTCGTGGTGCTGCAATTTTGTCATAACGACTTTATTAACAATTCTTTTGAATTGACACGGCTGAGCGCCAAGGGACAGTGTCATGTGGATCAACCTTATTTATCGGACAATGGGAAGATCATTTATAAAAATCCCGGCCATGGATCTTTGTCTGCCGCCCTTTCATGGATTCCGTCTCGACTACTCCGCTCTCTCGCCTACCGTATCGATAACCGGCATGGGCTGCCGTCAAGAGACAACACGATCGAGAATCTTGTGGAAGAGAAAGGGCGCTCCTTCCCCCTCTTTGAAGAAAGTGTGCAGACTACGGAGCGTCTGCTGAGGATGGTGAAGGAGCGTTGCGGCGACACCCCCCTTCTCGTCTTTACCGTGGATTGTATAGAACCCTACTTTAGCGCTTTCAACGCAATCTGCGCCAACCTTGAGATAGCACAAGTTGAAGGAATCGCAGAGGCAATCAATGAAGCGGCGCAAAGAGATGAGACCGTATTCGCCGCCGATCAATTCCATTGGACGGGTACGGGACACGGCCTGTGCGCTGCACACTTGGAAAGGGCGCTCCAAGAAAAATGTGGTGGTGAAGCTTGAAGCATGCCGCCATTCGGAGACCGCTGGCGACAGTAACAATTCACGCTGTCTACGGACGTGATACCGGAGAGACGGCGGCTTTAGATTTCGATCTAAGAGCGAGAATCCCTTCCTTATTATGATAAGATACGGATTCTGTCGATTGAACGCAGCTATGGGAGATCATGATTCATGGGCAGTTTAGCAAAAAAATGGCGCCAATTGGTTAATTCACGCAAATTTGCTTCCATTGGAAAAAAATGCAATCTCAAGGGATCACAACTTGAAGTGGATGGCCATGTAGAACTGGGCGACTTCTGTAGAATTAGAAATAACGTAATCCTTCGTACCAGCAAAGAAGGAAAAATTATACTCGATACCTACAGCGGTATCAGTTACAACTGTTTTTTTGAAGCACGAACTGTCATAAAAATCGGCAGGTTTACAGGTATCGCAGAATTCTGTGTGATACGGGACACGAATCATTCCGTACTCGGCACCTCAGATCACTGGAGGCTGACCCCCTACATCTCGGATCCCATCGTTATCGGTGAATCCTGTTTGATCGGAAGCACGTGCTATATTTGCCCCGGTGTTGCTATCGGAGATGGCGCTGTCGTTGCCCAACATAGCGTGGTGACGAAAGATATTGGTCCCATGGAGATTTGGGCGGGGAATCCGGCGCGGCGTGTTGCCCACCGTGTTAACGGCATTCCGGAATCTATGAAAGCCCGTTATGGCGATCTTTTAGACCGTTTTGGTGTGCGCAAAAATCGCCATGGCTTCCAAGAAGAATTGGATGAGGTCGCAGAGCTTGCGCTGCAGGGGATCAATCGTGCGGCGGAAGAACGGGATCAGCTGCGCCTGCTTTTTGAGACGGATGGGCCGGCTGAAAAAGAAGACTAATCCCCTAATCCTCTGCTCGCAGCTCATAGCGGCATTCCAATTGCAAAACCTTTAGGGTTTCGCCGCTCACAGGAGCGTGGGCACTGCGCCGAGATCCGACAATCCATAAAATTTCATCGCCTGCGACGAAGAGCGGTAACAGGTCGCGCTCATATTCAGGAATACCCGAATCGATCAAGAGACGCTTCACTTTTTTGGGCCGCCCCTGGCCAAAAGGAATCATGTGATCTCCGGGCCGTCGTGAGCGAAGCGTCAAGGGTGCCGTCAAGGCGTCAAAATCAAAGAATTGCAGTGACGCGGAAGCCTTTGCACGGATATGCGCAGGAGACAGCGCGCGGGTTTCAAGAACCTGTGCTTCAACGGAAAAGGTGTTGAATCCCGTTATACCGGGCACATTTAAAAGAACCGGCCTGTCGGGGCAATCTTCACGTCGATCCCTAGGCGCAACGACATGCACACCGTCGCGCGCCCTATAAAGACGCAAGCCTTCTCCCAAATCAAAATACTTGCCCGGTGCTGCGTCTTTTATAAAGGCATCGCCGCGCAGCCCATGGGCAAAGCTGATGGTAACACCGTGCCTGTACGCCATGAGTTTAAGGCTATGCAAACGCAGGATCTCCGGTTCTTTTAAAAAGCGGTTACGATCTATAATTTGGACGGGGCGGTGTATCCCCTCCTCTTTCATGACCGTTTTCAAGAAGGCACTTGCCTGTTGATCTAAAAAAGAACTGCAACTGCGATAATAGGCGCCCGCCTGTGCGAGACGCGCCACCATATCAGGCACATATTCCTTTAACAAGGGCATCATTTCCAGTCGGATCTTATTGCGGAGATAAATAGACTCTCTATTGCTGAGATCTTCCCTCCATGAAAGCTTTTCTTGCTCTGCCCACGCTATCACCATTTCTCGGGGACACGAAAATAAAGGGCGAATGATACGGCATGATTCGCGCGCGCTGAGGGGCGGCAATCCACCCGGACCAATATGACTCGCAAGACCGAGCAGTCCCATCAGTGTGGTTTCCGCCTGATCGTCCTGCTGATGTCCTGTAGCAATTACGTTGATCTGCTGTTCTTTTGCGGTCTTTACGAAAAAGGCGTATCTGCGTTCACGGGCGAAATATTCAAAAGACAGCCCTTCCGCCGCAGCCTTCGATTCAACCGCCTCGCTGCGGCAATGGAAAGGAATCCCCTGTACTTTGCAGTGTTCTCGCAAAAATGCCGCATCCAAGCCGCTTGCTCCGTCTCGGGTCTGATGATCGAAATGAGCGACTTCGACGGGATAACCCAATCGCTGCAGTACCTGCAAAAGCACCATGGAATCTACCCCGCCGGAGACAGCGGCCAGAACAGTTTCCCCGGGCTGCAATAGATGATAGCTCTCGATGGTCTGCCGCACCCGCTGTAGCAAGGGGTGGTCAGCACATGGATTTGCTGCACTCACAAAGGCACCTGTGTGGTTTCTGCGTTGGCAAGTTTAAGTCTCTAGGTGGTTGAACACGCATGTAAATAAAACAAGGGCATCAGTCGACAAAGATATCTTTTACCGTCACTTCTTTCACAGGCGCGATTTCTTTAAGGGCATCGAAATCGACGCGCTCCGCTTCCCCGATAATGGAAATCATTTTTTTCTTTCCTTGAATATGTTCTCTGTGAAATTGAAATAACAGATCATCTGTCTCTGCCGCCATAATCGTGGCATACTCCTTTTCTCTGGGATCGTAATCCAAACCGCGGTATCTCAATGCCAAGACGAGCAGCGGTATGGCTCGGAAACTGATCCTTCCCGAACGCAAATTATTAAGCGCTGCTTCTTTCACCGCCTTATAGCGTTCATCAGATTGGGGTAAATTGTCGAGTAAATCCACGAAGGCAGTCACTGCTTCTATGGTTTTATCGGCCTGGGTCTGAATAATACCGGTAAGAATATTGGTATCGCTAACCCGATCTCCCTGACGATAGTTTGCGCCAACAATGTAAGCAAGGGCGCGCACTTCGCGCAGTTCTTGAAAGACGATACCGGACATGCTCCCGGAAAAATAATTGTTATACAATTTGATTGCTGCATTAAGCTCCGGATCAAAGGGCACATCGCCAAACTCGATAGTAACATGAGTCTGTGTCATGGGCCGTTCCAGAAAATAAATTTCATTCTCCTCCGGTTTATGAACGGCAAGACTCTTGTACGGGACAGGTTCATCTAAGCTTTCTTGATGAATAAAAATCTCCTTGTATTGAGTCAACACTTCTTCCGGTGCCAGTGTGCCGCTGTAGAGCAAGGAATGGCGGCTCTTCAAGGCGCTGCGGATTGCATCATGCAATTCCTGCGCCGTAAGCGCCCGCACCTCCTCGGCAGGAATCATATTCAGCCAAGGCGATTCATCCCCGTAGCGCGCATAATTTACCACTGCTGCAGACAAGGTATCCGGATCTTTTTTGGCATCTTCCCGCTGCACCAAAATAATCTGCTTTAATTCTTCCAAGGTCTCTGAGTCGACGCTCGGATTTTCAACCATCTCACTGAGCAAGCGCAATGAACTTCCCAATGACTTATCCAATCCAATCAAGAGAATGGTAAATTGGCTTTTTGACGCAGTCACGGAAAAACCGGTACCCAATTTGTACCATGCGTTCTGCAGCGCAGAGGAATCCATTTCCGTTGTGCCGATTCGCTCCATCAAACGGCTGGCTATGGACATACGCGGGTCTTGATCGGTCCCGTAATCAACAATAATGCTGAGATTAAAGACATCATTTAGCGGATTGGCGGCATAATACAATTCCAATCCGGAAGGATCAACAACGTGTTGATAATTTTCGCCTTCTTTCAAAAATACAGGGGTAATCGGTTCCAAAGGCAGACTTAAAATTTCTTCGGCAAACTTGGAACGACGCTTGGAGTCAATGGAAAAATCAGGCAGCGGCGGTTTATCGACTTTTGGAGGCGTGTGCGGCTTATCCTCGCGAAATCCTGCAATATAACCGCTATCAAAATACTTCTTTGCCACGCGCACAACATCTTCACGGGTCACTTTTTCCAGACGTTCAATGCTTTTGTAAGCATACTCCCATTCGGTAAAGGCGATCCACGAACGGCGCATCAATTCAACACGAGAGGTGTTCGATTCGAAGGAGACCTTTTCCCGTTTTTTATAATCATTAATAATGGCGGGGATGATCCAATCTTCGAAGGCGCCTTCCTTGACGAGATTGATCTGCTCTAAAAGCAGCGCTTCCACCTCCTCGAGAGGCTGACCGTCTTTAGGAATGGCATAAAAATATTGAACGCCGTAATCGTTCATGAACATGGGAAATGAGCCAGCCAAGCGCACGCGCTGTTTTTGGTTCAGGTTCAAATTGATCAATCCCGCCACAGCATTATCTAAAATCATATCGAATGCCACCAAGGCTTCGACATCTTCATCTAAACTGGGAACCGTTCTGAAGGCGAGAAACACAAAAGGCTCCGCTTCGTATTGAACCCGCACTTCTTCTCGTTCTGTGAGCGGTGCTTCGTTCCACGTAACTTTTTCAGGCAAAGGATGGGGCTGCCAGTCTCCAAAATACTTCACGATCGTTTCCATGGTGCCGCCCACATCAATATCACCTGAAATAAATATGGCCATGTTCTTGGGCGTGTACCACGTCTCAAAAAAGTTGTTTAAGCGCTTAATGGACGGTTTTTTCAAATGCTCAACCAAACCTAATGTAGGTTGCTGTCCATAGGGATGCACTTTAAAAAGCTGCGCGTTTACTGCATTCTGAATTAAACGCATCTTATTATCGAGGGCACGATTCATCTCCTCATAAACGGTTTCCAGTTCCGTTTGGAAGAGCCTAAACACAGGGTCTCTGAAACGGTCTGATTCCAGAGCCGCCCACTGTTCCAGACAATTCATGGGCAAATTCACTTTATAAACCACCTCTTCATGCCATGTGTGGGCGTTGATATCTTTCCCGCCCATGGTGCGGTAGAGTTGATCTAATTCGTTGGGGACAGCAAAGGCAGCGGCAGCAGTAGACTCACGGGTAATCTCATCGTAGATGCGGCGGCGCTCTTCTTCATCCTTTGCGTTGAAGTGCTCCTCGTACAGCTCTTCTATGCGCTGCAAATGACTCTTTTCTTTTTCATAATCCACGGTGCCCAAGCGCTGCGAGCCTTTAAAAAGCAAGTGCTCCATATAATGGGCCAAACCTGTGGCTTCAGGCGGATCGTTCTTACTGCCTGCGCGCACAGCAATTTCAGCATAGAAACGCGGTTCATCACGGTTTACCGTGAGATAGACTTGCAAACCATTGTCCAATTCAAAACGCTGTACCTGCAATGGATCGTCGGGCGAAAGGCTGCCCAGTTTACGGAATCCGGTTTCTGCAACGGCAAGGTTTGCGCACAAAGTCGTTAGAGTCAAAATGAATACCCCCTTCTTAAAATATTTTCTCAAACCCAAAAATTGAATCATCACACCTATCCTTTCAAAGCATCAACGGTTTCACGCCCTGCGATTTACGGATGTCTTTTCATCACCATCAACCAAAAACAATCCCTCTATTTTACGCTACGAGAGCCCGTGATAAAAGAGAGCGTGATTTTGCCGAATCCTCAGAGCCTGAAAACCTATGTTTTGACGCTGCTGAAAGCGAGCTTATTCTGCCAAATGGAGCGTAACAATTTTTTTCGCAGGAATCTCCAATCGAAGCAGTCCCTCTCTAATGATCACTTCCGCGCCAGCTATTTCTTCCAAACTCACCTGTTGCGCACGGACAAAGCTGGAGGGAAGCGTGATACAGGCATCCACAGATTTGTCTGTAGGATTAAATAGCCTCAGAATCCATCCGTCGTCGGCGTCGGAACGCTTGAAGGCAGCCATCTGAACCGCCTCCGGTTGAATATCCAGATAGCCGTGTCGGGGCGGCAGACTGCCACGGGATACTCCGGCTTGAACCAATTCAAAGGGAGTCACATGACCTTCCGCCTCCAATAAAACACCGCCTTCCTCGAATGTACCGCCGTGCGGATAAATGCGATAAGAAAACTCGTGGTATCCCGGCGACTGAGCAAGCTTCATTTGCGGCTGCTCTTCCCAGCGATGGCTCACCGTAGTCAATTGCACCTCATAGGCGCGGAGCAGGGTCACGGCAATAGAACGTTCCGCGTCGTCTGTTACCTCATATTCACGCAAGCCGGCAGATATAAACGCCAATCCACTGTCGCCATCACTCACATCGACGAAACGCTGCATGGGGAAAGTAACGCCCTTGGCGCCATGCCAGACGCTGTCTTCGTCGAAGACGGTTTCCCGCACGACTACGTCAAAGGCACTTTCCGCGTGACAGCTTGTGCCTTGGCGTCGCGTAGGCAACACAAGGCGCAGCCGATGGCATTCCGCCTCATTCGTAAAATGGGTGGTTACTTCCAGTGAACGGGCACCTTTTTTCAAGGTAACCACAGAGCTGATGATCATGGGCTTTTCGATGGAACCGCGGGAAGCCTGATTGCCCACGCCATCAAGGCGCTGCCACGGGTCTCCCCCGTTTTCATTCAAACCACTTGGAACACGCATTTCATAATCTATTTGGTACCGCGCTAAAAGCGGACCATCTTCGACCAAGGCGATCCGAACCGGGAAGCCTCGACTATCAATAGCAGCATCTTGCGCAGGGCGCAGGTGCATCCAGGCATGTCCCGCCTCGCCGTCATCGACAAAATAATGGAGGTCATCATAAACGGTGCCCCGTTCTTTATCAGTCAGTGAAATGGTGCCGTCGTTACGAATAACGGCGCGGAGCCACTCATTCTCCATTGTATTGAAACCGGTCACCAAGCTTCCCGTTGTGAAGCTGCCGTCACGATCCACATAATAGGACGCATAGCCCAGACCGGGAACCGATTCCGCTTCAAAATAAATCTTGAATCGTTCTGTCTGCATCATGGCGGTGGCGTCTGCGGCATGGTTAACAATTACCCATTGCGGTTTTCGTGCCGCGCACTGCATGGGGATGATTTCATTGGTGACAACATCACGGATACAGAACTGTGAGCGCGGACGCGGTCCTTCCCAAGGCAAGTCTACTACGCCTTCCACCACCTCACGGCCTTTCCTTGGTCGCGGATTGTATGTCGTCAATACTATGGCGTCATCAGCCAGATGAGAGGTGTCAACTTGTCTCTGTATATGGGCAAGACTCCTTGTATACAGTCCCTGGCCGATATCGAGAACCTGACGCAAGCGATTCATAACATCTTCTTCGATGGCATCAACGCCGCTGCCGGAAATGCTGTCATGAGCATGACAACGCAACATGGTCTTCCAAGCCAGATCAAGCAGCACGCCTGGATGGGCAGCGCCATTTAACGCGGCAACGACGCCGAAAGGCTCCACCCGTGTCTGCAACAGATATTCCGCCAGTGAACTGCGGTATTTCATGCGTGTACGGCTCGAGAGCACATCGCTGTAGAGATGCAGTATAATGGGCATGGGCTTGGGTACACGGCGCTCACCGCGCAGCACAACCAGCTTATCCCAAGGCACTTCCTTATAAATGGCGTCTATCATTTCTTCGTAGTGGCCATGTACTATTTCTTGTCCGTCGAGAAGCTCCTTGGCCGCCTCAATCATTTCCATTTCGATAGGATCTGCAATGCTGCTGTCATGTCCCATCATAAAGGCAAGATGACGGGTAGTGACCACTTTAATTTCAGCGTCACGCAGCGCCAACAACGACCTGCGCAGCCGTTCACGATCCAATTTAAGAACCGGTTCAAGCAAGGCATAATGAGACAATGCCTGCTCAGATGTGGCACGATGAAAGGGCAGCCCCCCTTCTTTCCATGTATATTCGCGTTCGCTGATGGTCTTACCTGTTACAGCGGGTCGGTAAACACCGTGGTAGTAGTTGTAACGAGCACCGCTGCTCATTTGAGAACCTAAGATGCGTGTTCCGTCTGCCCCTTCAAAAATCCATTCATTGGGAACCTGGTCCTGACTTACACCATGATAAAAGAGCATGGTTTTGATGCCGAATCCGGAATAGATTTGCGGCATTTGCGAGTTTTGACCGTAAGAAAAAGGCGTATGGCCCACTTTCATCACGTGCCCGTAGGACCGCGCCACACGATGGCCGACCAATAAATTCCGGATCAATGATTCGCCGTTGACCTCGAACCCTTCCGGACAGGTGTACCACGGACCGATAAGAAGGCGCTTGGATTTCACCAGATTTTCGATGCCTTCGCGCATCTCCGGGCGCACTTCCAGATAATCTTCAATAGGTACGGACTGGGAATCTAAGACGAAAGAACGGTAATCGGGATGTTGTTCCATGGTCTCCACGAGACCGTCTAAAAACTCAACGAGCTGCATCCGCGTCTCTTGAAAATTAAACAACCATTCACGGTCCCAATGGGTATTTGAAATAACATGAATTTTATAGTTGGTCATGGCAAATCGCTTTCAATTTGTGAGATAAAGTTCGGTTACAAAGAGAGAGAAAAATCAAAAACAATTCGGGAATTGAGACGCTGAAAACTACTTTGTGCAGCAGCATCGGGAGAAGTGTATCAAACCTCAGCACTGTTAAAGAAACAAAAGCGGAAAAACAGTGTACAATGACCTACAATTGAATCGAGCGTATTCCTTGCTGTACATTGCTTTTTGAGTCTCTATTATTTCGTTAAAAGGGATACGCGACGTACAAGAGTTTTCACGAAAAATAACTATAGCCCACGGGATCAACACCATGTTCAATAAAAAAACAGTCAGATCGGGTATTGTTGGCGCAGGCTTTTCCGCACGATTTCATTACGAAGCGCTGCGCCGTGTACACGGCGTGCATGTAGATCTGCGCGGCGTCTACGCACTGGATCAAGAACAGGCTGCCGTCTATGCACAAGAGCGAGGCATTACCCATTTCGAGACCTTGGATGCCCTCCTCGACAAAGTGGAACTTATCCATTGCTGCGTGTTGGTTGCAGGACATGAGGAAGTTACCATTGCCGCGCTGAAACGGGATATCTCCGTGATTTTGGAAAAGCCCTTCACCGGTTATTTAGGCGATGACACCGACGATTTCCACGGCGATCATTTTCCGAAAGAGGACGCCCTCAACCAGGGGTTGGCGAGTGTAGAACGCATGTTGGAGGCGGAACGAAACAGTAAGGGTCAAATCTTTTACGCAGAAAACTGGGTTTATGCGCCGTCCATTCAGCGCGAACGGGAAATCATCGAAAAAACGGGCGCACAGATTCTGTGGATTCACGGGGAAGAAGCCCATTCCGGATCCCATAACCCCACTTATGCCTATTGGAAATACTCCGGCGGCGGCGTGATGATTGGCAAAGGTTGTCACCCCCTTACGGCGGCACTCTATCTTAAAGAGGTGGAAGGGCGTGCCCGCAACGGCGTAGCCATTGCGCCCAAATCTGTCACCGCGCGCACAGCGGCACTAACGCGTATGCCCTCCTTCCAAGATGCCGGATTCATCAGAAGAGATTATCACGACATTGATGATTTTTCCATGATGCATGTCACCTTTGAAGATGGCTGCTTAGCAACGGTCTTCGCCTCAGATATTATTTTAGGCGGCATACACAATTGGCTTGAAGTGGCTGCCAACAATCACCGCACCGTGTGCAATATTAATCCCAATACAGCCATGCAAGTATATAATCCCCGCCATGAAAACTTTTCCGATATTTACACGGTAGAAAAAATAGAACAAAAACAGGGATGGACCCTTATGCCGCCCGATGAAGACTGGTTTACGGGATACCCTCAGGAAATTGAGGCTTTTTACCGCAGTGCCGCCTATGGCGATCCGGTGGAAAGCAACAGCCGTTTGGGTGCCAACACGATCTCTACCATTTATTCCGCTTATGTGTCCGCAGAAAAAGGCGGCGCAGAAATACCGATCAAAGTCTTTTAATCCTATACTGCATTTTTGACCGGAGAGAGTACTGCCCATTGTCGGACATAACATTTTATTGAAAAGGAACATACCATGACTCCCGAAGATTGGGAACACCTTCAACGGATCGTTCAAACGGGGCAATCAGACGAGGCTACAGCGGCTTTTATCATTGACAGCCCCTGGCTGCCCAACTGGTTTGATAAGTCCATCTTCGACTACTACGCTGATCCCGAATGTTGGTTTCAGGCGAATCTCGCCGCGATCCAAAATTTTCCAAAAGCCATGTTCCTGCCCGGCTTCTGGGCAGAATACGGCATGTGCTCAGAGCCTGCCTCCTTCGGGGCACGCTGCAGTTTTTATGAAGATGAATTTCCTTTTGCTCATCCTGTGCCCGATGCTTTAAATTCTTTGAGCCAACCCGATCCGCGCACCGATGGCCTCACGCCCTTCATACTGCAGCGCCTCGAAAGCATGCGTCCGAGAATTGAAGCGGCGGGGCATCACATTCGCTTTGCCATCGCGCGGGGGCCTCTGAATATTGCCTCCTTCCTCATGGGATCCTCTGAATTCCTCATGGCGCTATGCATGGAGCCGGAAAAAGTGCAACGCCTCTTAGACACGATTACACGTTTTCTCGTAGACTGGCTGCAGCTTCAAAAAGAGCGTATTGATTCTATCGACGGCATCTTTATACTGGACGATATTGTCGGTTTTATAGGAGAAGACGACTTTCAAAAATTCGCCAAGCCACGGATCACCCAAATGTTCTCCGCCTTCGACGCATCCCTTCGTTTCTTTCATAATGATGCCCATGGGCTGGTTTGTGCGCCCCACCTCGCCGATATGGGCGTCAATCTCTTTAATTTTTCCTGCGACCATACGATAGAAGAAATGCTGCAGCTCACAGGCAATTCAGTAACCTTACTGGGAAACATCCCGCCACGTGATGTGCTGGCACAGGGAACCCCGGAAGATGTGACGCGCAGTGTCCGGGAATTGCGTCAGTCCCTGCCCGACAACAAACGCGTCCTTTACTCCTGCGGCGGCGGTATGCCGCCCGGCGTATCAACAGAGAACATTAACGCCTTCCTCAACGCCTTATCGGAGTAAGCGCTTCAAGATTCGACTTCAGGCGCAGGGAGAATAGGATAGCGACAGGGGCAGCGCTGAGGCCTTCACACCTCGTTATTTTTTAAATACTTTATCTAAAAAATGATAGATGTGCCAGCGCACGTGACGGTTCGCCGCATCAATCAGATCTAAGGTGTGTGGATACCCTTCCAGACGCAGATATTCATAGCTGCATCCCAGCCCTTTAAGCCGTTCTGCCAGCAAATCCGCTTGGGCAACAGGAACGGTGTCATCGTCGGTTCCATGAATGATCAGGGTAGGCGGTATGCCTTCTTTCACATGTGTTAAGGGCGATGCCAACTGATATTGCTCCGGCACTTCATCATAAGATTTGCCTCCAAAAAGGCGCTGCAAGGTTTTATTATCGCGCACCTCTTCCAGCGTCATATCGACGGGACCATACAAATCCACAACGGCTTGCACCGCACTGCTGTAGTCGGCGTTACCGCCGCTGCCTTCTAGCGAAGGAACATCAGCGGAATAGCCAAGCATCATGGCGAGATGCCCGCCTGCAGAACCGCCCACCGCAGCGATCGCGTTGGGATCAATACCATATTCATCGGCGTGGGCACGGAGCCAGCGAACGGCGCATTTCACGTCCTCCACGCAAGCGGGAAAAACAGCATCGCCAACCATACGATAGGAAATGGTGACGGCTACATAGCCCATGAGCGGGAAACGAACACAGTAATATTTATAATCCGATCGCTTGCCGCTCTCCCAACCGCCGCCATGGATAAACACAAGGGCAGGCAAAGGGCCCGTGGCATTTTTGGGCTGATACAAATCCATGAACACAGATGTATCTCCCGTCTTGGCGTATTCAATATCTTTAGTCTCAATCACCTCTTCCGGCACCTCAATAGGCGTATTGAGATCTAGCAGCGTGATATCGCCCATAGCCAAAGCAACCACCAAATCCGCTGTTTCTTTGATGTTTTCCGGCAACGGAGGCGCTGCATCCATTTGGAAAAGGGCTTGCTCTTCAGAACGTGATGCCAGGGATTGGGCATAGGCACCACCCATCTCGAAACAAGCAAGTAAGGCTGCCAATAATATCGGTAAATATTTCCAACCGCGACGATCTTTACTCATGAACTACTCCTCTTACAAATCATATGGTCTTTGTATTTTTGTTGTTGAGTCACAGTACATGCAGCGCTGCAGCAAGCCGAATCTTATAAGGTATCGGCAAGACTTCATCCTTGGGAATCGGCAGCATTGCACAGATCTTGCGACAGTACATAAACAAATTTACTTTGAAACAGCAAACAAAATTTCCTGCTTGTCCAAATGGATTAACATAGGATCAAGAGGCGTCAACTCACGCGGAAAACTTACATCGCGGCCGCGCAACAGATCGCGGCCCGAACCGGAGAGTCCGGAAAGATGAACCGCCACCGGTGTATGACGCAAATTAATAATGTAAAGATACATTTCCCCGTCGTGTTCCACATAGCGCGAACGTACGCCCTCAATGGGGTATCCGTAAGCATTAACGGGCCGCACAATTTCCGCCAATACACCGCTCACCAAGGCGGCATCCAGCGCATGTAAATATTCGGTGGGCAGGTTGAGCCCACGCACAAGAATGGTGTTTCCTGTGGCACGTATCACATCACTACGCGACTGACCCCGCTCATTATAGGGAATAGGCGTGCCTACACGTGCAACCATGCCCCCTTCTTCAACATAGTTGCTCAATTGCTCAAAAGTATTGTCCGGCACGGCCATGGTGCTGGGCAAAATCAACACTTTAATATCCGCCAATTCTCCATCTTCCACTTGTTTTTCTGTGATGAAGCGAACCGGAAAACCGGCAAAGGAAGCACCTTCAAAAGCAAATTGTGCTGACTCAAGATGAGGCACGCCGTTATCCATTATTTTTGAGGCTTCACTAAAAAGAACGGCCACCTGCTCCTTTTCCCGATGGAAGGCTGCAACAATCGGCGCAAGCCGATTCACATCCAGCGCCGCAAGCGCATAGGCGGCAAGCGCCTCGGGATGCTGACGAACAGTCGAATGGGGCGACAAAGCCATGCCCGAAGCGCCCGACATCACCATCTCCCACACGACGCTATAGGTCAACGCTTCCCGTTTTTGCGGATCATCCGTTCCGCTAACATCAATATCTGCATCAAGAATAAACACCGGTTTATTCTTTTTATAGGAATGCATCAAACTAATAACAGATTGAGCCTCCGGATAATTCATGGCATAAACACTTTCGCCCGCACTGCAGCGGACCGCTGTACCATCCATATCCATCAATGCCGCCATTTCTTCCCGGCTCGGCGTGGTTCGTGTTTCTCCTGCAGAAAAGGGCGTCGCATCATTATCAATAAGAACAGGTATTCCCGGCATCAGTGCAGACAAGTCCTGTTTCATTCCAGAGAAGAAGCGCAGTATAAGTCCGCGATGGTAACGCTGCCATTCATGCTGATAGGCACGTTGATTCTGATAACTATGCTCCGGATATTCACCCCAGATGGTAATCTCATCAAAATCCGCCAGATGCGCGTGCCAGAGTCGATTCAAATCCTGACGGTCAGGATATAAGGTCATAATCTGTTCTACAAAGCCTTCCCGTATATTTTCACCGTCATATTTAAACTGAGGGAATCGCGCGGCACTGACAGCAAAGGGTGGACGAGATAACTGACCTAAAGCGCTAAAAACTTGACGCCCCCCCTGTTGATAATCTACTGAAAAACCTTCATGAGCGAGATTGACAAAGCCATCTTCAATGAGGTCGGGCCACCTGTCCATGAGCGCCCCGGCTTCTGCACCTTGATCGAATTGTAGTATCCACGGAATTTCCAAGGCTTGTGATGCACGTGCCAAAGCACTTAACAAATCATTCAAAGCGGCCGTGTCCATGGTCGGAGAGGCATTGAGCAGCGCCAAATTCAAACCGTGATTCTTGATCCAGGCCAATTGCGCGTCCATAGTCATCGCTTCGGTTTCTGCGCTGCCGCTTGCATCAGTCAGCGCGGCTCCAATCAAGAAATAAGGATTCATACCATCGTAAAAGCCACCGTCTCTGATCTCTAAACGGGAAGGAGTCGCTGAAGGACGGATCAGTTTTTCCGGAGTCATGGCGCTGAATGTCAATCCGGCACGGAGCTCTTTCACCGCTGTATCTGCGTAACGAATTTGCTTGTCTGCCTCGCGCCAATTTTGCGCGGTCAATGCTCCCCGCGCCGATGCTAAAGAATCTCGGATAATCTTAGCACGCAAATGAAAGCCGGATTCTAAGCCGCCTGAACTGTCCGCCGAGCGCGCACCGGCACCGATGCTTTTATCAACGCCAACCAGCTGGGCCTCCACATCATCAATCTGTTGTTGCCAACGTCCGGTGCTGACCCGATAAATTTCACATTCCTGAATGGCAGGTTTATACTCGCGCACGTAATCAATGAGGATTACCATCGTGTAATCGCCCGGTTGCAAATGGGTAGGATCCCATTTGATCGCAACATCATCACGGCCGCGATTCAAATTCAAGGTCATCTCAGACTCATCCACCGTTTCATGGTCGGGATTCAATAAGACCATGCGAATAATCGCCCCTTCATAGGCAATGGTGGAAAAGATCTCAAGATTTAATGTGACAATTTCACCGATCTGTATTTCTTCCGGATAATTGAGCGTGAATGTCAGATTTTGACCTGCAGCCATCACCGGTTCACCGAACCAGATCGCCTCATAATCGGCGTGTACAGCATTATTTTCTGCAAAACCAAAAAACAGCAGCACTGATAAGAAGCAGCACCATAGAAACGGCAGCAAAGAAAAGCGTGAGGACGACACGATCATTATTAAAAACCTTTCCAAACAGTTCATCTATTGGACGATCATCGGGCAATGAATGGTCATGACTATAGCCAACATTGAACCCAAGAGGAAGCGACAAATCGCAGCGATGAAAAAGCCTGCCTTTTACCCACCAAAGTTCATAGGTTCCAATCAAAAACAACGATATAGGAAACAAGCGATAAGACTTGCCTTGAATCAATCCAAATCAGATTACTCAAAGCATTGCCACACATAGCGCAGCGAATCCGATGGAAATTTCCACCGGCACAATATCGGTTCACACCGCTCATTGTATACAGTACAAGTACCGTCAATCAACGAATTTTCAAGATCATGCTTCGGGTTGTCTCAGGCAATGACAAAGAGAAGGCTTATAGTTTAGGATCTTGTAATAGCCCTTTTCTTCGTAGTTCTTAAACGACAAAAGACGATGAGACGATGACATACAAGCCTGAATTAGATTTTGACGCAACTGCTACTGTTAAAAAGATTCTTTTCCAAACTCCCTGTAAAAAAAGATGCTTGAATTTTTGTAACAGATCCAATAAATCCACGCTTTTTGGGAAATGAGTTGCAATTCGAGTGTGAACCTGCGCTATGATCTGGAAGGTACATTATAACGAGGCACGTCCCCGTTATAATTAATTATCGAGACCTTATCCCGGTTTACCCTGTCTTGGCCCTTTTGGGCCGGTCTTTTGGCGTTGTAAAATACGACCGGTGCATTCCTCCAGTTCAACGAGAAACGAGGTGTCCCCGAAATTTCACCCGGATTTTTCCCAAGGGTCGTAAGCATTAATGTATGCACGTACGGGTCTGCGGAAGCCCCGGTGAAGCAATCCGCCGGGGCTGCCCAATCTGAATTATCGCGATAGAAATTTATCCGTTGGCGCGTTTGTCGGGTGCAAATCATCTGATGAATAAGTAATTCGTACAGATATTACCATATTATCTTCGCAGTTTATCATAAGTCGCCAATGAAGTCCCGGAAATAGCGTTCTTTCAAATACACGAAAACCATCGCGAGTTGGCATAATATCTAGATACAATGGACTGTTTTCGCGATATGTATCAAGCAATTGAAGTTCACTCATTCCGGGCTCTATCGTTTCATACAAATCTAAGAGTTCCTGTCGGTCCAAGTCTCCGCAAAAGAGAGTGGAAATTTCTCTGCAAAACATACCGTCAGGCCATCCGGTATAAAAAAATGCCATGATGAATATCGCTGCCAGCAGAGTTTTGAAGCCAAAAAACAATAAAAATTTTTTCATGTTACTTTCTTACACATTTTATTTCTTTTTCTACCGAAAGAACTTCATTTCCGACGGTCTGAATTTTTAATCGAGTAATGTTTTTTGTAATGCCGGGGTTGGTTTCGATATAGAAACCCTCCTTTACCGGTATCCATCGTAATTGATACGTATTTAACGCTCCCCGATAAAGGGCAACAAATTCTGTTACCGTCTCTATTTTTTCGACTCGTTTCATAATGACTGCTAAGTTTTTTTTGCTTTCTGAACTATTTTCATGGTTTGCGAGCAGGCCAACTACAAGAAGGATAGCAGAGGCAAATAAAACAACGTTTATAGCACTATTAAGAATGTTCTTAATCAAAGACATGGTCACAACACCTTTCGCACGAGCGACACGACCTACTGCAGTCTGTTGCCCCAAATCGAGCGGCTTCATTATCCAGATGATCGTGCGGAATGCCTGCCATACGTTGCAAAATCTCTTCCCAATACCAATTTATGGCGTATGAAATCCATCCACGTCGATCTCCAAAACATCGCGCCAACTTACAACCAAAAACACAATGCTGTACATACTTTCCCTGTGGGCCAGAATCGGCCACAATATAAGAATGCAACCCGCATATCACAAAAGCCGTCAATAGCGCTGAGGGAAGAAAACGAAAAAAGTGAATTGGGAGAATGGACAAGCCTTTTATGTCAATTTGATTAATAGGATTTCCCCCTACATACGCTAACACATTCGGCCCGTCAATTACCCCCGCGGGATCAGCCATGGTCCAGCGGTTCATATTCGGGCTGTAGTAGCGGAAGGGGAAATAGTAGAGCTTTGCATCCGGATCCCAGGGTTTTCCGGTGAATTCATGGTAGGGGTCTGGACCGGTGACGCTGTAGCGTTGTCC
>Ga0265293_10001817_pt1 | contig 45197 bp, 39 predicted proteins | sample Munlanlewell138R_FD_192505 | JGI IMG/M metagenome (GOLD analysis project Ga0265293, IMG submission 192505) | Leachate microbial communities from a municipal landfill in Southern Ontario, Canada - Leachate well 138R | ecosystem: Engineered > Solid waste > Landfill > Unclassified | place: Canada... | reverse complement strand
GGCCGATATTGAGGCTCCAAAAGGCTATGGCCAACAGTTTTTCGTCCCAGGTTGCGGGGTCGGTAAGGCCGCGCAGGCAGTAGAGCAGCAGCCCCAGCCCCAACATACCGTACACGCCGAACAGCGCCGAGTGGCCGTGAGCTGCCGTGGTGTTGAGCCCCTGCATGTAGTACAGAGCCAGCGGTGGATTGATCAAGAAACCGAGCAGGCCTGCACCGATCAGGTTCCACACCAACACGGCGACAAAAAAGCGGAACGGCCAGCGGTAGACATGCTCCCAGGCTTGCTTGCCCTCCAGTTGTGAACGGTTGTAAGCCTCAAAGCCCACAACGACCAAAGGCACCACCTCCAGCGCTGAAAAAACACTGCCCAAAGCCAGTACACCGACCGGCGTACCACTCCAGTAGAGGTGGTGGAAGGTACCCAGTACGCCGCCACCCAAAAAGATAATGGTTGCCAGCAGCACCGAGGTAGTGGCGACGGATACGCGCACCAGTCCCATGCGCACCAGCAATACCGAGATGATCGCCGTGGCAAACACCTCGAAGACTCCCTCTACCCACAGGTGGACTACCCACCAGCGCCAGTACTCCATGATCGATATGTGGGTGTTTTCGCCCCACATCAAACCTGCGCCAAACAGCAGCCCGATAGCTGCAGTGCTGATAGCAACCAGCATTACCAGCGAGGTCCCCCCTTTTTCGCGCAACATGGGCCCCAGGGCGCGCAGTATCAGCAACACCCAAAGCAGCAGTCCAATAAATAGATAGATCTGCCAAAAACGTCCTATATCCGTATATTCATAGCCCTGGTGACCAAACCAGAAATTGGTGGTGAGGTTATCGATATGGCCATTTACCGCCGCCCACTGGCCGGCAAAAGAGCCGACCACAATGACCACCAGGCTGACAAACAAAAAGTTGACGCCAAACCGCTGAAAACGTGGCTCATGGTGAGAGAGCAGCGGTGCGACATAAAGCCCGGCAGCGAGCCAGGCAACTGCAATCCATAATACCGATAGCTGGGTGTGCCAGGTGCGGGTCACCGCATAGGGAAAGGTGTCTGTGCCGGGCAGGCCATACAACCCCTGGCCTTCCACCTGATAGTGGGCGGTCACGATGCCAAGCAGTACCTGTACACTGAACATGGCCACCACGAGCCAGACGTATTTTGTTACCGCCTTCATCGATGGCGTCAACGTCACCTGATCCATAAAGTCGAAGGTGGCATAGCCTCCCTCTGGCTCACTGTCGGCACGCCAAATGTCGTACTCCCGCGCGTAGTAAGCGACCAGGGCGCCGATACCTGCCAGCAGCACAAAGATTGAAATAAACGTCCACATAAAGACGGAGGCAGTGGGGGTATTGCCCACTAGCGGTTCATGGGGCCAGTTACTGGTGTAGGTGATGGTGTCGTCTGGCCGGTTGGTGGTAGCAGCCCACGCCGTCCAGAAATAGAAGGCGTTGAGAGCATGCACCGACTCATCATCGAGGCGGGTATCGATAGGAAAAGCATACTGCTCACGCAAGTGCAGAGCGCCCTCAGTGAGTCCCTGATAGAGGTCCCGGTAGTGCTCACCAACCTGACCCATGGCTTGCGCCCGCTCATCGCTGACCTCGATAACCCCGGTGTCAGGGTTATAGGTATTGCGGCGCATTTCGAGGCGTAGGACGGCTTGCATATAGGCTTGGCCGCGCTCATCAAGAGAGGCAAATGGCACCCCTCTCTCCCGCTGGGAAATGCCTTCCAGCAGGGCCAGCGCCTCGCGGTGCAGCCAGTCGGCGCTCCAGTCCGGTGCCAGATAACCCCCATGCCCCCAGATTGACCCCTGCTGCATACCGCCCATCGCTTGCCAGACATTCTGACCGCGCTGAATATCGGCGCGGGTATACAGAGTGGCGCCACTGCTGCTTTGCACCGCCTCTGGTATCGGTGGTGCGGCATGGTAGATTTCGCGTCCGTAGTACAACAGGACGGAGAACATTACAAACATGGTCACCGCAAAAATGATCCACAAGCGGCGGATAGTGAATGTCTGGCTATAGCTCTGCATGGTTATTTCCCTTCCTACGACGACTTACGAATACGAGCACACACCCACGGGCTATTAGTTACCCTTTCTGCCGTTGCTGTTGACAATGGCAACTTTCTTTTCAAATGAGTATAAAGACAATACTTAAAGGCACAAGCACTAAGGGCAATAGGCGTGAGCAGTGCAGTTCCTGCAAAGCCCTAAAGGTGTGCCTCGATCTTGAAAGGCTTTATTGTCTCGCAAACCGCTCTCGTTAATGAGGTAGTCTTATCGTGGCTTTAGGGATACAGTAAGCGCCATGCTTGACTTGATTCGCACCCGCTTCAGCCAATGGCCGCCCGTGCCTCGTCAACCTTTGGTGGGCTGGAGTGGCCGTGAGGCAGCCATCCTGGTGCCGATGACTCGAGCCTCAGACCCTTCTCTGGTTTTTATTAAACGAGCGGAACACCTCACCCGCCACAGTGGTCAGGTAGCTTTTCCCGGCGGCATGTGGGAACCAGAAGATCTAAGCCTGCTGCACACGGCTTTGAGAGAAAGCGAGGAAGAGATCGCCCTGCCGCCAAAGCAGGTAGAGGTCATCGCTTCATTACCGGTGCGCGCCACCCGTTTTGATGTTCGCGTTTCGCCCTATGTGGGAATTATCCCCGAAGGGTTGCACTTCGTCCCGGACCCCAGTGAACTGGAATCTGTCTTCCAGGTACCTCTGTCTTTCCTTGCCGAGCCTGGCAATCTGACCACGGCAGAGTTCAATTTACCCGAAGGACGCTATCGGGCGCCCTGCTACAAAGTAGGCAACTACTATATCTGGGGCTTCACCCTGCAGGTGGTGGCAGACATACTGGACAACCTGCTAGAGCTTCGCCTGCCTCTCCACTATCAGGTTTTGGATTGAGACATGCTTGAACTGAGGCAGAGGCTCAAGAACACGACACTCCACGCCCCGTGACCACCCGCCGGTGACTTGTCCCGGTGGATATCCTCACGATTTCAGTACAGGACCTTCATGGCAGAATCAGCTACCACCCTCCGCTCTCCTTGCATAGCCATCTGCCGACTCGATGAGCAGGATGTCTGCACCGGCTGTTATCGCACCCTGGATGAAATCCGCCGCTGGCGGTGCATGACTGACAGTGAACGCAGTCTGGTGCTAACGACACTCAAAAGTCGAAACGTCAACAGACCTTAGTCCTTAAACGTCAGCGGGCCGAGCCCCTGAAGGTCAACAGGATCTAGCCCCAAAATTCTTGTCATCTATCAGCAGGCTGTCATCTCGACCAACGGGAGAGATCTTCACCACCGAGGCATAAGATCTCTCCCGTTGGTCGAGATGACATAAAAAGGCTACCAGTGTCTAGCCACCTTGCTCGGAGCGGGTACGCTGCCGCGGCAAGCAGCGCGCCTGAACAGAGGCGATCATTTTGTCGCTGAGGGACAGGGTTTCAAAGCGATACTCCGAAAACTGCAGGCACACATTGCCTTCCGGTATATGTTCCAGTCTTTCCAGCAGCAGCCCGTTGAGGGTTTTGGGGCCATCGGTGGGCAGCTGCCAGCGGATCATTTTATTGATATCGCGGATGTTCATACTTGCGTCGATGGTATAGCTGCGATCCGGGTTGGCAATGATGTCCTGCTCGCCTTTTGCGTAATTAGTGGTGAACTTGCCAACAATTTCCTCAAGAATATCCTCCAGGGTCACCAAGCCCAGAAGCGCCCCGTATTCATCGACGACCAAGGCGATGCGCTGTTCATTTTTCTGAAAGTTGACCAACTGCACTTGAAGCGGGGTGCTCTCCGGAATGAAGTAGGGATCGCGGGCGAAGCGCTTGAGCGCCTCCTTTGACAGTGAGTCCTCGCCCCGGCGCAGCAAACGGTTGGTTTTACGCAGATGCAAAAAACCGAGCGTGTTGCTGATATCCCCTTCATAGACAGGCAGCCAGGTATATTCCGCAGATACAATCTGATCCACCAAGGCTTCGATACTATCTTCCAGATTGAGGCCTTTGATATCGCTGCGCGGCACCATGATGTCGTTCACCGTCACCTTTTCCAGGTCGAGAACATTGATCAGCATGCCCTGGTGACCCACGTTGTCGGACACATCTCCCGCAGCAGATGATTCACCACCGCTGGAGACGCCGTTGCGTGCACTGTCGGACCCGGAACCCAGGCGCCCAAGCAAAAAGCCAGAAACCAGGTTGCTCAACCACACCACAGGGTGCAGCAGCTTCAGCAGGGGCTTGATGATATAGCCGGCATGGATAGCGATACGTATCGGGTGGCGGGCAGCAACAGCCCTTGGCACCAGATCAATAAAAATAACCGCGACGATAGTCAATAGAATCCCAGCGACAATAATCGAGCCTTCACCGAAGATCCGTACAGCGATGAGTGCTGCAACCATGGCAACAAAAGTATTGATAAGCCTGTTGCCGACCAGAAAGCTGACTGTCAGCCGCTCCGGCCTTTTCAGCAGCCGGTATACACGGCGGGCACTGCGCTGCTGTTTGGCCAAGTGCTTGAGACGGTAGCGGTTGATGGACATCGTGCTGGTTTCCGCTCCCGCAAAAAAGGCGGAAAGCACCAACAGCAGGACGAATAGCAACCAGAGAAGTATCTCGTTCAACTAGGGGAAAAGCCTGTATCGCCACGGGAGCGTTTATGGTGAAGAAGTTTGCTGTTATTGGCAACTCTCTTGCCGTGCCCGAGTCACCCCATGCACAGGATTAGGCAAGCCACGACTTGCCAGCTCCAACCCGGCCTGCCGGGGCGTCATTCACTGCCACGCAGGCATTCTCTCCGCAGCGCCAGAGCGCTGTTAAGTGGCTGAAGCTGTTGCTATCCTTGTGTGCTCATTTCCAACGAGCACACCATGACAGCCCCGTCCCTGTCCCAGCGCACCCTCAACCGCATCGAAGCTCTCGGCAACCGCCTGCCCCACCCCACTCTGCTGTTCGTGTGGCTGTGCGGCATCGTGCTGGCGCTATCCGCCATTGCAGCCCTGCTAGGCCTAGAGGCTCGTCACCCTACCAGCGGTGAGGAGATCCACGCTGTTAATCTGATCAGCGCTGAGGGGTTGCAATTAATCCTTGAGCGCACCGTCACCAACTTCACTCATTTCGCGCCGCTAGGCACGGTGCTGGTAGCCATGCTCGGCATTGGCGTGGCCGAACACAGCGGCTTGATCGGCACCCTGCTGCGCAGCACTGTACTCAAGGCGCCAGAAAAACTGCTCACATTTCTGGTGGTCCTCACCGGGGTCCTGTCCAGCATCGCCCAGGACAGTGGCTATGTGGTGCTCATCCCCCTGGCCGCCATAATTTTCCAGAGCGTCGGCCGCAGCCCCATCGCCGGTATCGCTGCAGCCTTTGCCGGTGTATCCGGCGGGTTCAGCGCCAATCTCCTGATTACTCCCCTCGACGCCATTCTCGCCGGGCTATCCACTGAGGCTGCGGCCCTGGTGGACGTCGGTTATATAGTGAGCCCCGCCGCTAACTATTACTTTATGGCAGTCTCTACACTCTTGGTCGCTCTGGTGGGCACCCTGGTGACAGAAAAGATCATCATGCCCCGCTTTGCCGCCGACGCTGGAGAGCGGGAGCAGCCTGCACCGCTGTCCCTCGCTGAACGGCGCGGCCTCAAGGCAGTAGCGGTATTCACTCTGGTGTTCGTCGCCCTGCTATTGGCGGGACTGGTGCCGGAGCACGGCGTTCTGCGCGGCGCGCCCGACGCTGCTGGTGTCAGCCATATTCTCAGTTCACCTTTCATCAATGGCATCGTCACCATCATTGCTGTCTACTCCGCTATTGCCGGCTGGCTGTTTGGCAGACTGAGCGGTCGCTTTGCCAGCGGCTCAGAGGTCGTGATGGCCATGGAGTCAAGCATGGCCGCCATGGCCAGCTACCTGGTACTGATGTTTTTTGCCGCTCAGTTCGTCAATTATTTCGCCTGGAGCCAGCTTGGTATCATCAGTGCCATCAAGGGCGCCGCCGTGTTAGAGGCCTTGAACCCCAGCACTGCGCTGTTGCTGGTGTGCTTTGTTGTCTTTACAGCTCTGATCAATCTGCTGATCGGCAGTGCTTCCGCCAAGTGGGCCCTGCTCGCGCCTGTGTTTGTACCCATGCTGATGCTGGCGGGCATTACACCGGAGGCAACCCAAGTGGCTTACCGTGTGGGTGACAGCACCACCAATATTCTCACCCCTCTGATGCCCTATTTTGGCGTGGTACTGGCTTTCGCCCAAAAGTACAACCGCAACATCGGCATCGGTACCATCATCGCTACCATGCTGCCTTACAGCGTGGCGCTACTGATATGCTGGTCGGTCCTGCTGACAGGCTGGATACTGCTGGAGCTGCCGCTGGGGCCGGGAGCGGCTATTTTCATGCCTTAGCCCGCGGCCATCCCTACACCGCTGTCACCTCGACCAAGATGACAAGCGATCTCTTGCGCTCACGGGCATTGCCAGGCCCGTGTTATACTGGCGTGTCCGCGACACCCACTCCTGCAACACTCTACGGCACTTCTCATGTCCGCTCCTCAAGCCAACCTCCCCACCCCCCTTTTCGGCTATCGCAAATACTGGGCCGAGTGCTTTGGCGTAGCACCTTTTTTACCCACCAGCCGGGAGGAAATGGACCGCCTTGGCTGGGATAGCTGCGACGTGATCATCGTCACTGGCGATGCCTACGTGGATCACCCCAGTTTTGGCATGGCGGTGATCGGCCGTGTGCTGGAAGCCCAGGGGTTTCGAGTCGGCATCATCTCCCAGCCGGACTGGACTACCAAAACGGACTTTCAGCGCCTTGGCAAGCCCAACCTGTTCTGGGGCGTGGCGGCAGGCAATATGGATTCAATGATCAACCGCTACACCGCCGATCACAAGGTTCGCAAGGACGATGCCTACACCCCCGGCAATATCGGCGGCAAGCGCCCCGACCGGGCAGTGACTGTGTACGCTCAGCGCTGCCGCGAAGCCTTCAAGGGAGTCCCGGTGATCATCGGCAGCATCGAAGCCAGCCTGCGCCGCATCGCGCACTACGATTACTGGAGCAATACTGTTAAACGCTCGGTGCTGCTCGATTCAAAGGCCGACATGCTGTTGTTTGGCAACGCCGAGCGCGCCATCGTCGAGCTGACCCACCGCCTCGCCGCTGGCGAGCGCATCGACACCATTCAGGATATTCGCGGCACTGCCTTCGTGCGAAAATCTCTGCCGCCGGGGTGGCTGGAGATCGATTCTACCGAAGTCGATCAACCCGGTGTCGTCGATCCTATCCCCAATCCTTACCAGGACACCAGCGAGCTGCGCGACGGACAGGGTAACAAGGGCCCTTGCGCCACCGGCGATACCGCCCAGAAAGTCCCCGAGATTGAGGAGCGAGCCGTTCAGATCATGGACTTGCGCCAAGTGGATCGGGCGCAGAAGCGCGCCTTCAAGAGCAAAAGCTATATTCGCCTGCCCGCCTGGGAGCAAGTGCGGAACGACCCCGTGCTCTACGCCCACGCCTCTCGCATCCTGCATTTGGAAACCAACCCCGGCAATGCCAAACCGCTGGTACAGCGCCACGGCAACCGTGAGGTGTGGCTCAATCCGCCGCCCATCCCGCTCACCACCGAAGAAATGGACTGGGTATTCGAGCAACCCTATGCGCGGGGGCCCCATCCCAGCTATGGCGACGCCAAGATCCCTGCGTGGGAAATGATTCGCTTTTCGGTGAATATCATGCGCGGCTGTTTTGGCGGCTGCACCTTCTGCTCCATTACTGAGCACGAGGGACGGATCATCCAAAGTCGCTCGGAAGACTCGATCATCCGCGAGGTGGAAGCCATCCGCGACAAGACCAAAGGCTTTACCGGGGTGATTTCCGACCTCGGCGGCCCCACTGCCAACATGTGGCGGTTGAGCTGCAAAAGCAAGGCCATTGAGGAGAACTGTAAACGGCTGTCCTGTGTGCATCCCGGTATCTGCGTCAATCTGGACACCGACCAGACACCGCTGATTCACCTCTATCGCCGCGCCCGCAACCTGCCCGGCGTGAAAAAAGTACTGATTGCTTCCGGCCTGCGTTATGACCTCGCAGTGGAAACGCCAGAGTATGTGAAGGAGCTGGTCACCCACCATGTGGGTGGCTATCTGAAGATCGCACCGGAGCACACCGAGGAGGGCCCACTAGCAAAAATGATGAAGCCCGGTATGGGCACCTATGACCGCTTCAAGGTGTTATTCGACAAATACTCCAAGGAAGCAGGCAAAGAGCAATATCTCATCCCCTACTTTATCGCCGGGCATCCAGGCACCAGCGATGAGGATATGATGAATCTGGCACTCTGGCTCAAGCGCAATGGCTTTCGCGCCGATCAAGTGCAGGCTTTCTACCCTTCCCCCATGGCCATGGCGACAGCCATGTACCATAGCGGCAGCAACCCTTTACAGCGAATTTCCCGCCAGCGCGGCGAGCAGGTTCAAACCGCGAAAGGCCACATCGCCCGGCGCCTGCACAAAGCCTTTTTGCGCTACCACGACCCGGATAACTGGCCGTTGCTGAGGGAAGCTCTGAAAAAAATGGGGCGCGCAGACTTGATCGGCAGTGGCCGGCATCAATTGATTCCCCGCACTCAACCTCAGGGCTGGCAACCGAAAACTCCGTCGCGCAACCGCGCTGGTGCTGCAGCCCGGGCTCGGCCCGGCAAGATCCTCACCCAGCACACAGGACTGCCGCCCCGCGACAAAGGTGATGGTCGCCGCAAGAAAAGCGGGAGTCCAAGACGCGGCAAGTGAGGCGAGACGCTTACGGTTTACAGCCTCTCGCCCCGTCTAACAAGACTCCCCGCCTGCGGTTTATTTCTTGTTCAGAAAGCCCTGAAAGATGGCTTGCGCTTCTTCACTGTCCCGCAACTGCACGAACTGGCGAGCCTCGGCATCAATTACCTGATGTAAAGAGACATTGTGGGCACGCAAGAGGCGCTTGGTGGCGCGCACCGCTTCCACAGGCTTGGCGGCAATTTTTTCCGCCTGAGCGGTAGCGTATTCCCAGTAATCTGCTTCATCGACAATAGCGTTGATCAACCCCAGCTCCAATGCTTTCTCTGGGGTAATCCGCTCACCTAACAGCAACAATTCGGCAGCTCGCACATGGCCGAGGAAACGGGGCAACAAATAGGTGGAGGCCGCTTCTGGAGAGACACCGAGATTGACGAAAGGCATACTGAAAATGGAGCTGGCGGTAGCGTACACCAGGTCGCAGTGCAGCAGGAAAGTGGTGCCTACCCCGGGTGCAGGACCGGCTACTGCCGCAATCAGCGGCTTGTCAAAATTCGCCAGCTCGTGAAGGAAGGCCAGTACTGCCGTGCCCTCACTCAGCACAGGCTGGGTGACAAAATCCTGGATATCGTTGCCGGCACAGAAACAACCCCGGCCCCCTTTGAACAACAAGACGCGCACCTCATCGTTGAGGCGAGCATCGCCAAAGATTTTCACCAGAGACTCATACATCTCGGTGGTGAGGGCATTTTTGGCCTGCGGCCGATTGAGCTCCACATGGAGCACATGCCCCTCAAGACGGGAAATGACCAGATCGCTCATGCATTGGACTCTTGCTGGAAAATGAGACCTGGCAGAATACCCATTGCCCCGGTGAATTTCCAGCTGTAAGCAACCTGCGAGTACTGCCGTTGGCATCAAAATGTCAGGGCCGGGGACACTCTGCTGCGATTTTTTAGAAACCTTTCCCTTCCCATTGAGTTTATTGGTAATATTTTGTGAGATTTGCCGTAAACCCCTTGCACAGAGGGATGCCAGAGTCTATCTTTGCCTGCATACCGCCACGTCTTTGCGGTCCCGCACTCTCGTCTCCAGCCCAAGACAAGAAGAATGATGACCAAACGACTTCTCATCAGCTTGCTACTGACCACCTCGGTGACCACCGCGAGCGGTGTGCTGGCAGCGCCCGACACCCATACCGTGAGCCGGGGTGAAACCCTGTATGGCATTGCTTCCCGCCATCAGATCAGCGTCGAAGATATCCTCAGACACAACAGCCTGCGCTCGGCCACTATCCACCCCGGCCAGGTACTGAGTATTCCCGGCGCCAAGTCGGCCAGCAACAATACCGGCAGCCCCAACATCTACGTGGTGCGGCGCGGCGACTCACTGTCGTCCATCGCCGCTCGCCACGGCACCAGCGTCGAATCACTGCGCCAGACCAACCAGCTGAAAAGCCATATGCTGCACCCTGGCCAGGAGCTCCGTGTACCAGGCAAATCGGCGCTGCGAACCCAGCAGGCCGTCAGCAGCCGACCAGCCGCCACACACACGATTCGCCGCGGCGATACTCTCTCGGCGGTCGCCGCTCGCAATGGAGTAACAGTAGCGGCTCTGGCTCGCCACAATGGGTTGTCCACCCGCGCCACGCTTCAGATTGGCCAGGTGCTGCGCATTCCGTCCCGCAGCGGTGTTCCCAGTTACCGAGGTACCGCCCTCGCCAGCTCCAGTGCTCTCAGCCTGCACTCCAATAGCGTTATCATTGTCGATGCCCAGAGCGGCAAGACCCTCTACGAAAAAAATGCTGACGCGGTAAAACCCATTGCCTCCATCACCAAACTGATGACCGCCATGGTCGCCCTTGATGCCAAACTGCCACTGACGGAAGAGCTGACGGTTGATCGCAACGACATCGACACCCTCAAGAAGACCTCTTCCCGCCTGCCTCTGGGCACCCGCCTCACCCGACAAGAGATGCTGCGCCTGGCCTTGATGTCATCAGAAAACCGTGCCGCCTCAGCCCTTGGTCGCCATTACCCCGGTGGCAGCAGCGCCTTTATCAAAGCCATGAACCGCAAGGCTGAGGAGCTGGGCATGACCAACACTCACTTTGCCGACACCACCGGCCTCGACCCTCGCAACGTGTCTACCGCTGCTGACCTGGTCAAGCTGGTGGCAGCTTCGAGCGCTTACCCCTTGATCCGCGAATACTCCACTACAGACGGTCGCGAAATTACCGCCCGCCCCTCCAACCACCGTCTGCAATATATCAACAGCAACCCGCTGGTACGCCAGGGCGCCTGGAAGATAGACGTCAGCAAGACCGGCTTCATCAACGAAGCAGGACGCTGCCTGGTGATGAAAGCCCCGGTAGCCGACCGACCGGCCTATATGGTGTTTTTGCAATCCTCGAGCCGTCACGCTCCCATGGCCGATGCCAATAGCTTTCGCAAGTGGATCGAATCGGGCGCTTCCGGCATCAATGTGGCTTCACTGTAAAAACCCCAGCTCAGTTCTTGCCCCCATCTTCATTCCCCCAAGAGAACGTCATACAACCCAGGTTGTATGACGTTCTCTGACGCAGCCAACACCTGCCCTTAGGTCGACACAAAGTACCGTCGACCTAAGGGCCGTCGACGTAAAACTCGCGCGCCCGAGATACCCGGCTCTTGCTCTACACTTTTTCTGTTGAGCACTCTCCTGAGTCGACTTCGCTACACTCAGTGCGCGGGTCCATCTCGAACAGTGCCGGAGAGGTATCCGTCAGCGGTCGGAATGGCTCCGTTTCGTCGACAACAGGTTTGACGTGGGTGCGGCGACGAATGGAAATACCCAGCGTCAGTCCCACCAGGCACAAGGCTGCAAAAGCGAACAGTCCGCGCGGCCCCAAAGTCGCCATAAATAGTGAAGCCAAGGGGGCACCAATAGCGGAACTCACCGCAAACACCAACAAGATGCCGCTACCCACCATCACAAATTCATCGCCCTCGGCATGGTCAGTGGCATGGGCCAGACACAAGGCATAGAGTGTCATTACCCCTCCACCCCACAACAGCGCCGCCACCAACAACGGTATGCCTTGCAGCGGCAAGGCAAATACCAGCAATGACACAATAGCCCCACCCAGAGCCGTGTAAAAAACTACCAACCGGCGGTCATAATGGTCGGACAAGCGACCCAGAGGTAGCTGAAATAGTGCGCCACCCAATACCACCACACTGAGGAATAAGGTTAGCTGAGCTGTATCCAGCCCTAACCCGCGGGCAAGTACCGGCCCCATAGCCCAGAAAGCCCCTGTTACCAAGCCGCTGGCCACGGCCCCGCCCATACCGACATGAGACATTGTCCAGAGACGACGAAGATCAATACGCACCGCCTGAATCGGTGCCGGCGCCAGACTCAAGGTAAGACACACTGGCACGATAGCAAGAGACAAAAGGATCGCCGCCAAGCCAAATAGCACCGGGCCCGAAGGGTCTGCAAAATTAAGCAGCTGCTGGCCAATCATGATCATCGAAAAATTAATGATCGTATAAATCGACAGAATAGTACCCCTCGTCTCACGGGTGGACCGCTCGTTGAGCCAGCTCTCTATCACCATATAGAGCCCCGAGATACAGGCTCCCACCATAAAGCGGAGCAACAGCCAGGCCGGGAAATTGGGAAACGCATGAAACAGCAGGACCACAGCAGAAAAAACCGAACACAGAACCGCGAAGGTACGAATATGCCCCACGCGTTGAACGATACGAGGCGTCAACAGGCAGCCCACAACAAAGCCAATGAAGTAAGCTGAACCGGTAAGGCCGATCTCAGTAGAACTGAAGTTGGCTGTTTCAGCACGGATCGGCAACAAAGTCAGTATCAGTCCATGCCCCAACAACAGTAAGGCGTCGGACATCAGCAGAGCAGCTATAGGTAATAACAGACGCTTCATAGATAGTAATTTACTTGTCTAGCGCCTGAGGCGTTGTGTCTGGCGCCAACCTGGAAGAGGTGATGTTTCAGGCCCGGCGATGTTGCCGGGCCTCCAAAAGAGCTTACCGTACTGCAGCATTCAAGCGAGCCCGCTGCCGTTGTAAGCAATGTCTCAATGTCTGACTTTAAGATCTCAGACCAGTTCATAGCACGGCTGGTAAACCCCTTCCCCTTGACCAAATTTCATCCGTTTTTCCCGTACCAGAATACGCAGCAAATCATCAATAGCGGACATCAAGCGGGGGTCGCCATGCAGTTTGTAGGGGCCATGCTCCGCCACCTGGCGGATACCAAACGCCTTCACGTTGCCTGCGACAATACCCGAGAAGGCAGCACGCAACTGCGCCGCAAGCTCATGGCGGGGCAGTGATGGATCCAGATTTAGAGCCGCCATATTGCTGTGAGTCGGTACAAAGGGGTGCTGCAGCATCTCGTCGATATGCAGCTTCCAGTTGAAATAATAGGCATCCTGACTCTCTCGGCGCGTCGCATGTATCATGTCCACAGCAGCACGCAACCTCCGCCCGATAACGTCTGGAGCACCGATCACAATTTGGTAATGACTGCTAACATCATCTCCCAAACAAAGCCGCAAAAAGCGGTCGAGCGCGGTGAAGTAGGTTCGAGAGGACTCTGGTCCGGCAAATATCACAGGAATGGCCCGCTGGTTATCTGGGTGAACCAAGATACTGAGCAGATAAAAGACCTCTTCTACGGTGCCCACACCGCCAGGAAAGATGACGACGCCATGAGCCAAACGCACAAAGGCCTCCAGCCGTTTCTCAATATCCGGCATGATGACCAGCTTATTGACGATGGCATTCGGCGACTCTGAGGTGATGATGCCCGGCTCACTGATACCGATATAGCGACCATCGCGGATCTGCTGCTTGGCATGGCCCACTGCCGCTCCTTTCATTGGCCCCTTCATGGCCCCGATTCCACAACCAGTGACAATATCCAGACCGCGCAGACCCAGTTCATAGCCCACACTCTTGGCATAGTCGTACTCCTCCCGAGGAATCGCGTGTCCCCCCCAACACACGACGGTATTTGGGGGAACATCGGGACGCACTACCCCAGCGTTGCGCAGAATGCGAAACACATTGTCGGTAAGAGCCTCAGAAGTACGGGGTACGCGCCGCCCACCTCCGAGAATCTTGTAATCGGTGTAAACGATATCTCTCAACGCGGCAAACAAATGATCCTGAATACCCCGAATCATCACGCCATCGACAAAGGACTGGCGCGGTGCGTTGTACACCTCCAGCTTCAATCCTCGCGGCTGCGGTACCAGCTCGATATGAAAATCCTCGTAATCGGCAAAAATCTGCTCGGCATCATCCTTATCACTGTCGGTATTGAGAATCGCCAGGGCACAGTCGCGAAACAGCTTGTACAAGTCCGGGCGGGTGGATGTCAGGGCAGTAATTTCTGCCTGGGAGAGCAAATTCAGGGAGTGCAGTGGATGCAGTGTGGCATGAGCGATTTTGTGCATTGAACAACCTTGGTGACAGTGTAAAGTGAGAGCGCAGTACAGTGAAGAATCGTTGCCGTGCTTCTGCCTTGGCAACGAAGTCACAAGAGTACCAGATATGCTATGACAGCTTGCAGCCTACTATTGGAAGCAGCCCACAAAGACCACGCCTGCTGGAGCTACGCGGACCACACACTGGCTCGCTCCCTGTCGAGCGAGTTGCACATTGGTTTGCCCTGGCTACGGACAACAGCCATAATCCTCCGCGGATAGGGCGGCAGTACGGACAATGACAAGACCGACACAGGTAGCAGCCAGTTTTTTGCGACGGCACACCCCGCGCCATACGCAATCTTCCGTTCTCCTTTTTGCAGCAGCCCTGGTCGGCATCGCCGAGCAAGCGGTCGCCGATAACATCCGCGTCGCGATGAGCGGTGGTACCCGCGAGCTGCGCGAGAATGTGCGCGCTCACCTCGATCTTGGCAATCTCCCTTGCGATCTCAACGAGCTGCAACTACGCAGCCGTCTGCGCGGCGCTGACACGCGCATTTCCGAGGGACTGCGGGCCATGGGGCACTACCAGGGCGAATGGGAGGTCAGTCGCGAGCGTGTTGATGACGAGTGCTGGCGCATCAGTGTGCGGTTGCAACCAGGGCCCCCGGTGACCGTCGCCACTCTGGACATAGAACTCACTGGCGAAGGCAGCGACGATCCTGTATTCCGCGATTATCTGACGCAACTGCCACTAAACCCTGGCGATGTCCTTCATCACGGCCACTATGAGTCCATCAAAACGGTCCTGGCCCAGCGCGGTCACAGCGCCGGTTACCTGGAAGGCCACTTGACCGAGCGGTCATTGCGCATCGATACCGAGCACAATCAGGCAAATATTCATCTGGCCTACGACACCGGACCTCGCTACCGTTTTGGAACGTTGAATTACTCACCTTCACCCCTCGACGAAGCACTGCTCGAACGCCTGGTAACCGTCGAACCGGGCGCCCCGATGGAAGCGTCGCGGTTGATCGAAACTCAGAACAACCTGATCAACAGCCTGTACTTCAGCACTGTCAGTGTCGACCAGGGACGACCGGACCGGGAACGTCTCGAAGTGCCAGTCCACATCCGCACCGAGGTGCGAGAAAAGTACGAAACCACCGCCAGCGTAGGATTTTCTACTGATATTGGGCCACGACTGGGCTATACCCTGGCCAACCGCCGCGTCAATGAGAAGGGCGACACTTACCAGGTAGCCAGCCAACTTTCGCCCGTGCAGTCCAACTTGAGCTTTCAATATAACCAGCCCGGCAAAGATCCACTCCGGGAGCGCACTCAGTGGTCTACCGGCTGGCAGCGAGAAGATACCGATACCGCTACCAGTGACAGCTATCGTGCCGAAGTCGCGCGGATCACCCAGAGCGACTCCGGATGGTTGCGAAATATCAATCTCAAGTACCTGTTCGAGGATTTCGACATCGCCGGCGAACGCCAGTCGTCCATGCTCCTGATGCCCGGTATCGGTTGGTCAAAGAGTCGGGCCAATGATGCCCGCTACCCCACACGGGGCTGGCGCCTGGGTACAGCGTTTCGCGGTGCCCTGGAGGGGGTGATCTCTGACGTCACTCTGGTGCAGGCAGAAATCGACGGCAAGGTGATCTTTCCTCTTTTTGGCGGCCGTGTACTCAGTCGCGCCGGGTTCGCTGCCACCTCCATCGACGATTTTTCCCAGCTGCCTGCATCACTACGCTTTTTTGCCGGTGGCGATAACAGTGTCCGTGGCTATGACTACCAAACGCTGGGCCCCACTAACAGTGAGGGCGAGGTCGTGGGCGGCAGACACCGCGTAACCGGCAGCCTCGAATACGACCACAAGGTGTGGGGTGAGTTTGCCCTGGCGGCCTTTATCGATGCCGGCAGCGCCTTTAATACGCGGGAAATGAAGCTCCATCAAAGTGCTGGCTTTGGGGTGCGCTGGTTCTCTCCTATCGGGCCGATTCGGGTGGATTTTGCCTTCCCTCTCAAAGACGGCGGCTTCCGCCTTCACCTTTCCATGGGGCCTGACCTCTGATGACTCGCTTTGCTCGTTGGACTTTGGGCTCTCTGTCGGTAGTCGGCATTCTGGTGGCGCTGGTCTGCGCTCTTCTATTTGCCCTCCTGGGCACTGAGCGGGGCGGGCGCTGGGCACTCGCCAATGTGCTACCGCTGGTGGCAGAAGAGGCGCGCCTTGGTCGCTTCGCTGGCACTCTGACGCGCGGCATCACCCTGGAAGATCTCTATCTACCTCTCGATGCCGCTCATATCCATATCGACCGCGTCGAGGGTGTGTGGAATCTATGGAACCTGTTAGGTGGCCAATTCCCCATCGAGCGGCTGGCAGTGAGCGGACTCGATATTGCACTGCAGGAACAAGCCCCAGAGCCGGAACCAGAAGAGCCTCCGGGCCCTTGGCCAAGCATCGCTCTGCCCTTTACGGTGAGCTTGGAGGATGGTCGGGTCAACGATTTACGCATCATCACCGGTGATACTGAGCACCATATCCAGCAGATTGTACTGACGGGCAGCGGCGGCATACTGCACACTCGCATTCAGCAGCTGGCAGCGGTCATGGACGAGCACCACATCGTCCTGGCCGGGCGCATTGCCAACCGCGCGCCCTACGATCTCGACCTCACCGTCGACTGGTCCCTCCAGCTACCCGATGGGCTGCATATAGCCGGTCAGGGCAAACTCGGTGGCAACCTGGCGTCCCTGACGCTGGAGCACCACTTGTCAGCCCCGGTAGAACTGTTCACCGCCCTGCAGGCTGAGCTGCCTTTTGACCCCGCCATAGCCAGCATTGATCCTAAGGCGATTAGCCTTCACTTGCACAGCCAATGGCGCGATCTCGAACCACCACCCGGCACTGGCCTGCCGGCTTTAGCCAGCGATGGGGAACTCGATATCGAAGGTGGCTGGGCCAACTACCGCTTCCGACTCGACACCAGCCTTGCCTTCGACCCGGCAGCGGTGGAAAACGGCACGACAGCGGAGCCGCCCTCTCCCTTGCCTCCCGAATTGCTGCACGCTCTCGCTGCAGGCCCCGTTGAACTAGCTCTGTCGGGCAGCGGTAGCGAGCTGGCAGTTCAGCTGGAGCGCCTGCTGCTGGACAGCCCTCTCGGCAGAGTCGATGCCAACGGCGACTTCAACGCTGCGGAACCCATCAGCTGGAGTCTCGACCTCGCCTTGCACGATATTGATAGCGCCCCCCTGGTACCAGACTGGCCCGCCAAAATCACTAGCCGATTACAAACCCAAGGCCACTGGCAGCAGGACGACTATCGTATTGCACTCGAGATCGCTGAACTCCACGGCCATGTTCGCGAAGCCATTCTCAGCGGTAACGGCAATATCAACCTGACTCCGGGACGCCAGCACATCGACCAGTTGTCATTGCACCTGGGAGATAACCGTCTCGCTATCGATGGCCAGCTCGGTTTGCAAGGTGGCGCAAGCAGAGCAGCAAATGGCTCGCTGGCTCTGACCTGGCAACTGCTGGCGGACGAACTGGCACAAATTCATCCAGACCTGAAAGGTAGTATTCGCTCCGATGGCCGTCTCACTGGCACACTCGCTGCGCCCAGTGGCAGCGCCCACCTGGAAGCTCGCGCTATCCAGTTTGGTGAGATCGCCGTGTCACAGGTCGACCTGGAGGTAGCTGCTCCCGATCACGATAACTTGTCTCTCGACTTGTCTGTTACCGGTATCGACGCAGCTCCACTGGAAAATGCCACCCTTACAGCCGCCCTGACTGGAGCCCTGTCCCGGCATCGGTTCAATGTCGAACTGCGAGACAGCGGGGACAACCACCTGGCCCTGACCCTGACAGGCGGTCTCCTGGAGCAACAGTGGCGCGGCCAGCTCAGTGACCTCCAAATCGACAACCCGCTAGCTGGCTCCTGGCGGCAGGCGGACACTACCGCTCTCACCCTCTCCGCAGAGGCCGTCGCACTGGAGACATTGTGTCTGGGCCAGGAAGCCACCCGCCTCTGTACCAAGGCCAGCTGGCGCGATCAACAACTCAGTGCGGAGGGCAGCCTCGACGCACTGCCTCTGGCCCGCTTTGCCACCACACTCCCCCCCGAATTGGCACTGCTGGGCGAAATCAGTAGCCACTTCCGGGCCGCCGGCCCTCCCGACAACCTCAGTGGTGAAATACGGCTCGCCACCAAAGGTTTGCTGCTTCGCCACCAGCCTGCCGACGATGGCGATCCTGTGGAATATCCGGCCCAGATTGACTTTGACGGCGTCCTGGCAAACGGTGGTGCCAACGCGACACTGGCACTCGACCTTGAGGGTATCGGCAACCTCAATGCCGAACTGAAAGCATCTGCGTTGAGCGCAGAGGGAGAGTTACAAGGCACCGCCCAGGGCAACTTTGACAACCTTGCCTGGCTCGATGCTCTGCTGCCGCAGATCGACAATATGGAAGGCCGGGTGGCACTCGCTCTCGCCCTCTCGGGCACCGTCGGGCAGCCGGAGCTAAACGGGAATATAGACATTAATGACGTCGCCGCCGAAATTCCGCTAGCCGGCATCGCTTTACATGATGGCGATATCACTATCGCGCTGGATGACCTGGGACAGTGGCAGCTGCACGGCTTGGTCTCTTCCGGCGACGGCAGTCTACACCTCGATGGCAACGGCCTTCTCAACGCTGAACAGGGAGTCGGTGGTACCGTCACCCTGCAAGGGGAAAACTTTACCCTGGCAAACCGCCCCGACGCCCGCGTGGTCGTGTCGCCGAATCTGCGTCTGGCACTCACCTCCGACCTATTGCAGCTGCGCGGCGACCTGGCAGTCAACGACGGAGAGATTATTCTCGCCACGCTACCGGAACAGGCAGTGAGCGTGTCACCGGACGAGCGGCTATTGCAGGACGACGGTGACAAGCCCCCAAGCCGCGCCCTTGATGTGCGTATGCAACTCACCATCGATGAACGGTTCAGCCTTCGCGGCTTTGGTTTGCGCACTCGGCTGGGAGGCAACCTACAACTAATTCAGCGCGGGGAAGACCCACCGCGCGCCAATGGCAGCCTCACCCTCTACGACGGTGTCTACCAGGCCTACGGCCAGAGCCTGGCTGTAGAGCGCGGCGTCCTGATTTTCCAGGGCCAGGTGGACAATCCTGGGCTCAACATCCGCGCCGTGCGCAAGGTCCCTGGCTACACAGTCGGTATCGATATCGGCGGCGTAGCGCAGGATATCCGCAGTGAGCTGTTTTCTACTCCGCCCCTGCCGCCCACGGATACCATCGCCATCCTGATCACCGGCAAAGCGCCTAGCCAGATGAGCGAATCCGATGCCAACCAGGTGATCAATGCGGCCGCAGCTCTCGGTATTTCCCAAAGCGAAGGCATCACCAACAACCTGAAAAATGCTTTCGGCCTCGACGTGGTTGACCTGCAGGGCGGCGACGATTACCTGGACAGCTCACTGGTGGTGGGCAAATACCTCACCCCGGAGCTGTTTATCAGCTATGTGCAGAACCTTTTCACTCCCACCGGCAGCGTGGTGCTGGACTATGCTCTCACCCGTAACCTGGGGCTTAAAGCCAGCTCGGGCGAAACTCAAAGCATCGACTTTCTCTATCGTATCGAACACGGCGGGCTGGATTGAAAATGATGAGCGAAGCTGCCAGGTATATTTTTTTCTAAAACGACAGTCTCAAGGAAGACAATTGTGAGCAACGTGCCGCTGTCACAAATTTGTCATAGTGTTTTTGCAAGATCCGGGGCAAGATCAAACTCTTCCCACCCACTCGCAGATACTTGAATGAGCAATAAACCGCTGTACTTCGCCAAGGAACTGAGCTGGCTGTCTTTCAACGAGCGGGTGCTGCAAGAGGCCGCCGACGCCCGCAACCCCATCGTGGAAAGAGTCCGCTTCTTAGGTATTTTCTCCAATAACCAGGATGAGTTTTTCAAGGTACGCGTTGCCGATGTGCGCCGCGCGGTCCGCGAGGAAGAACAGTCAGGCAAGGTCGGCGAAGCAGCAAAACTTCTGTCGAAAATCCAAGACAAGGTCATGGTATTGAGTGCTAAATTCGACGCCATTTACGAGGACGTGCTCAAACAGCTGGAGCACAAGAAGGTCTTTTTCATCTCCGAAGAAAAGCTCTCGGAAAAACAGAGTAAATGGCTCGACAAGAGTTTCCGCGACCGTATTCTCCAGCACGTAGTGCCGATCTGGGTCACCGAAACCATCCGTCTCGACCAGCTGCTGGACGATGATGTGTCTTATCTCGCGGTGCAACTCAAGAAAGGTAAGTTGCGTCGCTACGCCATCCTCGACATTCCCGAGCGAGTGCCTCGCTTTATCAATATCCCGCCGGATCGCGGCCATGCACGCAATTACTTCATGGTAATGGACGAGGTGATTCGCCACTGCCTCGACCAGATTTTCAAGCCCTTCGTGGACTACGACAGCATCGCCGCCTGGTCGATGAAGTTCTCCCGCGATTCCGTATACGAGCTGTATGACGATGTCGACCTGAGCCTGGTTGAAAAATTGTCCCTGGGCATGAAGCAGCGCCTCACCGGTGAACCCGTCCGCCTCAGTTACGACAAGACCATGCCCAGTGAAATGGTGAGCTTGCTGCGCGAGCGGCTCGGTATCGAAAATATTGATAGCGTCATACCTGGCGGCCGCTACCGCAATTTTCGGGACTTTATCAGCTTTCGAAACCCTGGCAACAAGTGGCTTGAGAACCAGCCCCTACCGGCTCTGCGCAGCAAGGTGTTCGAGGCTCATCGCAACGTTTTCGAGGCGCTGAGCCACAGTGACGTACTGCTGTTCTACCCCTATCACCGGTTTAGTTATTTTACCGAGTTTGTGCGTCAGGCGGCCTTCGATCCAGCCGTACGGGATATCAAAATCAATATCTACCGGGTCGCCGCCAACTCGAGAGTCATTGAGTCCCTGATCGACGCTGCCCGCAATGGCAAAAAGGTCACCGTCAACGTCGAATTACGCGCACGCTTTGATGAAGAGCACAATCTGGAAATGACCGAAAAGCTGACCGCTGCCGGTATCCGCGTGACGCTCGGTATTCCCGGTCTGAAAGTACACTCAAAGCTATGTGTGGTCACCCGCGAAGAGCTTGAAGGCGACAAACTCTACGGTGTGGTCGCTACCGGCAACTTCAACGAAAGCACTGCGCGAATCTATACTGACTTTGCACTGTTCACCGCAAATCAGGAGATCTGCGCCGATGCTGCCAGCGTCTTCCAGTTTATCGACACTAGCTACAAACACCCCAAATTAAAACACCTCTGGGTTTCACCGCTGAATACCCGCTCTGAGATCGAACGCCTCATCCATCGCGAGATGGGGCACGCCCGCGCCACTGGCAAGGGGAAAATCAGCATCAAGGTGAATAATTTGGTGGACGAGCACCTCACTGACCTGCTCTACCAGGCCAGCCAGGCCGGTGTTGAAGTACGGCTGCTGGTACGCGGCATGTGTGGTGTACGGCCCGGTATCAAAGGGATGAGCGACCGCATCCACATCACCAGCATTGTCGACCGTTTTCTCGAACACACGCGACTGTTTATTTTCCACAACCAGGGCGATCCCGACATCTTTATCTCATCGGCGGACTGGATGACCCGCAACCTGGATGAACGGGTGGAAGTTTCCTGCCCCATCCTCGACCCGGCTATCAAGAAAACTTTGCTCGATGTGATGGATATCCAGTTAGCTGACAACCAGAAGGCGCGTATTATCGACGCCGATCAGAAGAATACCTATGTGTCTCGCGGTAACCGCCGCAAAATGAGATCGCAGCTGGAAATTCACAAATACCTTTCTCGGACCGAAGAGACCTGAGCCGGCTCCTTTATACGACGCGGTCAGCAACTATCCTGACCACTCGATAGCCCGACGACGCTGAGTGCCGGGCCCTTTATAGCTGAGTTCACATACTTGAGGAAACGCCAGGCAGGAAGACTTAATGCCCGGCTGAACTGGTTGAGTACACCGACCCTGCAATGCCTATTATTTGACGACTTTTAGACTTGGGCGCTTGCCTTTGGTGGAGCTGCTGCCATCGCCGCTACCACGCGTCGCTGACAGTGGTTTGCCGCGAGGCGGCTTGTCGTCTCCCGGCGGTGTAGGCTCTGGCATCTCGGTCTGGAATACCATGCCTTGGCCATTTTCCCTGGCATAGATCCCCATGATCGCCGCCATGGGAATGAAAATATCTGTCGGCACGCCACCAAAACGGGTATTGAAGCACACGATGTCATGATCCATATGAAAAGCTGTAACTGCTCGCGGTGCCACATTGAGCACGATTTGACCATCGGCGACATGCTCCTGGGGCACCATGACACCGTCTGCCAGGGCATTGACCACCAGATAAGGTGTACAGTCATTATCGACGATCCAGTCGAAACAAGCCCTTAACAGGTAGGGACGGTTGGAAGTCATGGTGGTCATTGCAGTTTTTGATTATCTCCGGCAGCGAACTGTTTGGGCGTGGGCGGCCTGCCTTCCGGCAGGCCGCAAGCACAAGGAGAGCTTAGCGCATATCCCTTTCCAGATCCGTGAGGCTCTGGCGGAAAGAGGGGCGCGTGAACAGGCGCTCCATGTAAGTGAACAGCGGTTTGGACTGACGGCTGTTGGGCAGTTTGATCCCCAACATGTCCAATCGCCACAGCAGAGGCGCCAGACAGCAATCTACCAAGGTGAACTCTTCATTCATGAAGAAGGGGCTTTCGGCGAATACGGGAGCCACAGCGAGCAGGTTATTGCGCAGCTGCTTGCGAGCCCGCTCAAGATCCTTGCTCTGTGAAGAGTTGAGAATGACGTCCACATCACTGCACCAATCCTTTTCGATGCGATACATAAACTGTCGGCTCAAAGCCCTGGCCACCGGATAGACAGGCAGCAAGGGTGGATGTGGAAAGCGCTCATCCAGGTACTCCATCATCACCTTGGACTCAAACAGCACCAGCTCCCTGTCAAGTAAAGTGGGCAAAGTCCCGTAGGGATTGATCTCCAGCACCTCTTCGGTAATGGCGGCGGAACTCATGTGCTCAATATCCACCGTGACATCTTTTTCTGCCAGCACAATTCGCACCCGATGGCTGTAATGGCACGCCGGGTCCGAAAAGAAAGTCATTGTTGAACGTCTGGTGGCAACCCCCATCTTTATATCCCTCAGTGTAAAAGCGAAAAGAGCGGCCTGGGCCGCTCAGATCGTTCAGTGTACGTCCTTCCAATATTCCCGGTTGAGCAACAATACCCAAACCAACAGGAACGACAAAAACAGCAAGACATAAATACCGATGGTCCTGCTCTTCTCGGCCACCGGGTTGGCCATATAGCCCATGAAGTTGACCAGGTCATAGACCGCTCCGTCAAACTCCTCCGGTGTCATGCTGCCCTCTTTCACCAAAGTGAAGTTGCCGCAGGGGTTGTCGAGAATCGCCTCACCGGTGAGAGGATCCTGTTTGATACCACCATTAGCTGCACGGACCGGACCGGGGGCGCACTGCTGCAACCCCTGCAGGTCCATCAGAACGTGAGGCATGGCCACATCGGGGAATACCCGGTTGTTCACACCCACGCCGCGCAGGGGATCAACGTAAAAATTGCGCAAATAAGTATACAACCACTCGGGAGAGCGTACCCGCGCCATCAGCGTCAGGTCCGGGGGTGGAGCACCAAACCACTTGCCGGCTTCCTTATAGGGCATGGAAATTTTCATCAACTCACCGATCTGCTGATCGGCGAACACCAGGTTGTCCATCACCAGCTGCTCAGGGATTTGCAAGTCCTGGGCAACCCGGCCCCAGCGCGAGTACTGAGCCGCATGGCAACCCATGCAGTAGTTGACGAACAGTTTGGCACCACTCTGCAGAGAGGCCTTGTCCGACGGGTTCAACGTCATCTCGTCGCAATCGATCGTACCACAAGCGAAGTTGCTCTCGGCGCCGACAGCCTTGAGAGGCAGAACAATCATCAGTGCCACCAGGATCAGCGCACTCAGAGCTTTGACACCGCCCATACCGCCATTCATCGTCACTCGCTCGGGCTCCGGCAGCACTTTCTCGTGCTTGGTCCAGAAGAACATACCGATGAAGTAGGCAAAGTAGATGATGGTGCAAACCTGTGCCAGGAAAGTACGCGCCGGTGTCGGGGCTTTGATACCCAGCACACCGAGGATCACAAAGGCTGCTACGAAGATCAACACCATAGAGCGGCTGATCTTGCCCTTGTAGCGCATGGACTTCACTGGGCTGCGGTCCAGCCAGGGGAGCACAAACAGAATAGCGATTGCCGCGCCCATTACCAGGAAACCCAGGAACTTGTCAGGGACCGCCCGCAGCATGGAGTAGTACGGGGTGAAGTACCAGACAGGGGCGATGTGATCCGGCGTCTTCAGCGGGTTGGCAAGCTCAAAGTTGGGCTTCTCCAGGAACAGGCCACCCATCTCCGGCATAAAGAAGACGATAAAGCAGAACACCATAAGGAAAATTACAATCGGCACCAGATCGTGCACGGTGTAGTAAGGGTGGAAAGGAATACCGTCGCGGGGAATGCCGTTCTCATCCTTGTTCTTCTTGATTTCAACGCCGTCGGGGTTGTTGGAGCCGACCTCATGGAGCGCCAAAAGGTGCAGTACCACCAGGGCCAGCAACACGATGGGCAGGGCCACAACGTGAAGAGCCATAAAGCGGTTGAGGGTGATACCGGAGATCAGGTAGTCACCGCGCACCCACTGGACAATATCGTCGCCCACGTAGGGAATAGCGCCAAACAGTGAGATGATTACCTGGGCCCCCCAGTAGGACATCTGTCCCCAGGGCAGCACATAGCCCATGAAGGCCTCAGCCATCAGCACCAGGTAGATGGCCATGCCGAAGATCCACACCAGCTCGCGAGGCGCTTTATAAGAGCCGTAAATCAAGCCGCGATACATGTGCAAATAGACCACCAGGAAAAAGGCCGAGGCACCTGTGGAGTGTATATAGCGTATGATCCAGCCATACTCCACATCGCGCATGATGTACTCGACAGAGGCAAAAGCGCGCTCGGCACTCCCCTCGTAGCTCATCAGCAGCCAGATACCCGACACCAACTGGATAACCAACACCAGCAGCGACAGCACCCCAAACACATACCAAAAGTTGAAGTTCTTGGGGGCATAGTATTTGCCCATATGGGTATCCCAAGCGCGCTGTACTGGAAGCCGCTTGTCCACCCACCCCCAGAGTCCCGTTAACCAGTTCATTACGCGCCCTCCTGGTCGATACCGATCACAATCACACTGTCGCTCTCATAGGAATAAGGGGGGACATCCAGATTGGTCGGCGCCGGGACCCCCTGATACACTCTGCCGGCCAAGTCAAACTTGGAGCCGTGGCAAGGGCAGAAGAAACCACCGTGCCAGTTGTCATCACTATTGCCACTACCGGGGTCGACACCGACTTCCGGGCGATACATCGGAGCACAGCCCAAGTGGGTGCAAAGGCCCACCATCACCAGGTACTCAGGCTTGATCGCACGATTGAAGGGGTCGACATAGTCGGGCTGGTTGGACGCTTCTGAGTTGGGGTCGCGCAATTGACTGGCGGTCTGTTCCAGAGTGGCCAGCGCTGCTTCATTGCGGCGGAGAATATAGACCGGCTTGCCGCGCCACTCTACGGTGATCATCTGGCCAGGTTCAATGGTGCTGATATTGGCCTTGACCGGCGCTCCGGCTGCCCGGGCTTTGGCGCTCGGATGCCAGGACCCGACAAACGGGACCGCAGCTCCCACCACCCCCGCCGCGCCCACCACACAGGTGGCACCCGTCAGGAAGCGGCGGCGCCCTTGATTGACTCCGTCGTTGCTCATGAAGTTCTCCGTTGAAGCAGCAGAAAATCTTGCTGTGGCCATGGGTGAAATGGCGTGCAATGTTAATGAAAACCCCTAGTCATTACAAGTCAATCAGCCATACGAAATTTATAACCCACTGTATTTCAAACAAAAAAGCCCAGATAAAAATCTGGGCTTTTTGCAGTACGGGGCAGCGTATCAGCGCTTGGAGTACTGGGGACGCTTGCGGGCCTTATGCAGGCCGACTTTCTTGCGCTCCACCTCACGGGCATCGCGGGTCAGGAAACCAGCGCGGCGCAGGGGCAAGCGCAGGTTCTCATCGTACGCCAGCAGGGCACGGGCAATGCCGTGGCGGATAGCACCGGCCTGGCCGAAACTACCGCCGCCAGCAACAGTGATATGGGCGTCAAACTTCTCTGCATTGTCAGTCAGCTCAAGGGGCTGACGCACAATCATCTGCGCCACTTCACGACCAAAGTAATGTTCCAGTGTGCGGTCATTGATGACGATGTTACCGCTACCGCTCTTGAGGAAAACGCGCGCCGAAGACGTCTTGCGGCGACCGGTTCCGTAGTATTGATTCTCTGCCATGGTCTGCCTTCCGTCAGATATTCAGTTCTTGGGGCTGCTGGGCGGCATGGGGATGCTGATCGCCCGCATAAATCTTGAGCTTGCGCAGCATAGCACGACCAAGGGGGCCACGCGGCAGCATACCCTTGACAGCTGTTTCCAGAGTGCGCTCAGGTGCCTTGTCGATCAGCTTCTCAAAACTGATGGACTTGATGCCACCCACGTAACCGGTGTGGTGGTGGTAGATTTTGTCCTTGGCCTTGTTGCCAGTGACACGAATCTTTTCCACATTGACCACTACAATATAGTCGCCGGTATCCACATGAGGGGTGTACTCGGGCTTATGTTTGCCGCGGAGACGGCTGGCGATATCAGCCGCAAGCCGACCCAGAACCTTGTCGGTGGCGTCGACCACAAACCAGTCGCGCTGTACGGTTTCGGGCTTTGCACTAAATGTTTTCATCGAGTCCTGCCTGATGTCCCTGCCTGATGTCAGAGGGGTTCAAAAAAGAGCGCGAATTCTACCCATCGCCCCAAGGCTTTTCAAGGGGCATTCGCGTTTTTCTCCAACAGCCACAAAAAGGGGCAGGGAGATAGCTGAAAAAAGGTGCCTTAGGGCTTGTGCTCCCGGGCCAGGTACTCCTGGGATTGCATCTCCAGCAGGCGGCTGCGAGTACGCTCAAACTCGAAGGCGAGGCGGCTGCCGGCATAGATCTCCGCCAGACTGGCCTCGGCAGAGAGGATTAGTTTAACACCGCGATCGTAAAATTCATCTACCATGTTGATAAAACGTCGTGCCTGGTCCTCCATGGCAGCGGTCATCACCGGCACATTGCTTACCAATACAGCATGAAACTCACGGGCAATCTCAATATAGTCATTTTGACTGCGAGGGCCGTCACAGAGCGCCTTGAAGCCAAACCATACAACATCCTCACCCACGAAGCGGCACGGGATGGAACGCCCCTCCACCTGAATATTCACCCCTTCGCGAACCTCTTCGACAGCAGGTACCAAACTGTGAAAAGCTGCGCTGAGAGCCTGCTCCGCACCCGCATCGAGAGGAGAATGATAGATTTCAGCCTGCTCCAGGGCTCTGAGCCGGTAGTCTGTGCCGCCGTCAACATTGATCACTTCACAGTGCTTCTTGATCAGTGCAATGGCCGGCAGAAAGCGCTGCCGCTGCAGGCCGTCCCGGTATAGGCCGTCCGGCACGATATTGGAGGTAGCCACCAGGATCACCCCACGGGCAAAAAGGTGTTCAAAGAGCGTACCGAGGATCATGGCATCGGTGATGTCCGAGACGAAGAACTCATCGAAACAGATCACCCGCGCATCCCTGGCGATCCGGTCCGCCACCTTTTCAAGGGGATTCTTCTCACCCTTGAGATCCACCAGATCGCGATGAACGCGACGCATAAAGCGGTGAAAGTGGGCGCGCATCTTGTTTTCGAATGGCAAGCTTTCGTAGAAGTTATCCATCAGGTAGGTTTTGCCACGACCGACCCCGCCCCAGAAATACAGTCCTTTGATCACCGAGGCCTGCTTGCGCCTGCCCAACAGACGCCCAAGCAAGCCACCGCCACCACTACCGGTGGCGACCAGATCGTCGTACAGGCGCTGCAAATGCCGCACCGCCTGTTCCTGAGAGCTATCGTGCACGAATCCAGGACTGGCAAGGTCGCGCTGGTAGCGTGCGAGTGGCGTAGACATAGATGATTTGATAAGTAGAAAGGGGGTTGGTAAAACGGGCGCCACTTTAGCGCCCGACCATCACAGCTGCAACTGGTCGCGGAGAATTTCTACCAGCCCCTCGCGCAGCTGCACCAGGTGGCCGTGAAAAAAATGACCGGCCTCCGGCAATCTGAGCACCCGCGGGGATGGCGATTGGCGCTCCGCCCAGGCGAACACCCCAGCCGGATCCACTAGTTCGTCTTGCTCTCCCATCACCAGTGTCCAGGGGCATGGGAAAGAGGTAAGACGGGTGAAGCCATAGCGCCCCACCGGTGGCGCTACCAATGTCAAATGGTCAACATCTTCAAGGCTCAGAGCACCATTGCCGGCCACTCCCGAGCCAAACGAAAAGCCTGCCAGCAACAGCCGGGCAGCAGGATAACGTTGCCGGGCCCAGTCAGCGACAGCTGCCAGGTCCTCGACCTCGCCGACACCATCGGCATGCACCCCCTCACTGGCTCCTACCCCGCGAAAGTTGAAACGCACCGACGGTATGTCGAGGGCTCCATAGGCCCGAGTCAGAGTGGTAACGACTTTATTGTCCATGGTACCCCCATGGAGTGGATGAGGATGGCAGACCACGGCTACCCAGGGCGCCACAGTCTCAGTGGCAGCCGCGTGATGACGAGCTTCTAGCACTCCAGCAGGACCGTCGACCAGGACGACTTCATTACTCACTACTACCACCTCCCGCGACAACAATAAAAAGGGCCGTCATTGTAGGGGCCGATGCCACAGCCAACAACTTTAGAAGCGCGGCAAGTGCAAGTCTCCCGCACAGCTGCGGTGCCCAAAACGCGCCAATAACGTATACTTTCGGCATCGCCAGTCAGTTGCCAAGGATTTTGTTGTGGAAACCACTACTCTGCTGATCGCCATTGCCTGCCTTCTCGTAGGTCTCGCCCTTGGCGCTATGCTTGCTCGCTTTTTCTCCCCTCAGCAGAAGAAACAACGCGAACTGCAGGAAACCCTGCAGCGCACCGAAGACCAATATCATCTCTATCAACAGGATGTCGCTGATCATTTTGTAAAATCTGCCGCTGTGTTCCGAGAGCTCAGCCAGAACTACCGTGTGCTCGGCGAACAGTTTGCCGACAGCGCCACACGCCTGGGTTCACCGGAAATGGGCCGCCAGGTACTCGAAGCCGCCTCTCCAGCCGCAGCTGCTCAGCCTCCACCCCACACCTGGTCAAGCACCCCCGCCGAGCCGCCCAAGGACTATGCGCCCAGTACCCGCGGCGTACTCAATGAGCGCTTCGGCCTCGACGACCATCCCGACAGTTCTTTCAGCTCAAACAACATCCAAGGCGACGCCCCAAGTACCGATGACAAAGAGAACAGCGAACGCGACGATCCCACTTATCGGGTGGGCTGAGGCGTGGCTTTCACTGCCTGACGTATTCTGAATGCACTCGGCACCTCGGCAGACGGGTCCCAGTGCAGAGGAACGCCTTACATCGCAGGGCCGCCCCAGTGGCAGTGGCGGGAGTGTCACAGGCTGGCGAGCTGCCGAGCCGAGGTGAAGAGCTTATCTCCCAGCCCAGGCAGGAATAAAACCTCGCGTCGCCATGGCTGCGCGATACAGCAACAATCAGAATCATGACTGCAGTTTCATTAGTTACAACGCTGCAAAGAAGCATCGAGAAAACACCGGGGAAGCCCCTATGAACGCAGCCCTTATCCGGGCAGTAAGACACTACGGCTGGCCAGTAATCACTGGCTTGCTGGCGGCTGCCGTCGTCTTGCTCCTCTTCCCCACCCGCACCCAGCTACCTCCTGTCGTGGCCAGCGGCCCAGAACCCGAGATAGCGCCCCTGGAGCGCTCTGAAGGCCCGGTATCCTACGCTGCAGCTGTCGCTCGGGCAGCCCCATCCGTAGTAAATATCTACACCACCAAAACCATCACCCAGCCCCGCCACCCGTTGCTCAACGATCCGTTCTTCCGGCGTTTCTTCAACAGCGGCGACATTCCGCAGCAACAGCGCATGGCTTCGTCGCTGGGCTCCGGCGTTATCGTCGATGACAACGGCTATATTCTCACCAACAACCATGTCGTTGCCGGCGCAGACCAGATCGTCATCCTCCTCTTTGATGGACGGGAGGCAGAAGCCACCGTGATCGGCACCGACCCCGAGACAGACCTGGCCGTTATCAAAATCGAACTGCCAGCGCTGCACCCCATTCCCGCTGGCGATCCGCACGAAGCGAGAGTAGGTGATGTGGTACTGGCTATCGGCAACCCCTTCGGCGTCGGCCAGTCGGTCACTCAGGGCATTCTCAGCGCCACCGGACGCGGCTTGGGACTTAACACTTTTGAGAACTTCCTGCAGACAGACGCTGCCATCAACCCCGGTAACTCCGGCGGCGCCCTGATTGACGCCCACGGCAACCTGCTGGGCATCAATTCGGCCATTCTCAACGAAAGCAGTTCAGTGGGTATCGGCTTTGCCATCCCCGCCGACACTGCCATGCGCGTGCTAGCGGACATCATTCAGCACGGTCGCGTGCTGCGCGGCTGGCTCGGCGTACAGGCCCAACAACTGCCCGCTACCGCTGCCGCACGGCTGGGCCTCAACCCGCCGCGCGGACTGATAATCACCGATATCCATATCAACGGCCCCGCTCACCTGGCAGGCCTGCTACCCGGCGACATCATTACTCATATCAACGACCAACTGGTAGGCGATGGTCGCCAGGGCACCAACCTGATCGCCGACCTGCTGCCAGGGGACACCATTCATGTGCAGGTGGTGCGAGATGGCGAAACCATCGCCCTCACCGCTGTAGCGGGAACCAGGCCCTCTGGCTCCTAGTGCACCCGGGTATGGGAGATTACCCTTGCTGAGGTTTTACCACTCTCGCCTTTGGGAGCACATCAAACCACTGCTGGTATTGAGCGACAAAAAGCGGTCGTGGGGATTTCTTGTGCTCGCGGCCCTGTCCGTCGGGCTCCCCGTTTTTGTGGGTGCTGCGCTGGGTCACTTTTCATCCGCGATTATCGCCAGCATGGGTGGACTGGTCATCCTGTACATGCAGCAAACTCCTATCGTGCGCCGCATGAGGATTCTGCTGGCTTGCTCGTTTGGTTTCTTGCTGAGTTTTTCTCTGGGCACCCTGACCAGCTTCAACCCCTACTTCTCAGCCATCACCCTTGCAGCGACCGTTTTTGTGGTGACGTGGGCCTGCCGATTCTATTCGATACCGCCACCGGGAAGCTTCTTTTTTATTCTTGTCGCCTGCATGTCGCGAACACTTCCCTTTGATCTGACCCTGGTCGCAGAGCGGGCCGGTATTTTGCTCTTTGGCTGCCTCGGTGCCTGCTTGCTAGTACTGATTTATAGTGTTGCCCAAGTACTTTTGCGGGGCCAGGAACCAGCGCAACCCAGCCCGCCCAAAGACCATCGCATTGCAGCGATCATTCTTGAGTCTGCAGTAATCAGTCTGTTTGTCGGCGGCGGCTATCTAGTGGCCCTGATGATACCGTTGGACAACCCTTACTGGGTGCCCATCTCCACCGCAGCCATTATGCAGGGAGCTACTTTCCGGGCAGTGTGGCATCGCAACGTACACCGGATAGTTGGAACTTTTATCGGGATGGGGCTGGCCTGGGCTATTTTTTCACTATCACCGAACGTCTGGATACTCGCGGGACTCATTATGCTGCTGAGCTTTGTGATAGAAGTCCTGATTACCCGCAATTACGGCCTGGCAGTGATCTTTATAACACCACTGACGGTGATCTTTGCGGACTCAGCCATTGCCTCTATGGATACAGAACGATTAATTCTCGCCCGCTTGATCGACATTATGCTGGGCAGTTTTATCGGCTACTTGGGCGGCTGGGTCATACACCACCCAAAGTTTTTTTATTATCTCGAACGCCGGATGGTAAATCGGTAGTCTCGACAGCCTCCTGCGAGAGATCAGGTTGAACATTGGTTGGATCCCATGAAACCATCCCCCGTTTTCTGCGAGATTCCTTATGGCTCCGAAGCGTATCGCGCCGAGTGTGAGCTTCGCCAGGCAGTTTTGCGCCTCCCGCTTGGCCTCAGCCTTTACGAAGAAGACCTGGGCGCTGAGGCGACGCAGCTGCACTTTGGACTGTTCGAGACAGATACCTTGCTGGCCTGCATTATCGCCAACCCGGTGTCGTCATCTGAGGTCAAACTGCGTCAGATGGCTGTATCCCCCAACCACCAGGGCCGGGGATATGGACACTTGTTGCTGAAAAAACTCGAAACCGAGCTGAGCGATCGCGGCTACACTGCCGCTACTCTCCACGCCAGAGCCTCGGCGATAGATTTCTATCGGAAAGCCGGCTTCAAGTCTTTTGGCAGTGAGTTTATGGAAATAGGCATTCCTCACCAGCAAATGGTGAAGCACTTCAGCGGGAAAGCTCAGCCGATACAGGACTTGTCTTGAAGCGAGCTTTGGAGGTGCACTGTCCTGCCCCTCCTCCGCTCTCTACAACCGTAACTCGATAAACCGTCAAGCACTGTTGATATTTCCTTGCGCGCAGCTGCTGACAAGAAACATCAAAAGCCCTTGCAGGCGGATTTTTCAACCCGCGAGTAACGCATCCAAAGCCGCCAGCAGGCGGTCATGCTGATCGAGGGTGCCTATCGTGATGCGCAAAAAAGGATGGATACGCTCGCGGTTGAAGTGACGTACCACAACGCCCTGCGACCGCAGTCCGGCAGCCAGTTCCGCCCCCTCTCGCTGGGGGTGACGAGCAAAAAGAAAATTAGCGCTGGACGGCAGCACGTCGAAGCCTCGCGTTTCCAGAGCTAAAGTCAGCTGTTCACGGTTTTCCATCACCTCGCAACGCGCCTGCTGAAAGTAGGCATCATCCTCAAACGACGCTACCGCCCCTGCAATGGCCAGCTGATCCAGTGGGTAGGGATTGAAGCTGTTCTTGACCCGCTCCAGGGCTTCGATCAGGTCTTGGTGGCCAAGGGCAAAACCCACCCGCAGCCCCGCCAGGGAGCGGGACTTCGACAGTGTCTGGATCACCAGCAGGTTGGGATAGCGGTTCACCAGCACTGCAGCGGATTCGGCGCCAAAATCCACATAGGCCTCATCCACCATCACCACCACATCCGCATTGGCGACGAGCACCGCCTCAATATCGGCAAGTGTCAGAGCCATCCCCGTAGGGGCATTGGGGTTGGGGAAAATAACGCCGCCAGCCGCAGCGAAGTAATCCGCTGGCCGAATACTGAAATCCTCCGCCAGCGGCACCTGCCGCCCGTCAATACCATAGAGTCCGCAGTACACCGGATAAAAGCCGTAAGAAATATCCGGAAACAAAACCTCGCCCTTGCCCGTGAAAAACGCTTGAAAGGCGTGGGCCAGCACTTCGTCAGAGCCATTGCCGACAAATACCTGCTCCACCGCCAGGTCGTGATAGGTGGCAATGGTCGTCTTGAGGCGGCCGATGTCCGGTGGTGGATAGAGCCGCAGGTTGTCGCCAGTGGCAGCAGCGATGGCTGCCAGCACTTTGGGGGACGGCCCAAAGGGGTTCTCGTTGGTGTTGAGCTTGACCAGGTTGGTGAGGGTAGGCTGTTCACCCGGCACATAAGGCTCCAGCCGCGTCACCAGGTCACTCCAGTACTTGCTGGCCATCAATTGTTCTCCTCTGGCACCCGATAGCGGGCCGAACGCGCATGGGCATCTAGCGACTCACCCCTTGCCAGCACATCGGCGATGCGTCCCAAAGTGGCTGCCCCCTCGGGTGAACAGTGGATCACCGACGAGCGCTTCTGAAAGTCATAAACACCCAGGGGGGACGAAAATCGTGCTGTCGCCGAGGTGGGTAACACATGATTGGGGCCGGCGCAGTAATCGCCGATGGCCTCAGCGGTGTGGCGACCGAGGAAGATGGCGCCAGCGTGGCGGATACGGGGCAGCAGCGCCTCGGCGTCAGCCACCGACAGCTCCAGGTGCTCCGGTGCGATCCGGTTAATGAGCTCCACCGCTTCGTCGAGATCCTGTACTTTGATCAAGGCGCCGCGATTGGCCAGAGAAGCCGCAATAATATCAGCGCGGTCCATGGTGGGCAGCAGTTTCGCCATGCTGGCTTGTACCTGGTCGAGGTAGTCGGCGTCAGGGCACAACAGGATAGACTGGGCATCCTCGTCGTGCTCGGCCTGGGAGAACAGGTCCATGGCGATCCAGTCCGGATCGGTGAGCCCGTCGCACACCACCAGAATCTCCGAGGGGCCGGCCACCATGTCGAGTCCCACCTGCCCGAATACCGCGCGCTTGGCGGTCGCTACATAAATATTGCCAGGACCGACGATCTTGTCCACCCGCGGTACAGTTTCGGAGCCATAGGCCAGGGCGGCCACCGCCTGGGCACCGCCCAGCGTAAAGACACGATCGACACCGGCGATGGCAGCTGCCGCCAGCACCAGTGGGTTCAGCTCACCCTCCGGCGCCGGCACTACCATGATGATCTCGCCAACCCCGGCCACCTTGGCAGGAATGGCGTTCATCAAGACTGATGAGGGGTAGCTCGCCTTGCCACCGGGCACATAGATGCCTACCCGGTCCAGAGCCGTGACCTGTTGGCCGAGACGGGTGCCGTCGGGCTCGGTGAAGTGCCAGGATTCCTGCTTCTGGTGCTGGTGATAATGGCGGATACGCTGCGCTGCAGCTTCCAGCGCCGCCCGTGCGTCGGGGGCGATGGAGACCAGCGCCTCGTCGAGGTGGGCACGGGGGATCTCCAGCTCTGCGGCTGAAGCGAGCGTGCGTCGATCGAAGCGGTTGGTCAACTCTACCAGAGCGGCATCGCGGCGGGCGCGCACTGCGGCAATGATATCGGCCACAGCATTGGCGACCTCGGTATTGGATACGGCCTCCCAGGCCAGCAGGGCATCGAGGCGGGCATCGAAGTCCGCTTGCGCAGTGGAGAGGCGAGCTATGGTTGCCACTGTCAGTCTGTCCTCACGGTTTGGGTTGCAGAGCTTTTGGTTACTGGCTTTTAGTACTGGCTGTTACTTACTGGATAGTGCTTACAGAGTGAACACCCATCGATGATCACCCCGCCTTGGGGACCTCCAGAGCCGCAGCCAGCTGGTCGAGCAAGGGCTGGATAGCGCCGTGCTTGGTCTTCATGGACACGCGGTTAACAATCAGCCGGGAACTGATCTCGGCGATGGCTTCGCGGGGCTCGAGGCCGTTGGCTCTGAGGGTATTGCCGGTATCGACAATATCGACAATCTCATCTGCCAGCGCCATGATCGGTGCCAGCTCCATAGCACCATAGAGCTTGATGATATCTGCCTGACGGCCCTGCTCAGCGTAGTAGCGGCGGGCCACATTTACATATTTGGTAGCCACCCGGATACGGCCATTGCGCGGCGGCACTCCTGCCTCTGCAGCAGTCATCAGCTTGCAGCGGGCGATCTTTAAATCGAGGGGCTCGTAAAAGCCGTGCCCACCATGCTCCATCAGCGTGTCCTTACCAGACACCCCGAGGTCTGCAGCGCCGTACTGCACATAGGTAGGCACGTCGGAGCCGCGTAAAATCAGCAGGCGCACACCAGCGCGGCTGGTGGGAAATACCAGCTTGCGGCTGGCCCCCATATCCTCCAGAGGCTCAATGCCGGCCCGCGCCAGCAGAGGCAGGGTTTCCTTGAGAATGCGCCCCTTGGTGAGGGCTATGGTCAGTTCACTCATCGGACAGTTCCGTTCGTCATCAAGACATGGTCGTTCATCATCGGTCACACAATACGCTGGATATCAGCACCCAGCTGACGCAGTTTTTCCTCGATACACTCGTAACCGCGGTCGATATGGTAAATGCGATCCACCAGGGTTTCACCTTTCGCCACCAGGCCTGCAATCACCAAGCTGGCCGAAGCCCGCAGATCAGAGGCCATCACTGGCGCCCCCTTGAGGGTCTCGACACCGGTAATAATGGCAGTATTACCTTCCAGAATAATTTTGGCTCCCATGCGGTTCAGCTCATGGGTCTGTATCAAACGATTCTCAAAAATAGTTTCGGTGACTGCGCCGGTACCCTCTGCCACGGCATTGACGGTGGTAAGCTGGGCCTGCATGTCAGTGGGAAAAGCCGGGTAAGGCGCGGTCCGCAGATTGACCGCCTTGGGGCGTTTGCCATGCATATCCAAACTGATCCAATCGGGGCCAGTTTGGATATCGGCACCGGCTTCCTGGAGCTTGAGCAACACCGCTTCCAGGGTGTGCGGGTCGATATCCCGCAGCTTGACCTTGCCGCGAGTGGCGGCAGCAGCGGCCAGAAAAGTCCCCGCCTCGATACGGTCAGGCATCACCCGGTAGTGGCCGCCGTGGAGGCTCTCCACACCATGCACGACCAGTGTATCGCTACCGGCGCCTTCCACCCTGCCACCCATCACATTGATAAAGTTGGCCAGATCGACAATTTCCGGCTCCCGTGCGGCGTTTTCGATCACACTGGTGCCTTTGGCCAGAGCCGCCGCCATCATCAGATTTTCGGTACCGCCGACGGTGACAATATCGAACAACAGGTGTGCAGCGCGCAAACCTCCGTCGGGTGCTTTGGCGCGAATATAACCGCCGTCAATCTCAATGCTCGCTCCCATTGCCTCCAGGCCGCGCAGGTGCAGATCCACTGGTCGGCTGCCAATGGCACAGCCGCCGGGGAACGAAACATGGGCTTCGCCAAAGCGGGCCAGCAGCGGGCCCAGCACCAGAATGGAGGCGCGCATGGTTTTCACCAAATCGTAGGGCGCCACCAGGCTGGTGATGTTGCGGGCATCGATGTCGATGTGCATCTTTTCATCGAGCACCATTTCAACACCGAGGCAGCCCAGCAGTTCGAACATGGTGGTGACATCGTTGAGGTGTGGCACATTGGAGAGCGTAACCACGTCGTCCACCAACAGGGTGGCGGCTAGAATCGGCAGTGCTGCGTTTTTGGAACCGGAAACGCGAACCTCTCCCGCCAGGGGCGCACCGCCCCGTATGAGCAATTTATCCATGGCAAACCTTGTCTGGTGCGGCGAACACAGGCCCGCCGAGAACGCGTCGATCAGGCCTGTGCAGCCAGTTCCGCTGGGGTAAGGGTACGCATATTCACAGCGTGCAGCGCACCGCTGGCGATTTCAGCATTAAGAGCCGCATACACCATTTGCTGACGCTTGATGGTACGCAGCCCTTCGAACTGGCTGCTGACTACCACTAAATTGAAATGCCGACCATCGCCCTCCACCTGAATATTGGCATCCGGGAAGGCAGTGGCGAGTAATGTCTTGATATCTTCTGGGTTCATGTGCTGTCCGTAGAATGGGCTCAGTTGTGGGGGCTGTACCACTCAGTTATCGACGACCTTGTCGACGAGGGCAGGGCCGCGCACTATACCATTCCGGCCCCTGGCGCGGAACACTCGCCATGCCGAGCGGCTTTACAACAAATAGCGCCAGCAGGTTCCCTTGCTTCCCGCCACGGTTATAATCCCGGGCTCAACCCGGGAAACAGCATGACTGACACATCGTATATCGCTTCGGCGCGCCGCACCGTACAACTGGAAGCCGAGGCTGTACAAAGTCTCGCAACACGTATCGATGGCAATTTTGCCCGCGCCTGCGAGCTGATTCTAGCCTGCCGGGGACGCACCATCGTCACCGGCATGGGCAAGTCCGGCCATATCGGCCGCAAGATTGCCGCAACCCTGGCCAGCACCGGCTCACCAGCCTTTTTCGTGCACCCCGGTGAGGCGAGCCACGGAGATCTGGGGATGATCACCAGCGAAGATGTCGTGATCGCCATCTCCAGCTCCGGCTCCAGCGCCGAAGTGGTCACCCTGTTACCCCTGATCAAACGCCTAGGCACTCCTCTGATCAGCATGACGGGTAACTCTAGCTCTCCACTGGCCAAGTTTGCCGATGCCCTGATCGACATCAGTGTCACCAAAGAGGCCTGCCCTCTCAACCTCGCCCCGACCACCAGCACTACTGTTACTTTGGTAATGGGCGACGCCCTGGCCATCGCCCTCCTCGAAGCGCGGGGCTTCACCGCCGAAGAGTTTGCCATGTCTCACCCCGGTGGCGCTCTCGGGCGCAAGCTGTTGCTGCGGGTGGGCGATATCATGCACAGTGGTGATCAGGTGCCGCGGGTGACAGAAACCAGCCTGCTGCGCCACGCCCTGCTGGAAATGACCGAAAAGGGGTTCGGTATGACCACCGTGGTATCACCACAAGACGAGTTGCTCGGTGTTTTCACAGACGGCGACCTGCGCCGCGCCGTAGACCAGGGCGTAGATATCAACTCGGTGCCAGTGGCGGCCGTCATGACACGCAACTGTAAAACAGTGGCTGCCGACAGCCTGGCCGCCGAGGCCCTGCATATCATGGAAACCGGCAAAATCACGGCCCTGGTTGTGGAAGACGCCAAGCACCACCCCGTGGGGGTAATCCATATGCACGACATTCTCCGTGCCGGCATTATCTGATTTCGAGGCTTGAACGATGCCAGTGAACCCTGAAACTGCAGCACGCACTATTCGACTGCTGTTACTCGACGTGGACGGCGTGCTTACCGACGGTCGCCTTTACTACAGCAACAACGGCGAGGAGCTGAAGGCCTTCCATATTCAGGATGGCCTCGGCATCAAATTGCTCCAACGCCAGGGTATCGAGGTGGGCATTATTACCGGTCGCACCTCCGCGCTGCTGGCGCGACGCGCTGCCGAACTGGGAATCCAGCGGGTTATTCAGGGCCGCGAAGACAAATCCTGCGCCCTGGATGAGTTGCTGGCGAACACAACCCTGACTCTGGAACAGATCGCCTTTATGGGTGACGACCTGCCCGACCTGCCAGCGATGGCGCGGGTGGGCTTGGCACTCACTGTAGCCGACTGCAGCTCTACCGTGGCTGAGCGCGCTCACTGGCAGGCGCGCCGAGGCGGTGGGCGGGGCGCAGTCCGCGAGGCAGCAGAATTCATTCTCCGCGCCCAGGGCAAGCTGGACGCAGCCCTTGAGGGCTACAGCGGGTGAAACAGCTCCAGGTAAAAAAATCCACATGAAAAACTTGCTGATGCTTATTGCCGTGCTGGCCGTGTCCGCTTTGTTCCTGATTTTTTGGGACTCGCCGCCGGAGATGTTCGGTACTCGCAAGACTCGCATTGAGTCCCTGCCTACCGCAGATAGCTATATGCGCACTACCGTCACCTCTCACTTCAATGCCGAGGGTGTGGAAGCCTATACCCTCAGGGCAGAAACAGGGCTCTACTACAGTGCCGCTGACCGCTTCGAACTGGAAAACCCGAACCTGCTGGCGCGCCACGAGCGGGAAGAAACGTCGCCCTGGCATGTCACTGCCAACGAAGCCCACACTGAGGATAATGGCCAGCGGGTCGTATTGAGTGGCGATGTCCACGCCTGGCAGGATAGCCAGACAGGACAAAACACCTTCACCACAGGTATCCTACACTTCCTCCCCGAAGATAATCGGGCGGAAACAGACGACCAGGTCACCCTCGCCTACCCGGGAGGCCAGACCACCGGCATCGGCATGCGGGCCGACTTCAACGCCCGTACCTACCACATTCTTAAACAGGTCCAGGGCACACACCATGCGCGTTAGCGGGAAGCTCATCACCAACATCGCCACAGTCGCTGCCCTCGGCATTGCACTACTCGCCAGCAGCGCCATGGCGCTGCCCAGCGATCCCCGACAACCCATCGAAATCGAGGCCGGCAGCGCCATGCGCGACGAGCGCCAGGGAGTAACCATCTACGAGCGGGATGTCACCATTCGCCAGGGCAGCATTCTCATCAACGCTGATAAAGTGACAGTGCACAGTGCTGGCAACCAGGTCGATCACATCGTTGCCACCGGCCGACCGGCCCACTACCAGCAACAGATGAAGCCCGGTGAGAGCCCGGTTGTAGCCCGCGCTGGCACTATCGAGTACCAGCTGGCGGCGGACCAGATTCACCTGGTGGGCGATGCCAGCCTCGAACAGGATGGCACCACCCTCACCGGCAATCGTATCGACTACGACCTGCGCCAGGAGGTAATCCGCGCCAGCGGCGACAACGCTGAAGGGGGCCGCATTCGCATGGTCATCCCGCCCGACCAGCAACGCAGCGAGCCGCCGCCTGCCACCAGCCAACCTGCGCCAGAGCCACTTGGGAACCCAGAGCCACCTGAGGAAGAAGCAGAAGCCCCTGCAGCAGAAGAGGACGGCACACAATGAGACTGCTGCGCGTCGAGCACCTCGCAAAAAGCTACAAAAAGCGCCAAGTCATCGCCGATGTCTCCCTACAGGTAGCCAGCGGGCAGATTGTCGGCCTGCTGGGACCCAACGGTGCCGGTAAAACCACCTGCTTCTACATGATCGTCGGTCTCGTGGCCCAGGATCATGGCCGCATCTTTATCGATGACCGCGAAGTGACGCGCCTGCCTATGCACGGTCGCGCCCGCGCCGGCATCGGCTATCTGCCCCAGGAGGCCTCGGTGTTCCGCAAGCTGAGCGTCGAGGACAACATTCTCGCCATTCTCGAAACCCGCAAGGATCTCAACCGTGCGGCGCGACACGAGCGCCTGGAAGGCCTCCTCCACGAGTTCCATATTGACCATATCCGCAAGTCCCTTGGCATGAGCCTGTCCGGCGGTGAGCGGCGGCGGGTGGAGATTGCCCGGGCCTTGGCCACCGAACCGGCCTTCATCCTGCTCGATGAGCCTTTTGCCGGCGTCGACCCAATCTCCGTCAACGACATCAAGATGATTGTTCGCCATCTGCGGGACAAGGGCATCGGTGTCCTGATTACCGACCACAACGTGCGTGAAACCCTCGATATCTGCGAGCGGGCATATATCGTCGGCGAGGGCCGGGTAATTGCCGAGGGCAGTGCAGAGCAAATTCTTGGCGACGCCAAAGTACGAGAGATTTATTTGGGAGAGCATTTCTCTCTGTAAGTCTCGCTCGGGTATCAGCCACTCCGCTGATCTACCTCAAGCTGATCTATCTCAAAGTAGCGGCACATCTTTTGCTTGCCCGATTGCCTGAATGTTTCTGCGGGGCTACACTCAGCTGTAACGGAGATACTTTTACGCAGTAGCTGAATGAGACAATCCCTGCAGTTAAAAATTGGCCAACAGCTGACCATGACCCCTCAGCTGCAGCAGGCCATCCGACTATTGCAGCTGTCGTCCCTGGATCTGCACCAGGAGATCCAGCAAGCGCTTTACTCCAACCCTCTGCTGGAAATGGCCGAGGAGTTCGAAAATACTACCGACACCCTTGAACAAACTGCCGAAGACCCTCTCACCGCTGACCGCGAGTGGGAGGATGCTCCTATTCCCGAGGAGCTCCCGGTAGACGCCAAGTGGGACGATATTTACCCGGCGGCCCCCAGCCCGGTACAACCCGGCACCGACAATCGCGATTTCGAGAGCTTCCATAGCGTTACTGAGTCCCTGCGGGACCACCTGCACTGGCAGCTCAACCTCACCACCATGTCCCCCCTCGACAACCTGATTGCTACCGCCATCATCGACGCTATCGACGATGATGGCATGCTCGGCACCCCGATCGCTGACATTCACGAAGCCTTCGAAGGGGTGGAGCTGGACGAAGTGATGGCTGTGCTTCACCGCGTCCAACAGTTCGACCCACCGGGAGTCGGCGGGGCCGACCTGCGTGAGTGCCTGCTCATCCAGCTGGGTCAGTTCGCCCCGGATACACCCTGCCTGGCCGAGGCCAAGCAGCTGGTAGACCGTCACCTGTCGCTGGTAGCAGAGCGCGATTTCAATCAGCTGAGCCGCAAAACCGGCTTCGAGCCCGACGACATCACCGCCGCCATCCGCCTGATTCAGACTCTCTCACCGCGACCCGGTGAGCATATCGGTAGCGGCGACACCGAATATGTAGTACCCGATGTCAGGGTTGAAAAAGTCAACGGCAGCTGGCTAGTGACCCTCAACGACGACATCGCACCACGCATCTGCATCAACCAGCAATATGCCGCCTTGGTGAAACGCGCCGACCACAGCGATGACAACACCTTTCTGCGCAGTCAGCTGCAAGAGGCACGCTGGTTCCTGCGCAGCCTGGAAAGCCGCAACGAAACCCTGCTGCGAGTTTCCAGCTGTATTGTCGAGATGCAGCGCGGCTTTCTGGAAAAAGGCCCGGAAGCCATGCGCCCCATGGTGCTGGCAGATATTGCCGAGCGCCTGGAACTACACGAATCCACTATTTCTCGAGTCACCACGCAGAAATATATCGACACTCCCCAGGGAGTTTTCGAACTCAAGTATTTTTTCTCCAGCCATGTCAGCACCAATAGTGGTGGTGAGTGCTCCTCCACCGCCATCCGTGCCATGCTGAAAAAAATGATCGACACGGAAAACCCCGACAAGCCCTTGAGTGACAACCGCCTCGCCACCCTATTCGAGGAGCGCGGCATCCAAGTGGCGAGGCGCACCGTGGCCAAGTACCGGGAGGCTATGGGTATACCCACCTCCAGTGAACGCAAACGATTCAAACAGGGCGCCTGTTAGCCTTTTCAACCAGGTGGCAGTCAGCCCTTCAACCCAGCAAGGAGATCGTCATGCAACTTAATATCAGTGGACACCACCTCGATATCACCGATTCGATCCGCGACTATGTCACTAGCAAGCTGTCGCGGCTGGAGCGCCACAACGATCGTATTACCAGCACCAATGTCATTCTCTCCGTCGACAAACTGATCCAGAAAGCCGAAGCCACCGTACTAGTCAGCGGCGGTGAATTTTTTGCCGATTCTCAACACGAAGACCTGTACGCTGCTATCGATACCCTGGTGGATAAACTCGACCGCCAGCTCATCAAACACAAGGAAAAGCAACGGGGTCACTGATTACACCCATGAACATTGCCAAGCTTCTCACCCTCGATCGCACCCACTGCAATATCGAGGGGGTGAGTAAAAAGCGGGTGCTGGAAAACCTCTCTCTGTTTCTCAATGACGGTGAGGGCGGTCTTTCCGGCACCGATTCTGACGCCATCTATCAAAAACTGCTGGAGCGCGAGCGTTTGGGCAGCACCGGGATAGGATCCGGTGTGGCTGTCCCCCATTGCCGGGTGCCGGGCTGCAGCAAGATCACCGGCGTGTTGCTTAAGCTCAGCGATCAAGTGGACTTTGACGCCATCGACGGCAAGCCTGTCGACCTGGTGTTTGCTTTGATGGTGCCTCAAGAGCATAGCGATGAGCACCTCAAGGCGCTGGCCGCCATTGCTGAGCTTATGCAAAGCGAGGAGGTGCGCCAGCGCCTGCGCGCTGCGACCAGCGACCTCGATCTGTTCAATCTCGCCACCGAGTACGCTGGCTAATGAACAACAGCGCCGCGCCGCTGATGCGCCTGGTTGTTATCAGTGGTCGCTCTGGCTCCGGCAAGAGCACGGCGCTGCACATCCTCGAAGACCTTGGCTTTACCTGTATTGACAACTTACCGGCCGGCCTTCTACCCGCTCTGTTCGCCGAGCTATCCAACGTCTCGAGTCGCGCCCCCAGCCAGATCGCGGTCGGCATCGACGCACGCAACCTGGGGGGCAAGCTGGACGAGCTGCCGCAGATTCTGGAAAAGCTCCGCGCCTCAGGGGTGCTCTGCGATGTCGTCTATCTCGACGCCCGTACCCCGACACTGCTCCGCCGCTACAGCGAAACTCGCCGCAAGCACCCTCTCAGTACACTCAACATCGACCTCAAGCAGGCCCTGGCTCTGGAGCGGGATATTCTCGACCCCGTGGCCGCCATCGCCAATCGCCAGATCGACACGACCAATATGACCCTGCACCAGTTGCGGGATCTGGTAAGAAAGCAGATCGTGCCGGGCAGCGAAGGCGATATGGCCATCCTGTTCCACTCCTTTGGCTTCAAGCACGGCGTTCCCCTTGATGCTGATTTTGTCTTCGATGTGCGCAACCTGCCCAACCCCTACTGGAAGCCGGAGTTGCGCCACTTCACAGGTCGCGATCCGGAAGTCATTGCCTTTCTCGAGTCGCAGACCGAAGTCGCCGCCATGCTCGCCGATCTGATCGGCTTTTTCAGTCGCTGGCTGCCGCGCCTCGTGGCCAGCAATCGCAGCTATCTGACCATTGCCATCGGCTGCACCGGTGGCCAGCACCGCTCTGTCTATATTGCCAGCCGTTTGCACGAGCATTTCAGCCGCCAGTACTCTAATATCCAACTTCAGCACCGCGAGCTGCTAGATTCACCAAGCCGGTCGTCCCCATGACCGCCTAAAGTAAAAAAATGACCCCACGATGATCGAAACAGACCTCACTATCACCAATAAGCTTGGCCTTCACGCCCGCGCTGCAGCCAAGCTGGCCTCCACCGCGAACACCTTCACTTGTGCCATTCGCACCGGTCGGAATGGCAAGCTGGTCGACGCCAAAAGCGTCATGTCACTGATGCTGTTGGCAGCAAGCCAGGGCAGTGTCCTGCACTTTCTGTTCGACGGCAGCGACGAGGAGCTCGCCTGCCAGGCTATTAGTGACCTGCTCGCCGATGGCTTCGGAGAGGAGCAGTAGCGGCTTTTCTTCGAGTTTCACCTCGCTGTCAGCGACACCTGATCCTCGCCAACACTCTCACGCTGCTACCTCTTGCCGACAAGAGGCTCCTGTCGCTCTCGCTCTGTTGTGAAAACCGCTGACACGGGGCGATTGCGGTAGCACGGTCACATTCCTGTCGATACACTAAGGGCCTATCGGCCATACTGGCGAGCGCTGACAAGCCAGTTGCCCAGCCCGTACTCAGGGAGACCATCGGTGACCATCAAATCCA
>Ga0265293_10001816_pt1 | contig 45231 bp, 36 predicted proteins | sample Munlanlewell138R_FD_192505 | JGI IMG/M metagenome (GOLD analysis project Ga0265293, IMG submission 192505) | Leachate microbial communities from a municipal landfill in Southern Ontario, Canada - Leachate well 138R | ecosystem: Engineered > Solid waste > Landfill > Unclassified | place: Canada... | reverse complement strand
CGGCTTTCGGAAGAGGAGATGCAAGTGTTGGATAAGCTTTCTGAGTGATTTTGAAAACATAAAACCTGCGCGGCTGCCAATAAATCCTTTTCGCTGGCAGGAGGTTAATACGATATAGATTTTTGTTAGACAGGATGTATGCTAATGATAATACGATCCGTAGGTGTCGTGCATTATAATAAATATTTATCGGGTTTGTGTTGGCGATTGAGGTGGCAGCGGATGCTGCATTATAATTCCACGAAGCAGATGCTCCGCGGAACGAGCATATCCTTGAAAATATCACGGCAGCAGCGATGCGGCTTTCGGAAGAGGAGATGCAAGTTTTGGATAAGCTTTCCGTGTGATTTTTAAGATTAAACCAACTTACTTAAACTTTTTCTTCTATTTTTGACCAAAAAACAATTTATTTATGGCACTAATTTTCGTTTCTTACCTGATTACATTTTTGCTGGTTTGGAAACAGCAGAAAAAATGGGCGATTATTCTCTTTATACTGAGTACGGTATTGAGTTTCGCGATGTTTTTTTACCACACTGATTCTTCACTTAACTTAAACTTCTGATGATGAACAAACCCGCACTCTATATCGCTAATAGCACCGCCATGTTGGTGGTTTCTTCTATAATTATTGGCGCTTTCTATTTTCAGTTTGTGCTACACGAAGACCCTTGTCCGCTTTGCCTGCTGCAACGCATGGGTATGATGGGCGTAATTTTCGGCCTGAGTTTGAATACTTTTTTTGGCCTGCGTAAAGAACATTTTGGAATCGTAATATTGGCTGCATTAGCCGCTTCAGTTTTTTCTGTGCGACAAATTCTGCTGCATATTGCTCCTGTTCCCGGCGAGCCGACAGGCTTTGGTTCAGAAGTATTTGGGATGCACCTTTACACCTGGGCAGCGGTGATTTTTATCGCCAGCATCATTGGTTCGGTCGTTTTTCTTTTTCTTATCAAAGACGAAGAAAAATCCCAAAAACGCACTCCTTTGACGTATGAAAAAGTTGTGTTTTACCTGATTATTTTATTAGTAGTCGGCAATATTATTGCAACTTTTTTCGAATGCCAATTAGGGCCTTGCTGCGAAGACGGTCCTTGTCCTTAATTTTTTGAAGTCAGGGCACGACTTTTTATTGTTGCAGGATAGTCGCGGCCTGACTGGGTTGGAAGTCAGGGCGCGACTGTAAGGCGAATCCTAATAGTCGCACCCTGACTAGCTTTATTTTTCTCTTTGCACTTTTCCATGATGAAAAGTGCACAAAAATCTAGCGTGTGCGAAGCTATCCGCCCACAGCAAAAAAAACAACGGAAAACTGAGTGGGGTTGGGTATAATACAATGCCCTGATATTATATGTTTTATAAAATATTCTCGAGTATTTCGTTTCTACTTTTATCACTTTTGGCATTGCATCATACTAACAGCCTTTGGGGCTGCCCCACAAGTTTTCCTGTTGTTTTATTCGCCTCAGCCTGGCGCACGCCCGCCGCACACGCATGGCCTGCGCACCCAGCCCGGTAGTAGAGTAGGCTTTGATGATTGGAATTCTAAATGAAAACGATTGAACGCTGCTGGAGGCTGGCGCGCGTCTCCTGACGCGTGTCCACGAGAAAGCTGTATAATCCATTCAATATTCATCTTCACAATAAAGTCGGGGCGCGAGTTTTTATCGTCGCAAGATAGTCGCGGACTGACTGGGCAAATATAATAGCAGAGGGCTGGTGCGCGTCCCCTGACGCGTGTCGCCGAGAAAGCTGTATAATCTCAAAATATTGATCTCCACAATAAAGTCAGGGCACGACTTTTTATTGTTGCAGGATAGTCGCGGCCTGAGGGGTCGGGAAAATTTCTTTTTTTACAATAAAAACCTCCAGTTTGCTGAGATCAATAAGGACTTTCGATCGCCAATAATTCCGCCTTCTGCTCGAAACATCCAATTTTTATTTAATTGAAACTGTCCGCCAATAACACCATTCCATTGCTGTTTGGCGCGCTTATCAAGTCCATAACGCACAACAGCTGAACCATCTGCTGCACCGATAGCATCCACTAATGGCCCCAATGTTTTGTCAGCAATTGCTTTTTGAGCAAAGCTGGCGTCATTAGTATACCAATCATCATAATTAGCAACAATTTCATCTGCCCTATCCCAGGTTTCCTGCGGCAAAGCATCAATAAGTTTTAATTCGCCAACGGTATTTGAACCTAATGAAACGCTCATAGCACCTACCCAAATACCAATATTCCTGTATGGTTTCGTCTTACTCACAAAGTTATGACCCATCCGCATACCAACCGTGTTTACCTTTACTGCTTTATCCAACAATTCAGGCTTGCTCCAGGTAATATTCCAATCTAAAGCGAGCCAAACAGGTCCTAATCCACCTGCTGCAGTAAGTCCAAAGCCGTTTGAGCTCAATTTTTGCTCAACGACTGACTTCATTTCAATGGGGTATTTTAGGTTTATTTCTGTGGTAGAAGTCCCTCTTCCAAACAACCCATAAACATTCAAAAACGGGAGTATCCACAAGTCGGGGCGAATCAATACGGAACTTGCCGTGCTGTAATTATTACTAAATTCGATAAAATCAACTCCTGTAAGAGGAATGTCCAAGTTATCTGTTTTCAGACCCAACCGCATATTATCGATAATAAGTCCTTGTTTCATATAGATGTAATTTACCATTACACCGGTTGGATAAGGAAGGTCAAAACCATTGCTATAGGCTTTTTGCCCCCATATAGGAAAAACATTGTCATATTTTACCTGCTTAAGGCTATCAGTATATGCCTCATGTGTTTTCTTAATCTTTGTGGTGGCATATTGTGCGTTTGCTTGCTGCATGAAAAATACAGCTATAATTAATATCAAGTATATTCTTTTCATCTTGATTCGTGTTGATTATTTAGATTCCGTTTTTTCTTTGCTTTTAGCAACCCCTATTGGAATGTTTAACTTTACAAAAAACGAACTGTTGTTAGTCCCTGACACACCATGATAAACATTGGCCAGACCATAATAATATTTCACACCAAGGGTCATACCGGATTCAGCCATTAACTTATATCCTGTTCCAATAGTCAGGCCTGCATCAAACCAGTTAATTTTATCTCTATTAAAGTCTTTTATTTTTGTTTTCCTGTCGTCAATTTCAGAATTAAACTCAACCCATGCTTTGTGCATCAAACTAAACTGAGGCCCAGCTTCTAAGTAAATTCTATTTTTGAAATTATATTTAATCAACACTGGCGCAACAAAATAGTTAATCTTTTGGCTGTAAGTACCTTCTTCTGCTTTAGGCGTTATTTCGAGAAATACCAGATCATTGGCTGTTAGTTTATCATCTCCCATTTTTGCTTTTACTAAAAGTCCCGTATATAAATTCCATTGGTTTTTCAATCTAATATCAAAATAGAAACCAAGATTAAAAGATGACAACTGTGTATTAGCTTCCAGATGTGAAATACCAGACCAGTTAAAACCGCCTTCAAGACCAAACTCCAATCCGTCAGAATTCAATTTATCACCTAATAGCAGCGATATTAAAACTTGAGACTGTGCAGTACTCCCTATGAACAATAGGGCTACCGCTATTAAAATACTTTTTATTTTACGCATCTTTTTCTATATAAAATTAAACAAACATCATTTTATTTTTGATCAAAACTTTTCGTTATTGCTTTTACGTATTGCACTGCTGTGTTTGACGCGCTCCCAGGATCTTCAATTTTTGAGGTCACTACGGCCACTAATTGTTTTTCATTAGATTCATCCAAATTATAAATTACCGTTTCTAAAACGTAGTTTTGAGTGGTGGTGGTAGTATAGGTTTCAGGCATAAGGGTTCCATACCTGGAATAAGACATTGGATTGCGATAATAACCACCAAATCCTCTATAATAGCGAGGGTAATTGCCATAGTAATTGCCACCTCCTTCTACGGTGGTTTGAGTCAAATTTTCCACTTCCTTCAACACAGTTAAAACAACAGCATTAAAACCATCATTCTTTAGTGTGGCAATAATTTCATTTACACGCTCTTCGGTCACTTCTTGATCCGGATCTATCTTTGGGAATTTTGTGAAACTTGCCGTAGCTTTCATACCTCTTTCGGATAGCTGTTTCACCATTTCGTTCTCAAAAGCAATGCGTGTTTGCGTATTAGCTGTTCGTGCAATTACAATAAAGTTATTGTCCTTTATGGCGTTTGAATCATCTGATTTCCAAGAGTTTAATACTGTTACACTCGAACATCCGCTCAAAAACAAAATAAGAGTTAGACTTAAAAATTGATAGCTTGATTTTTTCATGGGCAATAATTATTTTAAAATGAATAACCAAATGAAATGGCATATCTTAAGCTCAATAAATTGAAGTTGGATCTTCTATGAGCAGCACTAAACCTAAAATTTCCATCCAATAAATCGAATATGGGATACTTATTTAGCACCTCATTAAGGTCTTCATAAAATTCGTCTGGTAAATCTTTTTTATTTTCAATTGAAAAATTATAAAATCCGGCACCAGGACCTGCAATTAAAAAATCCATCGAAAACTTTTTAGCTATAGGTAATTTATAGCCAACCATTAATCCTAGCGAGGTAACTTGGATAGAGGCATCAAATTCCAGCTCAAATTGCTCCTGAGCATTCGTGATATATTTTCCGCCGAGATCAGCGTGAAAATTAGAATATTTAAGATATGCACCCAAATAAAATCCCTTCAGCTCAGCATAGTCGCCATTTCTTAAATAGTAACGTAGCTCTGGAATTATCTTAAATCCTGAATAGAAAAGGCCATCCGTTTTTATTTTATCGGTATCCAGACCAGAACGACTAACAAATCCGTATTTTCCTTTATAACCCAAACCCAAATTAACTGAGAAATGATTTCCCAACGCACGTTCGTATTTAAGCTGGAATGATCCATCAAGTAAATCAGTTATTACCAGATCTATCTCGTTTTTGGCAATGGCTTTTTCATCCAGATTCTGACCATGAATATCGACCATTGTAAGTAAAAAAATTACGGCAATGATTAGCGTTTTCATAAGGATATAGTTTAAAACGGTCTGACTGAAATAAACTGTTTGGCAATGCTATCCAACTAACAAATGTTGGGTTAGTTCTTTCCTGACAGTGCCTTAACTAAATACTAATCTTTTTGAGCTGCTGGTGTGAAAGAATATTGTGGCAAATACCAGCCTTCGATAGTTTCAGCTTTCCTAACTAATTCCATCATAGCGAGCCACAAAATACTACCCTCATCTTCCAATAGATCAATGCTTTCTTGGAGTTCTACCTGATAATCCAATGGACTTTTTGACCAAGTGGTGAACAGTATAACAGGTTGATCGAGTCCAATCACCCCTTTAAATACCCTAAATCCACTTTTTACTCCTTTGTTTTTGTAAAGATTTTTCCATGCCAGAAGAATTTGTTCTGCTTCCTTTTCTGTACCAGGCTCAAAATGTAGATAATTCCATCTCCGGTAAGGAGCTTCTTCCAGCCATACTTTTCCATCAGGTACATAAGACAATTCAGGCTCATACTTTACCACATAATATTTGAAGCTCTCAATGGTTTCATTCAAATCTCCCCATATTAGGTCAAACTCGGCAGATTTATTCTCGCCTTTGATAAATGCCCTCAGGCCTCCGTTTATATCGTCCATGCTGTTGAGCGGTGTTACGTGCGAATAGCGATAGTTGTCCTGCAACTGTGTCATATAATTCACGTGTTTCACCTTATTCTCAGTTAGAAACAACTTCATATCGGCAAGCGAACCCTCATAATAAGCTGCCATAGAAGGCTTCACAGCATCTTCTCTTACCAGCAAATAATTCCAATCTTTATCAGAAATTTGAGCAAATATGGCTTTAACCCCAAGAATAAAGAGAATAACTAGGATTGAATAGGATTTTTTCATTAGTACGGTTTTATTGGATTATTTTACGGTGTAATTTTTTCCTTCGAGACAAACTGAAAAGGCTTTTTTAAAGCCTTCTTCCAGGCTTTTATTCGATTGTGCGGCTTGATTCTTCTCCTGATTTTGTTCAGAAGCATGGACTATATTTCCTCTTCTGCGCCCCAACACTGCTCCGCTTATTGCACCAATAGCTGCTCCTTTGCCGGTATCGCCCGAAATAGCGCCAATGGCTGCTCCCACTGCTGCACCACCTGCAGCACCCGCTACGGCAGCACCATCAGGACCTGCTGGCACCTCTTTGGCCTGAACCACAGTTGGATTAATTGGATCGTAACCTGATTGTTTAACTGCCCAGGTGTAACAATCAGACTCATCCTTTGCTTGTTGTTCAGGTGTTTGATCATTCGCAGGAAAAATATAAACTCCAACTTTTTTAGCAACTGCCTCACCAGCACTTTGTGCAAATGAATTGAAGCCTATGAATAGGAAAAGCGTGACTAGACTTAGGTTAAAAAATTGTTTTTTCATCGTATTCAGATTTTGTTTGATTGTGTCCGGTAAAATAGACCAGCACTTTGTTATTAGTTGCTCTATTTTACAGGATCGGAATGTGTTTTTTTAATTACCGAACTCACCTATATAAGGGATCTCTTCAAAAATGGCGGATCTGATTTCAGAGAGGAAGAAACCTTCCAGTTGGAAGAACTGCGCCGCTACTTTGGAGCCAGAAGCCTTTTTGATTTTCTTATAGTATTGATCCATTAATTTATCATTCGCTTTGCGCAGAGAAATCATTTTTTTAATGGTTTCATCGTAATTCTCATCATTTAGACTGTTGTAATTTTCTACATAAGTCATCAATGATGAAATGCGATCTTTACCCAATTCCTTGCGTTTGGTTTCATACTCATCGTACAATGCCCAAAAAGGATTGCTACTATCAACACCAATAAATTCAGCTACAATGGCTTTTTTCTCCATGCCAAATATTGACTGGAATAAATCAGTCTCTTCCTTATTGGTTTGTGCATTTATGTTTTGGCCAAACAGCACTGCGATAAACAGCACACTTAAAAAACTTAAAATTTTACTTTTCATGATTTTAGGATTTAATTTGTTAATAATAATTACGTTAAGGATATTTCTATTTAGACTTATTTTTTTCAAAAAACTTGTTGATACAACTAATTCAATTTGTAATGTATTGATTTTAAAGTGTCAATTATCTACCATTTATTTTTATTAAAATTGTTAATTAATGAGCTAAAAAGTCAACTATTTTGCTCCTGCAGGAAACAGTAGCGTAAACTGCGCCCTAAAACCCCAATCGGAATTATTACCGTTTCCGTAAGGAATACGCGGACCAAAAGCAATTTGCGCTCTTTGTTTTCCTATCGCAATTACCTTTGAACCACCAATATTTATGGTACCTGTGGTAGCTTTCGCATCCCAGTTCTGGCTCAATTCAGTATTTAAGCTTACCGCATAACCACCCGGAAAGTTTTTGGCTAAAAAAGGCTGAAAAAAACTGTTGTTGATATCTGCCCTTGTAGCGCTACCTGCTACAGACCATACGTGATTGAACAAAAGTCCGACAGTGATTTTTCCAACTTGCATTAGCCCAATCGCAGTTGGTCCAACGCCAAACTTCTCAGCCCCCAATAATTTATCGGTAGCCGTTGGCACTACAAAAACTGGTCCTACTCCCCAAATCAATCCTTTGGAAGTTGGCGCTTTGGGCGAAAAGAAAGCACTCATGGTAACATCACCAAGCCCAAACTGATTGCCACTCGAACCATAAATATCTGTTTGAGACACTACGGGTAAAATGATTCTGGTTATCAAATTCCAGTCCTCGCTTATACTCAATGGAATCACTGGTTGAATATTCACGAGTATCCGAGAGCCGCTGTTAGGGTCGTAACCAAAATCAAAGTTTCCTTGAATTGGAACGCTAATAAGGCTAGCAATTGGGTTTTGAAGCTGCTTTGCCAAGGCGTCAGCAGCAGCTGCGTCAGTTTTTGGTTTCTCTTGTGCAAAGGCTGCAGCAACCATAAATAAGGCAGCGTATAGAAGTGTGATTTTTTTCATAAGCATTTAATCGGTTTATGTATAACTATTTGTAATTAGCTTGCGCGCACTATGTTTAAATTCATCTGATTTACATTTTAAAATTCAATGATTGAACCTGATCCAATAAGTCACAAGATAAAAAATGCCAGCTATACATACAAAACTATGATTTTTAAAATAGTGAATATCAAGTGTTTAAATTGTCTCAATCATTCTGTTTTCGTGTCTTAGTGGCGAAATGCTACTTTTGCAGGCTCAACCAATTCAATTGTACTGGGCCACCAAGTATTTTATTTTACAAGATTTATCGCTGGTTTTTCCCAGGTGCCATCATAAGCTTCTGATTTTGGCCAATACAGTCTCAATACCGTCCAAAATGGACCTTTTGGAGCTGGCAACCAGTTTGATTCTTTGTCGTTTCCAGGAGATTCATTTTGAATGTAAAGTGTTATCCCTCCATCTGCGTCTTTCTTCAATTCAGGGAGCATTGGTGAGTTTATCAAATAGCGATTGATTGGATTTTCGACCATTAAGCTTTGAGGTAAATTATACATGGTCAAAGACCAAAAGGCATTTACCGGAGGCAATTCACCGGCTTTAAATTTTAAGGTGTATTTATTGGTAGATGCATCCAATGGATTTCCCTCCGAATCATTTCTGTATAGTGGATAAATAGCTTCTTCTTTAGAATTGCCATAAAGCCCCAATACATCGCCTGCCATTCTGTATAAATAATTCCCATTTATATATTCTCTGGTTCCAAATACGTCTTCTGATGCAACTTCACCAACTGCAACTTTTTTCATTAAATTCGCATAAGTTACCTCCCATGCTTCTTTAATTCCAGCTTGAAATGCATTTTTAATTTCAGGGGAAAGTGTTGCAAAATCAATGGTTTTTCCTGGGCCCACACCAATTTTGGCAAAACGTGCCAGTAAGGCTTTTTCAGATGGCACTGTTGGGCAAAAATTCATCACGAAATTCAACTCATTAAAAAACTCCAAGGAAGATTTTTGCGCTTCTGGCGTTAAAGGTTTCATCCATTCAACAGAAGGAGAAGTGGCTACAGGAGTTTTTCCCAAATATTCAGATAAGGTTTGTACTTTGTAATTGGCTTGTATTTCCTTGACCTTATCAATATCTTCAGGATTGAAAAGCTGCGTTCTATAAACGATGACGCCAATTTCAGTTTCAGATTTTATAACCTTATCTATCCCTTCAACTGATTCCTCTTTCCAATTTGGGCCAACCAACATATATGTTCCGGCTTTGTTACCCGCTGATCTTGATCCCAAATAAGCGAAATTGTAAGTATAACTATCTATAAATTGAACGCTGTAATAACGGCCTTCTTCAATTTCTGGCAAGCTTAGCACAAGTGGCTCATTTCTTAAATCATAACCTATCCATGAATAAGGCGTGTCTGAGTTAGCTGTTTGCACCGCTTTATCAGCTGCGGTATAAACCTGCGCGATATTTTTAATCTGATTCCAGGGTGCCTTAAATTCTTTGTTTGAATTATCTACATAATAATCATATTCAACACGGTAATTATCTACCATCGGATACCCGTAAATATAAGTATCATGGGCAATTGCTTTTATTGAATCAAGAGGTAATGCATCTATGGATTCATTTATAGTTTTTGCGGACTGATTATTACAAGCAGCCATTGCGATCACTAATATCCCGACGGATAGCATTTTTAAAAGTGTTTTAGATTTCATGATTAAAGTGTTTTTATTGTTGAATTGATTTTTGATTTTTGGATTATGCTAAGCTTTTATTTAACTTCTATAATTTCACTTGGTCTCCAAGTTTTCTCTAGCCAAGGATCTAATGGACCGTACATTCTTAAGAGCGTAAACCAGCTTTTGCCGGGAATGGTTTGCAACCAGTTATTTTCAAACCCTTCAGGGGCTTTTGGAGCAAAATACACATCGATGGATCCGTCTGCATTGGTTTTAAATCCTTTGGTTTGGCTGCCAACGGAAGGAAGCACTTGATCTGTTTGTAGTTGCGATCTTGTTTGGGTGTCGTAAATAGTGAATGCCCAGAAATTATTCACCGGTACATTTGGCGGCAAGTGCACTTTATAGGTTTTGGAGCCATCCATTGCTTTTTTATTGGCATCTACATAGGCAATTGCGTAATCTGATCCTTTCCCAGGGATAGATACCGCCATAGCAGGTGTAACGATAGTATAACCATAATAGTAGAATGCTCTGGCGTCAGTATTCATCGTTTGTTTGTCTTTACCATTAAAGAAAACATTCTTGTCTTTAAAAGCCATCAGCCAAGCACTTTCGGTGTCTGGATAAATTTGAATGCCTTCCATAGTGCCTCCACTTCCACTTACTCTTGGATACCACATGGTGGAACGTATGGTTGCATTCCCAATGGCAACGGCATCGGTAAGAATTTTTTTCATTCTATCATCTGGTGCAAATGGTTTTCCTTTTTCAATACCAATAGAAGCAAATAAGCCCCTTGTTTCTGGATCCAACATTTCTAAAGGTTCTTCCTGAATGGTTTTATTGATTTCTTCGTAGAACGTAAAATCATTGTGATGCACAGTGTTGAATGCTTTATCCGTAGCATTAACAAAATTCATTTCAGGAATGTTATTCGCCATAGACAGCGGATATACTTTTACTTTAGCTTTTGCCAAATTGGTAGCATTCTCTAAACCATCTGCAATAGACAAGCGCATAAAGCCCCAGGTTTTAAAAGTTGGAGATTTTACAACGAAGTAACCCGAGGGTATATCGCCTTCGTAACCCGGAGGTACTACAAGAAATTTACCACCTTTCCCTTTGTCGGGTCCAAAAACACCGATGTCAGTGATGTATTCAAACCAAGCTGAGTTAAAACCACCGAGCAATCCGGGAGGTGCTTCAACTACCATGGGACCATTCTCTTTTAAATCTAACACAGGTGCCAGATACAATGTGGAAGTATTTCCGGTAAGAAATATACCCTTAGAGTTCAATAATTCAATAATCATAATATCATTGAATTTTACATTCGCTCCAATAGCTTTTGGCCCTTCTATCAATTCTCTAATAGATGCACCTTGAATACCTTTTAAAAAGGCTTCAATACCTCGTGAACGGTCTAAATTGTCATAAACCAATTGCACGGTTTCTTGTGTTGGCGTGCCATCGAAAAAGTTTAATGTTCCGATAGAAGTTTCTACCTCATCTGGGGTCATTATACCTTTTGGGATATCCGTGGTTTGAGAAAACGTTGGGATAGCAGCAGAAGTTGCAGTTTTTTCGTCCGTCTTTGATGCTCCTTCTTTTTTTGCATCCTGACAACTAAAAAGTGTTGAGAGAACGATTGCTGCGATTAATAATTTGTAACTCATAGTTTTTTATTTTATTGATTCTGCATTAATTATGAATGAGAAAAGCTGTTTTTATACCTTTAATTTTTACAGAACGATTAAATTGGTTGAGACCTATAAAATGGCATTACAGCTCGTTCGCCGGCTAAGCTTTACCAGAAAAACTGGAAGGCTTCGTCGATAATTGTTAAAAATATGGCTGTCGTTTTCATTGGACTGGCTAATTCGACTGTAAAATTATACCGCAAAAATAGATGCATACATTGCGTCATGTAAGTGTTACACGGTTACTTAACGGTTAAATGGCACTCTAAAACCATTGTGAGGGAGCTTGTTATATCAAAAAATCAGAACGAGTTTTTGATAATTATATCTATCTTTGACTTAGAATTAAAATTAGATATCGAGTGTTAAACCATTGAGCATTAGTCTTATTTAATTTCATTCTCATACTTCTGTCTTCCTATAAGTGAGACGATTCGTGAAGAATTCAAAATAGAGAAGCATGAGTTTAATTTGGGGTAAGTCTTTATTCTTAGTTTAAAACATTGAATATCAGTTGATTTACATAGCTAACACCGATGACGCCCAACTTGCCGGAAAAACACTTATTACCTGATTACTCCAAAAAAGAGATTCTGGATGAATTGGATCGCATCCTGACCAGTGATCTATTTTCTCGTTCATCCGTGCTAACGAATTTTTTAAAGTATATCGTAGAAGAAACCCTGAAAGGCAATAATGAGGAACTAAAGGAATATAACATTGCCGTGAATGCATTGGGTAAATCTGATGATTTTAATCCACAAATAGACGCTATTGTTAGAATTCATGCTGGCAGACTCAGAAGGTTATTAAACGAATACTATATGGGTCCCGGAATCAAAGACCCCATAAATATCGGGGTAGTTAAAGGCACTTATGTACCGGTTTTTCGACCGCATCTAATCAATAAGTCAAAGACGGAGACAGAAAACGAGACAAAGACAGAAACAAACGTCAATACCAATCAAGTTGTATTTTCGCGTTCAAAACTCACCCTTGCTGTTCTACCGTTTCGCAACTTATGCCAAGATGGTGAATATCAATTTTTTGTAGATGGATTTGGAGAAGAGCTTACCCGAATCTTTAGCACTTTTGAGGATATTGCAATAGTTGCACATCACTCTACGCTTAGGTATGCCAATACTTTTGAAGATATTCGTGTTATTGGCTCTGATTTGGGGGTTCATTACCTTCTAAATGGCTCTGTAAAACGCTCAGATAAACAGATTAGAGTGAGCGTAGGATTGCTTGAAACCATGAATGGCACACAGATTTGGTCGAAAACTTATACGCACGATCTGGATAAAGATGAATTTATAGCTATACAAGACCAAATAGATGAGGATATCTTCTCGGTATTAAGTGGCCAATATGGATTTATCCTGCACAATACAATGAGTGTAATACAACATGAGATGGATACCAATTTACAAACATTTGATGCCATATTATGGAACTATTATGCTCAGAAAACGCATTCAATAAAGGATTGTCAGAAAAGCAGAAAGGCACTTGAAAAGGCGCTGCAAAATGATCCAAATAATGTAATGTGTTTAGTCGTATTGGGAGACACCTATCTTTTCACCCACTCGCTTGGATATCCTAATATAAAAGACCCTATTAACGAAGCAGTTAAACTTATAAAAAAAGCAATAAGGCTAGCACCTCTTTCACAATACGCTTACTTAATTTACGGTTGGGCAAACATTTATTTGGGCAATAAAGAAGAAGCTATAAACGCACTTGATTACAGTATAGAACTGGGTCCCCCTTCCGCCTCTTTTAATGGCCAACTCGGTTTTGCACTGGCGTGCGTAGGTGATTATAAACGTGCTAAAGCATTGCTGCACGAATCGTTAGCTCTAAACCCCTATTGCCCCTGGTGGTATTATATGGGATTTTTCTTTGTTTACTATCAAAACCACAAATACAAAGAAGCCTTGATGTATGCTCAAAAAATTCATGTTTCAGAAGATGTATTCGTGGAACCTCTGTTTAAGGCTGCTGCTATGGGACAATTGGGATTGATTGAAGAAGCTAAAACCCATGTAGAAATCTTAACTAAAAAATTTGCAGATATTCTACCTAACCTAAACACATTTCTGCTCGATAAAACACTTATCGATGAAATTATTGAAGGGGCAAAAAAAGCGGGACTTACTATCGACTAGACCTTTTGCCTATCAGACAATTTGGTATAGACAAGCCTAGAATCCTTTTTCTAAAAAGTCATATAAGCCTTGCTGCAAGGGCTATTTCCAAATAAATCCTTTTCCTTTTTAACCGTTAACTAACCGTGTAACACTTACAGCTCAAGGATGTATACTATTTATTTGCCTCATTAATAAAAATATGGTCTTTTTGCAACTTTTGAATAATGGCCGAACTTTCTGGCTGCTTCCCTTGCTCCCTATAGATTAATGCCAGCAAATACCGATAATCACCATTTTGTGGAATGATTTTTAAAGCTGCTTTTATGGCTTTTTCAGCTTTGTTCCATTCCTTATTTTGGTAATAATAGGTAGCTAAATTATAGCTGGCGCGCGTATCTGTTGGATCTATGGCAATTGCCTTGTTTAAATCGGCTACTGCCAAGGCGTCTTTGTTCATTTCAAAATTAAGTAAGGCTCTCAAAAAATATCCTCTACCATAGTTTGGGTCTTTTTGTAAGAGTATGTTCAGTGTTTTAACTGCTGCTTCAGTTTCGCCGTTCATGCCATAAGCGGTTGCAAGATTTGCATAGACCGGCAATAGCAAACTATCTTTTCTCAAAGCGATTTGATACTGCTTTATGGCGCTCTGTACATCATTTTTTTGAAAAAAATAATCGCCTAACTGCATTCTTCCGATAGAAAAATCCGTATTGGTATAAAGCATAGTTTTCAATTCATCTTCTGCCTTTTTCAACGCACTTTGATCAAGATTTTGAAGTTGATCGCTCGGCAAACCATTCAATAATTCCGCTGTAGCTATCCGAACCAAGCGTGAAGGATCGTTAATATATTCCGCTGCAATTGAAATTCGATCCGCCGGATTCAATTCTCTAAATTTCATCAAGGAAAAATACCTTACCAAAGGAGAAGCATCTTTTAAGAAATATAGAATTGAGGTGTATTGTTCTACCGATGTAATGTCCAGGTTGTCAATTACCGTAGCACGTGCAATGGCAGGATATTTTAAATCTGTAATAAAAGCATCCAGCTTTTTTCGGTTCTCAACTGTCATCCCACGTTTGGCACTCAACAACAAGCCATCAGAAAAATGATCTGCTCGTTTATCACCATACCATTCTTTAACCTGATTTGCTGCCCAGGCGTTGCTTTTGTCCGTATGACACTCCGTGCAGGCATTTGGCGTTCCATAAACCAAACTTTGGTCTGGTCTCGGAACTCGAAAACTATGGTCTCTTCTAAAGTCATTGCCCATATATTTTTTGCCCGTCATATGGCAGCTCACACATAGTGAGCTTTCAGATCCCATGGGGTGAAAATGATGCGAAGGCTCATCATATTTCGGCACGTGACATTGCATGCAAACATCGTTTCCTTGTTTTTTAAGTTTTAAGGTATGTACATTATGACAATCTGCACATTTTACATTAGTGTGATACATCTTACTTTGCACAAAAGAACCATAAACATAATCTTCATTGTCTATCTGGCCATCGCCGTGATAGTTTGTGGTATCTAAAAGCTGCAATAAATATTGATCGTCAAAATTTTCACCCGGACGCAGGTTTTCAGTTAGTTTTGCACGTCTGGAATGACACGGGGCACACATATTTAGCTGGTCAAATTGCGTTTTTCCTATTAGGATGTAAGGGTTAGCTACGTTCGTGGTATCCGTATTATTCGCCCAAAAGACATGTTTTTCAGCAGGCCCGTGGCAGCTTTCACAACTAACATTAATGGAGCTATAGGTAGTTTTATAGGAATCGTCTTCAGCAGAATAATTTTTTTTTAAATTGGTGGAATGACATTCGGCACACATGGTGTTCCAGTTTTGCGCGCTCTCCGTCCAATGCAACCAATCGTGCGGATTTATCTTTTCTCCGGCATATTGATGGTACCATTGTTTTTCATCTACATCCCAGGTAACACGAAGTACTTGCTTTCTTCCTTTGTCAAAATCTATCAAATACTGTTGCAGCGGATATACCCCAAACGTATAGCCAATGTCATATTCCTTCTCAGAGCCATCAATTTCTTTCACCTGAACTTTAAAGATGCTTTCCTTCTTTGTGAAAAAGTAGGAAACCCCATCCAAGGTTGTCTTCACATCATTAAAATCTCCAAGAACAGTAGAGTCGTGGGCAACCTGCATCGCGAGATCATGGTCAGATTCTTTCCAAGAGTCATAAGCCGTTTTGTGGCATTGGATGCACTGTGCATCACCTACATAACCATCTTCATAAACCGATTTAAAAGCTGCCATAGTTTTATAGGAATCTTTGTCCGCATTGTTTTTACAGGCTGAAAAGATTACTACAATAAAAAGAAGATAGAATTTGGTTCTCATAAAAAGTAAAAAATAAACTTTTGGACGACTAAGATAAAATTTAATTATCCCTCTGTGTTTAAAATGAATTAATATATCTAAAATGAATCGCTTAAAAAAAAGCGACCACCTCGGATTATTGAGGTGGTCACATATATTAAATAAAATCCTTACTATTTCTTAGGATACCACACTTTTGAAGTTCCTATCGTTCCATTATACGCAAAGGGTGCTTCATCATAATAATCTATCGATACGGGCGAGCCCAAATCAATTCCAAAGTCGAGGCAATCATTTGCGGTAAAAGCAAATGCGGCAGTAATTGGAACTTGACCTTTAGCTACCTCTTTTCCATTAACATTCAGTGACACGTTGAGCGCCGATCCACGCTTAGGAGAAGCCAATCTTGAAACGACTTCTATAGTAACTTTACCAGTTGGTAATTTGGTTTTAGACTTGATATGAGTACGATCAATTTCAAATAAATTATACTCATAACTTAAATATCCGTCTACTACATAAAGCGATAAGCCGCCTGAAAACCCACCAAGCGCATATAATACGCCGTTTGCATTTTCTGGTACTGTTATTTCCATCGTGACATTATTATCAAACTTACCCAATTTTGGTGCAGTAAATTCAGGCATTCTCTCTATTCTACCTTCAAAAGTCCAATCTGTATAAGGAGTAGCGGGCGCATCTTCAGGGTGGTAGATAATTGACCACAACCCTCCACCAATTGGAAGATTTTTGTTTTTGGCAGATTCTACCAAGAACATATTCTTCATTTCTGCCAGCTTCTCTGGATTCTTTTTGGCTAAGTCGTTTGCCTGGCTCCAGTCTTCGTCAATATTATAAAGCTCCCAGGTGTCTTCTTCCGGATTCCAGGTAGCTGCACCAGCAGGAAGCCCAGGAACCCAAGGATTACGAAGGCCGAAAGCCGAAGCAAACCAACCATCATAATACAGACCGCGGCTTCCCATAATATCAAAAAATTGAATTTTTCGCGTCCCTTCAGCTTTGGGATCATCGAAAGTGTAATCCATGCTAACCCCATTGATTGGATCTTGGGTAAAACCATTCACCGTTAATGGTTCTTGAATATTTACTGCGTCATAAATGGTTGGTGCAATGTCGATTACATGGTGAAACTGTGATCTGGGAGTTTTATCATGCTTAATCTTTTTAGGCCAGGAAACAGCCATAGGTTGACGTGTGCCACCGAAGTGTGCAGCAACCAATTTAGTTGACCTGTAGGGTGTGGAACCCGCCCAAGCCCAACCGGCATGGTACATATTGTCTGTTTTTGGTGAGCCTAAAACGTCCATTCCGCCTAGACCTTCTAAAGCATCAAGGTGTTGTTGAATAGTTGTAGGAATGCTATTTTGAGCCAGCAACTCACTTATAGTTCCGTTTTGCCCCTCGGCCGAGGAACCATTATCACCCCATATATAAAAAACAAGGGTGTTGTCCATTTTGCCTTGAGCTTCTATTTCATCAAGAAGTAAGCCTACATTATAATCCGTATGTTCAGAAAATCCGGCCATAACTTCCATTAATCTTCTCTGGAATGGTTTTTCAGATTCAGGAATATCGGCCCATGCCGCCATGGTTTCGTTGCGTTCGGTTAACTCTGCATCTTGTGGAATCCATCCCAAATCCTTTTGATTTTTAAAGGCTCTCTCGCGATACGCATCCCAACCATCATCAAATTTACCTTTGTATTTATCTGCCCACTCTTTAGCAACGTGATGCGGTCCATGAACGGCACCAGGAGCCCAATACATTAAAAATGGTTTATCCGGAGAAAAAGCTTGTTGTTCTCTTAACCACTTTATGGCATCATCCGTGATATCCTCTGTAAGGTGATAGTAGTCGTGACCACGGGTCGTATGTGGATGTCGAACTGGAGTAGTATTACGCACCATATTTGGCTCATACTGAGAAGCTTCACCAGCCAGGAAACCATAAAAATATTCAAACCCATAGCCTGTTGGCCAATAGTCAAAAGGCCCTTTTGATGTAGTTTGCTCGGCAGGCGTATTGTGCCATTTTCCAAAAGCACTGGTGTTATATCCATAAGCTTTTAGCACTTCGGCAATGGTCGCAGAAGTTTTTGGGATTGTACCACTAAATCCGTCCCAATCGTTTGCGATTTCGGCAATCTGACCGTTTCCTACAACCGTATGATTTCTTCCTGTAAGTATCGAAGCACGTGTTGGTGAACACATAGCTGTTGAGTGAAATCGATTATACGAAATTCCTTGGTCAGCAACCCGACTTAAGTTAGGTGTATTGATTTCACCACCATAAGTTGATGGAGTGGCCGCACCCACATCATCAATAAGGATGATTAGAATGTTGGGTGCATCTTTCGCAAGACGCTGTGGATCCACTCTTTTATTATAAGTGGAAGTTTGCATGGTAAGCCCGGCTTCGCTCGCCGATGGCGTAGGCGGAAAAGGCAATACGTCCTGAGCCTGCACATTAAATGCAAACCCAAAAAAGAAGGCCGTTAACGTAAAAAATAGTGCGTTAAATTTTGTTTTCATCATCTGTAAATTTTAAATTTAAAAATATTTGATACAAAATTAGTGGCATTATAAGAGATATATAAGTGTATTACCGTTACTTAACCGTTAAACGCAGCTGATATCGATAAAAAAAAGGCTAATATTACCTCAAAAGGTACTTGAATTTCAATAATTTAAATTAAGTTTGATAATTATTTTCATTGAACGTTGTATTAACTTTATCATAATCAAAAACATTACTCTAACTCCAATGCAAAGTAACTTACCAGAAAAAAACTTATTATCCGATTTTACAAGAAAAGAGATTTTGGATGAATTGGATCGCATCTTGGCCAGCCAACTATTTTCTCGCTCTTCTGTGCTATCAAATTTTCTGAAGTACATTGTAGAAGAAACCCTGGAAGGAAACACCGAAGGGCTTAAGGAATATACCATTGCCGTGGGTGCATTGGGAAAATCTGTTGATTTTAATCCGCAGATAGACGCTATTGTAAGAATCCATGCTGGCCGACTCAGAAGGTTATTAAACGCGTATTATATGAATCCCGAAATCATAAACACAATAAAGATTGGACTGGTTAAAGGTTCTTATGTACCGGTGTTTCAACCGCATTTAATCAATCTATCAAAATCAGAATCAAAGGCAGAGACAAAGATCGATAACAATTCAGTCGCTTATACACGTTCAAAACTCACGCTTGCAGTACTTCCATTTCGCAACTTATATCAGGACGGGGAATATCAGTTTTTTGTAGATGGGTTTGGAGAGGAGCTAACCCGAATCTTAAGCAATTTTGAGGATATTGCTGTAATTGCTCATCATTCTACGCGAAAATACGCTGCTGAGCCTGAAGATATTAGAATTATAGGTTCCGATTTAGGAGTCCATTACATTATAACCGGTTCTGTTAAACGTTCATCTGATAACATCAGGGTGAATGTAGGATTGGTAAAAACCATGAATGGGATGCAAGTTTGGTCCCAAACATACAATTACCCGCTAAATATTGAAAATCTGATAAATATTCAGGATCAGATCGTTGAAAATATTTGTTCGGTATTGGGAGGATACTATGGAATTATTATCCAAGATAACTCTAAGTCCAATCGTCCAATCGCTTCTAATATAGACTCCTTTGATGCTGCCTTTTGGAATTACTATTTCCACATGAACTACTCGAAAGAGGCTTATTTGAAAACCCGGCAGGCCCTGGAAAATGCCATACGCCATGACCCAAATTATGCAACTGGCTTGGCTATGTTGGCAGAGTTATATGTTCTTGCTCACTCGCTCGGCTACCCAACGGTAAAAGACCCTGTAAAAACAGCTCTTGAACTCACCAAAAGAGCATTAAAGAGTGATCCGCAGTGCCAGCATGCAAATCAGGAATATGGATGGCTTAATGTTTATTTACAAAACAAGGACGAAGCAGTTAAGGCACTGGAATATGCTTTATGGCTAAACCCTACTTCGGTTTCATTAATGGGTGGTATTGGATTTAATTTGGCCTGCGCCGGGGAATATGAACGTGCTAAGGTATTGCTTACCCAATCTTTAGACCTTAATCCCCACTGCCCCTGGTGGTTTTATTTAGGCTTTTTCCTAGTCTATTACCAAAAACAAAACTACGAAAAGGCACTTGAATACGCTAACAAAATAGAAACCGTAGATGTTTTTCTCGACCCTTTGACAAAAGCAGCTGCTAAAGGCCAACTCGGTTTGCACGATGAGGCACAAGACGATATAAGTTTATTAAATGAAAAGTTTTCAGAGATTATAAGTACTCTTTATGCAAGCTTAGATGCATTTCTGCTCGATAAACCGCTTATCGACGAAATTATTGATGGGGCAAAAAAAGTAGGACTTAGTATCGACTAAACCTTACGCTATTCAGTCAATTAGAAATAGACAAACGTTGAATCCTTTTCTCTAAAGTCATATAACCCTCAATACAAATACCGTATCCAAATAAATCCATTTCCCTTTTAACCGTTAAGTAACCGTGTAACACTTACAGTGTTGGGCAGTCTGATATACATTTGCCTCAATAAATAATACGACTGACGTCTGATGGATAAAAATATAATTTCTATTGTTAGGGTATTTCCAGATTTTGAAGAAAAGATTGATTTTCTGTTCCAATCAGATGAAAACTTCCGGGATCTCTGTTCAGATTACATTTTATGCGCAGCCATGGTGCTGGAAATAAAAAAGGAATCAACCAAAAATAGTGCGGAGATTGCAGAATATGAAGAACTACAACGAAATTTAGAAGAGGAGATTCTGCAAAAAATACTGAAAGACAACGATAAATCCTAAATCGATTCGTAATTGTTGTTCCGTAAAGAAATTAAGAAACTGTCATTCATAATTTCGCACTTGCCGGAAAGTGAAGCGATGAGTGACATTTCAAACAAAGAGATTTAGCTAAAGGCTATTTATGCAATCAAAACGTGTATTATAGACAAATCAAATTGATCTTCAAGGTTTTAACACAACTCATTTCAGAATTGGCTTTCTCAAAATTATAGAAAAATCTCCCTAATATTTTTTAATGTAGTTTTGTTGGATAAATAAGTAGTATCATGAATTTCAGAAAATCAATTTGTTTTATTTTTATTTTATTTGGGTTTCTTTCTTCTCAGAAAATCGAAGCAAAGACAACAACTATTCTTTATAGACCTCAAAACCAAGCTATCTCAGCTCCGCTGACCAAAGAAAAGGTTCGGGATTTCATAGCAACACGCATCGCTGAATATAAACTACAAAAAGGAATGGAGGCACGTGCGAATGAATATGAGAATGTCATCCAGGCATTTTATCAAAAACGCAAAGACTTAATAGAGGGCCGGGGATGGGTTATTGAAGAATATGAAAACGTGAACGAACGCATTTTAATTGCACAAAATGCTATGGAGCAAGAGGCTGATCTCAAGAGTGAAGAAGCGTTTAACATGGAAATCGCTGATATCGAGGCCAACACCTTTTATTCGGCAGAACAAAAATCACAGCTTACCGGGTTTTTACACAACGATCGGAAACGTATTCTGGAAGAGGTTATTGCGCCAAGCAAACCGGATTGGCCGGCTGTAAAAGCTTATCTTGAAGAGCTGGATCAGCTGAATGATTATTTGGCCGGGAACCGTCCGGATGCGCCGGTTTTGGGTACTCGATAATCTCAGTGGCTTGTGCGCAAGCTGGCGCAGATTTGCCTGCGAAAAGTACTTGTGGTAAACTCGTCGAACCGCTTCTGCGGAACTGCACAACGCCTTAAAGATAAATCAAACTGATTTTTAGTATCCTATCTCCATTCACTTCAAAGGCAGCTTTTTGAAAATTGGGCCTGTTCGTCAAGCTAATCGTTTCAAAATTTGAAACACCAACACCTTCTTTAGGTTTTAAAAACAGGCGGTTCATTTTCCCGTCCGCGTTTTCATCATGGATTAGTTTAACAGCATATTGGCCGGACGGCAGGTTTTCAAAACTCACCAATACACCATCTTTAGAATCAATATCAACGATTTGTTTTCGGTAAAACTCGGTCAAGCTTTCATCTTTAAATCCATCGACTGTATTGTAGAGCAGCAGAATCAGCTGGCCGTTGGTATTTTTAAAGTTTACTACCTCAATGGACAAGGTATGATCAGGAACAGGAACTGTTGAAAAGCCGCAAAAAAGCAGCAAAACACTCATTATTAAATTCATAGGACTTGCTAATTAAAATTTATAGGAAATGGCATCCCTATTAGTTTTTCAGATTTGTCTTCAGGCGGTCAAAGGCTTCCCTGATCTTTCGATCAACTTGCTTTTCGGCCACAAAACTCCTGAAACTGCTCAGAATATTTTCTACTAAAGCTTCTGAGGCCTGCCTTATCTTAAAATCTTTCGATTCTTTTCCGCGCTCGATGATTAGCTCCAATGCCTTTTGAGCTGCCAGTTTAACTTGATCCAGGGCAATCCTATTCTCCTCTTGACTGTTTTTTGTCTCGGCATAAAAAATCACCGGCAAATAATACGACTTGGCTTCAAACAAATAATCTAAACCTATAAACATGCGGTTAAATGCCTGTGTAGGCGTTTGATGCTGTTCCTTTTCGTCTTGAATTATTTCTGTGATTTCTTCATGGAGCTGCCTGAGCATAAATAATATTATTGCGTTTTTATCCGGGAAATAAGCCTTTACCTCAGAAAGCTCAATCCGAAGTTCACTTGACAAACGTTCGCAATCCAGCTCACTAATACTGCTATTATCAATTATTTTTCCGGCAGCATCCAGTATCATCTTTTTATTTAGTTTCATACTATTGAATTTTAGTTTACCAATTTGTATTTATTTTAATATCGCTGCGGGTAAAAAATCTCACATAGTCTAAGGTTTTAATGTTCAATTGATAAGGTGTTATTGAAATCGAGCTGTCCGGTTATTTTTCCCTATTAATTTCGTTGTATTTCGTTTTTGGTTTCCTGCCTATCAGCAAACTTGCTCCCCAAAAAACAGCGGCAAGGCTTATCCTGAAAACCATGGCACCAATCGTTTTTTCTTCATAAAGCCCACCAAGGTAAATATGCAAAAACAGCCCAATAAAACCTCCAATCAGAAAGATCAGGTTTACCAACAATACTTTGGGTACCCAAGTTTTCCACACCGCTAAGCCACCTAATGCAATTAGATAAAAAATCACGCTGATAAAGTTCGCTAAAACGATCATTGGCACATAATTGCCCTCTTTTTCCCTTATTCCAAACCAGTCGAAGAAAATGGAAAGGGTTAAAAATAAAGTGACAGATGTGATGATACCCATTATAGTCATGAGGCTGATCCTTAGTATTTTTCTGTTTCTAATCCTCTTATTTCTCATTGTTTTAAAGTTTACGTTTATAAATTTATTTTTAGTGAATTGTATTATTTTTTAAAAAAAGAAACCGGTTCTGATAGAAAATAAGCCGGCTTTTTCTTCAGAAGATCGCTCAAAAAGAAAGGAGAACATCATACTGTTGAATGGCGATCCCCAAATTCCGGCGCCATAGCCATCGTGCCACCTATGCGATTTTTCGTCTTGAAGCCACACCCTGCCCACGTCATTAAAAATTATCAAACCCAGACTGCCGCTTGTAGCGTAAGTTTTTAAGCCAAACAGCCTGAATCTCAACTCTGTATTCTGATAAAATGCCATATCTCCTGAAAAACGCATATCACGGTATCCTCTCAAATTTTGTTTGGCACCCAGTGTGCTAGCATGGTAAAAGGCATAATCGCCCATGGTAACTGATGCACCGCTCCGCACGGCCAACACAGCATCCAAACCCAAGCCTAGATCAACGAAAAAACTCAAGTCGCCCGAAAGCCGGTTCACCAATCCCTCTTCTCCCGTCAGGTTTCCGAACAAGGCGTTTTTGATGCTAAATTGCATGCCACGTGTTGGATAGCGCTCACTGTCCAGGTTTGCCCAGGCCAATCCCAAATTTACACCCAAATAGGTGTTTTGCAATTTTAAGCTATCTGCCGTTGTAGCAGCCCTAATATCAGAAATAATTGTGCCGGCAGCAGGATTCAGACCAAGGCTCTCTATATAAGGCCCTAAACTCAGTTTTAGCTTTGGATTGGGATACCTCACCACCGATGTTGCTGCATAAATCCGCGACAACTGAACCCTATAATAAGCGTGCAAGGGAATCAACGCTTCCGTATTGTTTCCAAAGCCATAAAAATTATGTGTAAATCGGTGATCTCTTGCACCCAAATCCAACTCCAAGTGCGTTCCCTGAAAAACATCTGTAAAAAAACCTTTGTATTTAAAATCAAGCGCGTTGGATAAGGTTAAAAACCGAATATCAAATTTTTGTTTGTTTTTAAAAGGCTCTTTATGAAACCCTTGGCGTTGTATGTGAAGGCCAAAGCCAAAGAAGAAACCATCATCCACGTTTGAGCCTACGACTGGATAAGGGATATATGTGTTGTAATCAAAGGCATCATATTGATAGGCATACTTTTTTTCGTCTTTTACCTTCATGTTTCTGAACTGGTTTTTGCCTTCAAGTATATCTTTACCGGAGCCTGTATAAACCACGGTTTTAGATCGTTTTTGGTCCGTAAAATCCGAGACTATCCTGTTTTTTCCTGTTCCCGGTATTATCCTGACTTTAGGCGTTTTTTCGGGATTTCCGCTAAGCAAAAACAGGTCTTTGCCTTGGTATCCATACAAATTGATGTACTTTGTTTCGGGATATTCAAATACACGCTGGTACAACACAAGGCCTTGCCTTTTAGCTTCGTTTGATCTTACTTCTACTTTCGCTGTTTTGCCGTCAAAATGCACTAAAAATTTTTCGTCATCATTGGTGCCCACCACATCCACTTCCCTGGCCAGAATTTCGTAGTATTTTTCGCCAATTTTATCCAGATTTTCTCTTCTGGCTTTCAACTTTCTTTCAATGGATTCGAGACTGTTCGAATCGGCAAAAGGCCTCAGCTCAGCCATCGCCTCGGCAATCACCTGATCATCTATTTTGGTTTGAACCAGCTGAATCTGTTCCTGCCAGTCTGCCTTGTTTAACTCATTCAAAAACCGCCTGTCTAGGTGCCTGGCCTGAAGGTTTAAACCTCTGATATCTCTCACTTTCTCGTCGAGACCTTGGTTTTTTCGCAATAAAAAATTTAGCGAAGCCAGGAAAGGCAGTAAGCCTTCGTTCACGTAAAAAGCCATGTCTCTATCTCTCGGAATAGGCTGATAGAGCGTAATTGAGTCATGCTTAAAGCTGGCCCATCGCCACTGGTCTTCATGCCGATCCCAGTCGCTAATCAGCATATCGAGCAACCTCGACCTAAGCAAAAGCGGTTGATCCATCTGGCTTTTCTGCTTTTTCAAAAAGCTGCCCAACATTTTATCCGTGCTGATTATTTTTTTTGAGAAACCGAAATTTTCAAACTCAGATCTATCGTTGGCAGGTCTTTCTTCGAAAAGATATAAGCCCTCCGGAATAAATTTTCTATACTTCCCAAGTCGCTCATCATTTGATAGATACACAATTCGAGGATTGGTGTGATAAACGCCGAGTGCCTTTGCCAAAGGCGGTATCGCCAAGGCCGCATAAGGTTGCGAAGCCGACATTTGATCCAAAAGCACATCCTCGGCAAACTCCACTTTGAGTACTTCCGGGATTACACCAGAAGGATCTTTATCCACCGACCTCAGCACATATTGTCGATCATTATCCGTGCTCAGCCGAAGCGATTTAGTCTGAGCTCCACCACCCATTTTTAGAATTTCAAGCGTTTTATCACCGATTTTATAATCAAACACCGGCACGGAAACTGACCTCATCCAGTCGGCACGATAATTTTTGCCCAACATCTTCTCCTTGAATGTCCCGGCCACGAAAGCTGCGTTTCTCGGACTGACTTTCACAAGCGAATCAGCAATAACAACAGCTGTTTCAGAAGTTTTTTGATTGTCATTATGAACTTGCTTCGTGTAAAGCAATTTTCTGAAAAGGATATTCGCACTATCAGCATTTGCTCCTGCTTTGGTGTATGCTTTTGGCGCGATAAAACTCATATAAACCACTCCGTTTGTCATAAACTCTAACTTGCTAAAACCAGGCACAGCCTTTGCAAAATCCATCATGCCTTTTTTAGCCACATATTGCGCACCACCGGCCGATCCGCTAACGATAAGATGCAAGCTGTCTATAAATCCATATTGCAGGTTGTGATCGTGGCCCGAAGCATATACCAGGTTTGGATAATTACGCAACACACTTAATAAATTAGTTTTTAATTCTTTATACTTTGGATGCGCCATATCGCCCACCGCACCAATATATTTGCGGTAACCGGTATAAATAAAGCCGGGCAAAGGGATATACCATCCGGGAAATTTCTCTCTCAAAGGAAATAAGTTAGCAGCCAAAGGAAGACGTCCACCATGAATGCCATCGCTATATAGCGGGTTATGAGCTGCTACAACAAGGTGTTTATTATCGCTGTTGACCAGTATATTTTGCAAGGAATCTAAAAATAGCTCGTAAGAAGTATTCCCGTTTTTCTGGTGTGGAAAAAACCACCAATGCGTGTCGATAATGATCAAAGCTATTTGGTTGCTAAGCTGCAAAAGCACTGGTCCGGGCGTGCCATTTTCAGGCAAAAAGTGTAAGGAATCATCAAACTGTTGCTCAATAAGTTGTTGTTGATTCAGGATTCGGCTCAGGCCATCTTTTTTTTGATTTCCCCAATCGTGATTTCCAGGGATAAAAACAAAGCGTCCTTTATAATCTCTCAACAGATCAAACTGATCTAATAAACTTTGGTGCGCAATTTCCCAGTCTTTCGAGGCCGAATCAGGCAGCCCGGCCGGATGTGCATTATCCCCCAAGAACACTGCCGCACTTTTGGCAGAAGCATTGTCGAGCTGGGTTTTTAGCATGTCTTTCAATTCAGGAAAGTTGCCTAATCTTCGGGCATCTCCGATTAAAAACAGCTCATATTCCAAAACTTCCTCCGGCTTGTTGTTTTGACCGAAAGCCGTTGCTGACCTAAACATCTGTCCGAAGAGCAAGATGGCTGTTAAAACTATTCCTATTTTGATTTTTCTTAAAAGCATAGCTATTTATTGTTTTCATCTTCAGCAAGATGCATCGCAGATACAAAATTAAATCTCAGTAGTTTTGCCCTTCCGCCTCTTGCTTCGTTGGCGATAAATAAATCAGCATTTTCAGAAAAAGCCATGCCTTCGGGCTGCCTGAATAAAGTTGGGTCAAGCTTTTTAATGTATTTAAGCTGATAGCTACTGTCGTAAACAACAAGCAATTTGCCGATGTGGGCCAGGATATAATGATCCTTTGTAATAGGATGTATTGCTATAGCCGATGGCATAAAGTCTGAAACTTCATCATAGAGCCTGAGAAAGCGACCAATTCTGGTAGCAAGTTTCGTGAAGTATTCTTTTTCAATAGCTGCTTTTAACTGCTCAATATCAATTAATAAGGCAGGCTCATCAGTTAATGTTTTGCTGCCAAGATCAAATTCATAAACCGCTCTTTTACCTTTAAATTGATTCTTCTTTTTCAACGAGGGATCACGTTTATTTAACAGTAGCAACTTCCTTTTGGTGGCATCATAAGCCAGTCCTTCCACATCATTTTTAGCGCTGAGCGGTGTTTTAAAGGTGGTAGTTGATATTGAAGGCTTATCGTAATTCGCGACACTATAAATACGGCCATCTGATCTGACAACAAATACGGTATCATTAACCCAAGCAATTCCTTCGTAATCACCTGGTTTTCCAAATTTTACTTTCTCAATGACGCTTCCGCTATCCGGATTTATAAAAAACAAAATGCCCAGCTCATCCTGCACGGCAATCAGTCGGTTGTTAATGTCGTCAAACGCAAGGCCTGATATCTCCTCCAGCTCTGCAGGAAGCTCAAACCCCTTGTCGGGTCTGCTCAGTTTATAAGGAAAATTGTTTATTTCATTTATAGTTAGCGGAGCAGGTTCTGGAGTGCAGGCGTTAAGTAGCAATATGGCCGGGATAAATACCATCAAAAGCATTCCGAATTGTCGGCTAACACCAAAATAATTATAGTCGTTAAACCAGCTCATTTTATACAGGTTTTAAATCTTCTACGATATCGATGGGTTTTAAACCAATCTCTTTATATTTCTGGCGATACTGGCTTTTGCGAAGCATCTGGTTCAGCAACCTGATGGTAGAATGCACATAATTTCCTTTGTTGAGCATAATGGCTTCTAACTTTTGTGCTGAGGCAGCATCAATGATTTCTGCTCTGGTAGGTATATTTTTTTTCGACAGGCTTTCTAAAACCTGCGTAGCCCATATTGCTGGAATATAAGCCGCTTCGCATAGTCTGATGATTTCTTCCTGTGTATGATAAAAGCCTTTCCAACCTGTTTCAACAGCAAGGTCTCCTCTTGCAATCATAAGACCAAGATTGGGATAGCGCATCGCATGAAGCAATATTTCTGGCAGGTTTCTGACGCCTTCGGCAGTTTCAATTTTCAAGACAAGACCCGGGCTGATGCTTAGCGCTTTAAACTGTTCGAGAATCGCTTCAACATCCTGCCACCGGTTCACGAACGACAGGTTGATGATATCAGCAAGATCGCTTACATTTTTCAGGTCGTTTTGATCTTTCTCCGTCAGGCCGTCAGCATGGATATCAATTTCCGGAAAGTTAATCCCCTTATCAGCTGCAAGCTTACTACCTGTATCTTTGGCTCCCTTGATTTTTAGCATCATATAGTCGTTTGTGAGTTCTTCTATTTTTGCTTCAATTTTACCATCATCAAAAAAGACCGTCTGACCTTTTTTAGCAAGCTCAAAAACAGCGGGATAGGTACAGGAAATATGTGCCGGACTTATCATTTCGCCTGCTTCCGAAAAAACAGCATTTTCGCCCAGGATCGGCTCTTTATCCAGTCTGAGCAAATCACCGATTTTAAGTGTCAGGTATTGTTTTAACGGCATTATTTCACCAATCAGGCCATGCGATCTTTTCGCTGTTTTTGCTTTAATCAATGTCAATTTTGACCCACTGGTTACATAAGCCGAGTTATTGCACTGACCAACATATCCAAGCCGGTTTTTCCGCATTATCTCCACTTCAATTAGTTTTTCCCTGGCATCCTCTATCAGCAAGCGATCTCCTTTCTTAAAAAAACTCATAAATAGCTCATCAACAGGCAGATGAACATCGTAATCGTTTTGTGAAGGTGGCTGGTCAGCAGGTGCTAACCATATCTTTGCCGGCTTAAAAATAGTCCCAAGTTTATCTTTCCCGGGTTTGATACGAACAACAGTAGGTCCTGAAACTACTGCGCCAGTTCTGATTTTTGGCCCTGCCAGATCAAATGAAACCAGTGTAGGTTTTGCTGATTTCGCGTTGGCTTTTCGTATATTTTCTACCATTTTACGCCAATCACCAGCTTCGTCATGCGCGCAATTAATTCTTGCAATATCCATCCCTGCCTTAACCAATCGCCTCATATATTTTTCGTCTTCGATGGTGCGTTGAGGCATGGTAACCATGATTCTTGTGCGGCGTCCCCGTGGTTTTTTACCAAATAATGAGCGTGTGTTTTTTCTTAAATTCTTGGCTGCACTGGTCAGTGAAACCGCTTTCGAAGCTTTGCGGTCTGTTGCTTTTTTCGTGTGATTGGCGGCCGAGCACTCAATCAGTTGTTTCAGGTTAAGCAAGCTCCACATAGTATGCGCGTTGAAGCCGGTGATATCGGGGAAGCCAAGTTCGTAGATAAGCTGTTGTGCTTCAGCTAATTTAAACGATCTTAGCGAAAGGTAATGAATCAAGTTTACGGCTCCTGACCTATGATTTGGATGAACGGATTTTATAAGATGTTGCTGTTGCCGCTCCATTTGGACAGCCTTATTTATCATTTCATCAATGCGTTGTTGAAGCAGCATTAATTTTATCTTTTTGGCTTTCATGTCATAGCTTTTTGGTGAAGATTAAAAATTATTTACAGAGATAGAGATGATGATAAAGGCTAAAACAGAAACGATTAGGCCAATCATAAAAACCACGAAAGCAGCCCGCAAGAGACTGTATTTTTTAGCTAAAACTTTTCCCAGGAAGTACTGGTCTTTGATTAGTGCGGTATATAAAAAACTTTCTTTTTTGATCAGTTCATGCAAAGCCCATTCGTAGTCTGCCTGCTCCATCTTGTAAAAATTCCCAAAGAAAAGCAGGTTCACCTTCATCCTTTCGATGTCCTCACGCTTGAACTTTCCGGAAGGCAAATGGGGTCTGGTAGCAAGGATTGCCAGCACTATTGTGGCCAGACTAAAGAACAAAAAGACAAAAGCAGGAAGCAAAATCACAGGATCTTCTTCAAACCTTCTGACCAACATCGTGATTACGAGCGATATAATAATCGCGTTGATGGATATCAGGATATTGGATTTATTATCGGCGATGGCGCTCAGGTTAATTTGATTTCGGGCAGTGAGTTTAAACATGGTGTCAACACCACGGGTAATCTTTTTTGGAAACCCGACTTCTGAAGCAATCACTTCCTGTTTGATGCCTTCAGGTTTTGGTTTAGCATAGCTCGAAAGTATCTTTTGAAGCACTTTCAGATTTTTCTCTTTCTCCTTTTCCAACACTTCGATTCCGTAGTTGGTGAAAAACCGGTGTTCTTTGAGCAGGAATAAGGAATGTTCATAAAAGGCTTTCTTTTTCAACTTCCTGAAAGCTGTCAGTTTCCATTCCTGCCTGAGCTTCTCTCCTAAGTCGAAAAAGTTTATCGAAGTTAGATGCATCATATCAGCATCACATAAAGCTCGCGCAAGCTGACTTTCAGGTTTTTGCGGAAATTTAGTTGCCATAATGGCTGCTGCAATGAGTTGGATATCTGCTTCATCAAGGCCTTGCCCGCTTAAAAACTCCTTTGCAATTGCCGCGCTCTCCTGTTCATGATTTTCATAATCTATCAGATATCCCAGGTCGTGAAACCAGGCAGCCAAGATCAACAAGCGCGTTCTTTTCTTGTCCATATTTTCCTTTTCAGCTATAAATATGGCATTCGAGACGACCTGCTTTGTATGAGCTATTCCATGATAAACATGCGTTTCGGGCGACTCATTTTCTAGTCGTGAAGCAACATATTTTTCAGCTGCCTCTATTACATTATCTGTCTTTGTTTTCATTGATCTGAATCTTTTAATTGATTAATATCCTGGTTATTTCACTCCAAATATTTTCATTGCACGGCTGATTCCTTTTAGCTGAAAACTCCCTGCAAAATAAAATCTTGACGTCTCTTTTTTAAGGCCTTTCAACACCTCATATGAAATAAGTATCTGCGAATTTAGCTGTTTATTAAGCTGTTCTATTCGTGAAGAAATAATAACCACTTTCCCGGTGATTGAATATTGCATGCGATCAACAGTGCCAATATTTCCGGTTACGGCCACGCCATAATGAACGCCAATACCAATACTGGTGGGTATTATGCTTTTATTTTTGTTCAGTTCTTGAAGCTTTTGATAGATTTCAAGCGCTGCCTCAACAGCATTTTGGCGGCTGTTATCGTCGGCAATCGGGGCGCCAAAAGTGGCCATAAATCCATCGCCTAAAAACTGGTTAATTACGCCACCTTTTTTCTGCACTATATCTATCATAAAAGCAAAAAGCTGATTGAGATATTTTACAATTTCTTCGGGAGTTTTTCGCTTGGTCAGTTCAGAAAAACCTCGGATATCCAAAAACATAACGGTGACTTTGGTTTTTTTACTCTGTAAAAGCTCACCGGCATTAAGGAGCACGTTCGCAATTGGTTTTGAAATTTGTTGACCAAACAGAAATTCTACTTTTCGTTTTTCAAGCAGGGCATCAAAAGACTGTTGTACTTTTTGCATGGTAAATTTTGTCACGAAACCTCCTGCAATGCCGGCAGTTATAAGCCCCAGCCCAAAGCCCAGAAATTGAATTTGTTTGATGCCCGAAGGGTTGCTGATATCGACAAAATCCTGATTTTGAAATATTACCGCCAATGCAACATACTGTGCAGCAGCCATTAAGCCCGTGAAAACAGGCAGTTTATAGTTTAGCCTAAGGCTTGAAAGTATAATTAACACAAAATAATTCAATGCAAAAGGCGAAAAAAGTATGATAAACTGCTTGGTTGCGATGATGATAAAAACAATGGTGAAGCTCAGAAGTGATGTCTCAATCATCGAAGGCCAGAAACCAGGTTCGCTTAGCTGCGTATCGTCAGGTTTATTACTCAGCCTGAAAAATATATAGCTAATCAACTCATACATCAGGATGCTAATGAAGAATAAAAAGACAGCAAACAAGGAGCTTCCTGAAATAAAAAGCTCGTAATAATCATCTCTTTTAAAAATATAGAGAAACAATAAAACCAGACCCTGAAAAAGAATAAGCACAGCCAACACACCCGAACGCAGATTTTGGCCATTTTTGAGTGCTTCGGCAAAAAGTGTCCTGAATAATCTTTGTGATTGGTTTATGCGTTTCATTTTTTTGGTGGGCTATTAAAATGCAAATGCCTGTATTCCAAACTGGAAATAGGAAATCCTTCTTGTGAAATAAATATTATAGTAATCTTCGCCTGTATAAAGCTTCACGAAAAAGCTTACATCGCTCACTTTAGGTGGTTTATAGGCCAGTTTAGCCATAAAGCTCAGCCTTTCGGAGATGTCGGTAGCTTTGGCACCGCTTCTTTCCCCAAAAATCCAATTGGTCTCAAAAACAGCACTCAACACAGGAATTTTTGTGGAATGCGGTTGTCCATCATCAAAATTCTTACGCAACTTCCTCCAATCCATCCGATAGATTTTAAGCCTGTTGTGCCAGCGATAATTTCCATAGCGGCCGCTCAGCTCCTCATTCATATCCAGTCCGGGATGTATTTCAAGAGAAGTTTTAAGATATTCGGTTGTGTTGGCAAAAGGCAGAAGCTGGCGGTTAAAGAAAATGCCAAATTCAAAATAATTTGTCGAGAAATTGCCTGTCTTTGTGTTAATTTCTCCATCGCTAAGATAAAAATCACCGTCCTGACCATTCGAGTGGTGCGCTAAGGTTAGAAAAACATACACCATATAAGGAGTTTCTTTATGCGTAAAAATCACCTGGTGGTAAAAACTTAAATACGGATTGTAGCTTGGGGTTCGTATGGGTAACGATTCCACGCCATACATCCTCAGTTTTATGGCAGGCGATAAAGTTGCGCCCCAGCGTGCGTCTTTGCTGGTACGAATTAAAAAGTAAGGTTCGATAACCGCTTCAAAAACAAGGGGTTCCAAATTGCCAAAACCTTGAGAGAAGGTAATATAACTCTCATTTTGATTTGCCCGAATAGCCTTAAAAAAGCTGTTGTCAGACATTTCTTCAGGGTGTTGAGCACCCAGGTTTTGGAGCAACACAACCGTAAGAATGAAACCCGCCAGAAGGACTTTGTTTTTCATGGCTACCTCCCCTTACTTTAGTTTTTTAATTAGAATTCAATTTTATGTTTGTTAATATTAACTAACTTAATAGGCTTAATAAAAGGGAAGCAAAGCCTCCCTTTATTGGATTTAAAGTTTAAAGTAAACGTGTCGTATTAGTAGGTTTAGGCGTTTTCACGACTAAAATCCTTGCAGGTTTATCGCTCTCGTTGAGCAAGCTATGAATAATACCTTTTGGGCTTTCGACCAGGCTGTTTTCTTCCACCTGCACAGTTTCATCGCCCACCAGTACACTCGGTGTTCCTTCAATTACAAAGAAAAATACGTCCACCGGTGTGATATGAGGTTTCAATTGTTCGCCCGGTTGCAGCGTAATATGCCTGACTTCGGCATCTGTTTTGTCATACAAAGCCCGCACATCCACTTTGTGTGGCGTTTCCCTGATCGGCTCATTTTTCCAATGGACTATTTTCATGTTTTCACGTTTTAATTATTCTTCAAACTTTATTACTTCAGTGGGGCAACTGTCAGCGGCATCACGAATTTCGTCTTCGTATTCGCTAAAGTCAACACCTTCTATTACAACCATTTTATCCGGAACTTCAAATACTTCCGGTGCTATGCTTTCACATAGGCCACAGCTTGTGCACTCATCTTCCGACTCATCGAGCCATACTTTTTTAATTGACATAATTTTTTAAGATTTATAGTTAACTAACTGATTTAATGTATCAAACAAGGCTTCGCCTTCCTGCTTGAGATTAAAATCAAAATTACACATTTGCCAGCGTTTTACCAAAAGTCGCAACGAACCCATAAAAATTGTTGTAAGTTGTTGGGTATCTATTGATAAATCCAACTCCCCCTTTTGCTTTCCTTCTTCAATAATGGCTGCAATAGAGGCTGCATTGCGCTCCATAATCAGTTTTACTTTGTTGCTCAAAATTGCTTCATTCCGAAAAATTTCTTCCGAAAAAATCACTGCGACAAGCGCCGGTGTGTGTTCAAGGGCCTCAAAATGTTTATTGAAAATAATTTTTAGCCGCTCAACAGCATTCAAATGACTCAAGCTTTGATCATTGAAAATACCCGAAGTACTGTTCGTGAAATAATCCAACAAACTCAAAAGAATTTCTATTTTGTTATCGTAGTGTCGGTAAATAGCAGGCTCGGAAATACCCAATCGTTTGGATAGATTTTTCATTGTTAAGCCCTGAATACCTTTTTCAGCAATCAAGTCTATCGCATGTTCTAAAATTTCCTGTTGTCGCTCTGTAAGCATAGTTTTGTTTCATTAATTTGCAAAGTTAGTTACTATTCACTAACATCAAAACAAAAAATCAAAAACGTTGTTAAAAATACCTAAATTAATCACCTGCCTATTTCAGTTTTTCAACAAACCCATTGGTTTTAATGGATTTCATTGTCCTTTTGAGGCAATGGCAAATTTACAATCTATATTTAATACCACAATCAAAAGCTGTTATTTTAACTAAACTATTCATAAATTTTTTCGTGAAACCCTTAAATGCGTGGAGATTCCCCATTCCCATAAAAAACGGGGTAAACCACTTTGTTAGATTTAGAGTGATGGAGTGGAGGATTGTGAACTCGTGAACTCATCAACAAATCAGCAAATCAACAAATCAGCACATCAGCACATCAACACACCTGCCTGCTGACCGCAGGAAGGCAGGTCAGCACATCAACAAACCAGCATTTCCGCCTTTTGATTACCTTTGCTCAATTAATTTACCACCTCAATTATGTCAGTGCAAACCGACCTTAAACAATGGCTTCCAATTACTAAAAAAGAAGTTGAACTTCGGGGCTGGGAGCAGCTTGACGTTATCATCATCAGCGGCGACGGCTACGTTGACCATCCGGCATTTGGAGCTGCTGTTATCGGGCGTCTGCTTGAAAGAGAAGGTTATAGAGTAGCACTTATTCCACAGCCCAACTGGCAGGATGATTTGCGCGATTTCAAAAAGCTCGGCACGCCACGGCTATTTTTTGGCATCACCGCCGGCAATATGGATTCGATGGTGAACCATTACACTGCCAACAAACGCTTGCGCAGCAACGACGCCTATACTCCTGGTGGCGCATCCGGTTTCAGACCAGATTATGCTGCGGTGGTTTACAGCCAAATTGTAAAAACACTTTTCCCGGATGTTCCTGTGGTGATAGGCGGCGTGGAAGCATCGCTGCGGCGCGTAACGCATTACGACTATTGGTCGGATCAGTTAAAGCCTTCTATTCTAATTGATTCAAAAGCTGATATAGGCGTCTATGGCATGGGTGATCTGGCCATCATTGCACTTGCCAAAGCCTTTGACGAAGGTAAAAGCATGGCGGAAATTCAGCAAATTCCACAGATCTTTTACGCCATCCACGAAAGTGAAAACTTAAGTCCGCACAGCGCCGGTGATATTCACCTAACAAATCACGAAAGCTGTCTGCGCGATAAAAAAACTTTTGCCGCTAACTTCCGGCATATCGAACAAGAATCAAACAAGCAGCATGCCACACGCTTGCTACAAAAACACGGAAGCAGCACGGTGATCATCAATCCGCCCTACCCTACGCTTACCGAGAAACAGCTGGACGCCTCCTTTGATTTGCCTTACACCCGCAAGCCTCATCCCAAATACGCCAAACGCGGCCCCATTCCGGCTTACGAAATGATACGCCACTCGATAAATTTACACAGAGGATGTTTTGGAGGATGCAGTTTCTGTACCATTTCTGCCCATCAGGGAAAGTTCGTTACCAGCCGCAGCAAAGCCTCCATCATGGACGAAGTGGATCAGATCACCAAGATGGACGACTTCAAAGGTTATATCAGCGATTTGGGTGGCCCGTCGGCCAATATGTACCAGATGAAAGGCAAGCACCAGCAAATATGCAACAGTTGCAAAAGGCCAAGCTGTGTGTTTCCAACTATATGTAATAACCTGGACACCAACCACAAACCGCTCACCGACATATATAAATCCGTTGACAAACATCCGGCAGTAAAAAAAGCCTTCGTGAGTTCGGGTCTGCGTTATGACCTGTTTTTGACCGACGACAAAGAGAAAAACGATACCCTCGGCTTTGATGAGTTTATGCGGCAACTTTTCACGCGCCACGTCAGCGGAAGGCTGAAAGTAGCACCTGAACACACCAGCGATCAGGTGCTGAAAACCATGCGAAAACCCAGCTTCAGCCTGTTTCACAAACTCAAAAACAAGTTTGAACAGATCAACAGAGAAACAGGACTCAGGCAACAGCTTATTCCTTACTTTATTTCGAGTCATCCAGAGAGCCATCTCGAAGATATGGCGCAACTTGCAGCTGACACCAAAGAACTGGGTTTCAAGCTGGAACAGGTGCAGGATTTTACGCCAACACCTATGACGGTAGCCACCGTGATGTATTATAGCGGCTATGATCCTTATACCCTGAAACCAGTTTTTACGGCACGTGACAAAGCCGAAAAAACTGCCCAGCAGAGATTCTTTTTCTGGTACAAGCGTGAAAACCAAGCCTGGATCAGGCAAAAGCTACAGCAATTGGGCCGCGATGATATTGCCAAAACTTTGCTTTCATTTGACAAGCCAAAATATGATGGGAGAAAAAAAACACGATAGCTTTAAAATAAGTAAACAACTGATAGCCAGCTTTATTTATTCGCTGAGCAGTTTTTTGGCCGCCTATCTTTTCGTCTATTTAATTTCGGGAGTTTCAGTCCTGTATATTGCCTACGACCTGGATGTACCGGCAAAATTATTTATCAACAGCATTGAACTTGGTTTAGACAAACTCTCAAAACCACTGACCAACGACATCGTTATAAGCATTTTCATGGCCAAGCCCGTAAGTAACTTCATCATGGCTATTATCGCCCTATTTCTGTTCATGTTTATAAAGCGAAAAACCTACTGGCTACAATTATTTTTGATCTGGATCTTCCTGCATGGTTTTAATCTCACTTTTGGCTTGGCAAGCGAGGATTTACTACTCAAAACAGGGCTATCCAATGTGGCTGCCGTAATGGAGTTAAGGCAAGTCATGCTCATTTTAACTATTGGAATATCCTTATTTTTTTTAGTTAAAGCCGGAACACTCGTCGGGAAACTGTTTTACGCGCATATTTATCAGCCAACAAATTCAAAAAATGATTGGTTGAGTGGTTTTGGTTGTCATTTTTTATTTCCCTGGGCAGTTGGAAGTATAATCATACTCAGCTTTTCGTTTCAGCACAACAACTTGAAATATATACTCTTACGACTTTTCATATTGATAAGCCTTCTCCCGATAATTTTTGTGAAAAAGTCTTTAACAAAAAAGTTTCTCACAACCAAAAACCCCCAACTTTTCAGTGCCTTTATTTATCTGGCAATCATCATAGCACTCATGTTCGTATTTGCGACATTATTAAAAGATGGGTTTCGCATCGGATAAGTCTGTCCAAAAACTTTTTTAGACCGTTTTCTTAGACATTTTTTTTCTACCTTTCGGCCTTTAAAACAAAATCAAAGTCTATGAAAGCTTTTAACTTCAAAAATCTATTGATACTGTTTATGCTTTTCGCGTTTTCAGGCATCAACACAACAGCGCATGCACAGCGCAACAAAAAGAAATCCGCCGCCGACACCTTGAATTCAGGCGATATTTCAGGCTTAAAATGGCGCAATATCGGGCCGGCTTTTGCCTCAGGACGTATCTCCGATTTTGCTGTAAACCCCGACAATCACAGCGAATACTATGTTGCTGTTTCTTCCGGCCACATCTGGAAGACAGAAAATAACGGCACCACTTTCAAGCCGATTTTCGACAATTACGGTGCGTATGCCCTCGGTTGCCTGGCCATGGATCCGAATAACAACAATGTGGTTTGGGCCGGAACCGGAGAAAACACCCACCAACGTGCTCTGGGATACGGCAATGGCGTTTACAAGACCGAAGACGGCGGGAAAAGCTGGAAAAATATGGGCTTAAAAGATTCCCGTCAAATTGGTATGATACAGATTGATCCGCGCAACAGCAAGGTCGTTTATGTAGCTGCTGAAGGTTCTGTTTGGGGTCCAAATGAAGAAAGAGGCCTTTACAAAACTGAAGATGGCGGAAAAACCTGGACAAAAATTTTGAATATTTCAGAAAATACCGGAATCAACAACGTAGTACTTCATCCTGAAAATCCTGATATTATTTATGCCACTGCCGAGCAAAGACGCAGACATTTTTTCACAAAGATTGGCGGAGGTCCTGAATCAGCCTTTTACCGCTCAACCGATGCCGGAAAAAATTGGGACAAAATCACTAAAGGCCTGCCCTCGGCAGATATGGGCGGCATGGGTATTGCTGTTCCAGCAGGCAATCCCGATGTGGTGTACCTCATCATTGAAGCAGCCGACGATGCCGGCGGTTTTTTTCGCTCAACAGATCGAGGCGTTTCTTTTGAAAAAATGAATAAATACAGCACCAGTGGACAGTATTATAATGAGTTGGTGAGTGATCCAAACAACCCCGACGTGGTTTATTCTATGGATACCTATACGCAAGTAACCAAAGACGGCGGAAAAACCTGGAACAGCATCAGCCTGAACAAACGCCATGTGGACGACCACGCCATGTGGATCGACCCCAGCGACAGTAACCATTGGATGATTGGCGGCGACGGCGGCATCTATGAAACCTACGACAATGGCGAGCATTATATCCATAAAACCAACTTGCCCGTTACCCAGTTTTATCGCGTAAATGTGGATAATACAGAACCATTTTACTGGGTTTACGGCGGTACGCAAGACAACAACAGCATGGGCGGCCCCAGCCAAAACACCGGCAATGGCGTGAGCAGCAGTGAATGGATTGTAACACTCGGTGGCGACGGCTTTTGGCAAGCCATTGAAAAAGATAATCCCGATATAGTTTACTCGGCTTATCAGTATGGAAACATCTTCCGTTACGACAAAAAAAGTGGCGAAAAAGTGAAAATAAAACCCGAGCCACGCAAAGATGAGCTGCACTACCGCTGGAACTGGGATGCTCCGTTTATCTTGAGCAATCACAACACTACCACGCTGTATATGGCTGCTAACAAGGTTTTTCGCTCTACCGACCGCGGCCAAAGCTGGGAAGTTATCAGCGACGATCTGACCCGCGATGAAGACAGGAACCAGTTCCCGGTGATGGGCAAATACTGGCCATCCAATGCTGTTGCCAAAGATCTTTCCACCTCGCAGTGGGGAACCATCGTTGCGCTGGCCGAATCCCCAATAAAAAAAGGACTTATTTATGTTGGCACCGACGATGGACTGATTCAGGTTACAGAAGATGACGGCCAAAGCTGGACGAAAATCAGCAGCTTCCCCGGCGTACCGGAATATGCTTATGTGAGCGATGTACTACCATCACGCTTTGACGAAAATGTTGTTTTTGCCACTTTCAGTAACCTGAAAAGTGACGATTTCAAAGCTTACGTCTTAAAAAGTAGTGACAAAGGAAAAAGCTGGACAAGTATTTCAGCCAATCTGCCCGAAGAAACAGTACATACTATCGCACAGGACTTTATAAAACCCGAACTGCTTTTCGTTGGAACAGAATTTAGTTTCTTCACCAGTGTGGATGGTGGCAATTTATGGACGGAAATGGGCAACGGATTACCTGATATTGCCGTGCGGGACATCGCTATCCAGGAACGGGAACACGACCTCGTCATTGCCACTTTTGGCCGCGGATTTTATATCATCGACAATTACAGTCCGCTGCGCGACATCACACCGGAGCAAATCAAAGCAGAAAAAGCAATACTTTTCCCGGTAAAAGATGCCTTGATGTTTGTGAAAACCGGCGGCCGCTATGGCACAGGAAGCATGTATTACACCGCCGACAATCCTGAATTTGGTGCTACCTTCACGTATTATCTGCCTGAAGTGCCAAAAACAAAAAAACAGGAACGTCAGAAAAAAGAATCAGAACTTTTCAAAGAAGGCAAACCCATTCCGCAACCTACAAATGAAATGCTGCGCGAAGAAGAAGCCGAAATTGCTCCTTACCTGGTTTTCACCATCCGTGATGAGCAAGGCAACAGCATCCGCAGGCTGTTCGAGAAACCTTCCAAAGGCTTGAACCGCGTCAACTGGGATTTGCGTTATGAGATGCCACGCGGCCAGAGCGACGACAAAGCCAGCTTTGCGGCCACCGGGAAAAGCCGCTCGGGATTTTTCGCGCTGCCCGGAAATTACAGCGTCGAAATGGCACTAATCCATCAAGACACAACGAAACAGCTTGCCGGGCCGGTGAGTTTTGAAGCCATCACGCTCAACAATAAAACCCTGGCAGTGAGCAATCCGGAAGCACTTGACCAGTTCTATGCCGAGCTCACCGAAATCAGGAAAGTTTATGAATCCACCTCCCGCTATTTTGACGAGCTGAACAAACGTAACGAGAATATCCGCCAGGTGCTACACCAGATGCCAGAGCCAAAACCGGCACTCGAAAAGCAAACCCGCACTATTGCGAAAGCGCTTTCCGACATCAATTTCGTGATGAATGGCACCGAAGCCAAGGCCAGCGGAGAAGAAGTTCCGCCGGAACCTGTTTCATTGGATTATCGCCTACGCACTGCCCTGTCAGGCACCTGGGGACATTCGGGCGAGCCAACCCAAACCATGCTGAACAACTACGAGATTCTCAAAGAGGAACTCAGGCCGGTTATCGATCAGTTGAAAGCCATCGACAGCCAGCTTATTGAAGTTGATACCGCATTAGATGAAATGAACGCGCCCTACACTCCCGGAAGAATTCCAAGATTGAGATAGAAAAACGGATTAATGAAAACCGCCTTCGGAAACGGAGGCGGTTTTTTATTTAAAGTTTGCATATTTAGCAGTAACCTTAAAGTATTGTAGCAGTGCTGTTTTTGAGACGGCCAAAGTGGTCGTATGTATAAGTGGTGGTGTAATCCTGCTTGTTGATGTTTTCTATTACTGTTTCAGGGCGTAGTAGTTCGTCGTAAGTGTAGGAGGTAATTTGGCCGAGACCTTCGATCCTTTCTAAAGTACCCAGGTAGCCGGGGGTGGTGCTGTAATGCCAGGTGGTTGCGCCTTCGTCTTCAGTGCGTGTTGTAGTGCGGCCCAGCTTGTCGTAGGTGTATGTGGTTTCAAAGCCGCGCGGCGTGGTTTGGTTTATGAGTTCGCCAAAGGCGTTGTAGGTGGTTTGCATCAGCCCATAATTGGGATCGCTGAGCGTGCTGCGCTGTCGGCGGCTGTTGTAGCTGAGTGTGATCAGGGTGTTGGGCTGATTGCTAATCATGGTTTGATGTAGTTTGCTGATGCTAAAGTAGTGTTTTTTAGATAAGGCGGACACCAATTGCGCTTTAACATGGTTCGGTGCATTCACCAAGAGTGTCTGTAAAGGCTAATCGGTGTACAGAGGGGTTAAATTTGAAACCTCAATTTACATTTTTATTGACACCTAAACCAATCTTCCTTCATTAGCCAACAGTCTGGTGTTGGCTTTTCTTTTACCGGAACAAATCGAGCAGGTAAATATATCGACTTAAGCGATGTTGTTGCGTTGGTTAGTGACTCAGACGGTATTTCAATTATCGTAGTTCTATCCATAATTTTATACCACACTTCATTAATTCCCCAAATAGTTGTTGTTTCTCCAGCTCTTGGACGATAAATACATTGTGCTTTTATAGTATCCCCTTCAATAATATATCTACCCCAGCCACGAGCATTGTAGAAATAATAGGCTTCTTTACTTTCTCTTTCATCAATTATTGTTTTAAAAAAAAGTGGCATAAAAGTATTATCAATGATTCGTCCCTTATTATCTAAGGGAAAAAAATTAAAAACGCATATCCCATTTTCATAAAACATAATATTAAAATACGAGGTGTCTTTATTAGAGTTGTATCCCATATCCTTAAATGACTCGGCAATAACGTAATATCCATCTAGTTTTACCAAAGAGTCAATTCCTGTATCTTTACCATCATAACAATAAGTGAATTTTTCAGATATATATTTAGGGATACCCTTTTGAACGCCACATGATGATAACATAATCAATATAGCTATTTGTTTTAAATAAATCTGAATTACCATAATGAATAAGGATTATAAAAACCAGAATACATATAAGAACCACTTGTAAACTCTGAATAATCAACATAATAATTTTGCCTACCAAAGGGTACTAATCGATGAACATTATTTTGTGTCAAATCTTGCGCTGATGGATGACTATATCCCCATCTTGTCACATTATTCCCTGACCTATAGCCAGCATACCATGGACTATTGTATACTTTCCCATTCCTCCACGCACCATAGCCATCTGTATTATAATTTCCTCTTCTATCAGGCAAATTTACAATGTCTTGATTTTCTCCTGCAGGGTCATTGTTGAGAAGGTTTGTACCAAATACAAAATCTCCAATACCTATTTCCAAAGCACTTGACCTCCATCTATCATGGCCGTCTCCGAAAAAATCATTTTCAAGTCGAACAGAAACCTTATTAAAATTTAGTCCTACACCACCTACAACCTGACTCATACTCCCACTGTAACTAGTTCTGTAATAAGAACCGCCATAACCATTATGCATAGCACCAATACTCCATGAACTACTATTACCAGCAACTCCATATCCACCAGAAATAACTGTTGTCCCATCATGATATGTGCCTGAAATATTTACTCCTCCGACTAATCCTCCTGAACCAAACCCTACACCCGTCGAAACATTTACATTAAAGTTATCTCCTACAGGAATAGATATTGAAGGCATTACTGAAGAAATTGCTGCCGAAGCTACATAACGTCCTGAATAACCTAATGCTACGGTTGCAGCATAATTATTTCCGACACCCGCAATACCTGATGAGGCAAACCCTTCAGCAATACTTGCTGCGCTTGTCGCACCACCAGAATAATATCCTAACAAAGCTGTCCCTGCTCCAATAGCCCCTGCTCCAACAGCATTCCAACCCCAATCTCCATTTGATAGGCCATAGGAAACATAACCAAAAGCAAAACCAATGCCACCAACTATTGCATCATCCCATCCAAATAACTCCCCACTCGGATCCGTAAACATCAACGGATTATTCAGCGCATAGCTATACCTGTTAAAGTTTTGCGAGAAATCAGGGGTTTGCACGAAGTTGTCGGGGGCCAGCATGCGGCTTACAACAGGGTCGTACATGCGGCCATTCATATTGATAAGCTGGAAGCCGTCAAGGTGTTCATGACCCGTAAAGCCGCGGTCATAACGAGGCATTTGCCACGAGCCTGTGGTTTGCCACGTAGAAGGATTTCGTCTGTTACCCCACGCATCATAACTCTGTTCATCCACCTGCTTTCCATCTTCATTAGTAACTTTCGTCCAACTGCCCAAATGATCCGTGTGAATGTAGTGGATATTCTCGCTGCCATCGTGATTGATAAGGTGCAAGGCATAAAGCCCGCCGGGTCCGCTCAGGTAAGTGAGGATGGTGGTTTGGCTGTATTGCAGCGTTATCAGTATGTTGGGCTGTGCGCTAATCATGGTTTAATGATGTTTGCTGATGCTAAAGTAGGTGTTTTTTGGTTTGTGTTTTTATGAGATGTGGAGGACACCGATTGCAAATCGGCGCCAGCGGAGGGGCTACTTAGGTGAGTGAGAATAGTGGTTTGGCCGTTGTGTGTGATGTACTCGCAGGCGCCGGCCCACAGCTTGATTATCATGTCCTTTTGGTCAGTGTACTCTTGCTTGATGCGCTGGTGATGGTGGCCGTATGTGATTAAAAGGCCTAGCGTGCCTTGCGTAAGGCTTTTAAGCTGCTCATAACTGGTGTAGGCTACCATTAGGGAATCGGATTCAGAAGAGAAGATGCCTGCTGTGGTTGTGGGCTGATTGCTAATCATGGTCTGATGAAGCTTGTTGATGCTAAAGTAGGCTTTTTTTTAGTTATGGTGGACACCGATTGCAAATCGGCGCCAGCAAGGGGGTTTTGGAATAATCAATCGGCGTTTTGGAAAATAACAATATTTGGACGACGTAGTTGCAGACTACGCCGAGCGGGGGGATGTATTAGATACGAATTGTATATCAGCATCAGCTGCAATAGTCTAGTCGTGTTTTATCTCCTGCTTTTATGCAAGTTTTTTTTATACCATCGTTTTTTATTAAACCATGCCAAAGTGCTATCGGGTTTGTGTTCGGTTTTGTACAAGCGATAAATATTTGGTTCTTTAATAAATTCGGTATCAAACCAATACGAGTAGTCTGAATACACTTTTATGGTTGAATCGTTAAGAATTACTCCTTCTGTTTCATAAATTGATCTCCGGCAAAGCTGATCATTTGCCAATCCGAAAGTTTGAATAATAATAGTATCTTTAAAAATCTGGTAATGTCCCCAAACCTCTTTTCTGAAGTAATCATCATCCTCCAACAATTTAACTACCTCTGTTTTTGGATTTAACCAAAATAGTTGATTCCTATAAACTGAACTTGATATGGTTTTTGATAGCCCATTTTCGTATAAATATAGTGCGCCTTCATCATTTAATGAGACGAATACTCCGTTAGATATTGCTTGGTTATTTACGTTTGATTTGATAATAGGCTCCTTGTAAAGATCAAATGGTTTACGGCAATTGATGGGGCTAACACAGGATGAACTCAACCCTAAAACAGCACAGACGAATATTATAAATCGAGTCTTCATGGTTAAAAAGGGGTCTATGTGAAAGTGTGTGGAAAATTGAATTTTAACTTACCAGCGATAAAGTATATCATATTGATAAAATTGTTAATATTTCGGTATCCTCTGGCTCTTCGTTTTGCTAATTGAATTTTGTTGTT
>Ga0265293_10001815_pt1 | contig 45255 bp, 28 predicted proteins | sample Munlanlewell138R_FD_192505 | JGI IMG/M metagenome (GOLD analysis project Ga0265293, IMG submission 192505) | Leachate microbial communities from a municipal landfill in Southern Ontario, Canada - Leachate well 138R | ecosystem: Engineered > Solid waste > Landfill > Unclassified | place: Canada... | reverse complement strand
GCGTGTGTTAGCATGTTCATTTTACCCTTGACAATTCATAAACGAGCATTTATACTTTACTAAAGCAAGGGGTAGGCTTTCTTGCATTAATTTTGTACCAATTTTTCATCTTTACTTTACACTACCCTTATATTTAATAGTTAGTTTTGTTTATAAATCAGCCTTTCACCGCTCCAATCATAATTCCGCTTACAAAATACCTTTGCAAAAACGGATATGCGCACAAAATGGGAACCGTTGATATAATAATAGTTGCGTACTTTACTGTTTCTGCGATGTTAATCGCGCCGCCCGCATCTCCTGATAGAGCGGCCGTTTCGTTTTGAATCAGTATTTCTCTTAGTATTACTTGAAGTGGAAGGAGATTTCTGTCTTGAATCAATATCATGCCAAAAAACCATGAATTCCAAATAGCTACGCCATAATAAAGTAGCAAAACCGCTATTGTCGGCAGCGACAGCGGAATAATAATTCTAAACAACACAAAAAATTCATTTGCACCATCAATAGTTGCCGACTCCTCCAAGCTCAACGGAACTGCTTCAAAAGCCGTACGCATAATCAGCAAATTAAAGATGTTTATGGCAAAAGGAACGGTCAACGCAAAATAATTATTATACATCCCCAATGCCTTTAAATTTAAGTAGGTTGGTACAAGACCACCGTTTATGTACATCGTTGTAATTATGAAAAATAACACGGGCTTGCGCCAAAGCGGGCCTTTTTGGGAAAGGAAATATGCGCCAAGTGAAGTTAGAAAAATGCTTAATGCCAGCCCCATGACTAAAATAATCAGCGTATTTCGGTAGCCCTGAAGAATCATGGGCTTATCAAGCACCGCCGAGTAGGCGCTCAAACTGAACCCCGCTGGCAAAAACAACAAACCATCATGCTTCATTAAAGCGACAGGGTCGCTAAATGACCCCATCAACACATAGTAAATCGGATAAACCGAAATTATTGCTATTAAAAGCATGAGCACTGCATTAAAATAAGCAAAAATATTTTCACCGCGAGTTTTTTTCATTTTTCCGCCCCCTACCATAAACTTAACCCACTTACCATTTTTGTTGCCCGGTTTGCGCCAATCAGAAAAACACAATTAACTGCTGAATTAAAAAGCCCTACCGCCGTTGAAAAGCTCCAGTCCAGCTCTTGCAGACCCCGGCGATAAACGAATGACGAAATAACATCAGCCGTATCATAAATTGATTCGTTATACAACAGTATAATTTTCTCAAAGCCGACATTTAGAATCTGCCCCAGCCTTAGGATAAGCAAAACCACAATGGTCGGCACTAACGACGGCAATGTAACATAAAAGGTTTGTTTAAATCTGCTTGCTCCATCGATTGATGCTGCTTCGTACAGTTGGCGGTCTATACCGGTCAACGCCGCAACATATATAATTGAATCCCACCCAATCTGCTGCCATATATTCGTAGAGACAAAAATTGTTCTAAACATCTCCGGCTTTTGGAGCATAGACACTCGTGTTCCTCCAAAAAAGGCAACAATATCGTTGAACAGCCCATCAGTAACCACAAAGTTTTTAATAATGCCGCAAACCACCACAAGTGAAATAAAATGCGGCATATATGATGCGGTTTGCACTATTCTTTTAAAAGCGCTGCCCCTTATTTCATTCAAAAGCAATGCTAATAAAATCGGAGCGGGAAAACCCCATATCACATCGCAAAGGCTAATAATAAAAGTATTCCCGACAACGCGCCTAAAATAGGTGCTTGTAAAAAAATCAAAAAAGTGGCTTAGCCCCACCCAATTACTTCCCCAGATGCCTTTTAATGGGCTGTAATCCTTAAATGCAATAATCGCGCCGTACATCGGAGCATAACAAAAAAGGATGAAATACACGATAACCGGTGTAAGCATAAGGTACTTAACTTTATGCCTTTTAAAATCTTTCACAATGTTTTTTAACGACCAGCGTGATTGTGTCTTTATTTTCTGTGACGCTGCTTCGTTGACCGCCCTGCAGACCGCCGCACCGGTTCTTGTTGTCGCTCGCATATACAATTCCTCCAACCTTAAATCCTTTTATCTGTAATTATATCTGTCAAGCGAAGCTTGCTTAAGCTCAAGGACGCGCTTAATCCCATCCCTTTCCAACCCTTTAATATAATCATCAAAGGTAGCCTCGCTTTCGTTGCCGAAAACAAACTTTAACAAATATTCTCTAACCGCTGTATCAATATCGTTAATCATTCTTGTCATTTCGCCGCTTTCTTCTTCGGTCGGAATAATCGGTGGTATGAGATACTTGACTGCGTCTGATTTTACCCATGCCAATATTGCTTCCTTTTGTTGGGGATACTTTAGCCGCTGCTCATACATACGAGGATCTTGAATGCTCATCTCGGTGTTTATGTATTTTGTAGCCTCCGACATAAAATCATTCGCACCCAAAATAGCATCGGAATATTTAGGGTAGTCATCCACCAAATTGTATGAAACTCCCTCAATACCAAAGTTATGATACATTCTACCTTGCTCACTATAACCATAATCAAGATAGCGCGCTGCCAATTCAATGTTTTTACACTGTGAGGTAATCGCAGCCCCGCCAAAAACATAGGAATTATCAAGCTGTGAAAACATTGGGGTTTCCCCTCTGTTTAAAACGGGATAAGGCACGCCGATTAAGCTTGAGCTTGGTTCATACGATAACAAAGTTGGCAACCATTGACCAATATTGCCGCCGGAGCCCAATACCGCGCCTGTTTTTCCTGATGTAATACGCGATGCCAACATTTTGCTATCTATGGTAGCAATATCGGCATCAATTAACCCTTCCTTGTACCATCGTCTAAGGGTGACAAGAAAATCCTTCCATTGCGGCTCATAAGGCCCGTAATGGATTACACCGCTTTGTTGATAGAAGCCCAACTTAGTTCCAAAGGAACCCGCCAAAAATCCACCTTCAAAAGCGTACTGATTTACATATGAAAGAGGTGCGGATGCTCCCTTTTTTTCTTTGAAAGCTTTAAGCATTGCATACCAATCATCCATAGTTTCAGGTGTTGAAAGACCAAGCTCATCTAACCAATCGCTCCGCACGATAGGTCCTTGATACACATTCAAGGTTTCATCGCCTCTCAATGTGGGAAAGCAATAATAATCGCCTCCATCTGTTTTTACCATGCGGTCAATATCTGGATTTTCTAAAAGATAGCCGGTTAGATTGGGGGCATATTTTTCTAACGCCTCGTTTATACAGACGATATACCCCTCTTTAACATACTTTTCGGGTCCGCCCGGAAGAATCAACCAATCATAGTTAATAATATCGGGCAACTCACCGGAGGCTATCATCAAGTTAAAACTTTCACGGTGCAGGTCACCGGTGGGGAATCGGTATTCAGCTTTTATGCCAGTTCTTTTTTCCAGCTCCTGATAATAGGGCTGCTCGGTATAGCTTGTGTATGCAGGGTTTACTTGGCTTTTATCCCAAATAGTTAGTGTTTGCGATGTCTGAAGCGGATACTTTGCATCAAGACTATCCTTATTTTTCGATGCGTCTTGCGTTGTCTGCGAAACACAGGCGGAAAGCATCAGAACGATGCCAAACAGGGGAAAAACCTTTGCGATGCTTCTTTTCATAATCCTCGCTCCTTCATTATAAAATTTTTATCGGATAATAAGTGTGTTGCCAACCATGCCCTGCCCTGTCGGACCATGTACCAGCACCCGGTCGCCGACTTTGGCATCACTTACCGTGCCTCTTGTTACCGTCTTTAATGCTTGATCAAAAATATAAACATTGTTCGTAATTTTCACAGCGCGTTCAATGGTAACCTTTTCAACAGCAGGCACAGGTGTAATCAATTGCGTTCTATACCGAACAAGGTCTCCGGCGGAATCTGTCACCTCTCCATACGCAGTATACATTTGTGATTCGTATATATATGGTGTATCCGGCATATTAACAGACGCAGAAATCTCATAAAATTCGCCTGGGGCAAACTCCAACGAATCTATACCACCCGAATGCGCGGAGAAAATTAGGCGAAACGCCGTTATTTTCTTTTTACCGTCCAAAGCAATCTGCATTACATCACCTGCCCTCAAATCTAAAACCGTATAGCTGGTGAAACCCCATTTGGTGCTTATATTGGGAACGGTGTCGTACAAGCGCATTCCATCACTGGGTTTTATGTATTCGGACACATTTTTTACAGAAAGATCCTTGGCAAAGTACTCCACATACCGTCCGTTTGACCAGCCGGCAATTTTGGCAGTTGGGTTCCCGTCGGTATCCACCACCTGACTTACCTTACTAATGGCAAAAAACCATGTTTCCACCCCAACAATCGACACATGGGGCTCTCCCGCGCTTCCATCAGCATCATAGTCGTTAATCACAATTACTGAAGGCTGCATAAATCGGTTAACATCATACAAGTCTACATTTGTTTTTATAATATTGTCTGATGTCCAACTTATGGCGGTTTCCGCATAATAATCCTCATCTGCATCGGTGTCTGTTGGAATAAAAAACGCAAGCAAAAAAGGCTCGTAATTATGTTTATAGCTGTTGCGGATTCTACCGATGCTAAAACCGATATCCTTTTCATCTTTGGAAAAACTGTCCTCATCGTAGCCGGAATAGCCTGCAATAGCAGTATTATCCTTTGCTGTTTTTATTTCTTCAATATCGCCATCATCATTTTCTGTTAAAAGAACTACCTGCTTTTTATCCTTCAATTCCGCTACTGCCTTATCTATCTTGACTTGCTTCCCGTTCAAAATCAGCTTATCTTCAGCCCTTTTTACAACAAACTCCGAATCTGGTGTTAAAAATTTAAATAACCCCGCACCGCCACCTAAAACGCTTTCTTGTTTTGCGCCCAGTAAATAAGCATAATACTCGCCATAAACCTCTGCCTTTATAAATGCCACGGCCTCTCCTGATTCATCTAAATACAGCGAACCGCGGCATCCTACCTGCGCCCCTTGACTTGCATCTTTAAAGCCAAGTGAAAGCGGATATGTTTGATCACGCACTATAATTTCCGATTCGCTCAATTCACTCACATTGCCTTTTACAATATCGGTTAGCACAATTCCGCTAAATATCTTTCCATCTGCGCTTTGTGCCGCCAAGAGCATATCGTCGTTTTTAATCATACCAAGTTCAATCTGCTGCCCTGCTTTTGCAAGCGAAATTTCGTCAAACAAAGAAACATCAATTGCTTCCTTGCCGCATTGGTCATAAATGGTTTCTCTTGCTATATTAACGCTTTTTACACGGTATACCTCAAAACTTTCAATTAAAACAACATCTATTATGTCATCATTGTTATTATCAATGAGGGTTACCGAGCCTATTTGCGGAAATAAGGTTTCTTTGGTATACTCGAAATAAAAAGACCCATTATAAACCACGCTGACACCTAAAGCTAAGTTCAGTTTTTGTATGTACCCATCATCATTTTCAAATACCAATAACCGTTCTGTTGTTTCGCTTGTGAAAATTGCGCGCGGAGTCACCCTAAAAATATTGTTTTTGCCTTTTTTCTCTTTTATATGCAATAGACTGCATTCAATTGCCGCTTTCTCATCAAAGTAACAATAATATTCTACATTGCAGCCCAAAAACTCTTTGGACAAACCCAATTCATCTTTGAGCATTTCGTTGTCAATTTGGCAAAACCCTTTTGACCGCGAAAAAGATGACAAAATTGATGAACCCCCCGCGGTCTCCACAATGCCACGCCTTTTGTAGATACTGTGGCGTTCGCTAAGGATAGTTTCCCCCGTCTTTATTTCAAACTTTTTTAAAGCTCCAAAATCCGCTTGTCGCACAACTTCAAGGTCCAAAATGTTATATACCATCTGTACCATACTGCCAAATGTTAAGGAACTGCCAACAGCACCTATGCCGGAAAGAATTCTAACCTGATTCGCATACACTAAATAACCAACAGGATACCCACCTTGGTTTCCGGCATATACACCATATCCCAAAAGGTTCATAAGAACAGCTGCGGCAAAGGAAACCTCAACATTCTCGCCCGCAACGACACTAACATGGACGCCATCCAAAAGCCCTGCCTGCTGCGCCATTAGAAGGGCATCCTTACCGCCATCTTGCAGTTGGTCATAACCGCCGAGCTTTAGAGTAAGTGTTAGGAACTCTCCTACCGAAACAGGTGTATCTATTGGTTTTATTTCCTCCAAAAAGCCTAATGCAGACAGTGTTTTAAACGCTTCATTGTCAAGTGGCACGGCAGTTTCCGCAACTGCAAAGGAACCGCAAACCATGACTGCAACAATAACCACTATGGCGATTTTGACAAACATATATCTCATGTTAAAAAACCCTCTTTTCCACATTATTAATCTTGTATTGCTCCATGCAAAATTTTTACAGCCATTGCTCGCGTAACCATATCCAAAGGGGCGACGCGTCCGCCACCAACCCCGGAAACAATTCCGGCGCTGTGCAACCGTGTAACACTCTCCAATGCGTAAGGGGCAATGTCTGCTGTATCGACAAAGCTTTCTGTTTCCGCAACAATTTTCGGAATGGTGTTCTTATAAACAAGCGCCCTATCAACCAAAACAATCATATCTTGTCGTGTTAAATATTCGCTAATTCCGAAATATTCTTCCGATACACCTAAAATTAAACCTGCTTCAAAACAAGCTGAAATATATGGGACATACCAAGCGTTTGGTTCTAAATCAGTAAATGATGTTTCTGCATTAGAAAGCGACATGCCAAACGCCCCTGCCAACATTTTTGCAAATTCTTCCCGTTTTACCAATGTATCCGGGGCGAATAAGCCGTCGCCAACACCGCTGATAATTCCCTTTCCGGCAAAGCTTTCAACAGCTTCCCACGCCCAATGTGATAAAGTAACATCAGAAAAGAAACCTTCCGCAGCATTTGAATTGCCATCGACAATTACAGCCGAAGGCATAGCCGTTGGTGCGGATGATAAATTCCCAAGCCCATTGCTAACTGCACCGCCTTTGCCCGGCGACGCCCCAGAAGAACCCGCACCGTTTCCTAACGCATTGTCTATCGCCGTGTTAAATGCATGAGAAATACCTTCTTCGTCCAAAAAGTTTTTTTCAAGCATTGCTATAAGCACCGCTTGTTGACGGGTAACTGTAAGTTTCAAAAATTCCGATATACGGATATCCGGGAAATTAGATTCTAAATCAACTATCGTCTTTTCAATGCTCGACCGTTGCGCCTCGTTGACTGCTGAAACGGCAACCGCCTTTGAAAAATCCTCCTGCAACGCATCTTCAGAATTATATGTCCCTTTTTCCATGCGGTCGAAAATATATGACTTGTTTTGCACCTTTGCATAATAGCCATTTAGGTCAATCCCCAAAAAATGTGCATTTGCTTCTAAAACGCCACCCATAGTTTGATTATTCGCCAAATTCACTCGGGCAAGCGCATTCCAAAGGTTCCAAGAATCCAAAACCGTTTGCTCCTCACCGTTTGACAAATCGGTTCCTAAAATTCCTTTGTTTATGAACGCTTTATTTGATTGATAAAAGCTGCCAAAATCAAACTGCAATCGGTTGTTATATTTTATTAAAACAGCCTCAATTTCGTTTTCACTTGAGGTCTTAATTTCCTGAATCATCTCGGCAACCTCCATTTTTTCCATAGAAGCAATTAGTTCGTTTAAAAATTGTGCCGCCTCCGTAATGGACTCAAAGTTTTGGCCGACCGCCGCTTGAGCTACATTAGACTTATTGATAAGCTTGTTATAAGCATCTGAGTCTACACCCAAGTACATACTGTTATTTATTATGTAGGTAATTCCGTTTTGGTCACCGCTCATTATAATCTGAAGTAATTCGTATTCAGATGCCCAATAAAAACTTCCCGTTTCAATTCCGTTACAAAAAAGTCGGTAAATGCCACTTCCCATGCCTGGATGCAATTGCCACACATAATTATACGCACCAGATGCATCTGCATATGTTTGTCCGATTTCTGCAAATGCCCCGTTCGGACCACGAACACCAATGGTTGTCCACCCCGGTGCAGTTTCTGTTATTCCTTCAACCCATGCGGAACCCGAAGCGTCTACTGTAATTCGCACGCCCCCCGCTTGCACACTTTGGAAAGTAATTGACGCAAGCATTAAAAAGCAAAGTGCCATGGCACACAGCTTTCGCATTTTAATTTCCCCTCTCTGCCTGTATTTAAAGTTTCTTATGCATTGCTAATTATACCATCCAAAAAATTAAAAATAAATATTCTGTTTCTTTAATCATAAACACAGGCTGAAAATCGAGGTATTCAAAAACTAAAATAATCGTCTAATAATGAAACCACAGACAAAATAACACCAAAGCTTTAAACTGTAACAGAAGGAAAATAAGATTAAAAAAAGGGTGATGTGAGTCACACAAACACCCTTAAAGAGATATTGAAAAAAGGCAGAACGACATAGACAACTTGTAAATAAATACGAAATGACAAGGAAGAAGATATTATATTTTTAAATGTTAATTTAAAACAGCCTTTACTTTCTTACAGGCTTTCGCCTTTCATTGCCAAATGCACGCCCGCAAGCTTAAAGGTTTTGGGCAGGGCAAGTATGTTCGGGTTGCCGTTGGTGTATTTTTTTGTTGCGTCTTTTAGCGCTTCCTCAAAGGTTGAGCGGGTTTTCATACCCATTGCCCTTGCATATCCGGTTTCTTGCGCACCCACTATATATATGGCGGCACAATTCATCTCTGCAATATGACCGCTGCTTATCATTGAAAAGCCATGATATGGGTGATAGCCGTTATTAAAGCGATACTTGTCGATGTATTCCTTTTTATTTGAAAGATATTCTCCGTATTTTTCAACATCGGGCAAAATATTGTTATAATCTTTTTGAAACAGCTCAAAAGTTTCCCTGTACGATGGAAATTCCTCATCGTGAAAATATCCGTTGCAAATTGATGAACAAATAACCACGCAGTTATCCCGCATAACCCGTTTATGGCGAACAATCTGCGCCGATATTGCTTGTAGCATTAAAATGGGGTTTGTCCCCATGCCGTTTCCGTAATGAAAAGCTTGCGGCATGCCGAATACCATTATGTCGTACTTTTTTTCTGCCCACGGTACAAAGGTGCGTTTGTCCGCTATTTCCCATGATTTTTCCTGCATTTCCTTGGCGTAGCCTGCAAAAACCGCTATTTGGCGCGAATATGTGTCTAAAACAGCATCGATACAGAAAAACTTTTTGCCCATTTTTTCTTCCATATGCATGCTTATTTGGTCAAACTTTTGACGCATAAGGCTTTTCTTGGAAACAGGCGTAAAATCCCCTCTGTGCATAACATGCGGCACATGATGCGCCTTTATGCACTTCCAATGGGTAATGCCCGTTGCGGAATGCTTATAGCCCCCTGAATAGCCCCCGTAAGGATTGCCCAATGTGTGACCTATCATAACAACAAAATTGCAGTCGTATACATACTTATTCATTATAACTCTGTCGCCATATGAGTTGTAGCCCAAATCCACTATATTGTTGTAATCTTCGCTATCGTGATTTACCACTTGGTTGGAATAGTAAAACTCATGGAATATATCATCACCCAAAAGCATACGAAGCTCGTCCTTTGTCATTTTCCTGTGCAGCCCATTTGAGCATATAAGCATAATGTCTTTTTTCTCTACCCCCGCTTTATAAAGCTCCTCAAGCACAATAGGAATGGAAACCTTGCGGTGTGAAGTATCTTGGTTTCCCCCTTTTACCTTGTCGGGAAAAACAATAGCCACTTTGTCTCCCCTTTTAACGCTTTGCGATATGGGCGGCATGCCTATGGGGTTTAATATTGCCTCTTTTGTTGCCAAAATCGGGTCATTCAAATGCTTTGGGTCTGCCACCGTTTCGCCTGCGATAAACACATCGGTATTATCGGGCAATGTTGCGTCCATAAGCCCATGGCCGTATTCAAATTGTAGTTTCATTTTCATACCTCCAAGTATTTTTCAATAATTCTTTTTAGCTCGTTGGGATAAAACCCAATCTCACCCATAAAGCGTGTGAGCGCCACAAGCCCGCCGTCAATCGTTTCAACAGACGCAATTTCCCTTGCGTTTTCTTCTTTTAAGCCGCCGCCGTACACAACATTTGGAATATACCCTTTTTGGCTGTAAACAGTTTTCTTGATAAAAGAAGAAATATCAGCAATATATTCGGCATTTGGCGGCGTCTTTCCCGGACCTATTGCCCAAATCGGTTCATACGCAATTGCAACATTCCCGTTTACCCCGTTCAAACCTATGTCTAACTGATTTTTGATAACTTCATACTTTCTTGCCAGCTCCGATTCTTTTTCTCCCACGCAATATAACACCGAAAGACCGGCGCCGAGCGCGCATTTGATTTGTTCATTTAAGCTTTCGTTATCTTTGTCCCTTCTTTCCTCCGAATGCCCTATCATTGCCCATGTGCAACCGTAATGCGCAGCGGCGGTTGCCGGCAGTTGCGATGTAAACGCTCCAAAGTTTCCGCCCTTTGCTATATCCTGTCTGTACACGCTTTGGCAACCTATTTCAACATTTTGCGGCTTTTTCTCCATGGCGGAAAGCAGCAGCGCCTCGGGCAATAAATAAATAAGCCCCACACCTTTAATGTCCCTGCTTTTTAGCATTATATCCCGAATCCAATCCGCCGAATTGTCTGCGTTGCAAACTCCGCCTTTCAAACGCGGGATATCAAACCGTTTTAGGTTTACAAATATTTGTTTCATAGGTTACACCTCAATAACTTCAATATTTAATATTTCACACAGCTTTTTCATATCGTCTGCAACATCCTGCCACACTATGCTGTAATGATGCGGTATTCCTTCCTCTGCAATTTTATATATTACTTCTCTTACGGGGGCGTTAAGCTTCACATTCACCATTACCCCCGTTGTGTTTGCAACGGTTGGAACAGCCTTTCCCGTTGTCAAAAAAAGCTTATATGTGTCCCCTATCTTGGACATACGCGCAATCGTTACCGACCCGCTCTTTAAGGTGGTGTAAAAGGCGGTTCCCTGCCCCGCAAGCGGGTGATTGTTCATCGAAATGGGCGCCTCGGGCGCTTTTAGCTTGCACGCAGCTTGCCCGCAATGCCATAATGTAACGGTGTTTTCTTCTTCATCAATGTTTATCAAATCACTCATAAAAACGAAATCGTTTGTAAGGTAGTTTTGGATAAGCATAGTGATTGTAGCGTCTATATCGCTTTCGCAGCCGATAATGTAACCTTCATCCGCAAAACGAGATAACACAGCGCACGGAGTAGCTTTTAAGTTCCCCATTTCAGGCCAGCATTTTATTGCAAGCGCGTTAAAACCAAATTCCGACACAAGCTGTTTCATTGCAATGTACAGTCTGGAATGGTTTTCCGCATATCCATCAGGCAGATTTTTAGGCATCGTGAGGGTTGCCATATCCTTATCAACCAAGCTTTGCGGCACCTTTTCCATTTTGTCAAAAAGCGGCTTTAAATCACTTTCCTCGATTTTAATGCCGAACAGCCTTCGGATAAGCGTTTCGTCAAAGGTTGAGCTGTAAAAAGCTGTTGGGCGGTAACCCAAAAGACCAAGAAAGGTGTTTTTAAGTTTCTTTATAGCGCCATACACCCTAACGAGCCGCACAAGCTCATTAACGGCGCGATTGTCCCCTTTTCCGCCGTATATAAAATGATACGGCTTTTCAAGCCTGCTAAGCGCCGCTGCATTCATTGTCGCGCTAACCAGGGCATTTGACATAAGCCGCCCTCCGTCAAAAGGCGGTTCGTGCGGCGCCCACAATATAATCGGCACATTTAGTTCCTCTGCCATATGTGCGGCGATATTATCACCCGTAAAGGCTCCGATAAGCTGTACAAGAAGATTAACTTTTTTAGCGTGCATAATATTAACGGCGTTTTGCAAATCTTCACTTGATGTTACCGGCATATCCAGCAGCACAATTTGCGCATTGGGAAACTGTTTGGTTAGCCAGTCCCCGTATTCTGTATTTCTATTGCTTGGCAACTCTTTCGGCCAGCGCCCCGAATATGTAGTTATCATTCCAATTATTAGCTTTTCCATATGTGCAATTTCCTTCCCGTTCAAATTTCTTATACTTTGTTTGCAGACCCTGAAAGGTCAATTATCTCGTGAATTACCCTCCGCAGTTTTTCTTCCGCAAACTGTGATATTTTCCACGAATGCCCTTGATGGTCAAGCGTTTCAATCCCGTCTTTATAGTATTCCACATACTTATGCCGAACAAGAGTGCCAAAATTTATCTTTGCCACCCCTATTTTTATTGCCTCTTTAACTGTTTCATCCGGCATTCCTGTGCAACCATGCAAAACAAGCGGTATATCGGTCACTTCCCTGACCTGCCTTAAAACATCCAAACGAATGAGAGGCTTTCCTTTATAAAAACCATGTGCATTGCCTATGCCCACCGCAAGCATATCTGGCGTGCAGCCATTTAAAAATTCTTTAACATCCTCAATTTTAGCAATGTTTTTGTTATCCGCCACTTCACCGTCCGAATCCAATCGCACAAGCTCTCCGACTTCCGCTTCAACAGGGATTTCTAAAGCATGCGCAACTCGGATTACCTCATTCGTGTGATATACGTTATCTGCAATACTTTCAGCGGAGCAGTCAAGCATTAGGGATGTAAAGCCATTCTTTATTGCCATCATGCATGTTTCAAATGTATCTCCGTGGTCCAAATGAATTGCAACCGGAACGGAAACCCTATCCGCAAACCACTTGCAAACCTGCGCAAACCAATCGTGCCCCGAATAAGCGCCCGTTGCCACATAATGCGCCAGTATAACCGGAGACCTTGCCTCCTCCGCAGCCATACAAATAGAGCGGATAATATCATAGTTGCCGCCCTGTGTGTTTATTGCGGGTATGGCATATCCCCGTTTTTGCGCTTCTAAAACCATTTCTTTGCTTGTCACCAACATATTATCATCTCTCCTTTGTTATTAATGTATTATCAAGCCTTGCGTATTCAGGCAATGCCCCGCCGATAAGGGGCAGGCAATATTCCGAAAATTCTTTTTTAATCCCGTTGCCATTTTCGTTTATCCAATCAATCGGAAATTTTCTTTCGGCGTTTGCCGCATCTTTTAGCGGCACAAGAGCGTAGTCTGCAATATATGGGTTATTTGAAGCGCGCTTTATCGAAACCATCTTTGCGCTTTCGCCTTTAATTGCCGCAATAACCGCCCTTTTCCCCACCTCAATTGCCTCTTTCCTGTCAACCGCCGATTGCAACGCTATCGATGCCCTGCCAAGCAGTCCGGGTTTTTCGGCGCGTGATTTTATTCCGGTGTTTCTAATAATTGAATCTGATAAATGCTGTGCAACTCCGCCCGGCACGGTATGACCGAAATTATCCTTAAAACCCGTATCTGCAAGCGACTTGCCGCTTTCGTCAACCAACCCTTCGCTTACCGCCACAAGTATGCCTTTTTTTCTTTTATGTAAATTCTCCACATCGGCAAGAAATTTGTTTTCTTCGAACGGTCTTTCGGGCAAATATATTAAATCCGCCCCCCCAAGCATGGCAGACGCCGCCAACCATCCGGCATTGCGCCCCATTATTTCAAACACAATTACATGAATGGGCAATGCCTCCGCTTCAAATTTCAATTCCATTGCAGACACGGCTGCATACCGTGCAGCGCTTCCAAAACCCGGGCAATGGTCGGTATTTGTAAGGTCATTATCAATCGTTTTCGGTATTCCGATTACCTTCATCTCGTAGTTTGATGAATCTGCAAGCTTTGCTACCTTGTTGCAGGTGTCCATTGAATCATTCCCACCGTTATAGAAAAAATATCGTATGTTATATTTTTTAAAAACTTCCAAAAGTTTATTGTAATCCTCATCGCTGATTTTATACCTGCATGACCCAATCGCCGAAGCAGGCGTATGCGGCAGCAGCTCTATGTTGCGCGCATTTTGCTTTGAAAGGTCGATAAATTCCTCATTGATAACCCCCTCAATGCCATACCTTGCACCGTATATGTTTTCTATTGCACTATGTTTTTTCGCCTCTGATATCACCCCATACAACGATGCGTTTATTACAGCTGTTGGTCCGCCCCCGTGGGCGACTAACAAATTACCTTTCATTTGCATACCCCTCTTTTTAACTTGACATAAATTAATCTTAACATTATAATTAAAGTAAATCAATGCATTAAATTGCCGATTATATGCACAATGTTGTCAGGGGGAGTTAAAATGGTAGACATCTCTGGACATCTAAGGTCGTTAAAACAAGAGGTAGGCTTTGCCGACAATAAAAGCCATATATCTGTTAATTGCTGCGGGTACCAAAAGTTCAAAAGTAAAAACTTTAAAAAAGTCAGAGAGCGCGGGCGCGTAGACTATCAAATTATTTATATAGTAAAAGGAAGCGGAAAATATTTTATTAACGGCGCGTTTCAAGATATTTCCGAAGGAAACATTATTGTTTTTCGCCCCGGTGAGCCGCAAATATACTCCTATTCTTTCGAAACTTCGACTGAGGTGTATTGGATTCATTTCACAGGATACGGCGCCGATAACCTCTTAAATGATTTAAAAATTACAAACCACTTCATTGGATCTAAGGGGGTTGTGACGGAGCTTTTCAAAGAAATTATTAATGAACTTCAGATTAAACGCCCTTACTATGAGTTGCATGCAAACGCCGCGTTTGTAAAATTATTGGTGCTTATTGGCAGGTTGGTAACTAAAGGCGCCATCGACAAAAAAGAAGAATCGCTTGAAGAAATAGTCAAAATAATGCACACATGCTATAACCTAAAGTGGTCGGTAAGCGATTTGGCGGATAAATGCAATTTAAGCAAGTATAGGTTTATTCATAATTTTAAAAAATATACAGGGGCGGCGCCAATGGAATTTCTTTTTAAAATTAAAATAGACAAAGCCCGTGGTCTGCTAATTGACTCCTCGTTGAATATAGGTGAAATCGCGTCTGTGCTTGGATACGACAATCCCTTGTATTTCAGCCGCGTATTTAAAAAAGCAGTTGGAATGTCACCGTCAAAATATAGGCTCACCCATTTAACATGAGAATACCGGTATATAAATTTTCAAGCTGTGCTTATTGTCCGACAATGCGAAAAACCCTTGAAATCAAGGGTTTTTCGTTTTTTATCAAGAAATTTCGTTTTTACAAAAACTTTAATCTACGACATTATAATCAATGGCTGACCTATCCAACTTTTTCGATGGGTCTATCCCGTACTTGCCCGCTTCTCCAACCGCATCAGAAAAGCCGTTGGTGGCAAGCATAATATCATCATATGCCCAATGTCCCGACGATAAATCGGGGAAAATATTTTCTACATCTTCTATGTTAAACTCTTTATCGTTTCTTCCGATAAGCCGATTGATTGTTGTTACAAATTCGCCCCTTGACATTGAGTCCTCCGGTCTTACTGTTCCGTCGGGATATCCTTTGTATACGCCATTATCAATCATTGCTTTAACATAAACATAAAACGGATTATCAACAGTTAAATCATCAAAGCTAACAGCGTTTTCATCATCTGTTCCAAACCCCAATGATAAAGCAATCATTTTAGCCACCTCTTGGCGCGAAATTTCGCGGGTGGGATGGAAGAAATCGCTTGCTTCAAAAACACCTAATTGCCTCATATATTCAACCGCTTGGAATGACCAGATGGCAGCCGTTACATCGCTATATGTGTTATCGGTTGCAACGAAACCTTCAATTTGCCCTTGCTGTTTTAAAATCCTGTATAAAAGGGCAGACGCTTCTTCTCTTTTTATAAAATCGTCAGCGCCTGCATCTCCATGCCCATAGCCATAAAAGTATGCGTACTGGAAATAACCGTCAATGCCCTTGCCATTCGGTTTTAGTGAAGGAAGCGCCGGTTCGTCTTTATCTTCCTCGGTGTAATCCCCTGTTGCAAGCAAAGTATTATTGCTATCCGTCACAACATACAAAATGTCATTTTTTGCATCATATGCAGCGCCGGCATACTTTACTTTGGGAAGGACGGTCGGCAGTATCCCTTCTGCCGGCTCAAGAGTTTCTACATTCACCGCTGTTATTGATGTGCTGCCTGTTAACGAAATTATAGCATAATCGCCTATTACCTCAATATATTTAGCGCTTTTAACATACTCAGAGGCAAGCACATTGCCTGTTTCATCAATCAAAGCCAAATTATTTTCAGTAGAACCGCCATTATTTTGCGCAACTATCATATTTCCGTTATCCAAAACATAAACATCAAAAAACTTGGAATCGCCAATGCCCGAAACTATATTCTCTAAATATAAATAACCGTCTTTTCCAAAATCCAAATCAAACTGTGGCTCTTCATAGTTAGTTACATCAATTCTGCATAGTGTGTCATCTTTAAAATAGTCATAATTGGCATGCCAGCCTGTTCCTTGATGAACAGCGTAAACATAGGTTTTTCCGTTCAGTTTTTTTAAATAAATGTTATATAGCTCAGAATCCTTGCCGTCATTAATGGGCGTTGGGTATTCAACTTTGCCCACCTGGGATAGTGTTTCTATGTCAAACACATATATGCTTTGCATTAAAATATTTCCGTCTCGCTCATCTTTTGATGTTGCAGACGAAACGAAAAACACATTTTGTTCTTCGTCAACTTCTATACCTTTCGCGCTGCTAACGCTTATTACATTTGATGCAACAATTTCTTTTGATAGCAAGTCAACCTTTGCAACCGCTGTGGATGGGTTTGTAAGAAGCACAAGTGCGTATCTGCCCCCCGCCATAATCGCAACATCTCTTGGTGTGCCCGAACCGGTTGCCGCAAAATTTTCTATTACAGTTTTAAATTCGCTGTAAGTAGGGTCCGCCGCAATAACGTTAGGCATTAAAAAAACTACTAATAATACAATTGACAAAACATAAGCCAAAGTCTTTTTCATTAATAATCCCCCTTTTTTTCGGGTGCTGTCTAAAACCCTATTGATTTTATTCTTGATAGCACCTTAATTCCAACATATCTATTTGATTATAACCTAAATGTGAAAATTTTTCAAGAGTTTTTTAAAAAATTTTGGAAAGTGTAAAAATTCAAAATATTTGTTGTCTTGACATATGGCTTTATCCGTGATACATTTTTAAACGGCAACACATTAAAAAAGGAGTATTTTTATGTTTGAATTAATAAATCATGGGGTAAAAAAGCACACAGACCTTATTTTGGAGGCAGAACAGTATATATGGAAGAACCCCGAAACAGGATACAAAGAATGGAAAACATCAAAATATATGGAAAATATTTTTGAAAAGTTGGGTTACAGCTTAACAAGGGCGGGGGATATCCCGGGTTTCTACACCGATATAGACACCAACAGACCGGGCCCTAAAATATTAATTTTGGGCGAATTGGATTCCCTTATCTGCGGCGACCACCCTGACGCAGACCCTGCAACCGGTGCAGTACACTGCTGTGGGCATAATGCCCAATGCGCCGCGCTTGTGGGTATTGCCGCCGTGTTAAAAGAGAAAGGCGTATTAAACAACCTTTGCGGCTCAATAAGGCTTTGTGCTGTTCCCGCTGAAGAAGGGATTGAAATAAGCTATCGTGATGGTCTTATAAATCAAGGGGTTATAAGCTATTTCAGCGGCAAGCCGGAATTTTTACACAGGGGATATTTTGACGGCGCCGACATTGCATTTATGATTCATACCACTGCCGGAAAAAACGCTTTAATTAAGGCTGGTTCCGTCGGTAACATTCGCAAAGCGGTGCGATATAAAGGGGTTTCCGCTCATGCGGGCGGCTCGCCTCACGCCGGAGTTAACGCCCTGTATGCCGCAACCTTGGGCTTGCAAGCAATAAACTCAATAAGAGAAACCTTTAGGGAAAAAGACTTAATACGCGTTCACCCAATAATTACAAAAGGCGGCGAAGCTGTAAACGCCATTCCGGCCGATGTAACAATAGAAAGTTATGTGCGGGGTAAAACATTTGATGCTTTCGAAAACGCAAACAAAAGGGTAAACCGCGCATTAATAGGCGCTGCAGTCAGCATGGGTGCAAATGTTGATATATCCGACAAAACCGGATACTATCCACTTCAAAACGATAAAAATCTAATGGATATAACAAAATCCGCAATGGAATATGTGATGGGCAAAGAGCGTGTAACATTAACCGATTCGGTTGATACCGGCAGCACAGACATGGGCGACTTATCAGCCATCATGCCTGTTATACACCCCTATATGCCCGGGGCAATCGGCGAATCCCACGGTAAAGACTATGCAATAGAAAATAAATTCTTGGCATGTGTTGAAAGCGCTCGTGTTCAGTTGGTGTTATTGCATATGTTGCTTTGTGATAACGCCTCAAAAGCAAAACAAGTATTGGAAAATAAACAAGTTCCTTTTAAATCCAAGGAAGAATATTTTGCAAAACTTAAAACAATAGAAACAAGCGGCGAAAGAATAAAATATTCAAAAGACGGCTTTATTGGAATAACCGTTTAAAACAAACAAAAAGCTTTAATTACCAAGTTTTCAAGGTTGGTTTAGCCGGCTTTGCATACATTGTAATTTTAAGAATAAAAAAAGCAATCTGCAGTTTTATTTAAAATTTAAAAAGATTGTTGTTGACAAAACAGGTATATTATCTTATAATGATTTCGTTCGGCAAACTGTGCTCCCATAGCTCAGTAGGTAGAGTGCTTCCATGGTAAGGAAGAAGTCATCGGTTCAAATCCGATTGGGAGCTCCATCAGTAAAAGCCCGTAAACACAGCGTTTGCGGGCTTTTACTATGTCAAAAATTATTACAGTTTGGGGCGTTTATTGCAATTTGACCCACGCAAAGGTTAGGCTACAAGTAAAAACCGCTGTTTTTCCTTTTTCGATAATGACAGCCCTGCAACCTTTGCAGGTGATAGGAGCGTTTCACTGCTGACCATATTCTTTCAATGTATTTACAACAGCTAAAAGGTTGTCAAGAGGAGTATCCCGCGGAACTTCACAACCCGAGCTTATCAGAGTATTGGAATCCGCCGCTTCAAGACACTTTGTAACCGCCTGTCGTACTGTTTCGGGGTTGCCCGCATACAGCGCCTCAACCGGGTCAATATTGCCATTTGCACTGGATTTTCCGGCAAATTCCTTTACGCAAAGGTCAAAATCCACCATATGATCAATGTCAATAATATCTGCCCCGGATTTACATATATGCTTTATCAAATGACTTATATCCCCACAAATATGCAGTTTTGCTTTTGCTCCCTTATTATGTATCTCTGATATTAATTTTTGTTCATATGGCAGTACAATTTCTGTGTACACGGTTGGGCTTATTATGGACGCTACCGCATCACCTACTCCTATAATGTCGGCGCCGGCTTCGATTTGGGCTTTTGCAAAGAGTATCGCCTGCTGACAAGAAATATCCATAAGCTCCTTCACAAATTCCGGCTCATCGTATAAGTCCATCATAAGGTTATTCATGCCACGCAAATCATTTGCTTCGGCAAAGGCGCCTTCCACCCAACCAACGATTGGATACACCCCTTTTACCTCTTGCTTATAAAGCTCAACTGTTTTAACGGTATTGAGCATACGCACAGAGTCCAATGGGTTTACTATCTTTAATTTTTTTATGTCCGAAACCTCAGACAGCAGATGTTTTTTGCACAACGGCTGCCCATCCGGTGGGAACTCAATTTTCTGACCAAAATCATAAGCTTCGCAATAGGGGTCAGACATAACAGTTACAACATCCACCCCAAACTTTTCGGCGCATTTAATATTTGCCTCTACCTTGCTTTTGTAATCACAACAAAATTTTGAATACTTCGTCCCCGCATACTTTGCGGCAAAAGCCATTAGAATACTTAAATTAGGAGCCCTATCAACCGGCTTTCCTTCTAAGCGGTTAAACAGTCTTTCATATGAATTCATTTTTGTCAACCTCCAGCTTGTTTATACCTTTATTAAGCTTTATTATTTCACAATTCCGTTTGACTTCCGCAATGATGATGTCATTATCGTTATTTATGAAAGCAAATGGCGCCAAGCAACCATCAACTCACATATTCGGCGTATGCCTTGTTATCCCGTCTGCTAATACTAAGTTGCAAGCCGGTATTAGATGTAGTATTCTCTTTTGCCCCGCTTGACAAACTCGTCCATGGCATATTCCTCCCATATACGCTCAAGACCGATGGACACATGGTCTCCGTATATTTTGCCGATAAAGCCACCCCTACCCTTCCATAATTTATCTACAAGTTCCCTTGCCTCCGAGCGGATTGCCTCTTCATCTCTTGTCTGCAAGGTCTTCTGAATGTCCACGGGACACCAAAAGGTTATTTTACCTGTATTCTGATAAGATGCAAGCGAATCTATGCCATGCAAAGCGGGCTGATCGAACTGCAACACATCAATGCCCGCCTCCATAAGTCCGGGAATAATTGCGCCAATACAACCACAGGAGTGCATGAAAACGCGAATCCCTAAACTTTGCGCCAAATCGCAGTGTTTTTTGGTGCGCGGAAAAAATTCCTCCCGCCAAAGGGCAGGACTTATAAGCGTCTGAGTTTGAGTCCCCCAATCCTCCAGAAAAAATATGGCGTCAACCCCCGCCTTGGCATAGTTGCAAATCATATTCTGGATAATGACATCAATTCTGTCATGAAGCCTAAGCATCTTTTCCGGCTCAAGCAGGAGGTCCATAAGATAATTTTCCAGCGTTGTGAGCTTACGCGCGATATTAAAAGTGAAGCCGGGCACATTTCCCAACACCCATTTGTCCGGATTTTCTTTGCATATTCGGACGCATTCCGAATAGTCTTCAAAACAAGAAAAATCGGGGAAAGAGTAGCTTTCAAAATCCTCTATGCCTTCCAGCGCTCCGCGAACCACCTCGCCCTTTGATGTCGGATCCAGCCTGCCCCATGTATTTCCCCATTCGTCAATACGCTCCCAGTATTCACCCGTTATTATTTTCCAGTCAGTTTGTTTTGTTTTTACTTTAAAAGAGGTCGTTACAATATCACTATCGCCAAAAGATATGGCTAATCTTCCAGGATTATCAAAGTCCAAAGTCCTTCGTACAATTTCCTTACTGTTCATTTTATACCCTCCATATTCAGTCGAATTTGAATGCTTTTATTTCGGTTACTTATACTAATTTGTTTATGAGATAGTACTTTAACTACACATTGTATCATTATCTTTTTTCTTTAAAACATCAAATCGAAAGATTGCGATTATTATGGACAAAAGGCAAAAGCTTTCGGTCAGCACGCCGGCAACTGACATTGAGATGATGTTGTATGCCAGCCAAAATGCTGAAACAGGCAGACCGAAAAAGCGGATATAGCTCGGTTTCCGCAAACTGAACACGATTGTCGAAAGACTCATCGCCGAAATCGGAAACATCGACATCGGGCTTTCCCATGTAAAAATGCCCAAAATTACGAATAACGCAATAAAAAGCATTGTCAAAAGCATCTGCTTTCGTTTCTCATGTTCACACGCAAAAATCACATTACGCGGAATTTCCAAAAGGTTCATACTCATGCCCGTCCATGCGCCCAGCATGAAAAAATGCACTGCAAATGATATGGCCGCACTTGCCTGTATCCAAAGGATTTTTTCCTTTTTGTTCTGCTGAAATGCTATAAATACTAACGCCATGCCGATAAGGCCGATTCCTTGCGCCAAATAAAACCTCATGTCTCCAAGACCCCTGCCTTAACAGCGAAAGTAATACTTTCGTTTGCACCCAAATACTTAATTTGCCTGTTTTTCTTGCAATAGTTATAACCCAAATGTTCTGCGGTGGAAGGCAGCAGCATACCCATTGCGTCCTCATGCGGTGTGCGGGCAATCCAGCGGATTCCGACGGGCAGCTCCCGCAAACGGCAAGCCACGAAGTCCGCACTTCCGTCCGGGGCGGTTTGCATACATTTTGCCCATCCGCTTTCGTCGGCTTTGTAGTTGAAGGTAAACACTATTTCCGGCTCATAAATCTGTGTTCTTGCATCAATAACATTTTGAATCCACGGGTTTTCTGATAGTGCTTCCATATAATCCCGCAATGCCTTCGCCTTTTCCGCTGACAGACTGGCGGGAATATCCTTGTGTATTCTCATGCAATTCGCATCGTACACCAACTCCGCACCTTCCAGCGGACGGAAATTCACATGACAAAGATAGAGATATTCCATCGGGTCGGAGCGTTTGTTCTCCACAGTCATGGAAATATCTAAAACCGTACCGCTTTCATAAAGCCTAATTTTAGGTGAAGCGGTATAATGTGTTTCAAAAGCGCGTTTATAGTCAAAAACACCACCGGCTTCTATGTAATTCCCACCTGCATCAGTGTCAATGCTTATATATGCAAAATCGTAGGCGGCGTTGGGAAGCTCCCCATGCTGAGGATGAGTATCATCCGGCGCGGGATTGCCCATAGCCGTCATGCCGCAATGCAGCATAAAACAACCATAGCCCGCGCCGAAGTCGTCCGATGCGGCAGGCTCGTCAAACATAGATTTCATCGTTAGGTCTCGACCGCAAAAGCTCATGCGCCAAACCTGCTGACCCTTGAACGGAAGCCAGATAAATTCTCCCTTAGAGTTTTTGACCCGTACCGCCTCCACATCGGAACCATAGCGAAAAAGGCTTACGCAAAAATCCCCGTGTTCTATCAGCATATGTTCTTTTTCCGTGAAAAATCTTCTTTGAAGGTGCAAGGTCATTCAATCCCCTCCTTGGCAACGGCGGCTATTTCCTTCGCCGCAACAAAAACCGCACCGTCTTTTTTAAGTAAATCTACCAGCTTATTCATCTCTCTCAACGCGATATCCCCGCAGCCATAGGTTATAAATTCATCGGGGATTACCGTTGCCTCGCCGAAGTGATATTCCCTTTTCGCAGGTATGAACTCCCACGGATGTATGTACAAGGCTATCACCGGCGGCAACGATTTTTCCCTTGCGAAGTCTATAAACCCATTTATCTTGTTCATAAGATATTCGGCACCCTTCGTACGAAAAAGCGGCCATTGGTCGCGGTCGCGCTCTAACGGAGGGTCTTTGCTTTCCATAAGCATATCCGCGAAGTTTGGAATCTCCAAAATTTTCATATCACCCTTTTGAGTCCAACACTCACGGGACGGATGATACGGGGCGAACTGCTCTCTGTAAAAATACATCGGATAGCTTGCATCGGTTGCGTAGCCTAACCTTTCTAACGCGTTCATCACGGCAGTCGAGCCCCACAACCTCGGGCACCTAAACGAAACCGGCCTTACGCCCGAATACTTTTCAACCAATTCGGTCGCCAGCTTAATGCGCGGGAACACCTCCTCCGGCAAAAGAGGCTTTACTCCCGGGATAGGGAACAATTCGTCACCTACCGTTTCATGGTAGAGGGAATGACAGCCCACCTCGCTTGCGCTGCTTGCAACCGTTTTTGCTATGCCGGGGTTTTCCTTCGCGCTGTCTCCCGTAAAGTAAAATGTTCCCTTGATATTGTGCTTATCAAACATGTCAAGCAAGATTGGCACACCCTTTTTCACACCCTCGTAAAAAGGCGTAAAGCTGCCTATATCCGTTTCCACATCTACCCCAACCATCACATATGCCGACAACCCGATTACCTCCTAAAACAACAATTCATGTATCGTTCCTATTTGTTCGCTTAATATATCTATTCCCGCCCCGGTGATTGCTACCGGCTTTTCCCAGCGAAGTCCGAAGTCGCTGCCCATAACAAATGTATCTATTTGGAATGTCATATTTTTCTGGAGCGGATAAACAGAATTCGTTTCCATCCACGGAGCCTCAACCTCAATCAAGCCTAAGCCGTGGCAGGGTCCATAAAGGAAGTTTTTGCCGTAACCCCGCGCCTTAAAAAACTCAACAAAGCCTTTTGCCACATCGCCGGAAATAACGCCTGCTTTCAGCTGCTTTTCCGTCCACATATGGGCTTCCAACCCAAACTCAACCAATTCCTTTTTCTCCCCGGCGAGTTTGCCCATACTAAGCGGCATACCTATACTTGGTGAATAACCGCAGATTTTTGCGGAAAGATTAAGCTGCACGATATCTCCCATTTGAATTTCTTTATATGATGAACGGGAAATGGCGTGTTTGGTACTCTTTTGACTAAAGCAGTACATAGGCAGCCCCTCGTATTCCGCTCCGTTTTCATATATGGCGTTTTGCGCCACGCCCACCAATTGAAGCTCGGTCATGCCCGGCTTGATTGCGGCGATAACCCGTTCGGTAGCAATTTGGGTAATCCGTGCGGCTTCACGCAGGCAGGCGATTTCGTTATCCGACTTTATGCTCCGAAGCTCGACCATAATTTCGTCCGCCCTGATGATTTCCGCTTTGGGGTACGCCTCTTTCAATCCGTCCATCATAACAACATTTGTATCAAGCCATGCGGCGACGCCGATTTTTATGTTTTCGCCGGTGACGCCGATGCGCTTAAATACATCGTTATATGTCTGCGGTTTTAGCTCCGGATACGCCGGGTTTGCGGATTCCCTGTACTCGCGGAGTACAAACACATTGTCTATAACCCCAAAATCCGCCGCGAACAGTTCGCTTTCCGGACCGACCATAAGCGCAACACGGCCGTCAGCGGAAACTGCCACGCCGCACCGCTCGAACACCGGCCAAAAATTGCTGAAATACCGTGTGTTTGCATAATCTGACTCGCTGCCGTTTACAACAAGAACATCCAAGCCCCTCTCCCTGACCTTCGCCGCTGCGTTCTGCACGCGCTGTTTGTACTCTGTCAATGGTATTTGCACCTTTTGATTCATGCTAATAAACATTCCTTTCCATAAAAAACTTTAATCATACATCGAATAACCGTTTGGCAAATTCAAAAGCAACCGGATTATCATATGTTCTGTTTGCTAATTGTAATTGACATATAATCAGACTTCCTTTCCCGACTTTCTTTTCAGCCACGGCAAGGGCTTTGCCCCACTCACCGTTATTGTTTGTGTTTCCGCTTGTCAAAATTGGTATAAAGCTATCATCATCGGCGGTAAAGGTGCGTGATAGTATTGGCGTAATATAGTCAACGCCGGGGTCATACCACAGCCTGAAGTCGTCCGGTTCAAAGCCCTTTACAAGCTTATGCCCCGTATTCCTCGCTACGAAATTAACCGGCAGCATACCACAATCTTTTACTGTTACCTTACTTCCCGCGAAGTCATATTCGTCTGCCGGAAGATCAAAAATAATCAGCCGTGCGCCTTCATTCACAATACTTAAAACAGTATCCTTTACTTCTGCAAAGCTTTGGTAGCCTTCAACCATTATTATGTCATCGGGACAGCATTGGGCAAGCGGCTTAACCGTACAGACCAATTCCTTCGCAACAACGCTTGTTCCAAGAACGACCGCCTTTGGCGAAATTTCCTCACGGAGGGGAAACACCTCAAGCTCCAGCAAAGAATCGCACAACACCTTTCTGTCGGAACCGACAAGGGCTGCGTCTACTATTACTTTTTCCCTTTGTCCTGTATCCGGGATATGAACAGGGATAGACCCTTGAAACTTACTGCTGCATACAGGAATGTCCGCCTTTACACACCCCGACCCGGCAAGCTTATCCCCTGTCGTCAGCTTGTATTCAAGCGTTGCGTTTTCAGGCACTTCCGTAAAATCGTTGCATATCCATACTTCTATATTCTGCGTCTTGCCTGCAAACATCTTATAATTGTCGCTTCTCAGACTAATCATCAGCGGCTCCAACGCATTCCGATAAGTAAAATATGCGGGCTTTGCTCTTCTTTCCACATCCATAATCGTTTTCATCCAGCCGGATGGAAACGCATCAATAAAAAGATGAACTGCGAATGTCCCCATATTAGCGTCACGGCGGAACGCTTCCGTCATAAATTTGGTTGCCCACGCTTGATGGCGATGACTTTCCGCTACCCAGCCTTCAAGACTGTCCGGCGTCTCATAAAAGAAATAGTGAAAGCTGCCTGATTGCGCCCTTATAATACTGTTGGGGGACCAGGTTTTTTCATCCTCCGCTGTATGCGGCAGCCATGAGGCGGGATAATACCTGCGCATAACCTCAACAGGGTCAAGCCCTTCCGCTCCAAACTCGCCGCATCCATGATACCATCCCGGTTTCGTAGGAATCCAATACCCTTTATTCAGTTTGCCAAGTTCAATTCCATGGCTGTTATACCATGCCGGATAGCAATGATTGTCAGGTATTGACGGCCCGGGCGGGTCATAATCCCCGTCTACCGGCTTAATTACCCTGTCGGGATTTTGAAGCAGCAAAGCGATACTCGCACATTCAAAAAATGCATTCAATTCTGGACGTAAAAGATGAAGGTGTGGGGAATTGAAGGCATTGGGGAACGGTTCATTAATATAGGAAACAACGATGTTGCACGCATGCGGGCGAATGAGCCGCTCCATCTCAACCGCTTGTTTTACCGCCTCTGTAAATTGATTACGCCTGAGTACGCCGAACAACGGCAAATCAGTCTGTGTCATAAGTCCCAAACGGTCACAATATTCATACACCTCTTTTTGAACGGGTCGCTGAGTCAAACGCAGGAAATTCATATTGCACAGCTTAGCCAGAAGAATGTCGTCACTTAATTGATTCCAATCCTTTTTGAAAACGCACTGCTGCTCGTGTCCCATCGTATTAGCGCCGCGAAGCCGGATTTGCCGTCCGTTCAAATAGAACGCTCCTTTTGGTGTGCTGTTTTCGTCTATACGGAAAGAGCGCATACCGAACTGCTGTTTTTGCGTATCTATCACTGCTCCGTTTTCATCTATAACCCGAACCTGAAGTTGATACAACCACGGCTCACTGAGCGCCCAAATCCGCATATCCAACATTTCAAACGGAATTTTAAAGGAGTTAATGCCTTTAAATATTTTTAATGGAATCTGTTTGCCCAACATCCCTGCTTTTATAACATCAGCTTCGGTAAGGGAATCGCCCATACCCACCGTCATATTTGTTTGCGGATGATATATCAGATTTTCAAATACTATTTGTTGAAAGTTTTGACCGTAAACAGACAAATTTAAAGATATATCACGCAAATCAGCGCTTGTGCTATAAACCTCTATACATGCCTCGGCCTTCCCTTCTTCAAGAATCGGACGAACAAACAAGTCGCGAATATGTAATGTTGAACGGGTCTCCAAATAAACCTCCTGACATATGCCCATACCGGGCGGACAGCAGTGCCATCCAACCTCCGGGTCATCATACCCCAAGCCCGAAGCCGCGTATATTTTATCTCCGCCCATTCCGCAAACCTCATCGTTTTCCACGACAACCAACAGCGTGTTATTGCCATTATGCAGCAATCCTTTTATTTCAAATTCAAACGGTGCAAAAAAACCTTCGTGAGTGCCGCATAAGCGTCCGTTGACGAAAACCTGAGCGCGATAATCCACAGCGTTAAAGCGCAGGAACACCGCATCATGCTCCAATTCATCAGTTACTGTAAATACAGTACGATAAAACGCGGTCGCCCTGCCTATCGGACCGCTGTAATGAGGAATTGATACCTTATCCCAATTCCCCTTGCCTGACATAACGCGGTCAAATGATTTTTCGTCCTCCCCGGTTTCGAGCCTCCAATCAAATTCCGACAAATAACGGCGTGTTCTATATGATTCCATTTCGGGGGCAAGGTCGCGCATAAATGGCTCGTATTCCGCCCGGGCTTTTTCAAGCTCGTTGTAAAGTTCTTCGTTCGTGCTGATTTTATGCCGCGAACTAAAATCCGCCTCTCCGTTGAAGGGAAGCATAATATTTTCTTTTTTTGGGGGCTTCTGTTCGACTAAACCCCGGTTTGAAAGGTTCATTCCCGCTTGAGCGATTTGCGCGAATTCATCAGTTTCCCTCGCGTCGCCTCTTTTCATCTCATCCATTGTAAAAAGCCTCCCTTGCCGCATTTAACAAGCGAACTGATTCCTTGAATACATCTATGTTCTCTTTATTGGCAGGTATCCACGGCGCCGTGATATATCCGTATAACAGCTCGTCAGGAGCAAGCTCTTTAAAATACTCCGCCAATTCCGGCGTATTGTAAACGCACTGATTTATAGTCGAAACGCACGGCACTATTTTATATCCATCCTTTGCAAGGTGCGGCGCTTTATTCAGGAAGTTTACGCAAAACGGTTCCTCCTCCACATATGTGAAATTGTTGCCGGGGAAGTTCTTGGCGTAATGCTCCACATATTCAGCTCTAGATGCTATGGGTGTGTAATGCTCCGGCTTTATTGAATTATAGTACCACGGACTTAAAATGATATTTTCCCGTCTGATACGCGCCTTAAATTCCTCGGTATCATCCATATAAAAATCCGCCCAAACCCATGGGGTTGCGCCCGTATCCCTTACACAATCGCATAAATACTGAAAATCATGCCATTTCAGTTCCCCCTGACGATAGACCGCATATTCACAATCTTTCTGATGCGCGGCATCTTCCTCATCCATACCTAAGTGTATGTATTTCGGTGAATCAAACAGCGTGTAAACCTCACTTATAAGCTCGCGGCACACCTTATAATATGTGTTGGTAGATATCATCCTTGTATATTCCTTAAGCCATTGTCCATGGCTGGTGGAAAAATTCAGCTTGGGAATTAAAGTTATCCCTGACTCCTTCAGTCTTTTAACCTGAAATCTTATCTCCTCCCGCGTCCACGCGTTTGGCTCTGCGAGCTCAGGATGACTGGCATACCTCACGCCGCCCGCCAGCGATAGAACAATCGTATTTATATTGTTCTCAATACACCCCTCAACAATCTCATCCCAGACAGCTTTATCAACATTGTTGTATATGTCCTGTCCGTCTTTTCCGAGATGAACTAAAATTCCCCACATTTTTTTGTCCATAAGACCAATTCTCCTGTTACAATATATTTGCGGATAAAGGCATCGCATCCAGCCGTGTTTTCCCATTGAGAAAAGCTTTCGAGGCTACTCAATCCATAATTTTAGGCAGGGTTATCCGCACCTCTGTAAAGCTGTTTTCCTCTGACAAAACAGAAACGCCGTATTCTTCCCCGAACAAAAGACCAACTCTTTTGTGAATATTTATAATTCCTATATGCAGGCTATCGTCCGATTTTTTTCTCTCATTAAACAACTCCGCCATTTTACCGGAGTTTATTCCTATTCCGTTATCCTTGATGCAGATACATATTTTTTCATCCGGCAAATCTAAAACATTCACATCAAGCTCCGCGCGCTCACCGCTGTCAAATTTATTATTGAGCCCGTGCATAATGGCATTTTCAATAATAGGCTGAAGCAGCATGCTGGGAATCATGCAATTCTCAACTTTTTTATCAATCACATATTTTATGTGAAGCTGATTTTCATACCTTATTTGATAAAGAGATATATAGTCTTGTATATTTTTAATTTCCTCGATTACCTTTACCAAACGGTTTGCATTTTTTATCGTATTCCGTAAAAACCTGCCGAGAAGAAACAGCATTTCGGCGATATCTTTCTGATTCTTTCCCATTGCTACGAGCCTTATTGAGCTGAGTGTATTGTAAAGGAAGTGGGGATTCATCTGATATTGCAATGCCAGTATATCGGCTTCTTTCCTCTTTCGCTCCTCTGAAATCACACGCGCGAACAGCTCCTTGATTTTCTCTACCATAGTATTAAAGCCTTTACCTATCATACCGAATTCATCTTTTGAATTTATGCTGACATTCACTTCAAAATTTTGATTCCCCACATTATCCATAGCTTGCACAAGTTCCCTTATAGGAGAAACTATTTTTTTAACCACAAAATAATTGACAAAAATCGCGGTAATTAAAATGAGTGCGAGTATTGTTATAGTGATAATCCCTATCCTGTTTGACTCTCTAAAATATTCATTATAAGGCATCGTTTGTACATATTTCCATCCGGTGACGGGAGATGTGTGAAACACAATCATGTAACTTTCCCCGTTAATTTCCGCCCGGAAGTTGCCCCTGTCCCCGCCGAATATCCGCATCCCGGACTTAAGGGATTCCCTCCATATATTATCAAGCACAAGATTGCCCTCCGAAAAAATAACTTTTGCGTTTTTGTCGTAAACCATTGTAGAGGCGGTCACATTGTTTGTTTGACCGTTGCTGTCAAAATAATCGTTTTCCAATACAACATAAACCGTGGCTAAAAATTTTTCATCTCTCATATCCTTCAACACAGAGCCTACCATGGTAACGCTATCCGAACCGTTTAACAGGGTAGGGTTTGCGGAGGCGCCAAGCCATGTAATTTTACCGGATTCTTCATCAGGTCTTCCGTATCTTGTTGCGAATCTCACAATATTTTCATCCTCAATATAGCCGTTGTAAACATATACTCCTCCCGCCGTGGAGAAAAGGATAATATTTTCAATCTTCTCCTCGGTTGAGAACAGCGGAGCAAGCAGCACATCAAGTTCTTTTACCGCTAACGATGTGGCTTCATTCGGGATGCTAAAATTCGTGTTCCTGAGCAGGTCATGCATCCGTTTGCTTGTAAACAATAAATCAAGGGCGTCCTGCATCCGATTGGTTTTGATTATAATACTATTATCAAACTGCACCAGCTTTTCCCTTGACACTTGTAGTATCTTATCGTTAACTGTGTTTATCGAAAAGTTATAATAAATCATTCCCAAAATAGCGATAGGGAGCACGGATATTAAAATTATATATGTCAGAAATTTATTTTGAATTGTGTTCATTTCATCATTCCTTATCGGAGTACATGATACATCGCACATAGGGGAATGCACACCTTTGCATTATTTTTGCCCTATTAAATATTCCTTCGGCGACATTCCCATTGTCTTTTTAAACATCCTGCTAAACTGCTCAACATTTGCATATCCAACTTTATCCGCTATTTCATAAACCTTTAGGTCTGTATCCTTCATAAGGGAAATGGCGGCGTCCATACGGACTTTTAACAGATAAGCGGTAAAGTTCATGCCCGTTTCCTCCGTAAAGAGCCTGGTTAAATGCCGTTGACTTATTTGGAGGTGCTCCGCCACATCTGATAATAATATATGTTTTTCGTAATTATTCTGGATAAAGCTTTTTGCCCTGTTCATCATTCTGCCGCTTTTGATTACATCCGCAAGCGCCAGCATAATACTGTTTATCCACAAATTCAACTCGGCTAAATCGCCGAAGTCTTGAATATTATTTTCATATTTATTAAGCTGCTCCGCTATCTGAGCATCTAAATCATGCAGCTTTGCGTACTCAAGAATAGTATAATAATAAATATAAAACAAGTTTTTGACTTCGCCGATGTCTTGAAACGCCGCACAGGAGGGCTCTATCCTCAATTCCGGAATGGCGTTTAGGATACGGGCATTGTCCATTGATTTAAGGATTTCTTTTAATAACTTTACCTTCCCCCTAAAATCAATCTCAGGCGTGGTTGGGGTATATAATATTTCCCTGTGGCTTATCAAGCGGCCTTTCCCCTTTATAAAGCCATAATCGCAGGCTGAATGGGCTTGCTCATACAGTTCTTTACAGCTATGATAACCGTCCGCCACCTGGCTTATTCCGCCATTTATCCTAATACCGAAGCAGTTTTCAATGCTCCTTTTTAGAATCATAAAGATATCTGAAGCTTTTCTTGGACAGTCTTCCGCAGTGTTTGAGGAAAAAACAATGACATACTCGTGAGGAGGGTTATGAAGCTGGCATATGGATTCAAAGCTATTTATAACTTCCTCAATAACATTCACAACGGCAAATTTGAAAAGCTCCCTGTCGCCGTTGTACAGTTCCTTCTCAACCGTATAATACTCTTCAAGCTTTATTACCATTACAGATATGTTCTTTTCATCTATCAGGATCCCTTGCTCACGCATTTTTTCGCCGGCGTCTTTCGTATTGCCTCCCCAAAACAGCTCTTTCAAAAGCTTTTCACGCAACGCAAGCCTATTTATAGATAATGTCCGCTCCATTTCTTCCAGCTTTTTGTCTTTATCCGATTCGATTTGCTTTCGCAACTTTTCATCCTCTATTTCACCGGTTAACTTCATAAGCGTAGCCAACACCGTTTCGGCGCTTAACTCAAGCTTGAGCAGATAATCGCACACACCGAGCTTATACGCCTTGTTTACCAAATGAAATTCGTCAAATCCGCTCATAATTACAAATTTTATATTTGGCTTTTCTTTTTTCGCATAGCCGATAAAGGTCAACCCGTCCATGACAGGCATTTTAAGGTCTGTAATAACAATATCTATTTGTTCATTTTTTACAATATCCAATGCCTCGGCACCATCGCGCGCTTCACCTGCAAGAGTAAATCCATGACTTTCCCAGTCAATGAGATTTGTATAGATTTTTCTCATAAGAGGCTCATCATCAACTATCAATATTTTTTTCACGATTATCGTACCTTTCTGACCATTATGAGCTTGTTTTTTGTTATTCTATCACAACACCTGTATTTTAACAATAATGGTCTCGGAAACTTCCCTCATCATTGCGGGGAGGTCCGCCGAAACAATCCGGTGCGCCTCGCCTCGCCCAAAGGCAGTGCAAACGGCGGCCTTAGTCAGCCGGATTGTTTCAGCGCTAAAGCTCCTCGCAATAACGGAGGGATACAGCTAATCGGACAGGCTTACCCTTATTTTATCGTGTGTGCTATGCGTTAAATCATGCAGCGGTAAATTGATTGTCACTTTGCCTCCGTCCACAATAAATATATCATTCGCAAGTATTGTTGATATGCCGTTTACGCTGAATATAACATTGGTGTAAACATCAGATTTGCGGTTGTTTACAATTGTTACTTCAACCGTAAGGTTTGCCATTCCCTGTGGCGTGAACACCCTTTCGCCATTGGAATAAAACGCTATGGATTTTATCGACACGGCGTTAATCGGAGAAATGTATTCCTTGTCAATATAAACCGTATCGACTTTATCTGCCTGACTTCCGTCTGCCAAAATCAGACCCTGAAGCGGTTTTATCCCGTAGGGATTTGTGGGCGCCTTGGGTGACAACAACTTTAGTAATACCATTCCTTCTGACGGAATGTATAATGTGTCATAAATCTCAAGCCGCTCATCTGAAACCGTGTCATAAATCTCAAAATTATTTTTAGTGACAGTTGCGGCATTTAATAGGTCTTCTGTTATATATGCAGCATAATATACACTTTTATAAGTTGGGTCAAAGACAATACTCTGTTGCCAAGATCGGCTTAATGGTTGCCATATCGTTCCAAACGAAAAGCTTTATCTCATAAACTCCCTCCGGTTTAATGTTTACGGGAACAAGCGTGTTGCTGATATTCGCCTCTCCGTTTGACACTGCTGCCGGCTTAATGTCTATGCCTACAAGCTCTCCTCTGTCATATATCGCCAATATAGAATATATCGATGTAATACTGCCGTCTATATTGATAACCTTCGCGTTTGCATTGACTTGCTGACCGCTGACAAGCGAACTAACTTCAACCTGTCCGCCGAATTCATCTTCAAATACAACTCCGTTTTCAAAACCCGTATACGCAGTGTTGAAGTTATCACTGGTTGCATTGTAATTAGCCAGCATATCTACCGGCGTTAATAGTTTGTTATAAACCTTAAACATCGCCACATCACCCCTAAAGGATCTGGTTCTGCGGCTGTCATTATCGCCATTCCAGCTTGAGTGCCCTATGGCTAAAAGATGATCCGTTTCGGAAATCCTTGTAGTCGAGGCTGTTGTTTGACTTAATTCATCTATTTTATTACCGTTTACAAAGGTTTCATATGACCAGGTTCCGGAAGTTGATCCCGGGTTATTCCACTTACGGGTAATAGCAACATGCATCCATCCATCGTTATAGTCGCTCATATTTGTAAGTGTAACGGGTCCGCTCGCGCCTCCCGGACGCACATAAAAACTATCTCCAAGTATCATAGTCTCAAAGGATGATGCGTTGATTATCCCGTTTGAAAGTGAAAAAGGATAATTAATTCCATAACCGTTGACGGCATTTGACATCCATTTAGGTTTAATCCATGTTTCAATGGTCATTTCATTTTGCCCGCGGAAATAATCACTATCAACCAGTATCGCAGATCTATTTAGCGGATCGTTTTCACCGTCGACAGCAGCGATTTCAGAGTTCCCTATCGAAATATATTTTGTATCTCCGGCATGGCTTTGAAATGAACCGAGCATCAGAGTGCCTAAAATCTCCATCCCCGAGTTGCTGCCTGAAACAGCGTTAGAAATGTCGCTCTCAGTTGCTGCGCCGCTTGCTCCTGTAATATCAAGTTCAAAAACCAACGAATCCGACCAAGTGCGGAAATTATATACACCCGGGACAACGGCAACATTGCCTGTATTTTTAATTGTCGCAGGTATTGTAAGTACATAATTTACGCCTTCATCCAAACTCGAATATTCCACACGAACAATTTTGGTGCTGCCCTCATCAGTTTTCACAGCGCCCTTGTTCACAGCATCGCCACTCTTTTTTAAAGTAATGTCACCCAGCGTGTTCTTGTCTACAAAGTCACTGAAGTTAATTGTAATTTCACCCTCGGCAGGATTTAGAAGACCATCCGCAGGAGTAACGCTCTCAATTTCCATTGTATCTGAAGGCTCAGTGAACCCTGCTGCTGTTGCGTAGTATTTAGCTAATGCTTCCTGTGGTGTAAAAATTTTGTTGTAAACCTTAAATGACCCAATGTCACCCTTTAAAGCTCTGAGCCCGTTACTTTGATTTGCGTTTCCTATGCCTAATACATAACCGACCTCGTCCTTTCTCCCCGTCGGGCTGGGTTGCACATTATTTATGTCAAAACCGGTAAACCGTACGCCATTCAAATAGGTGAAGGAAGTCCATTTGGAACCATTCCATTGGCGTGTAACGACCATATGTATCCATTTATCAGCGTAGTCCGTTACCCATGCAGCGGCTTGGGCTCCTTTGTAATTCCCTCCAGCGCGCATATACCAATAGTTTCCTACGGTAAAAATTTCAAAAGCCGAGTAGTCGGTTGTTGTCAAAGGTGAAACAATAGAAAAAGGGTGATAACTAACCACATTCGTCGTGTTTTTGGGTCTGATCCATGTTTCAAAAGTCAAGGCATCTTTGTTAATGAAATTAGCGTCCTCTACTGATACCATTGCTCTATTCAACTGATTATCCGCAGGCGCCGCATCCAACACATTGTCTCCGAACGAAAGATATTTTCTTATGCCGTCAGAGCCCTGATATTCATTAATCATCGGTGTACCCTTAATACCCAACACCGAAGTGCTGCCCGCAACTTTATTCGACACATCACCCACAGTTGCCGCTTGACCATTTGTTCCTGAAATATTAAGCTCAAAAACCAGCGCATCCGTCCATGCGCTGTAATTATACACAGCAGGCTCAACAGAGTAATTGTTTATAGATTTTACTGTCGCAGGTATTGTAAGTACATAATTCGCACCTTCATCCAAACTCGGATATTCCACACGAACAGTCTTGATAACTCCCTCGGCAGTTTTCACGACACCGATGTTTGCAGAATCTCCACTCTTTTTAAAAGTAATGCCGCTAAGCGTGTTCTTGTCTACATAGTTGTTGAAATCAATTTTAATTTCATCAGTTGCGGAATTTATAACGCCTCCCTCAGGCGTAACATTTTCAATTTGCATTGTTTCGGGAAGTGCGACGAAATCCATTACGGTTGCGTTATAATTATCTAACGCTTCCGATGCTGTAAGAATTTTGTTGTAAACCTTAAATGTGGCAATGTCACCCTTTAAAGCTCTGAGTCCGTTATTCTGATTTGCGTTTCCTATGCCTAATACATAACCATTCTCATTCTTTCTCAACGGGTTCGATGCGGGAGCGGGAACGGGTATGGCATCTATGTCTAAAGTAGGTTCATGTGCGCCATTTATGTAGGTTTTGGAAACCCATCTATTAGTTGCAGGGTTCCATTGGCGTGTAGTGACCATATGCATCCAATTACCGCTGATGTAGTCCGTCATCCATCTACCGATTTGAGCGCCCTGGTAATTCCCGCCGGCGCGAATATACCAATAGTCTCCATTGGCTAAAATTTCAAAAGCCGAACTGTCGGTTGATGTCGAAGGCGAAATAATAGAGAAGGGGTGAGAAATAATTGCGGTCGTCGTGTTTTTGGGTCTGAACCATGTTTCAAAGGTCAAGGTGTCTTTGTTAATAAATTCGGCGTCCTGGACAGCTACCATTGCCCTGTTCAACTGGTTGTCCGCAGGCGCTGCATTCAATACATTGTCTCCGAACGCAAGAAACCTTTTTGTTCCGTTAGAGCCGAAAAATTCGCTAATCATCGGTGTACCCACAACGCTTAACACCGAACTGTTACCTGCAACCGTATTGGACACATTAGCTTGGGTTGCGGCGCCATCTCCGCCCGTGATTCCAAGTTCGAAAATCAAGTTGCCATTTGCGCTTGCCGTGAAAACCCCCGCAGGTAAAAGCGCAAAAATCATGACCAATGTCAATAGCAGTGACATTTTCTGTTTCATTTTTTCTTTCATTTTCTATTCTCCTTTTTTATTATAAATTTGTTTTCTTACTTAATAAGATTGAATAGAATCTGTGCCGCCTGCGCCCGGGTTGTATTCTGCCTCGCTCCGAATATTCCGTCTCCTATACCTTTTACATAACCTTTTTCATACAAGTAAATCACCGCGTCCCGGGCATAGTCGCTGACATCGCCCCAATCCCTGAACTCCGCCGTTTCGGACTGCGGCGCTCCCGCGCGCATTGCCCGGTAAAGCAGAACCACCATGTCCTGACGGGTAATGGGAGAGTTAGGCTCAAATTCGTTTCTGTCATTCCCCATCGCGATACCTTCTCTTTGAGCCGCCGCCACATAGAGAGCGAACCAATCGGAGGCGCTTATGTCGTTAAAATCCGAAGCCGCATTTTCATCAATTTCTGCCGACAGCGAAAGCATCAGCATCTTAGTAAATTCAGCACGTGTGACAAGGTCATTGGGAGCAAAAATTCCGCCGCCTTTGCCCGATACAATTTGCCGTGCGCTTAAAACTTCCACGGCCTCTTTAGCCCACTCGGCGGACGCCATATCAGTATACAGAGGCTTCGGATTGTTATCCGGAACTGCGTTGATTATATCCGCATTCGGGTCCGGGGTTACTGTCGGGAATGCCACGGTTTGGGATGAACCTCTGCCGCCTTGAGGCGCCGGTGTGCTGCCGGACCCGTCCAACATTTCTTTTATCAGCCGATTCAACTCATCGCCGGCAGCTTTGTAAGTCGCGTATGGTTTCCCGGCAAACTTAGAGTAGCATTCACCCTGCTTGGCAGCTGGCAATTTTCCGAAATCCGCCGAATTCACGCCGAAAACCGCGGGGAAGGTTTCCATCATGGTACGAACCTCTCTGTAATGCGCCTCATGTATAAAGGTAAGCAATGCACTTTCGAAAATGTAATCTTTGATTTCGTTCATGCTCTTATAGCCGGATACATTTTTGATTCTGCTTAAAAAATTCGGCGCCGACTTCATCTGATTCAGGTATTGCAACGCCATTTCCTCATGCAAATCGGTTGCGGGGTCATCCTTGTCCATTGCATAAGCTTCAAAGTTTGCGCAGTACCATTCGGCAAAATCATCTTGAGTATTTATAACGGTAAACAACGCAACATTCAGCGCGTATTTATAATTTATAAGAAAACGCGCCGTCTCGCCAGTAATCTTTTTCTTGTCCTGTTCTGTCTGGCTGCCTGCGGGTATATCGTAGACTTTGCCGTACATGAGAGTTCTGAAAATTACTTTCCCATCCGGTTTCAGCTTAGTATACGAGGCAGTATCGGCGTTTAATTCTCCTGCCTTCTCCAAAATAACCTCTTCAAAGCTTGAGCTGGTTATGGCATTGACTTCCCGTAGTATGTCAAGCATAAGTTCCGAACCGATATGTTTCACAGTAAACGGAGCGGTTGTGCCTACCAGATGCCCCGATATGCTTACTTCAAGATTACCGCTTAAAACTTCTTGCTTAAGCATTACCGCAGGGAACGAAAAAGCCACCTGCTTTCTCTCATTTAACAATGTTCTTGTCTGTGATACACCGACTATTTTGCCTGTGCTATCCGTTATTTTAAGCGTCAGCATAAGACCGGGTAACTCGTTTACCACAACGCCCTCTGCCTTTATGCCATCCTCCACATAGTCGTATTTAATATTCGCGCTTATATTTCCCATAGCTCCGCCGATAATGGGAAAACATATGACACAGGTCAAAACAACAGTGATACACGATAACAATTTAGCTTTCATATTAATTTCCTCACCTCCTTATATGGAATCATCAGGTAAAATAATAACCTGTCTGGCCGTGCCTATTATCAATACCGCTACAATATCGTCTTTACTTACATTGCCTATTTTAAGACTTGGCGTCAATGAAACCTCACCTTTTTCATTCCTCTCAATTTTCGTCACCGCCGATAGCGAGGTGTTGATAACTTCAATGAGATTGCCGGTTCTGCCTCCATGCTGTACCGCCAAATATCCGTCGTTATTTTCGATTACGCGGCCGTATAACATATTAAAATCCTGAATGTCGGTACTTCCGCTGAAATATATGGACGGGTTCAAAACAGGGGTAATGCCGGCGACAATTGGCGCAATATCATGTGTCATTATTATCTCAGCCAGTATTATTTCATTCATTCTATTGGGCTTCACCCGAATCCAGTCGCCCTTTTGAACATTTGCAAAAATCGTGTGTATTTGCGTTCCTGGAACATTGATTTCATCCGGCAGGATATAAGTCACATAAGATGGTCCCGAATATCCGTAAATATTATGGATTAACTCGCCGTTTTGGTTCGTGGCGCGGGTGATTTTATCAAAAATGAACGGATCTTTCCAAGAAACCATGGGATCTTGGACATTCCACACAAAAACATCCGCAACATAATCTTCCCCGGTGCTTGAATATAAGTCGCCTACCGGCCGCATAGTGGCGTCAATGTTATTTCCGAAAGGTCCTTTGTAATAAAGCCTTTCATCAGAGCCATCGTTATAATACATTATGAGAGTACCAGTACTTCCCTGTAACCGGGCAACTCCCTTGCCACCCGTCGCAATAATATTCCTGGTAGGAGCATAGAGGTATGTTTGTCTTGGTGTTCCAATCATCTTTAATACATCGTCAGGTCCTCTATTGCCCTCTAAATATGTATCCAATTTAGCTATTTTGCCATTCTCATTCAGAAGATAGCGCACCACTGTTCTCATATTCACTGTAGAAAGCCACGACCAAACGCTTTCTATATCGGAGCCTGATAAATTGAAAGGTATCGCGTCTACTACAACTTTTTCTGCCGACTCATAGACGGATACTTTGTTATCCTCTCCGAAAATCCGCATTTCAAGCGTGGAATTCAGCCCTTTTCTTTTGATGCCAACTTCCATAATAAAACCAATCGACATGCTCCCCTCGCCACTGCTCGCTTTAAATGTCACAATCTCTCCATAAATATTAATGGAAAACCTACCGACAAAGCCGAGCAGCTTAACGGTGTCTGTGCACTCACTTGCCACCTTGAAGGGCTTACCGTCCACATATACAAAGTCATCCGAGATTTCAGATACCGATCCCGTAATATCTTCGCCTCCCGCGTATATCCTGACAAACGGTCTGCCCTTCGCGCTACGGCTTAAATAGACCGCCGCCACATCACCTGCCTCTAAATCTTTCATACGACTTTTTACCCCGCCTTTTGTGATGATAACGGTGTTTTCATTTTCGTCTACGGATATGATTTGTCCGCTCAACCTGTCCTTCAAAGTCAAGGAAGAAGCATTGTACGCTTCAACAATAATATTAAAATAATTATTAATAAAAACAGTTTCATAACCGCTGCCGTTATCAATGGCACGGACAGAGCCTTTGAAAAGGTTCGGATCCAAAACATCGTCAAGTCTTTGATCTAACGCTACACCGTTAAATATAATGTTAGTCCCGGGGCCAAAATCAATCTGTCCGCTTCTGTGGTCTTTGTAATAGGTGACGCCTGCGGCGGAAATATTAACTTCACCCTCTCCGTAATCTTCAACATCAAGAATTTCAACCCCGCCGCTTGGCAGTATTGCAACCATTGTTCTTATATCATTATTATCATGGTAATAGAATTCACAGTCCATCCCAAGCATTGCAGCTGCATCTGTGGTTCCGACCTTATAAACGGCGCCGTTTACTATTACCTCGTTAAAAAGCACTGATGCTTGGGGTGAGTATAAGGATGTAAGATAATTTGCTGTTACTATACCGCGCGCTCGGTAAATACTGCAGGCTTTGCTTAAAATTCCCTTTGCCTTTTGATATATTAAATCGCCGTTGCGAATAGATGAAATGTCCAAAAAATCGGCGTTAATCACATTGTGCATTAATCTGGCGAACTCACCGCGGCGAAGGTTGCCATCTGATTTTATACCGCTTGTAAGTTTTTGTTCCGCAGCTATAATCATGTAACCGTACGGATAGCCGCCTTTAAGCTCGGCAAGGTCGCCGTACCCCAATGCCCTGCACGCTATGGTTAACGCATCCTGCATGGTTATATAAGAATCCGGCTGAAACAAATATGTGTCCGTCCCCTTTATAATTTCATTGCTGTACAGATAGTTTACCGCATCCGCATAGCCGCTTGAAGGGTCAATGTCTTGAAACGCAATGCCGGGAAAATATCCAGCGCTTTCACCTGCAAGAATACGGTAAAACGCTGTGGCGACTTCGCTGCGCGCTACGCCAAGTTCGGGAAAAAAGTTGCGTTTCGTTGGTTCCGAATCAATTAAACCAAGGGAGGTGATGATAGAAATGGCTGAACTGTGAGGGTTGCCCGCGATATCGGAAAACGCCGGTTCCCCCGTGTATTCCGAATACCGGAATTTATCGTCCGTTTCCGGCTTGTTAAACTGTATATCATAGTAGGCATGCGTGCCTTTAGAGCTCATTATATAAAGGTCATGTACTCCTGTAAACCTCAGTACAATCTCCACCGTGTGTTTAAGCGGCTCCCTGAAGTCTGACGGAACAGCGGTAAATTTTGCTACAAGCGGACCATTGGGTGAGTCAAGCCTCAGTTCCGTAATCCCTGCATGCTCTTTAGGAGCTCCAATCCAAAGATCCACCGAGGTAGGCTCCGTTTTGCCAAAATCAATGTCTTTATAATTCGCCCAGTCACCGGGCCACAATCCGCCCAAAAGTCCCGATGTTGAAAAAGCGGGTTTGTCACACTTGTAATCACTAATTTGTGAAGTCGAAAAACCCTCATACGGATTAATTTTTAATGCGGCAAAAACCGGTGAAATACCCAAGCTTATCACAACCACCATAGTCAAAGCAAGTATTCGTTCCCTCATAATATTAACCTCCGTCCAATTCTTTGTTTATCAGTAGCCGATATTCAGCGGGTTGAATATTACAGGCAAAAACCCATTTAATGTGATGTCCCAAACATATGCCTTTAATGTGTATCCGTTTGTAAAACCTGCTGCCGAAACCCCAGCCGTTATTATCGCATTCCCTTTCGGTGCAATATCCTCTCGAACATCCTTTATGAAAACAATCCTGCCGGATTCATCAGCCGCCACCGTTATAACAGCGCAGGTTTTCCAATCGCTTGAATTGTTTACAAGCTTTGCGTTTGCCTTTACTTCGGCGGAGCCCTGTATTTGATTTATCTGTTGATTATCCCCATTGGTAAAATACAGCTTTTCCACCGTTGCTTCATAATCCTTAATCTTAAAAGTAATGTCCCGCTGTTTCAGAACGCCGCCCTGTTTGTCGGACATGCCGCCGACAGTAAGAGTATATTCGGCGTTAAAGTCAAGGCGCTCTAATAGTTTGATTTGCGCTCTTCTTATTGACGAGTTATACCCTATAAACTCGGTTGGTATCTTTTTATCATCTGCGCCGCGCAGGGCAAACCTTGTGGCATTAAACGAGCTTTCCGCCATGTCATTGTCGAAAATGATGTCTATAATATTATCGCTGTATGATAACCCGTTCAGATTTGTATAAAGCACTTCCGGTGCGCCTCCCACGCCCATTTTCTCCGCGTCGAATTCATAGTGCTTGGTTTGCTGAACAAATTTACCTCCTAAGGATTTCACCGTAGTGTCAATTGTCAGGATATATTCCGCACGGTCCTCCAAAGTACCATGATTAACCATGACCGTTTTGCTAAATTTCGAGGCAGTATCCACGAAAACGACACCCTTTACCGCGCTTCCATCCGCTTTTTTCAAGGTAATTCCTGAAAGGGAATCCAAGTCGACATAATCGCTGAACTCAATTACAAACTTACCCGCTTTTGTGGTGATTTTACCCCCTTCCGGCGTCACGCTTACAATTTCCATTTCCTTATCTGACGAAATTGCAAAGTTTCCTTCGGTGTCATGATAATTTTTCAGCACATCTGCCGGCGTTAATAGTTTGTTATAAACCTTAAACATCGCCACATCACCCCTAAAGGATCTGGTTCTGCGGCTGTCATTATCACCATTCCAACTTGAGTGTCCTATGGCTAAAAAATGATCCGTTTCGGCAAGCCTTGTAGTCGAGGCCGTTGTGGTACTTAATGCATCTATTTTATTGCCGTTTACAAAGGTTTCATATGACCAGGTTCCGGAAGTTGATCCCGGGTTATTCCACTTACGGGTAATAGCAACATGCATCCACCCATCGTTATAGGCGCTCATATTTGTAAGTGTAACGGGTCCGCTCGCGCCTCCCGGACGCACATAAAAACTATCTCCAAATATCATAGTCTCAAAGGATGATGCGTTGATTATCCCGTTTGAAAGTGAAAAAGGATAATTAATTCCATAACCGTTGACGGCATTTGACATCCATTTAGGTTTCATCCATGTTTCAATGGTCATTTCATTTTGCCCCAGGAAATCATCGTTTTGAACCAGTATAGCAGATCTATTCAGCGGGTCTTTTTCACCGTCGACAGCAGTGATTTCAGAGTTTCCTATCGAAATATATTTCGTCTCTCCGACATAGCTTTGAAATGAACCGAGCATCAGAGTGCCTAAAATCTCCATATCCGAACTACTGCCTGAAACAGCGTCAGAAACATCCTTCACAGTTGCTATGCCGCTTGTGCCCGAAATATCAAGCTCAAAAACCAGCGCATCCGTCCATGCGCTGAAATGATACACAGCCGACTCAACGGCATTATTGTTTACAGATTTTACTGTTGCAGGTATTGTTAGGACATAACTTGCGACTTTATCCAAAGCAGGAAATTCCACACGAACGATTTTGGTGGCTCCCGCATCAGTTTTCACGACGCCGATGTTTACAGAGTCGCCGCTTTTAGTAAAAGCAATGCCGCTGAGCGTATCCTTGTCTACAAAGTCATTAAAATTAATTATAATTTGCCCCCCGGCAGGATTTAAGAGACCTTTTGCAGGCGTAACACTTTCAATTTCCATTGTTTCGGGACACGGGGTGAAATCCAATAATGTTGCGTTGTAATTAGCTAACGCTTCCGACGGTGTAAGAATTTTATTAAAAACCTTAAATGTAGCAATATCACCCTTGAAAGCTCTGAGCCCATTATGCTGATTTCCGTTTCCTATACCTAATATGTAACCGGTCTCATCCCTTCTCCCGGCCGGGTTGGGTTGCGCATTTACTATGTTAAAACCGGGAACCTGTACGCCATTCACATAGGTATAGGAAGTCCATCTATCGTTACTCCATTGGCGCGTAACGACAATATGTGTCCAATTACCGCAGTAGCCCGTCATATCTACACTGTTCTCTATACCTTTGTAACTTCCGCCAACGCGCATTCGCCAGCTGTTTCCTACGGTAAAAATTTCAAAACCCGAGTAGTCGGTTGTCGTCAAAGGCGAAGGCAGAGCAAAAGGATGCTGATAAACGCTGGTCGTCACACTTTTGGGTTTGAGCCACGCTTCAAAGGTCAAGGCATCTTTGTTAATAAAATTAGTGTCCTCTACTGATACCATTGCCCTATTCAACTGATTATCCGCAGGCACTGCATCCAACACATTGTCTCCGAACGAAAGATATTTTTTTGTTCCTGCAGCGCCATGAAATTCGCCAATCATCGGTGTACCCTTAATGCCCAACACCGAATCGTTACCCTCAACCGTATTCGACACATTAGCTTGGGTTGCAGCGCCATTTTCACCTGTGATTGCAAGTTCAAAAATCAAGTCGGCGTCCGCCCTTGCCGCGGGGACGCTTATTGAGAAACTGGCAAACATCAAGAATATAGCCAAAAACATTGATATACTCTGTCTCATATATACACCGCCTCTTTTAATTAATTTTTTTGAAACCGAAGTAATACACATTCGAAGATTTATTGTTGCCTATCCTCGGTTCAAGCGGGAAAACCAGATAAAAATCATACATTCCGGCTTCCAGAATTTCATCAAGCGTAATCTTATTGGGCGTATAGTCGGTAAAACTATGGCTATTTACATAATATTTCGCTATCAATTTACCGTCCGGCGCACCTATTCGGATTTCAACAGGCTGACCAGCATAAATGCCGCCGCTTGCAATCGCTACTTCTAAGGTATCACTGTCTTCTGAAAGCATTATCTGTTTATACTCCAAAACCGTGCCCGGCCATGTATTATTTACCGTGGGGTTAATTACATCTCCTGCTAATCCAAAATGCCGAGCCGGAACATACTGATCGGTTAAGGTTCTTGTGTAACTGTCGAAAGTTCCGCCGTATACCTTTGCCGCCATTGAATTATCAATATTACGGCTCTTTAGCGTTAAGCCCACGATTTTTAACGACCTATAATCCGCAACCCGTATGTAGACATCGGAAATTCCTGCAGTCACAGCAATCGCAGCTTCTAATGTATTGTTTTGATGAATATAAGGAGAAGTTACATTAAGGAGATTAGTGTACCTTTTGCCCGAATCAAAATCACCTATAATTATCTCAACTTTATCGCAGGTGTTATACATATCGCCGGCAAACACCAACGACATCACATTGCTTGCTTCTCCGAAATCCACATCTTTAAAGCGGATATACTGACCATCGCCGCTAAACGCCGCGTATCCGTACTCATCAATAACTATGCCGTCCGACAGCTCCGCGTCCTTCGCCCACAGGAAAGAGCCGTTATTCTTGTTTTCAGTAACCCTTTCGTAATTCACAAGATATTTT
>Ga0265293_10001814_pt1 | contig 45257 bp, 41 predicted proteins | sample Munlanlewell138R_FD_192505 | JGI IMG/M metagenome (GOLD analysis project Ga0265293, IMG submission 192505) | Leachate microbial communities from a municipal landfill in Southern Ontario, Canada - Leachate well 138R | ecosystem: Engineered > Solid waste > Landfill > Unclassified | place: Canada... | reverse complement strand
TAATTATACCCAGTAGCAAGAATTCAGATGAAGAAATTAAGGAATCAGAATTTCTAGATAAAACATTTGAAATTGACATTTCGAGTTTAGGTTTAGATTCCATAATTAGCGACATTATTGATTGTAGGATAAAGGAGATAGAGAAGTGCATCAGTTCTGATGCTCCATTAGCGGCTGTAATAATTACAGGCAGTACAATGGAAGGAATATTATTAGGCGAAGCGACAAGTTATCCGAAAAACTTTAACAGCGCTTCATCTGCACCTAAAGACAAAAATTCAAAGGTAAAGAATTTCCAAGACTGGACTCTTAGTAATTTCATTGATGTGGCTTATGAAATTGGGTTGATAAAATTAGATGTAAAGAAGTTTAGTCATGTAGTCAGAGATTTTAGAAATTTCATCCATCCTTATGAACAAATGGTTTCGAGATTTCACCCTGACAAAAACACTGCATTGATATGTCTTCAGGTGCTAAAAGCATCTATTATTCAAATAGCTGAATATAGAAAGAAGCTTCAGTAATGATTTTGTATCAACCGCTCCGTCCTTAGCCAAAGAAGAATCCGGTTTTTGTCGGACAGACAGAAACCGGATTTCTTTTTCCTTACAGGTCTCCCCTTTTGTTATCATGAGTTTCAGCCCTTGGGGTCCGCGAAAGCCTTTGGAGTGACATTTTGGTTATTGATCCGGAAGACAAAGCAATTCTGAGCCTTGCGGCCCGCCAGTTGGCTGAGACCGTTCGTCGGGGCGGAGGCCTGGCAGGGTCTCTTTATGCCGGCCTCAGCGGCCCGGAAGGGATCAGGATTCACCAGGATTTTTTTCAGACGGCTGAAGAGGAGTTCCCCGCTTGCGAGCTCCTTACGGAAATAGGACTTAAAGGATCTTTTCGGGCGGAGGATCTCCCCTTTGATCTGATCGTTTCCGGACGCTGTGACCTCCTTGCCCTCTGTCCCCCGGAACGGGCCCGTCTTATTGAGGTCAAGGGCTTTCGCGGGAATGCCGCAAGTCTTCCTCCCCAGGGCGATCCCGCCCATTGGGCCCAGGCCTGGATCTATGCCTGGCTCCTCTTTGACAGCGGATTTCTGTCGGATCGGGGCTATGCGGCCTCGTCTTTGGATGTGGAGTTACGCTATATCCCTCTGGACGGCGGGGAATCTCTTTCTCTGGTTAGAAGCATGGAGAGAGAGGAACTGGCCCGGGAATTCGAGAGCCTCTGCCGGGCTTACGCAGATTTGACTCTACCCCTTTACCAGCACCGCCTGCTTCGCAACCAGGCCAACCGGGAGGCCTCTTTCCCTTATGAGCAGCTGCGTGACGGTCAGAAGGCCATGATGCAGGAGGTGATCGCGGCTATCCGGGATAAGGGGCTTCTCTTCGTCCAGGCACCGACCGGGATCGGTAAGACCATGGCCACCCTCTACCCTTCCGTCAAGGCCCAGGCCAACGGCTTGACCGATTATCTTTTTTACCTAACCCCCACAAGATCCCAGCGCGCAGTGGCCCAGGATACCCTGGACGACATGGAGAGCCAGAGCTTTCGCATCCGTTCCCTGACTCTACAGGCCAAGGAACAGATGTGCCTTTCACCTGAGCATTTCTGTGACATGCGGACTTGCCCCTATGCCGTGCACTTCTATGACAATCTGCCGCAAGCCATCAAGCAGACCTACACCAGCCGGCGGCTTCTTCCGGGCTACCTCCGCGACCTTGGCCGCTCCTTCAAAATCTGTCCTTTCGAACTGTCCCTGAGCCTTCTTTCGACCGTCGATGTCATCATCTGTGACTACAACTACATCTTCAACCCCAGAGTCCGTCTTCAGGGCTTTTTGGAAGACCAGGAAGGCCGCTATGCACTCCTGGTAGACGAGGCCCACAACCTGGCCAGGCGGTCCCGGGAGATGTTCTCATCCGTCCTGGCGCGCTCCCAGCTGATCCGCCTGCAGGAGACCATGGCCGGCCATCCTGAAAAGGGCGCACAAGGCCGGAGCAAGGAGCGGATCTGCAAGGCGCTGGCCCGCCTGATCGAAATCTTCGACCGCTACCGGCCTTTACTGGAGTCTGCCGGTGAGAAGGCTGCCCCTGAACTGGTCAGTGAACTGACTCCCCTGCAGCCTGCTTTCAGCCCCGGTTTTCTGGCAACACGGACAATTCCTCCCCTGCTTATGGAGAGTCTGACGGCAGTAACCGGTCTCCTGACACGTTACCTGGCCGATTTTCCCGATTTTCCCGGCCGCCAGTCCCTCATGATCCCCTACTTTGATCTCCTCTTCGCCCTGCGGGTAGCCGACCGCTACTATGATGAACGCTATATCACCACCTGGAGGCCTGCGGGCCGGGAGGATCTGAACCTGACCTTTCTGGCCCTTGACGCTTCCAGGCACCTGACCGCCATCTACCGGGACCGGTCACCGGTTGTCTTTTTCTCCGCCACCCTTTCCCCTCTGCCCTATTACCTGGCCCTTCTGGACGAGCGGTCTGCCCTGGAAAAACCGGAAGTCATCCGCCTGCCCTCACCCTTCCCCAAAGAGCGCCGGCTTGTCATCTGCTACGAGGCCCATTCCGTCCGCTACCAGGACCGGGCCCAGACGGTTGATGCCATCGCCCGCCTGATCCTTGACTCTGTGCACCTGAGAAAAGGCCATTACCTGATCTTTTCCCCTTCATTTGCTTACCAGCGCCTCCTGGCCGCTTCCTTCAAGAGGCAGACAGACGGGCAAATTGACTTCGTCGTCCAGCCCGGCAAGATGACGGAATCACAAAAGGAGAATTTCCTGGCCTATTTCCAGAAAGAAGACAGCAAAAAGCCCCTGGTGGGCCTGACAGTGCTTGGTTCTCTTTTTAATGAAGGGGTCGATCTGGTCGGTGAGGAATTGACCGGTGTCATCGTCATCGGAACGGGCCTGCCCGGCCTGTCACCGGAACGCGATCTCCTGCGCCAGTATTACGACGCCAAAAGCGGCCAGGGCTACCAGTATGCCTATGTCTGGCCCGGTTTCAACCGGGTGACCCAGGCCGCGGGCCGCCTGATCCGGGGCCAGGATGATTTCGGTATAGTCCTCTTGATCGATGACCGCTACGGCAGACCCGATTACACCAGCCTGATCCCCGGGGAATGGCAGGCAGTCCATACAGAGGACCGGGATGAATGCCTGGCCAGAATCCAGGAATTCTGGCAGCAGATGGATTAAAGGTTTTCCAGGTCGACCTTGCCCTCTCCCTGGAGCATTTGGGAGATCTTCCTGGCCGTGGGTGTCTGGGCAAGTCCGCCCAGCGCTGTTTCCCTCAAGGCCACCGGCATCATGCGGCCGATGGACCCCATGGCCAATATGACTTCATCGGCCGGTATCTTGCTTGTCACTCCAGCCAGTGCCATTTCTGCCGCCACAATGGCGTTGACCGCCCCCACTGTATTACGTTTGATGCAGGGAACCTCCACCAGGCTGGCAACCGGGTCACAGGTCAGGCCCAGAAGGTTCTTCAGGGCTATGGCCAGGGCGTGGCCGGAGGCCTTGGGCGACCCGCCCGCAGCCTCGACCAGGGCCGCTGCGGCCATGGCCGACGCTGAGCCCACCTCTGCCTGACAGCCCCCCGCAGCCCCCGACAGGGAGGCCTGGTTGCCGATCAGGAGGCCGCAGCCGCCGCAGGTAATCAGGAAGTCTAGCTGGGCGCGCCGGTCCAACTTCAAGGCGTCCCGGCAGGCCAGGAGGACGCCGGGGACGATGCCGGATGAGCCGGCTGTCGGAGTCGCGCAGATAATCCCCATGGCAGCGTTGACTTCATTGACTGCCGCCGCGATCATGGCAGCCTGGAAGTAGAGGGATCCTCCCAAAGGAGGCCCTGACTGGCTGTAATCCAGCATACGGCGGGCGTCTCCGCCGGAGAGGCCGGAGAAGGATTCCACGCCTTCAAGACCCTGTCTGGCTCCCTCCTCCATAACCTGCAGGTTGCGCTCCATACGCTTGAGCACACTTGCTTGGTCTGAATCTCCCAGCTCGACCTCCCTTTCCAGGAAACAGGCGGCCAGGGATTTGTTCTCACGTTCGCAGCAATCGACGATCTGGGCGAATTTCTCGATTATCATGGAAGGGCTCCTTTTATAAGGCTTCGCGCTTCAAGGCGCTCAGGGTAATTATGGATTTGACATCCTCGATCAGTTCGATGCCTTTGAGGGCCCGCTCCGGGATCTCCCCGTCGGTGGCGATCAGCATGAGGGCTGTCTCCCCCTTGGCCTTGCGGGAGACCTCCATCTGGCTGACGTTGACTTTCTCATCCGCCAGGATATGGGTGACACGCGCAATCAGACCCGGCCGATCCCTGTGAAAGACCAGAATGACCGGCTCCTCGCAGCTGACGTGTACATTAAAGCCATCAATTTCCGTCAGATCGATCAGACCGCCTCCTGTGGAGATGCCGGTCACACTGTGCTCCCGGTCTCCCCTGCGCATGACGATACGGGCTGTGTTGGGGTGCTCTGTCATTTCATCGGAAAGATGAATACGCGGTGTCAGACCGGCTTCCTGGGCCAGTTGATAAGCTTTCCTGATCTCCACCTGATCCAGCGAGTAGCCCAGAAGGCCGGCGATCAGGGCCAGGTCAGTCCCGTGTCCCTTGTGGGTATGGGCAAAGGATCCGTAGAGGGTGATAACCGCCTCTTCCGGCTGCTGGCCAAAAATGGAACGGGCCGCAAGCCCGATCCGGACGGCACCGGCCGTATGCGAACTGGAAGGGCCTACCATAACAGGCCCGATTATATCAAACAAGCTGCGAAAGAGAGTCATCTTCCTTATCCTCCTTGGCCTCTTTGGGCCTGGGACAGATAAAATCCAGGCATTGATCCAGCATGGCCAATCGTTTATACCTTTTTTCCATCTTTTCTTCAACCCAGCGGTCGGCAAAGCAGGAGGCCTGGCTGCGGGCTCCCGGCCCGGCCTGAAAGCGGAAAAGCCTGGGAAAAGGGGCGCTGATGACATGGCGCAGAAGGGCAAGCGTCCCTTCTGACAGACCGCTTGTCATTTCTTGACCGCCTGCCGCCTGGTCAGCCAGGCAGAGGAGTCCGCCGGCCCTGTAGCTGAAAGCATAGGGAGCCTGGGGTATCTTCTGACAAAGGACACAGGCGTCCAGGCAGGGGGGAAATCCAATCTCCCCCATCAGGCGCAAGCAGCCCATCTGGGCCGCAAAAACAGGATCCTGCCCGCTCGCGACCTCGTAGAGGGTGTAGGCCCATAGATCAAAGAGTCTGCGCCGCGGCTCGTCGTTTCTGGCCACATCTGAGAAGACCTCCGCCGCGTGGGAAGCGGCAGCCAGCCGGTCCAGATCCTGGGAGATAGAGGCAAAAGACTCGATGACAGTGCCGTCAGAGATGGAAAAGCGACCCTGCCTGTCCGTTAAGGTAAATTCCCCCAGGGAAAAAAGCTGGGTGCCCCCCCTCAGTTTGCTTCGCAAACTCTCGCTGGCAGGAGCCATGGCCGTAATCAACCCCTGCTCCGGGGTCAGCAGATGCAGGAGGCGGTGGCGGTCTTTCCAGGGAAAGGAATTCATGACAAAAGCTTTTGTCACGATGGCGGCCATGGTTCAGTCCTTCGCCAGCAGGCCGGCATCCAGGAGATCAGCTGTCTTGTTCTGCCAGCCGTTTTTGACCTTGACAAACAAGGAGAGGTGGACCCTGGCATCCAGCAGTTTCTCCATGGCGGCCCGGGCCTCCATGCCGATAGATTTGATTTTTTCACCGGCCTTGCCGATCAGAATCTGCTTATGGGATTGCCTGTCGCAGTAGATGACCGCATCAACCAGAACCAGCCGGCCCCGGTCTTCCTGAACATCATCAAAACTCTCAATCAGGACGGTGACGCCATAAGGGATTTCATGGCTGGTCTGCAGGAGGACCTCCCGCCTGATCAGCTCAGCTGACAGCATACGCTCCGTCTGATCCGTCTCGTCGCCAGCAGAAAAAAGTCGGCGTCTGACAGGAAGGAGGGCTACGATTTCTTCAAGCAGGCGGTCGACCCCATCGCCTTTCAAGGCGGAGAGCGGAATATAGGCATCCAGTTTGAAAGCGTCGTCGTAGGCCTTGATCAGCGGCAAACTCTTCTCCTTGGCGGCGGCATCCACCTTGTTGATGATAAGGATGACCGGCTTCTTATCCTTGCGGGCCTGGTCGATGATCCGCCGCTCCAGGTGGCCGACAAAGGGGCTCCAGGAGGCATCGATCATGACAGCGACCACATCGGCCTGGCCCACGGCGGAGGACGTTGCCTTCATCATGGCCTTGCCCAGGGCATTTTTAGGCTGATGCAAACCCGGTGTATCCAGAAGGGCGATCTGGTAGCGGTCCGTGGTCAAGACACTGCGGATGGCCTGGCGGGTGGTCTGGGGCTTGTTGGTCGTGATGGCCAGTGTCCGGTCGGACAACTCATTGAGCAGGGTTGATTTGCCGACATTGGGCCTGCCCGTGATGACAACAAAACCGCAGGGCACTTCCGTCAGATCCGCCATCAGGCGATCCTGCACAGCCTCCATCTTCTCCTCGTCGGCTACCTCCACATGGTCGTACCCCAGGAGGTGCAGAAGTCCGTGGATGACAAGAAAAGTCAGCTCCCTCTCAAAGGAGTGACCCAGGTCACGGGCCTGGCTGTCCACAACCGCTGGTGCCACGACCAGGTCTCCCAGGAAAAGGGAGGGTGCGCCTTCCTCGCCGGCCATGCTCTCCCAGGCTTCAATGACCTGGACCGGGCGGCCTTCTTTCATAAGGCGGGCGGGAAAGGACAAGATATCCGTCTCCCGGTCCACCCCCCGCTGCTCCCTGTTCAAGGTCCGCATGGCCCTGGGTCCCAGGAGAGTCCAGTCCACCCCTACCCGGATTCCCTGCCCCATGAGCTCCTGAACGAAGGGGAAGGAATAGAGAACGTGGAAGATGGCCTCTTCGATCAGGGGCCTGGTTTGCGCCATGGTATAGGCACGCTGGCGGTTGCTGCGGTTGATATCAATCATTTGGCCTTTTCTCGCTACTCCAGGGGAAGATCCAGTGCCGGAGCCGGGGCTGGCCTGGTTTGAGCTTTCTTATAGGGAACGCGTTCGTGGAAGTGACCGGCGTAGATCTGCAGGAAAGATTGGGTGATGGTCTCAATATCCGCGAAGGAAAGGCCCGAATACTTGAGCTGATCCTGCTCGATCTTGTCGCGTGTGATCTGGTTAATGAGGATCTCCGCCTGATCCAGGGTGTGAACCCTCTCGGACCGCATGGCGGCCTCGACCGAGTCTGCCAGCATGACGATGGCCGATTCCCGCGAACTGGGCAGAGGCGTCCGGTAGCGGAAGGCGTTGGCCGGAGGGGGCTCTTCTCCTCTGACCTTGGCTTCCTCAAGGGCCTTGTTCCAGAAATACTGGAGAAGGGTTGTCCCGTGGTGTTCGTTGGCGATGCGGAGAAGCGGCTGGGGCAGCCTGTATTTGCGGCCCAGGAGGAGGCTGTCCTCCGGGTGGCGGGTGATAATTCGGGCGCTCTCCAGGGGAGGCAGATGGTCGTGGGGGTTCTCCCCTATCTGGTTCTCCGTAAACATGAGGGGCGCTTCCAGCTTGCCCACATCGTGGAAATAGGCACCGACCCTGGCGATCATGGCGTTGGCCCCGACAGCCTCCGCGGCCTTGTCGGCCAGGTTGGCCACCATCATGCTGTGCTGGGAGGTCCCCGGAGCCTCAACAAAGAGGCGCTTCATGAGTGGGTGGCCCGGCTGGGAGAGCTCGATCAACCGCAGGGGTGAGACGGTGTTAAAGATCAATTCAAAGAGAGGCATAATACCGATGCCGATAATGACCGACAGGCCGCCGGACAGGGTTGACTGAAGAACATGAGAGGTGATCTGCCCCCAGGATTCCTTTTGAAGCAGGCCCAGGGTCAGGGCGGCTGCGGCCGCAGTAAATGCAGTCGACAGGATGATCCGCGCGTAATTGTCCTGCCTGCCGCTCCCCTTGGTCATGAGGGCCGCCACGGTGCAGCCAAGCATGGCCACGATAGGAAAAGAGGGATTGAAACTGGTCATGGGCATGGCAACGATGGTCAGCATGGCCGAAAGGAAAATGGAGGTCCGAAGGCCAAAGTAGGCCGTCACCACAACAGCGGCAAAGTAGAGGGGCGGCGCCAGCGGGTAGTCGCGCGCCAGATAGGCGGACATGATCAGCGGTATCAGGATGGCCAGAACAAGGGCCAGGAGGTTGCGGGGCGTCGAGACCAGCAGGTCGGAGGAGTATCGGACAAAAAAGATCAGGGAAATACCGCCCACCAGAAGAACCAGGATCAGGATGGAGGCCAGGCGCAGCCAGTCAATACGGGAGCTGACCGCCAGATTGAGGCGGTCCAGCATGGCCTTGAGCTCAGGTGTGATCACATCCCCCTGGCTGATGATCCGGGCACCGCGGCTGATCATGACCGGATTATTCATGACCCGGTCATAGGCCGCCTGTTTAGCCTTTTCTGTCGCTTCCTGATTGAATTCAACATTGGGCTGGACCAGGAGGGTCATCAAGCGGCCGGTCAGGGCCGCGTCCTCAGCGTAAAAGGTCATGGAGGCTTCCAGGCGGCTTTGACTTTCCTCGATGGCGGCCCGCAGCCCTTCACTGTCCAGGGTCTTGATGACCAGGGCGCTTGATTCAGCGAAGAGAATAGCTGATAGATGCTGGAAGCGGTCCTCCTCCATGCGGATGACAAGGTCGGCATCTCCTGAAAGAATGACGATACCGATGGACTGGTCAGCCGCTGAGATCAGCGATGAAACGGCCAGTTCAATCTCGTGCTTGTCCGGCCGCCTGCTCCGGGATTCCGTAGGCGCGGGTTCCTGGGAAGGGTTCTCGCCGGGGTCCGGTGTGGGGTCGACCGTAATCAGGGTTTCCTGGTAGAGGCTGTTCCTGGTTTCTGAAATGAGCAGGATCAGGCTGCGGACCCGCTCACGCGACTCCTCACTTCTGTCTTCAGAGCGAAGCATGACATTGGGAACGTAGGACATCTCCTCCAGAGCCCGGCGCATGGTCTCTGCATCATCCGCGAAATCACGGGGGGCCGAAATATCAACGGAACTCGTGTCACCGATCTGAAGGTCATATTGACGGGGCGTTGAGCCGTAATAGACAGTCACAATAACGGCTGCCAGGGCCAAGAGGACAAAGAGGAGATTGATGGCTGTCCGGGTACGGGGAGATACTTTATCCACAGTCTACCTCCTCTCCCTGCGCTGGATCTGGGCGTCTTTTTCATAGGCGCGGATAATCCGCTGGACAAGCGGGTTGCGGACCACATCACTTTGAGTCAGGCGGATGCTCTTGATCCCCTCAAGTGAGCCCAGGAGGGCGGCGGCATCCGCCAGGCCGCTCTTGCGGCGGACCGGCAGGTCAATCTGCGTTATGTCGCCAGTCACAACAGCCTTGGCATTGTATCCGATCCGGGTCAGGAACATCTTCATCTGCTCCCGGGTCGTATTCTGAGCCTCATCCAGGATGATAAAGGCATCATCCAGGGTCCGGCCTCTCATATAAGCCAGAGGCGAGATCTCAATCTCTCCCCGCTCCAGGTGCTTCTGATAGGTGTCGTAGCCCATGAGATCGTTGAGCGAGTCATAAAGGGGCCTCATGTAGGGATCCACCTTGCTTTGGAGATCGCCGGGCAGGAAGCCCAGATTCTCACCTGCTTCAATGGCCGGCCGGGTCAGGATAATCCTTGAGACTTCATGGGCCCGGAAAGCCTTGACGGCCATGGCCACTGCCAGATAAGTCTTGCCTGTACCGGCAGGGCCGATAGCGAAGGTCAGTTCATGCTTGCGGATGGCATCCACATAGAGCTGCTGGCCTTTGGTTTTCGAGACAATAGGCCGGCCTTTGGCGTTAACACAGATCAGGTCAGGCGTGAACTGCTCGGTTTCCTTCCACTTACCCTCCAGGGAGGCATCAATCAGGTAACGGATCAGCTGCTCGCTGACCGGGGTTGCCCCCGACTGATGGAGCTCATAAAGTCGGTTCATAACCCGGCCGGCCGCCTCCACCCCCGCCTTGTCTGAACCCCGGATAACAAGGCCGTCCGGTGCCGAATCGCAGACAACCTGGAAGGCGCTGTTAAAGAGGGAGGCATTGCCATTGCAGGAGCCCAGCAGAGCGAATCCTTCCTGGGGATCTTCCAGTTGAATCTTCTTTTCAAATACAGTCGTTGAGTTTGTCATTGCTTCTCATTATAGCCCCTGTCAGCCCTGGCCGACAATCCGTACCAGATCAATCGACGGGCTCCAGCAAGGCCGTCTGGTAGGCGATCCGGTCCTGGCGGAGAGCCGGGATCAGGACACTGTCTTCCTTTCGTACGGTGATGGCAAGAGAGGTCTCCCCCACCTGTTTTTTGATGCTGTCCCCCACAGAAAGCAGATAGGGCACCACATAGGAATCGATGCGGGCAGGATCGATAATGGCCTTGATCTCGAAGGCATCCGCCCTTGAGAAACCAACCCCGTTGACCAGGATAACCTCTTGGCTGGTCCGCACTTCCGTGGTGGCTACCTTGCGCTCACCATTTATGGAGAGGGCCTGGGCCCCCAGGGCAGACAATTCATTGACCAGTTGGCGGATGACAGCGTCCTGCATGCGGTAGCCCTCAAGGGGTGTCAGGGTCAGAACCACACCCGTGTTTTGGGCAGCCCGCAAGCCAGCGAAAATGGCATACTGTTCCTTCTCCTCCACCAGGTGCAGGTAACTCTCGCCGCTGCCGCCGGCCAGTTCGGCTTCCAGCTCTCTCAAATAATCGTAGAGGCGGGCATTCCGGTTATTGAGATCCTCGTTCTTCTTCTGGTAATCAATGATGGAGTTCTGCAGATCCTGCAGGCTCTTCCCTCCCTGGCTGGTGGCGTTTAGATTCTTCATGAGAAGGGCTATAACAAGTCCAACCAGCAGGCAGACAACCAGTATGGCAAGGTAGTGAAACCAAGGCTTTTTCATTTCTTCACCCCGCTTATTCTTCAAGCCTCAAGGCGTGCGCAGCAAGTCAATATAGGCGGCAAAATCGTGGGTCCTGGAAAAGGAGGGCAGGGAGAGCTGGTCCGAAGAAACCACCCCCAGCCGGACCCCGATCCTGCCCTGGGTCAGATGGGCCAGGTAGGAATCCCCTTCCAGGGCCTTTCTCAATTCCTCTTCAGCGCCAATGACCTCGAAAATATAAGGCGGCATCTGACGGACCCCGTAGCAAAGAATGGTAGGCCCGACACAGGAGATCTCGGAGACGGCTGTCAGCCGGATACCGTTGAAAGCGATAGCCCGGGCGCCCGCCGACCAGAGGAGGTTGATCACGTAGTTGACCGTACTGTCGTGGATAAGGGCTTCGATAGGGTCAGTCAGGGGATCGTAATGAAGCCGGTCATCCAGGGTCAGAACCAGGCCCTGGCCCTGCACATCGGTCATACCGGAAAGGAGGGCATTTTCCCGCATGGCCTACAGAACCCCGCCGACATCCTCTGACTCTTCCAGGCGCCGGAGCAGGGTCTTGCGCCTTTCTTCCAGCTGGACATTCTGGGAGATGAGAACCTCATGGCGTTCCCGTTCCTGGACCAAAGCCTCATTGGCCGCCCGGATGGCGGCCGCCTCCACATCTTCCACCTTGCCCCGGTCAAAAAGCTGGCGGATGAGTGAGGAGGCCGAAAGACCCAGGAGGAGTGCCAGAGCCAGGGCTGCGATTTTTTGGCTGCCCCTGGGCATCAGGAACCATCCCCCTCTGACAGGTAGGACAGAAAGCGGTCTGGCAAGGGGCTGTGACAGGCAAAATCCTGGCCACTGATGGGATGGCGGAAGGCCAGATCCGTGGCATGCAGGAGCTGATAGTCCGGATCGCCGGCCTTGGTGCGGCCTCCGTAGAGAAGATCCCCGACCACGGGAAGGCCGATCATGGCCAGGTGAACGCGTATCTGATGCGTCCGTCCCGTGTGCAGGCGGCATAGCAGATGGGTCTTATCCCCATGGAAGGCCAGAACCTCAAATTCGGTCCGGGCCTCTTTGCCGTCCGGGCGGACTTCCATCTTGCGCCGATTGACCCCTCCCCGTCCGATGGGGGCGTCGATCATTCCCCGGGCAACTTCCGGCCGGCCATAGACCAGAGCCTGATAGCGGCGGTCGATCTCGCCTCTTTTGAAAAGAGCCGACAGAAGCTGGTGGGTCTGATTGTCGCGGGCCACCAGCATGAGGCCCGAAGTATCCTTGTCCAGGCGATGGACGATACCCGGCCGGTCCTGTCCTCCCTGATCGGACAAGTCTTCCCCGTAGCGGCCCAAAAGGGCGTTGACCAGGGTTCCGGACGTATGGCCATGAGCTGGGTGAACGACCAGCCCGGCTGGTTTTTCAACCACCAGAAACCATTCATCTTCATAAAGGAGTTTTATGGGGGCTTCTTCCGGCAGGGGCCGGCTTTCTTTGCCCTGGGGCGGCAGAGCCTCTATACGGTCCCCGGCTACCAGAATTCTTGAAGGAGTCCCGCTGCCGCCGTTGACCTGGACCCGTCCGTCTTCAATCTGACCCTTCCAGGCCTGGCGTGAAGCGTCCGGGAAACGGGTGGCCAACCATTTGTCCAGCCGCATCCCTGCCTCATCATGAGTAACAAGTCCCCGGACCGCTTCCATCAGTCTTCCTCTTTGTCCGCTCCGGTGTCTGCGGGCCCAACCCCGAACTGGGCGGAAAGAAAATGGCGGTCCAGGATGGCGAAGAGAATGAGGAGGCCGGCGCCCACCGTGATCATGGCGTCAGCCAGATTAAAGGTAGGGAAGGCATAAGAACCGAAGGTAAAGGACAGGAAATCGGTCACGGCTCCGAAACGGAGACGGTCGATCAGATTGCCGGCGCTTCCGGCAATAAGAAGAATGAGAACAGTCTTGGCCCTCTTGTCCGAGACTTTGCCAAGAAACCAAAGCAGGGAGAAAGAAACCAGAGTGGAAATGAGGATCAGAAGGATAAGGCCCCAGGCATGATCAGAAAAGAGGCTCCAGGCCGCGCCTTTGTTAGCCAGGCAGGAGAGATCGAAAAAACCGGGCACTACCGGAACCTGGTTGCCCTGTCCGATCAGGCGTTCGGCCAGCCCCTTGGACAGCTGATCCAACATGATCAGAAAGAAAATAATCAGGGTCGCCATATAATCAGATCCTCCAAACCTTGATAGGGGTGCCGCCAGCTGCCAGCCAGAAAGCCCTCTACCTCACTACTGTACCAGAGCAGGGTGCTGGACGTCGCAAGTCCCGCTGCGGGGATGTCCTGATAAACCTCAAAGACCGCCCGGGTGTACTGGGAGGGTGACAGAGGCTCTTCTTCCATGCCTTCCAGGCTTTGCAGACGGGCCCGAAGGAGCGTCTCCCTGCCCGCATCAGCCTCCTGCCCTTTCCAGTCATAAAGCCCGAGGGCGGAAAGGCCGTCCAGGTAATCGGCCGGGTCGGCGTAAAGCCAGCTTGAATCGACCAACAGGGCAGCGTCATAGCGGTCTGTACGCAGGGCCGCGGTCCAATTGTCCTCCGCCACGTACTCAATCACCAGCTTGCGGTTGATCTTCAAAAAGGCCGTCGCCAGTCGATCCAGAAGGCGGGCCGGCATGAAGCCCTGGGGAACCAGAAGCCTGAAGAGAGGTCTGTCCGGAACAAGGGGCTGACCCGCTTCATCGAAGCGGTCGGCCTCTTCCTCCGCCCGGTAGCCTTCGGGCAGCCGATCAACGGACAGGGCGGGAATGGCCATGCCCTGGAACCTGAAGTCACCCCTCAGGCAGGGATACTGGCCGAAATCAAAAGGAGCCGCCAGGCTGGCGATCTCCGGGTCGGAAGTAAAGATATAAAGGAGGGCATCACGCTTTTCCATGGCCTTTCCCTTGCGAGGGTTAAAGTAAATCGAAATAAAGCCGCCGTCTTCGAAACGCTGCTTGCGGATCCTGGATCGATCCGCGTAAAGAGCCGTCTCGGATGCGTCCATGAGCAGGAGATCGATTTCATTATCGTCGAAAGCCCTGGCTGCCTGACGGACCGACTGGAAGGGGCGGGCCAGAATAGTCTGGATGCCTTCATCCACCTGCCGGCGGGTCAGGACAAGGCCCTGACTCGAGTTATAGGATTGGATCTGCCAGGGGCCGCTTCCGGATAATGGATTCATGGATCGGCTGCCAGCCTCCGACGCCGGAACGACGAAGGCGGTCAGATATCGGGGGAGCGACGGGTCGGGGGTTTTAAGGCGGATCAGCACTTTGTCCTGGCCGTCAGAAGAAATGCCAAGGATATTCTGTAGAGCCAGCCTTTGTGCCCCTTCCTTGCCCGAGAAGGGCTCCGGGTCAAAGAGGTCGCTGGCGGCTCTCCGGTCCTGCAAGGGATCGAGCCTTGCGGCCAGCCAGGTTTCCAGGGAGACCTGGACATCCCGGCTGTCCAGGCTTCTTCCGTTATGGAAGAACTTGTCCTGGCCGATGGTGACCTCAAGTTCCAGGCCGTCCAAAGACCATTGCCAGGATTGTGCTGTCACTGGAACCAGACGGCCGTCGTAAGTGAAATCAAAGAGGGGTTCGTAGACCAGCCGGAAGAGGGCCTGGGTTGCGTAGTGCTTGGGCAGAAGCGGATTCAGGTCCGCTTCCTTGCGGATAGCCAGCCGGATGGTATCCGAAGGCTGGCTTTCATCCGGCGGAGGCAGGGTGGGCAGAATACTTTCCGAGGCCGTCGGATCCGTGGGGATCAGTTCCTCCCCGCCCGGGGTGCAGGATGCGGCCAGAAAGCTGATACCGATAACCAGGAGCCAGAGAATCATGCGTTTCATTGGTCTCTTTCGCGCCTCCACCTTATAAAAGGGACCAGCGGACGGGCTGTCTGCCAGCCAGTCCTGCCGGTCCGCTCATCTTTACGTATCTTCAGTCTGCCCAAGCTATGTGGCAAAATCGCTGTAACGGCTCTCCCGGATCATATTGACCTTGATCTGGCCAGGGAAGTTGAGCTCTTCCTCGATCCGCTTGCAAATCTCATGGACCAGGAGGGGCATCTCTTCGTCGGAAACAGAATCAGGTTCCACAATGACCCGGATCTCCCTGCCCGCCTGAACGGCGTAAGTCTTCTCGACTCCCGGGATGGACTGGGCGATTTCTTCCAGTTTCTCGATCCGTTTGATGTAGGTTTCGATATTCTCGCGGCGGGCACCTGGCCTGGCAGCCGAGATGGCGTCCGCGGCAGAAACCAGGCTGGCGATGGGACTCTCCGGTTCAACATCACCGTGATGGGATTCAATGCTGTTGATGGTGATGGGGTCCAGTTTGTAGCGCCGGGCCAGTTCGCCTCCCAGTTGGACATGGGATCCGTCCATTTCAAAGTCAACGGCCTTGCCAAGGTCATGCAGCAGGCCGGCTTTTTTGGCCGCATTGATATCAAGCCCCAATTCTGCTGCCAGCATGCCGGAGATCCGGCTGACTTCCACCGCATGCTGGAGGACATTCTGACCATAGCTGGTGCGGTACTTGAGCCGGCCCAGTATCTGGACGATTTCCTGAGGGATGCCGCTCACGTTGGCATCAAAGACAACCTGCTCACCGGCCTCACGCATGGAGGTTTCGACTTCCTTGGTAGCCTTGCGGACCATCTCTTCGATGCGGGTGGGGTGAATCCGCCCGTCCTGGACCAGTTTCTCGATGCTGATCCGGGCGATCTCGCGCCTGATGGGGTCAAAGCTGGACAGGATGACGGCCTCCGGCGTGTCATCGATAATCAGATCCACTCCGGTCAGCTGCTCGATGGTCCGGATATTGCGGCCTTCACGGCCGATGATCCGGCCTTTCATCTCCTCGTTGGGCAGGGTGACAACGGAAACAGTGGATTCAGAAACGTAGTCACTGGCATAGCGCTGGATGGTGGAAACCACAATCTCGCGCGCCTTGGCCGAGGCGGTGGACTTGACCTCGTCTTCCAGCTTCTTGTAAAGGAGAGCCAGGTCGTAGCGGTATTCTCTTTCCGCCGCTTCAATGACGATGTCGCGCGCGTCGCTGACTGAAAGGCCCGCAAGGCGCTCCAATTCGACACGCTTTTGCGCGTCGATCGCTGCTAATTCATATTCTTTTGTCTGAAGCTCCGCTTCCCGGTCTTTAAACTGCTCTTCCCGGTCTTCCAGGCTCTGAGCCCGCCGGTCAAGCACGGTTTCCTTCTGGTCAATACGCTGACGTTCGCGTGTCAGATCCTGACGCCGTTCCCGGACATCGCGTTCGAGTTCAAGTTTGGCCTTGTGGACTTCTTCTTTAACGGACAGGAGGATCTCCCGTTTTTTATCTTCACCTTCTTTAACTGCCTCACCAATCGTCGTGAGTGCTTCGTCTTTTGTTTTCTGCCTCATTTCAAGCAGTTCGCGGCTTTTCTTGCTGTAACCTTTATGATGGAAGAGCGCCGTCACAACCCATGTAACCAGGGCGCCCGCAAGCAATCCGGCAATCACATACAACCATTCGATGGTAATCACCTCCAGTTATTCACTTATCAAGTTTCCAAAACGATAAAGCACGATAAAATCTTTGAAGGATCCGGTCATTTGGATCCCGATCGTTTATTCGTATCAACAGTTTATGTGCCATGACACCGATTGTCAATGAAAGAAAAGGGCCGCTTTTGTTGGAGCCTAATAAAAAACCGGGCAGCAAAGACCGCCCGGCTGAGAGGATCAAACCGCCGGATATCAGCTAAAAGCGAGCGTAGACACTCTCCATGATCTCCTTGGTCAGGAGGGCTGATTCCTCCAGGTAAGCAGCGCTGCTCTGTTCGGCTCCCTGGCGGATACCTTCATCTTCAATGCCCGTAAGATTGATTCGAACATTCATGACCGAACCCTGCAGGGCCGCGTGGGCACACAGGGCCGCCACACCGGCATCGGAAATGCAGCTCTTGTGCCCGTAGCGGGCAATGGATCCCAGGTGCTTGAGCAGCTCCAGAGATTTGCCGGCTGTTGCCAGCGGGACTTCCATGGCGATGACGGATGCCCGGGCCATGGCTTGCCGTCTGGCTTCTTTCTCCTGGTCCGTCTCCTTGGGCAGAGCCAGGGCTTCCATAAAGATATTAAAGGCCTGGATATCGCGGTCGATCAGGTCGGTGAAATCGCGCTGGAGACTCTCAATAGCCCGCCAGTCCGACTGTACAGCCGCCTTGGTCGTTTCGTCATTGGCCTGATAAGACTTTTTGCTGACCGTCAGGTTATAGACCATTTGCCCCAGAGCCGCTCCCAGCGCCGCGATCAGGGCCGATACGCTCCCTCCGCCAGGTGTCGCGCTGGCTGAAGCGGCGCGGTCCAGATAGTCCGTAATTTTCAGATGCTTGAATTCCATGCTCTTTGGCCTCCTGTCCTTGATCACAAAGTCTGTCTTTACTATAACACGGACGGTCTGGCCAGGCGGACCGGCAGTCCGCCGCTCAGAACAAGGTCCGCAAGGGCTTCAATATCGGCCGACATGGGGCGGTCTTCCGTCAGCTTGGGGATCCGGCTGCGGATGGCCTGATAGAGGGGGCCTGTTCCTGCCCCCAGTTCCCTCTTCGGCTGAAGGTCCAGGGCCTGGGCGCCTGCCAGCAGCTCAATAGCCAGCACACGGCTGGTATTGCGGACAACTTGCCTGGCCTTGCGGGCTGCAGCGGCGCCCATGCTGACGTGATCCTCCTTGTTGGCCGACGAGGGGATCGAATCGACGCTGGCCGGGTGGGAGAGAATCTTGTTCTCAGAGACCAGGGAAGCCGCGACATACTGAGGAATCATGAAGCCCGACTGGACGCCCCCCTTGTCACAAAGGAAGGCAGGCAGGCCGTTGGACAGCTGGGGATTGACCATGCGTTCGGTCCGGCGCTCGCTGATGTTGGCTAGTTCGGAGACCGCGATGGCCAGAAAGTCCAAAGCCAGGGCAAGCGGCTGGCCGTGGAAGTTACCGCCCGACAGAACAGCCCCCGTTTGGCTGAAGATCAGGGGGTTGTCCGTCACTGCGTTGACCTCCCGGTCAAAGATGGCCCGGACGTAAGCCAGGGCGTCCCGGGATGCCCCATGGACCTGGGGGACACAGCGCAGCGTATAGGCGTCCTGGACATCCTCGGTCCGGGAGTCCGCGTAAGCCGAACCCTCCAGCATGGAAAGAAGCCTCCTGGCGGTCTCAATCTGGCCCTCCTGCCTGCGGAGGGTGTGGATACCAGGGTCGTAGGCTGCCCGGAAACCCCGCAGCGCCTCAAAGGTCAGTGCTGCCGCCGCATCGGCCGCATCCAGGCAGTCCTCTGCCTCCAGCAGGGTCAGGATGCCCAGGGCCAGCATGCCCGAGGTTCCATTGATCAGGGCCAGGCCGTCCTTGCCCACCAACCTGACGGCCTCCAGGCCGCGCATGTCCAGTGCCTGACGGCCGCTGACCAGGCTGCCGTCCAGCTCCGCCTGGCCTTCACCCAGGAGGACCAGTGCCATATGGGCCAGATTGGCCAGATCGCCTGAAGCCCCCAGGGAACCCTGCTCGGGCACCAGGGGTGTGATTCCCAGATTGATGAAGTCGGCCAGCCTCTGGGCCACCAGAGGATTGATTCCCGAATAACCGACGCAGAGTGCATTGAGTCGCAAGAGCATCATGGCCCGGGTTACCGGACGGGACATGGGAGGACCGACCGCGCAGGCGTGGCTGCGGATCAGGTTGTGCTGCAAGTGGACGTTTTCTTCTTCGGAGATACTGACCCGGCTCAGATCGCCGAAGCCTGTCGAAATACCGTAGGTAGGCCGACCCGCGGCCAAAATAGTTTGAACAAGGGCATAAGATACCTCCATGTCCCGGAGGGCTTCCTGACTGATGGCGACAGAGCGGCGGCCGTAGGCCACCTGCCGGACCTCTTCCAGGGTCAGCTCCCTGCCATTGATCTGCAAAATCACATCTTCTGTATGCTGCTCCATGTCTCCCGGGCCCAGGGCCCTCCCCCTCTCTTAGTCGGCCGCGCCGCGCTCCAACAAATCCTGGGCCAGGCTGCGGGACTTCTGGTCATCCGGCCGCCCCGAAAGAAGCCGGGCGACCTCGGATATTCGTTCCTGACCCTCAATCCGCTTGACGCTTGTCCGGGTCCTGCCGCCTTCCACCGCCTTGCCGATCAGGAGCTGGCAATCTGCCGTGGCGGCGATCTGCGCGCTGTGGGTGACGCAGATGACCTGGGCGTGCCGGGCGATGGCCTTGAGTTTATCGGCTATACGACTGGTTGTCCTTCCGCTGATGCCTGTATCAATTTCATCAAAGATCAGGGTTTCCGTTTGGTCCAGGCTGGCCAGGACGGTCTTGATGGCCAGGAGGACGCGGGAGGCTTCACCGCCTGAAATAATGGATACCAGCGGCATGGAGGGTTCGCCCGGGTTGGGGGCAATGGTGAAGCGCACCCCCTGCGGATCCGCGGCCGGGTCATCCGCCAGCAGCTCCCTCATTTGAAGATCGACGGCAAAGGAGGCGTGAACCATATCAAGATCAGCCAGCTGCCGGTTGATTTCCTCCTCCAGCTGGTCCGCGGCCTGGCGCCGCAGAGAAAAGAGATCTTCCGCTTTTTTTTGCAGGGCAAGCAGCAGATCTTCTTTTTGGCGGGTTAAAAGCGCCAGTTCCTCCTCCGTGGCGTCCAGACGTTCCAACTCCTGGCGTGCTTTCTCCCCGTAAGTCAGAACAGCCTCAACGGAAGTTCCGTACTTTTCCTCCAGGCGACGGATCAGCTGCAGGCGTTCGTTGGCTGCCTCCAGCTGGCCCGGCTGGATATCCAGGCGCTCGGCCACGCGGAGCATGTCATAGGCAAGACCGGAGAGATCTTCCTTGATAGATGAAGCCCGGTCTGTCAGCTCCTGGATCCGCGTGCTGAAGCGGCTGGCTGTGGTGAGGTCCGAGAGGGCCCTTGTCAGACGGTCAGTCGCCGAGGCGCCGTCGGAACCGGCCACTTCCTCGATGGCCCGGTTGAGCAGAAGGGACAGTTCATCTACGGCTGACAGCGTCTTGATTTTTTTGAGTGCGGCCTCTTCCTCGCCCGCTTCAAGGGCTGCCTTTTCAATCTCGTCGGTCTGGAAGACAAGGATATCCCGCCTGCGCTTTCGCGTTTCCGGATCCAGAAAAAGCTGGCCCAGTCGCTGATTGATCTGGCTCATATCCTTGCGCATGGCCGACCAGGCATCAAGGGCGGTCTTGAGAGCGCCGCCGCCATAGGCGTCCAGGAGGGTCCTGTGAACCGATTCCCGGAAGATGGTCTGCTGATCATTTTGACTGTGGATGGCCAGCAGGGGTTCCATCTGCTCACGGAGCTCCCCGGCCGTCACCAGATTGCCGTTGATTTTGGCGTAAGAGCGTCCGTTTTCACGCAGAGTGCGGCCCACGACCAGCTCCCGGTCCTGGAGGGACTGATCTTCACTGGCTGCCTGATCCAATAGAAGGGTGACCGAAGCCTCCTCGGCCCCCGTCCGGAGCATGGAGCGGTCTCCCCGTCCGCCGGACGCGAAGTCCAGGGCGTCGATGACGATTGATTTGCCTGCCCCGGTTTCGCCGGTCAGCACAGTCAGGCCGGGTCCCAGATCCAGCTCGGCGTGCTCCACCAGGGCGAAATTGTCAATTTCGACGCGATGAATCATAAGACGGCTTTTAGAAGAGGCCGTCTTCTTTAACTGAAAGCTTGGCCAGGCTGTTGAGCTTCTGCAGAAGCTTGGCTGAAGCATCGGCGTTGGCTGTCGCGATAAAGATGGTATCGTCCCCGGCCAGGGTTCCCAGGATCTCTTCCAGGTACATGGAGTCCAGGGCGGAAGCTGCCCCCTGGGCCATGCCCGGCAGAGTCTTGATAACAACCAGGGAATCCGAGCGGTTAATGGAAACCACCGCATCGGCAAAGACCCGCTTCATCCGGCCAGAAGTGGCTTCCCCGCTATGGGTCAGGGCCACGTATTTTTGGGTTCCCTGAGCTGTCATGACCTTGACGATGCCCAACTCTTTGATGTCCCGCGAGACCGTTGCCTGCGTGACATCCATCCCGATCACCCTGAGCGCGTCGACCAGGTCAGACTGGGTCTCAATGTTACGTTCCGCTACAATTTGCAGGATGCGCGATTGTCGTTGTCTCTTTGGCACTTTTTTCATCGGCTTAGTCCCCTTTGCTGGATCTTGGCTGGAAGCGTTCGAAAGAATGAATCACCCCAAAGTTTGATGTATTGGACCTTCCTGTCCGCGGTTTTAACAACAAGTCGTGAACCGGTCGGCATTTCATAACCTCCGCGGCCGTCCACCGTCAAAAAGGCGGCTTCCTGGTTGGAAAGCAGTCGGAGGCTTATATGGGCGTCGGATCCTATGACATAGGAGCGGTTGAAGAGCGTATGGGCGCAGATGGGCGTGATGAGGATAACTTCCGCCGACGGGTGGACGATGGGTCCCCCGGCGGACAGGGAATAAGCCGTAGAGCCGGAAGGCGTCGATACAATGACGCCGTCGCCCGGGATATCCTGAACCCGGATGCCGTCGACCTCCAGACCAAGGACAATTGATTTGGCCCTGCTTCCATGGCCGATCACCACATCATTGAAGGCTTCATCCTCGTCCAGCAGATGCCCGCCCTTGTCAAAGCAGGCCGAATGCAGCAAAGCCCGCTCCTCGATTTCATAGCGTCCCTCAACCAAGAGAGCCAGCGCCTCTTCCATTCTGTCCGTATCGATCTCCTGGAGGAAGCCCACACTGCCCAGGTTGACTCCGATCTTGGGCAAGCCTCTGGCGCTTGGATGATGGACTGCGGCCAGGAAGGTCCCGTCGCCGCCCAGGCAGATCATGATCTGGCAGCCCTCATAGGAGCCAATCTCCAGTCCCTTCTCTTGAAGGCCTGAGGCCAGGCCTTCTTCGATGACGGCCTGGGAGTTGTATTTGTCAATGAGGGCGATCAAACGGCGGGTGACGCCGAATCCGGGATCTCGATCAGCATTGGGATAAAGCGCAATCCGCACGTTTTCAACCTTCCTGCCTGCCGGGGAGACCGGCCGTCCTCTCTTCCGATTCAGCCAGAATCCGCCGCATGCTTTCTTCAAGCTCCGGCGCCAGGAGCCCCTCCTGGTCCAGTAATTCCTGCCTGCTGGCCTGACCGGCCAGGGGCTTGCTGACTCCTGCATAATTTATCATTATTCCAGGCATTTTGCAAGCGCAGGCAGCCCCTATAAAAGCACCAAATCCGCTGTTTTCAATACCATCTTCGATGATCAGCAGGCGGCCGGATTTTTGTATAGATTGCCACAAGCTTTCATAATCAAAAGGAGCAGCCGTCACGCAGGACAGGAGGTGAACAGACCGGTCCTCTTCCTTTTCCACAAAATTCATGACAGCCTTGCGGGCTTCCCAGACCATTGGTCCCAGAGCCAGAACCGTCAGATCACTGCCTTCAGTCAGAGACCTCAGCTTGAACAGATCTGTCAGAGTCTCACCGGAGGATTCCCGGGAGACCGGTTCATTGGAGGCCCGGTCATTGGGGTAACGGATCAGGAGCGGTCCCTGGAGGTCTTTGGCCCCCCTGAGGATGACCCTTAGATCAGAGGCATTGGCCGGTGCCATGACAGTCAGATTGGGCATGGACAAGGCCAGGGAAAGATCGTAGATCCCCTGGTGGGTCTCCCCGTCCCCGCCCACCAGGCCGGCCCGGTCAACCGCAATCACAAGGGGCAGGTTCTGCAGGCAGATGTCGTGAAGAAGCTGATCGGCAGCCCGTTGGAGAAAGGTGCTGTAAATGGCGACCAGGGGGCGCAGGCCGCCTGCTGCCATACCGGCTGCCAGGGTCAGGGCGTGCTGCTCGGCAATTCCGACATCGAAGAAGCGCTGGGGAAATTCACGGCTGAAGGGGATCAGGCCGGTTCCCTGGGCCATGGCTGCCGTAATGGCAACAATGGTTTCGTCCTCCCGGGCCAGCTTAACCAGGGCCTTGCCCATAACCCCTGAAAAGGTATCCACGGGATCCCTGCCCTTGGAAGCCAGACCGTTATGGGTATCAAAGGGCTGGGTGCCGTGAAAGATCTCCGGTTCATCCTCCGCGAAGCTGTAGCCTTTGCCCTTGACCGTCACCACGTGGAGCAGAACGGGGCCGCGCACCAGGCGAAGGGCCCGCAGATGACGCTCCATTTCCCCTATGTTGTGGCCGTCAACCGGCCCGTAATAACGAAAGCCCAGCTGCTCGAAGAGGACACCGGAATCCCGCCGCCAGGAACGCCAGCGGCGCTTGGTGCGGGCTATGACCCGGATCAGGGGGCCGCCCACAAGTGGTATTTTGTCAAGACGGTTCTCCCAGCGTGTCTTAAGGCGGATATAGCGCTGGCTGGTGCGCAGGGATTCCAGATGGCGGGCCAGGCCCCCCACGGCCTGGTCGATGCTCATATGGTTGTCATTCAGAATGACCAGGAGGTTCTCCCCGCTCTGGCCGGCGTCCGACAGGGCTTCAAAAGCCATCCCGCCGCCAATGGCCCCATCGCCGATCAGGGCAATGGTCTTGCTGAGATTGCCCCGGATCCGCTTGGCCCTTGCCAGGCCCAGGGCCGCGGAGATGGACGTACTGCTGTGGCCCGTATTAAATGAGTCATAGACGCTCTCCTCCCGCTTGGGGAAGCCGGACAGGCCGTCCTTGAGACGGATACTGGGGAAAAGATCGCTTCTGCCGGTCAGGATTTTCCAGGCATAGCATTGGTGGCCGACATCAAAGACAATGGAATCCTGGGGATAACGGCCGGTCGCGAGCAGGGCAATGGTCAGCTCGATGACGCCCAGGTTGGGAGCCAGATGGCCGCCATTCTCTGAAATGGTTTCAATAATATAAGCGCGCAGTTCCTCGGCCAGAGCTGCCTTTTGGTCATCTGTCAGCGCTTGTATATCAGCTGTCCCCTTGAGTGAGGAAAGCAGTGGGTAGTGGGACAAGTCAGTAGTTCCTTTCGACCAGAAGCCTTATCAACTCTTCCAAAGATTCTGTCATGCAGCCCATTTGGCTCAGGTTCCGGATGGCCAGGGAAGCTTCCTGTGTTTTCTCTTCCAGCAGACGGCCGGCACCTTCCAGGCCTGCCAGGCTGACAAAGGTCTTTTTGCCTGCCGCTTGATCTTTGTGAGGCGTCTTGCCAAGTGTAGCACGGTTGGACGCGCAGTCAAGGATATCATCTCTGATCTGAAAAGCAATACCCGCGGCAAGGCCGCAAAGAGCCAGAACCTCCAGAGCCTGCTCCCGGGCTCCCGACAGGTGTCCGCCCATAAGCAGGGCTGCCTGAATCAGACCGGCCGTCTTCCATTGGGCAGTCTTCTGGATCTGCTCCAGGCTGGCGGTCTCCAGGCCTTCCTGTGCCAGATCCCGGTCCTGGCCCAGAATCATGCCGTGGCCGCCAGCCGCACGGGCCAGAACTTCCATGGCTGCCAAAGGACCCGGATCAGGCTGACTGACCAGGCTTTCCGCCATGAGCTCATAAGCTCCGTTCAAAAGCAGGTCGCCCGCAAGAATGGCGGTCGCCTCTCCAAAGACTTTATGACAGGAGGGGCGGCCCCTGCGGAAGTCATCGTTGTCCATGGCAGGCAGATCATCGTGGATGAGTGAATAGGTGTGAACCATCTCCAGAGCACAGGCAAAGACCGGAGCCTGTGCAGGTGGGGGGCCGAAGAGCTGGCAGGCGGCAAAGAGAAGCTTCGGCCGAAGGCGTTTACCCTGCCCCAAGAGACTGTAGCGGGCTGCCTCCCAGACGGGATAAGGGCCGCCGGCAGGCGGTGTCATTACCTGGTCCAAAAGGAGCTCAAAATTCTGGAGGCCCTCCAGGTCTTTCTCCTTGTCCCTCTTCATAGCCCTGCCCTTCAGGACTCCTGATCGATGGGCGCCACACTGCCGTCCGCATCAACCAGTTTGACCATCTCTTCCTTCATCTCCTTGAGTTTCCCTGAGCAGAAAGAAGACAGGCGGACCCCCTCCCGAAACAAGTCCATGGACTCATCCAGGGGGGCTTCTCCCCTTTCCAGAAGCGTCACGATCTCCTCAAGCCGGCTGACAGCCGCCTCATACGTCAATTCCGGTACCTTATCCGTCCTATCTTTATCCATTGGTTTTACCCTCCTCTTGTGAATCTGCATGAACCAGAGGGCGGGTAACCTGCCCGCCTACACGGCCATCCTGAAAGACCAGCTCCAGGGCGTCACCCTTTGCCAGATCCCTGGCCCGGCTGATGCTGCGGCCCTCCGGGTCTGTTACCAGACTGTAGCCGCGGGACAGAACAGCCAGAGGCGACAAGGCCTCCAGGGTTTGGGCCGTCCTGGCAAGGGCCAGGGTCCGGTCCGAAAACACTTTGACCAGGGCTGCCTCCATGGCAGCCCGCCTGTCCTCCACTCTTCTTTGTGCCTGGATCTGAGCCTCTTTCCAGGCGGAAAGAAGTCTGTGGCTGAAAAGCTGGATCCTGGCCTGATGGCCGTCCAGGAAAGCAGTCGGCCGAACCAGGACGGGTCTTGTCGCCAGAGCCGAAAGCCGGCTGGCGGCCAGTTCCAGCCTGCGGACCATGGCCAGCTCACAGGCGGCTCCTAATTGCTCTGCGCGTAAGAGCAGATCGTCCTTGACGGGAACGGCCAATTCCGCCGCGGCAGAAGGCGTCGGCGCCCGCAGATCAGCTGCGAAATCAGCGATGGTATAGTCCGTTTCGTGACCCACGGCAGAGATGACGGGAATCCGGGAAGCCGCAATGGCAAGGGCTGTCACCTCTTCGTTGAAGGGCTGGAGATCCTCCAGTGAACCGCCGCCCCGGCCAACAATGATGACATCCCCCAGAGACAGCTGGTTGGCCAGCTGTATGGCGGCCGCTATCTCATGCTCGGCGCCTGCCCCCTGGACCGGCACCGGTATCAGGATCAGGCGGATGCCGGGGAAGCGCCTGCGGAGTACATGAATGATATCCCGGATAACGGCGCCGGCTTCAGACGTAATAGCTACGATCCGGTCCGGGATAAAGGGCAGGGGCAGCTTTCTCTCCTGATCAAAAAGCCCCTGCTCTGAGAGTCTGGCCTTGAGATCAAGGTAGCGGCGGTAGAGGTCTCCCAGCCCTTCTTCCTGGACTCCGTCCACGATCAGCTGGAAGCGGCCGTTCTTGTCGAAGAGGTTGGTGCGCGCGAAAAGAAGAACCTGCATGCCTTCAGTCAGTTTGACCGATGACTGGCCGGCCGGCTGCCGGAAGAGGACACAGGATACAGAGGCCGTGTCGTCTTTGAGCGTGAAGTAGCTGTGGCCGGACGGATAAGTCTTCAGACCCGAAACCTCGCCCCTGACACGGACCTTGCCCAGGACCGGGTCCTGGGAGAGGCGGTCGTTAACGGCGCGGTTGAGCTCCGTCACGCTGAAGACGGGGTTCATGTCCTAGCCGTCCTCTGCCGGACTGTCTGCGGCCAAAATCCGCTCTTCATTCTTGTCGATGCTCCCCAGGACCGCATTGATAAAAGCACGTGACTGGTCGGTTCCATACTGGTTGGCAAAGACGACGGCCTCGGAGATGGCGATGTCCGCCGGGACCTCCGTGTCCATGAGAAGCTCAAAGACAGCGATCCTCATGATGGTCAGGTCAATCAGAAGCTGACGGTCCATGGTCCAGCCCCTCAGGTATTTCCCGATGACCTGATCGATGGTCTGGCGGTGGGCCCGGACCCCTTCAGTCAGGCGGTCAAAATAATCCCGGTCGGAAGCGTCGCTCAGGGGCTCCAGCCGGAAGAAACCTTCCTTCTGCTCCTGGGTCCTGTCGGGGCGGATCTCAATCTGATAGAGAAATTTCAGTGCTTTCTCACGGGCGGTATGCCGACTCATAGTCTGTCCTTATTCCTAGCGAAACCTGCCGGGCGGCAGAATCTTGTCAATTAATTTCCGCAGGGCGTCCCGATCCCGCAGATAACGGTAACCGACATAATAACCGATGGCTGTCAGGACCATAATGAAGAGCAGTTTCCAGAAGCCAAGAAGAACCCAGATCAGGCCCAGGACAAACATGATCAGAGCCCCTGTCAAGCCGGGAGGAAAAGACGGGCCTTCCGGCCCTTTCGACGTTTGGTCGGGCTGATCCGGTGTGCGCATGGGCTAACGCTCCACCCGGGGGGCTACAGCCTCGACCCGGCTTACCCGGATCTGAACATTTTCGATCTCGATTCCTGTATATTTCTCCACGTCTTTCTTGACGCGTTCCTGGACGCGGGCCATCATCATGGGGATCTCAACATCCGAGTAGGCCTGGATAATCATCCCCACCGACAGCTTGCCCCCCTTGGCGGGTGACACGCGCGCCTTGGCGGCTTTGACCCCTGACTGGGAGATCTTGGCCGCGTTGAGGGCTATGTTCTCAATGGCCTCCACCCCGATCTCAATGTGGCCGATCTCATTGGTCCGAATGCGGGTCTTCCGCAGGCGGCCCGACATGACCGCGATGATCAGAACCATGACAGAGACAAGGAAGCCCACCAGACCGACGACCAGGGTGATGGTCTTGGCCGGCTGCTTCTGGGCCAGATCCAGGATAACCGTGATCATTCCCGTCAGGATGTCGGTGCTGATGATCATGAGAAGGCCGACCAGGCAAACAACTGATAATAAAAACGAAAAAACGATAAGTGCGGTCCTTGCCCAGCGACTCATAGATACTCCTCCTGCCCCGCGCCCCTGGCGGTCTCATCCGGGGAAAGGCCTTCCCCTTCCGTCACCCGTACCACATGGACGTTGACGGCGTCAACATTGAGCCCCGTAAAGCGCTCCACATCGCGCTTGACCCGCTCCTGGACCGACCAGGCAACCTCCGGCATGCTGTGACCGAAATGGACATCCAGATAGACGGTGATAACAACATCATCCGTCTCCTCCCCCCGGAAGGAGACGCGGACTCCCCGCGCCTCGGAAGTCAGCCCGATGGCGTCCTTCAAACCGGACACGATCCCCGTATTCAGTCCGCTGACACCCCGGGTATGGAGAGCTGCCTCGGCCGCGTACTGGGCGATGAAGCCCTGGGACATGGCCCGCTCCCCCTTGATGGAGAATTGCCGCCCTTCGCCTTCCATGGTCAGGCGCGTTCCATATACTCCCCGGTGCGCGTGTCAATACGGACCACCTCATTTTGATTGACAAAGAGAGGGACCCGGATCACGGCGCCGGTCTCCAGGGTAGCGTTTTTGGTGGCGCTTTGCGCCGTATCCCCCCGGACTGCCGGCTCACACTCGATGATTTCCAGCTCAACCGTATTGGGCATGTCCACTTGCAGTATCTGGCCTTCCCAGGAGAGAATCCGTACGGTCATCCCTTCCTTGAGCCAGGGCAGGGCATGCTGCAGCTTGTCGCTGCTGATTGGAATTTGATCGTAGGAGGCCTGATCCATAAAATAATAGAGGTCGCCATCCTGATAGATATAGGACATATCCCGGTTTTCCAGCTGGACCGTCTCATATTTGTCGGAAGGGTTGAAGCTGCGCTGAACCACACTGCCCGTCTGAAGGTTTTTGAATTTGACGCGGACAAAAGCGGACCCCTTGCCCGGCTTGACGTGCTGAAACTCAATTACCTGACAGGGTTGGCCGTCCAGCACAAATCCCGAACCATTCCGAAAATCACCCGCACTGATCATATGAACCTCCGTCGCCTTTGCGACAATTGACGATTGATGCTATTTTACGGGAAAGGCCGGTCTGCCGCAACTGAACCGCTTGAGCAGGGCTCCGGTTGAGCCCGGCCGCCGGTTGGGGTATGGTTATTAATTGACGCGGCCAATGCTGCCGGAGAATGTCTTTGCGAGGTTACCATGTCGAGCGGTCCAAGAAATGATACAAGCCCTGTCCGGGATAAGGGCGGCCCTGTCAGCCGGCGGATCCGCTCGCGCTTCTTTCCTGACCTGATTGTGGCGTCCCCTGCCAGGATCGACTATCCCCTGCTGGTCAGCCGTGGCTACCAGGTGGCCCTGGTTGATATAGACAACACCCTGGCCTGCCATGGGAGCCGTGTCTGCGACCAGGAAGCGGAAAACATCATCGCCTGCATTCAGGAAGCCGGTCTGACCCCCCTGGTCGCCTCCAACGCACCGGCTGAGCGTGCCCGCACCTTTGCGGACTCCCTTGGTGTTTCCTTTATCGCCAAGGCCGGCAAGCCCAAGACCCGTGAAATCCTGCGTGCCCTGGATCAGAAGGGCTATGATGCCTGCCGCACCCTCATGATCGGAGACCAGCTGCTGACTGACGTATGGTCAGCCCGCAGGGCCGGCATAGCCGCCATCCTGACCGACCGGCGCTCCCCGAAGGAAATCTGGACGGTCCGGCTCAAAAGACCCCTGGAATGGATCCTGATCCGTTTAGGAGGCAAGACTTTTTGGCAGTCCCTGCGCGATGATTATTCCAGGCTGCCGGCTTGCGGAGGTTCCCCACATGATCGTTTGTAAATTCGGAGGTTCTTCGCTGGCGGATGCCCAGCGGATCAAGCGGGCCTGTGCCATCATGCTGGACGACCCTGAGCGCAGAGTCATGGTTGTCTCCGCGCCCGGTATCCGGTCCGACGTGATCCCCGACCGGAAGATTACCGACCTCCTGATCGAGCTGGTCCGCCAGCGCGAGGCTCAGTCGGACGGCCGCGAATACCGGGACGCCGTGGCCGAGCGCATGACCGACATCTGCCGCGGCCTGGGGCTGCCGGAGCAGCTGGCTGAGGAATTGACAGGCGAACTTGACCTGGCGGCCTCCCGTGTGGATGCCCAGGAGCCGGCCAGCCGGGCAGAGGTTCTGGCCTTCGGTGAACGGTCTGTTGCCCGCCTGATCGCCTCCTATCTGAATTCGACCGGCCAGCCGGCCCGCTTCGTCGATCCGCGTGAAGCCGGCCTTCTTTTGACCCATCAGAACGGAGTGACCGAGATTCTTCCGGAGACCTATGACAATCTGGCACCCCTGGTTCTGGAGAAGGCCCTCATCATCTTTCCCGGTTTTTACGGGGCCCGCCGTGACGGCCGCACCATCACCTTCTCCCGGGGCGGATCCGATATCACGGGATCCATCCTGGCAGCCGCCCTGGACGCCCGCCTCTATGAGAATTGGACCGACCGGGACAGCATCCAGGCGGTCAACCCCGACCTGATCCATGACGCGGTCTCCCTGGACGAGATCAGTTACAGGGAGATCCGGGAGCTGGCCTACATCGGTTTTTCCATCATTCATCCCGAAGCTCTGGAGCCGGTCATCCGCAAGAGAATCCCCATCCGCATCTGCAACTCCAATGATCCGGCCGCCCAAGGCACCCGGATTGTGTCCGAGCGGACCCATATCGGCCGTATCGTGACGGGCATCGCGGCCAGTGACCGCTTTGTCACCATCAACCTCCGCCGCGTCCTCATCAACCAGGAAATGGGTATCCTGGGCAAGATCCTCAACATCTTCACAGAGTTGGGCATCAACGTCCACCATGTCCCCACCGGCATTGATTCGGTCAGCATCGTGGTCAAGGAGGAGTACTTCTCTCTTGAACAGGAACTGGTCCTCCGTCACCGGCTCAACCAGGAACTGGCCTTCGAGCAGATCACGGTCGTCCGGGGGCTGGCCATCGTCATGCTGGTAGGCGAAGGCATCCGGGACACCATTGGCGTCATGGCACGGGCCGCGACAGCACTTGCCCAGGAACAGATCAGTGTTGAGATGGTTATGCTGGATTATTTTGAGATCAGCATGCTCTTCATGATGCGGAGCTACGAGATGGTCCGCGCGGTGTCAGCCCTTTACCGGGAATTTTTCCAGGACTGACCGCCTGCACTTAAGGCCGGAGCGGCCCGGCAAGCACCTTGCGGGCATCGAAGAAACGTTTGAGACCCGTCTGCCTGAGCGCCGCCCCTGACATGAGGGTCCGGGAGACATAGACATAGCCCTGGCCGGCATTCCAATAGGCCCACGCTTCATAACCGCTCTGCAGGGTATAGCCGGCATCAGTATAGAGGCGGGCCTTTTTTTGTTGGGCTTCCAGGTGGTCTCCGAAGGGGCAGTAAAGAGCGGTCAGCGAACCCGTATATGGCTCTACCCATTGGCGGGTCAAGGCCAGGTCCCGGCTGATGGCCTCCTCGGAGGAAAAAGGCAGGGAAAGGCGGCCGAAGGTGCCGCTGGCCAGCACCCAGTTGCGTGATTCCAGTGCCTGGACCAGGGCTCTGACCCGGGAGCGGTTGTAGGTAAAATCGCTGGCAGGCAGGGGGGGCCTTTCCGAACCCATATCTTCTGCCTCCCGGCTGTAGGCCAGATCCTGCAAATCGGCCACAGGGTATCCGAAAAGGCCCTTCTCCCCGACCAGGGCGATGACTCCGGTGGCGCCGTTGAAGGAGAAGTCGGGATGTTCTTCGATAAAGGCTTCCAGAATCCCGATTGCCGTATAAGACCGGTCGGCGCGCTGGCTGCCATCTTTATCCAGCAGCACCCCCACAACCTGACCCTCCTTGTTGAGGTCAAGCCGCCAGGCCACCCCGCTCTCCGCCCGGGGCAGTGAGCCATAGAAGTCTTCCAGGACAAGGACCAGGGGCTTCTTGCCCGCGGGGCAGGGAATACCCCGCAAACGGCCGTCCTGACCGGCAAAGGACCGGCTGTCCACCAGGACATAGCCGCCCGCGTAAAGCTCCTCCAGAGCCCTTTCAAATTCAAGGGTCAGGACCAGCTCCCGGTCAGCCGCCGCCTGATATCTGTCCCCGTCAAAGGCACGTTCAGAGTCCGCGATCAGCGGCTTGACCGCCAGATGATCTACCGGATCCCACCAGGTGATGACGCTTGGGGGATTTTTCTCCAGGCAGACAGCCTGAAAAGCCAGAAGCTCCGCATCATCCGGATAGTAAGTCAGCAGGCGGCGGATCCGCAGCCAGGCATCGTAGGTCCTTTGATGGGCCATTTCCTGGCGGATTTCAAGAATTTCATCTTCATAATAAGCCTGCCAATGCAGATCCAGACGGAGGGTCAGGTAATCTGCCAGGGGCTCAAGAGCGGCAAGTTCCGGGTCCGCCAGAAGATCCCCAACCATCTGGATCTGGCCGTAGGTATTTCCTTCCAGGCCAGCAGCGCTGGCCTTGGCCAATTCGCCTCTGATCCGGGTCACTGCCCCGGGTGCCTCATTCAGGGCCTTGAATTCACGAAGCAGAAAAGGGACTTTGGTCATCTCCCCGGCGAAATGGAAGAAGAGGTCTTCTTCCAGATGGCCTTCCAGGTAAGAGCCCAGGGTCTCCAGGGCGGCCAGCCGTATCTTGTGACCGGCCAGGGGAGCCAGGCCTTCCAGTTCCGAAAGATCCTCCTGGGTCAGGTTTTGGCCGTCCCGGGCCTTCTGGAGAATCTGCCGGCTCCGTACCTCCGCCTCCTCTTCGATCCGGGCGATAAGGGAAGCCGCCTGCAGATCCAGCTCCTGGATCCGCCTGGTTTGCCTGGAGGCCGCGAAGTCAAGCCGCTTGAGGCGCAGGCTGTCATAGATCCGGACAAGAGCCTCCTGGTCCCCTGCATCAAGAGCCTTCTGGTAATCGGACAAATCATAGGGCAGGCGGGGTCTGAGGGCGAGGAAGAGAATGAGGCCTATAAGCAGAACCAGCAAAAGGGCAAGTATCAGCCACAAGGCCGCCTTCCTGGGAGGGCGGCGCCGGCCGGTTACTTCCAGGAGGGGGCTGTTCATGCTCCTCCGGGATCGCCATCCATGGTCAGCTGTCTGCTCTCAAGAGTCTCTTCCTTGATATAGCGGCCCGCGGTCGGCAATTTCAGAACACGGTAGTACTCGGGGTCCCCGACAAAGGTCAGATCATCCTCGGCATAAAAAGCGGTCAGGTAATCATTTTTGGCCCGCAGGATGGCAGCCCCCTGAGCGGTCCGTGTTGCCTTCTGGACGATCTGTGCGGCCTTGAAGAAGAGGAGCTTGTTCTTTTTGGAGCGGACCGCAAAGGAAAGGTCGCTGCCGGGCGGCAGATAGGCAATGCCGACCAGGGGCGACGAATCATCGTAGGCATTGATCAGCTTCTTGCGCCTCTGTTTGGTCTGATAGTGAAGGGCTTCGATCCGGACCCCCTTGCCGTTTTCAAAGGTCAGGAGAAATTCACCCTCAAAGCCTTCGTCGGTCGAGTGGATGAAGACCACCCGCTCCCCTTCATCCAGATCCAGGAGATTGGGCGCATACTCGCCCAGAAGTGAGGGCCGGTGGTCTTCGATCTCCCAGGCCATCATCTTGTAGACTTGCGCCTTGTCTGTGAAGAAGAGAATTTCGGCGTGGTTGTTGGAGTCCATTTCCTGGATCAGCCGATCCCCTTCCTTGACCTTGATTTCGAAATTGCCGCGCAGCGAAGTGGCCGGCAGCTTCTTGAAGTAGCCCTCTTCAGTCAGGTAGATACGGGTATTGTAAGCAGGGATCAGCTCCTCATCCTCGGGAATCTCAATCTCTTCGGGCGCGATCAGGCGCGTTCTGCGGTCCTGGCCGTAGCGCTTGGAGATGTCCTTCAACTGACGGACAATCTTTTCACGGATCCTGGCCTTGCTGGCAGCAAGTTTTTCCAGTTCATCAATCTCGCTTTCCAGCGTCTGGATATCCTTGACCCGTTTGAGGATGTACTCGCGGTTGAGGTGGCGCAGGCGGATTTCCGCTACATGCTCTGCCTGCTTCTCGTCGATATCAAAGGCCGCCATCAGGCGCGGAACCACTTCTTTTTCAGTTTCTGTCAGCCGGATGACCGCGATGGCCTTATCAATATCCAGAAGGATGCGCTCCAATCCCCTGAGAAGGTGCAAGGCCGACCGTTTTCTGGCTGCGTCGAATTCGGCTTCCCGGCGGATACAGCCGCCCCTCCAGTCAATCCATTCCAGGAGGAGCTGACGGACGCCCAGGACCCGCGGCTTGTTGTCGATCAGGACATTGAAGTTGCAGGAAAAGGCGTTTTGCAGGGATGTGGCAGCAAAGAGTTGATGCAGAATGACGTCAGGGTCCGCTGACGGCTTGTAATCAACCGAGATGCAAAGGCCGTTGAGGTCTGTTTCATCCCGGACCGAGACGATGTCACGCAGTTTGTTCTTTTTGATGCCGTCGGCGATGTCATCGATGATGGTTTCGATGGTGGTTGTATAAGGGATCTCCCGGAACTCGATCCGGTGCTCCTTGCGGTTGACATCCGCCGTCGCGCGAAGCTGGAAGGAGCCCCTGCCCGTCTGGTAGATCTGGCGCATTTCCGTCGGTTCGTAGATCAGGTAGGCCCCGGTCGAAAAGTCCGGCGCAGGCAGAGTCTCCAGCAGGTCCGCCTCCTTGTCCCGGATCAGGGCAATGGTCGTATCGCAGACCTCCTTGAGGTTGAAGGAGCAGATATTGCTGGCCATACCGACAGCGATTCCCTGATTGTTGTTGACCAGAATGGTGGGGAACATGGCCGGAAAGAGGAGGGGTTCCTTCATGGTTCCCGAGTAGTTGTCGACGAAATCAACCGCCTCTTTTTCCAGGCCGCTGAAGAGGGTCTCCGACAGGGAATCCAGGCGGACTTCCGTATAGCGTGAGGCCGCATATTGCATATCGCGCGAGGAAACACTGCCGAAATTGCCCTTGGAGTCAATCCAGGCGTGGAGCAGGGTGCCGTTGCCGCGCGTCAGGCGGACCAGGGTTTCATAGATGGCCTGATCCCCGTGTGGGTTGAGCTTCATGGTCTGGCCGACCACATCCGCGGATTTGGCCCTTGTCCCCCCCTGCAGGTTCATCTTGTACATGGTATAGAGCAGCTTGCGGTGGGCTGGTTTGAAGCCGTCGATCTGGGGAATTGCCCGCGAAACAATGACGCTCATGGCGTAAGGCATGTAGTTCTCAAAAAGGGTATCACTGATTGGTTTTTCGATGGCCCGGGGCATGGCTGCCTCAGCCTTGCGACCGTCCCTGGCTGCTTTGTCCATCTCTTTTCCCGCTCCCTTGTCCATCAACCGACATCCAGCATTTCCATGTAGAGATGACCGTGTTCCTCGATATGCTGGCGTCTGCCCGGGATATCATCACCCAAAAGAAGCTCAAAAGATGCCTGCATGGTCTCCTCATCCTCAGGCATGACCGCGATCAGCCTTCTGGTTTCCGGGTTCATGGTGGTCTTCCACATCATGCCCGGCTCATTCTCGCCCAGGCCCTTGGAGCGCTGAATATGAATGCTGCCCTCCTCGAGGGTGGAGAGGATCTCATTCTTTTCCAGATCGGAATAGGCGAAATAAGTGTTTTCCAGCCGTTTGGCCCGGTGGCTGATCTCATAGAGGGGCGATTCGGCGATGAAGATCTTCTCCTGCGTGAGAAGCTGAGGCGTCAGCCGGTAAAACATGGCCAGAATGAGGGTGCGGATCTGGAAGCCGTCCACGTCTGCGTCCGTGCAGATGATGACCTTGTTCCAGCGCAGGCGGTTGATATCAAAGGGAGGAACATCCTTGCTGAACTTCTTCGGAATATCCACGCCGCAGCCCAGGATCTTGATCAGATCCATGATGATATCGTTCTTGAAAATGGCGTTGTAATCAGCCTTGAGGCAGTTGAGGATCTTGCCCCTGACAGGGATGACCGCCTGAAATTCAGCGTCCCGGGCCATCTTGACCGAACCCAGAGCCGAGTTGCCCTCAACAATGTAGAGTTCGCGCCGCCCAACATCCTGGGTCCGGCAGTCGACAAAGAGCTTGACCCTGTTGGATACGTCAATCTGCTGCATGAGATCGCGCTTGACGGCTATGCGGGTTTTTTCCGCCTTTTCCCGGCTCCGGCGGTTAAGGAGGATCTGGTCGGCCGCCCGCAGGGCCTGATCACGGTGCTCGATGAACCAGATATCCAGACGGCTGCGGATGAGCTCCGCCATGAAGCGCTGGATAAAGCGGTTGTTGATGGACCGTTTGGTCTGGTTCTCATAGCTGGTCACGGTTGAGAAAGAGGAGGTGACCAGAATCAGGCTCTCCTCGATGTCGCCGAAGGTTATTTTCCCCTCATTGGCCTTGTACTTGCCTTCATTCTTGAGGAAGTTGTCGAAGGCCGCCACAAAGGACGAACGGACTGCCCGGTCGGGCGACCCCCCGTATTCCAGCCAGGAGGAGTTATGGTAGTAGCGGATATCCCGGACCTGATTGTTGAAGGCCAGGGCCACATCGCACTTGACCGTGTAGTCCTGCCGGTCCTCCCGGTCACGGCCGACCCCCTCTCCGCTGAAGAAGAGGGCCGAGGTCGTCCCATCCACATTGAGTTCCTCAACCAGGCCCCGGATGCCCTCCGGATACTCGAAGCGGTCAGAGGTTCCCTCCAGTTCGTCGATGAACTCGAAGGCCACCCCCTTGTTGATGACAGCCTGCTGCTTGAGGGTGGATTGGAAGTAGTCGGCAGGAATGGCGATGTCCGTAAAGACCTGGTCATCGGGCAGCCAGCGCTGGATGGTTCCGGTCTCCCGGGTCTTGACCGGTGTTTTGGTCAGGCCGCCAATATTGTGGCCCTTCTCGAAATGAAGCTGGTAAAGAAAGCCATCCCGTGTCACCGCCACATCGAACCAGCTGGACGCGTACTGGGTAGCGCAGGCCCCCAGGCCGTTCAGGCCCAGGCTGTATTCGTAGTTCTCCCCCAGGTTGGTCTTGTATTTGCCGCCAGCGTAAAGCTCGCAATAGACCAGTTCCCAGTTGAAGCGGTTTTCATTGGGGTTGAAGTCCAGTGGGATACCCCGGCCCCGGTCGGTCACCTCGATGGAATGATCGGCAAAACGCTTGACCGTAATCACATGGCCGTGGCCTTCCCGGGCTTCATCGATGGAGTTGGACAGGATTTCAAAGAAAGATTGCTGGCAGCCGCGCAGGTCATCCGAACCGAAAATTACCCCAGGGCGGAGTCTGACCCGGTCCGGGCCTTTTAACTGGGAAATGCTGGTGTTATCGTAGGCCTGGCTCATAAAGACTCCCTTCATGGTCGATTCTCACACGGATTGAAAAAGGCGTCAAGCGTCCCCTTCCAATGAAAAACCATCTGCGGATTCCCCCCTGGAGAACCCGGCAGATGGCCCCTGTCTGGCGAGCATAGCAGGACTCGAACCTGCGACCCACAGCTTAGAAGGCTGTTGCTCTATCCAGCTGAGCTATATGCCCGTGTAGGTTTCCGGGAAATGGAGCGGGTGAAGAGAATCGAACTCTCACGATCAGCTTGGAAGGCTGATGTTCTACCACTAAACTACACCCGCGTAAGGCCGGAAACCTAAGACATGATACAACAGGCTCCCGCTTTTGTAAATCATCTAGGAGCCGTCATCCGATGCCAGAAGAAGACTTTCGGGAACATAACCGGACCGGCCGTCAGCCAGGCGGATCAAGACCCACCCATCCTTGGCGCCGGTCAGCTGGGTCACCTTGTCACCCCGCGTCAGAGAGGCGACCAGTTCGTCCCCGCCCGGGCTTGAGACCACCCGCAGGCTGCTGGCCTTGACCACCAGATCAATCTCAAATTCAGTCTTGGGTGTGGAGACTGCGGGGTCCGAGCCGGTGACTTTGGGCCGGTCAGGATCTCCGTTCTTATCCTTGCCGTCCCCCTTCAGGGCATAGACAGCCGAAACCAGAAGGACCAGGATGACAAGCCAAAGAGCGATGTAGGCCAGGACGGACAGGCCCCTTGAACCAGGAACCAGATGGGTCATCCTGCGGTGGATCCCCAGCAGGGAATCCCGGATGGCATTTGTATTCCAGCGCTTGGCCCGGTCCAGGAGGCCTTTTCTTCCCCCCTGGGTAGCAGCCGGTCCCAGGCCTCCCCTGGTCTCCTCGGGCCCGGAGCGGCCCCGCCGGATGGGTCCGGCCAATGAGGTGTCCTGGCCTTGCTGCCAGACGGACTGAAAGACCGGTGCCTTGGGTTCGTAAGCGGTCAGGGCCTGCATGGGCCGTGTATGCCCTGCCACGACCAGGCCCTCGGGATTGACCCGAACATTGCCGTCCAGCAGGGGGACGACCTTGGACAGGCGGAGCTGGTCCAACCACCGGGTCTCCTGGCGCTGGCCGGACCGGCGGCCGGATACCCGTTCCCTGGATTCCGCACTCAGCATCTCCAGATCCGCTTCCAACCTCTGGATCTGGGCGGAAAACCAGGTGGTATCCGCCTTGCGTCCGTAGGATTGGGCCAGGCGGGTCAGTTCGGTCATGCTGACGTTGATCTGATGGATATCCACCAGGAGATCCTCAAGGTCCACGGCATCAAAGAGATCAATGAAAGCCGGGTCAATGATCAGAAGGTCATCACCCTCCCGTGCTCTGAAAGCGTAGAAGTCCAGACTGCGGCCGAAGTGTGCCAGGCTTGGTTGGTCGGGCCTGTAAGTCGGCTGCTGTCTGTAGAGGTGATGGCCCCGGTGCAGGTAGACACCGAATTGGGGCTTGCACCAGACCAGCACATAATCGGAATCCATGAGCAGGAGGAAGCGGGCGTTCAGGCGGTTGCGTTCCGCAATCAGGGGGAAGCGGTTGAGGCCGTTGATCTGCAATTCCCGGAAAGAAACCAGCCAGTTGCGAAGGAGAGCCCGTGCGGCCACCACGGAGGCGTGGTCGGCGGGATTGGTATGGAGGCCGGCGATCATCTGGACCCGGCGGTTGCCGGACATGACATAATGGCGCTGTTCCTGCGCCGCCAAAACACCGATATCACGGTCATTGATCTGTAGCGTCAATTCCGAACGATCGGTTTCGGCCAGATGGGCTGTCACGGTGGACCGGATCATCCTTCTCCTTCGATTCCTCTCTTATCAAGCATCTTTTTTCAGCTTCAATCTTAGCATGAAGCCGGGCCTGCTCAGGTAGTTGGACCTTGCCTGTATTCTTCTTCCAACAGGCCCAGGAAGATCAGGTCAATGTAGCGGTCTCCCCTGCGCATGGCCTGCCGCATACGGCCTTCCCGGACAAATCCCAGATTCTCGAAGAGAGCCAGCGACTTGTGATTCTCCACAGCTACCCGGGCAAAGATCCGATGAAGGCGCAGATCACCGAAAGCATAGTCCAGAAGAAGGGTCAGGGCTTCCCGGGCAAGCCCCTGCCCGCGCCAGGCGGGCTCAGTGATAACGATCCCCGCTTCCGCGCTGCCGGCGGCCGCGTCCAGATCGGACAGGCTGACCAGGCCCATAGTCTCTTCACCTGCCCGGCAGGCAAAGACAAAATTCCTCTTGCCGTCGTTCCAGTCATCCATGAGACTCTGAAGCTGGGCTGCCGTCCGGGGCAGGAGGAGATCGGGCAGGTAATAGTAAAGTTCGGCCGTATTGGCGAAATAGGGGGCAACCGCTTCCAGATCCCGGACCTCAAGGGGTCTCAGGGAAAGGCGCTCCCCCTGCAGGGGAATCCTGCCGGAGCCTTGGGCCCCTTCCATTGCTCTCTTATCCATCAGGCCATCCTCCCTCTTACCGGATTGTCCCGCCTGACTATCATAACACCGGCATTCTGTCCAAATACAGCAAGGCCTTGAGACAGTGCTGTCTCAAGGCTCAACTGGTGATCCACTGGGGATTCGAACCCCAGACCCCCTGATTAAAAGTCAGATGCTCTACCGACTGAGCTAGTGGATCGTTTGGCTGGGATGGCAGGATTTGAACCTGCGAATGCGGGAGTCAAAGTCCCGTGCCTTACCGCTTGGCTACACCCCATTTTGTTTAGGGATGATGGGGTGGAATACGAGATTCGAACTCGTGACCTCCAGGGCCACAACCTGGCACTCTAACCGGCTGAGCTAATTCCACCATAGCTTCCCGAAAACACCTTTTAGAGTTTAGCAAGCGCTTTACATGATGTCAAGGAAGGATTGTCCCTGAAATCCACGCTTTCAGGAGGGCCTGGCCAGACTCCACATCTCCAGCTGAAGCAGGTGATCCTTGATGTCGACCCCGCCGCCAAAGCCTGTCAGGCTCCGGTTGGACCCGATGACACGGTGGCAGGGGATGATGATGGGGAGCGGGTTGACAGCCAGGGCACGGCCAACCGCGCGCGCCATCTGGCCGGCCTTGTCCTTGTCGGGCTGGATGATGCTGGCGATTTCGGCATAGGTCTTGACGGCCCCGTAGGGTATTTTCAAGGTTTCCTTCCAGACTTCCATCTGAAAGGCTGTTCCCTTGGGGAATTCATAGGGCAGGGAGATCTCGTGGCCGCCGTTCAGATAGTGGCGCAGTTCAGCCCTGGCCTTTTCCAGAACGGGGCTCTCCTTGGCCTGGCCGAAGTTTTCAGGAGTCCTGATACTGCCGTCATGGCTGAGAAAGCCCTGGTAATAGGCTGCCTGTCTGACCTCTACGCTCAGGCCTTCACCGCCCGCGCGGACAAATTCGATGGCGGAGATACGCTGGCGGTCCGGTGTCGTCACGGCTGCCAGAAAGCCAAATTCCCAGGGGATAAAGGCGATCTCTCTTCGGGCCACCATGGGAGCGAAGTAGGTGGCCCGCTCCACGGGCCAGTCGATGCCCGTCAAGCGGCCGTATAGACGGCGGTCCTCCTCCGTCAGGAAGGTATACATGGTGTCAATCCGGTAGATCTGGTCATCCTCCTCAACAAGCTGACGGACCAGTTCCTCCTTCTGGGAGTCGTTTAAGGGCCTGGTGGTGTGGATGCGCATGATTCTCCAGGTGGGTGAACCGAAGGGAGCCGTCACATTGACGCCCCCGGCTTCCTGGCCGTCAGCCATGAGGAAGTGGAGGGTTTCGCCCCGGTCACGCTTGTCGCCCATGACTTCCTTCCACTCGCTCAGCGTGCGGTTGGGAAAGACCTCGGCGACAACGCGGCTCAGCCGTTTGATGTCCTTCAAATAGAAGGGCCGCAGTTCCACGGATTGGATTTGATTGCCCTGCTCTGCCATCTCCGATCCCTCCCGGGCCATCACCCTGTCAAAGTGTTTTTGTATCTTCAGGCGATATCGTTTCGCCTGTAGGTCAGATAGCGGAAGCGGACACCGTCCTCCTCCAGCCAGTGGCCGCAGGTGTCAAGAAACCAGTCGGGGGAGCAATCCAGATTGGGGAACCAGACATCCGCCTCATACATGGATTCAAACTGGGTAACCATAACAGTATCGCAGTATGGAAGCAGCTGCTCGTAGACTGTCCCGCCGCCGATGACAATGAAGTCGCTGTCCTGATAGCCCGCCTGCTTCATGGTCCGGATACGGGCCAGGAGCTCATCCAGGCTGGAAAAATAGTCGCAGTTGGGCGATGAGTCTTCATCCCGGGTCCGAAGGACCAGATTGGTCCGGCCCGGCAAGGGGCGGCCTCCGGGGAAGGTATCCATGGTCTTTCGCCCGTAGATGACCACCTTGCCCAGGGTCAGTGCCCGAAAGCGCCTCAGATCCGAAGAGACGGGCTGCTGCAGGCAGCCATTGCAGCCGATTCCCCAGGCACTGTCACAGGCCACGATGGCGATCATGCTGTCCCTCCCCTCTTCTCAAACGGCAACCGGAATTCCCCGGACGGCGGGCCCGGATTCATAGCCCTCCACCGTGAAGCTGTCTACGGTGAAGTCATAAAAATCGGTAACCTCCGGATCCACCAGCAGGCGGGGGGCCGGAAAGCCAGGTCTTTCAATCAATTCCTCGACCAGAGGAATATGCCGGTCGTAAATATGGGCATCCGCGATGACATGAACCAGCTGACCGGCCTTGTAGCCGGACACCTGGGCCATCATGGTCAGGAGCACCGCGTACTGGAGGACATTCCAGTTATTGGCAACCAGCATGTCATTGGAACGCTGGTTGAGAATTCCGTTGAGATAAGAGCCCGTTACGTTGAAGGTCATACTGTAGGCACAAGGGTAGAGAGCCATATCGCTCAAATCGGAGAAGTTGTAAAGATTGGTCATCATGCGGCGGGAGCCGGGATTATGGCGGAGCTCGTAGAGAACCCGGTCCACCTGGTCAAACTGGCCCTCGGGGTAGGTGTGCTTCTGGGCCAGCTGATAGCCGTAGGCCTTGCCGATGGTCCCGTCAGGCATGCACCACTGATCCCAGATTCCCGAGCACAGGTCACAGACCCGGTTGGATTTCTTCTGCCAAATCCAGAGGATCTCGTCGATGGCGGCCCGGTAATTGATTTTGCGGAGGGTCAGCAGGGGAAATTCCTTGTCCAGGTCATAGCGGTTGACGATTCCAAACTGTTTGATGGTGTGGGCAGCCGTACCGTCTTCCCAGCGCGGGCGCACTTCCAGATGATCGTCCCTGAAGCCCTGGCTGAGAATAGCGCGGCAATTGGCGCGGAAAACCTCATCACACAAACTCATCTGATCCCACCATTCTGTGAATTTATACCGCAGTCCCGTATATTATACCACAGGCTACTGGAAGGTATAAGGCCGAAAAAATCGATAGCCCCCGGCCACAGCGGTCCGGAGGCTATCTGGTCGGAGTGACAAGACTTGAACTTGCGGCCTCTTGGTCCCGAACCAAGCGCTCTACCACCTGAGCCACACCCCGATGCCCTATGGATTTTACTGGTTAAGAGGTCAAATGTCAAACAGAAGCCGACCCAGGCCTGCCCTTTCAGGGCCGGCTGACCGTAATCCTCTCTTTAAGTTTTTCAAAGCGGCCTTCCTTGATGCCGGGGACCTGCATGAGGTCTTCAATGCATCCAAAAGGGCCTTTAGCCTCCCGGTATTCGATGATGGCCCGGGCGGTTGCCTGGCCGATACCCGGAAGACTTTCCAGTTCCTTGGAACCGGCCCGGTTCAGATCGACCAGGCCGCCAGGCGGCTCCTGCCAATCGTCCATGCTGAAGGGCAAATTCTCCTGACCGGCAGAGGGCACGTAGATCTTCATATGGGCCTGGACAAGCATGGCCAGATTCAAGGGGGCAAGGTCAGCCTCCGGCGTCCGGCCGCCCGCCTTTTCGATGGCGTCCCCTACAAGGGATCCCCGGCTGAAATAGTAAACGCCCGGTCTTTGCACAGCTCCGTCCACATGTACTGGGAAGAGAGGCTCCGGCTCGACAGACGGCTCCTCCTGGCCAGCAGTCTCCTGAAGGCTTGCCGGGGTCAGGACCAGCGCCTTGCCGGATGGCCTGCGGGCAACCAGAGCAAGAATGAGTGCCGACAGGCCGATCAGGATCAGGAAAAAACCAAGCGGCGCCCCCTTGGGACGGCCGCTTGTGCTCTTACGTCTCACAGGCCCCTCCCTCCTCCCCGGCAGGATCCCCGTCTGCCGGAGGATCCATGGTCGCACAGGGACAGGGATCAAAGGAGATCAGGCCTCGGACGAGGCCTTCAAATGTCCGCTTTTTTGCCGGACTTCAAGCCCTAATCGAGCTGCTTTCGGTTCAAATCAACCCGCCAGAGATTTTCCAGCTGGTAGTGCATACGGTCCTCCGGCTGCATCAGATGGACAATCAGGTCGCCATAGTCAAGCAGAACCCAGCTGCGGTTCTCCAGGCCTTCAATATGGTCAGGCCGCAGGCCGAAGAGTTCTTCCAGCCTTTCCTCGACCGCCTCTGCCAGGGTCTTGACATGGATGGAGGACGTTCCGCTGGCCAGAATGAAAACATCCGCCAGTGTCGTTTTCTCCGTTACCTGCAGGACTTGTGCATCCTGCCCCTTTTTATCCTCGATGGCCGCGACAGCAGCCTGAGTCATGGCCGCGATCCGGTCCAGTTTCTCTTTCTCGGCCGCCTGGCCGGAAAGTTCCAGATCCGGATTGGCCCCTGTTTGATCACCTGTTTTCCGGTTCAATCCTTCCTCCTCTTTGGGGCCTCCGCCGGAGCGGACCGGCCCTTGAATTGGTTTTACTATAGCACGCCAGGCCTCGCTCAGGCCTGTCCCGCAAAATAGGTATGGGCCTCAAGACTGATGGGACTGGCTTGCTTACCCTCACCCTCCAGCGCCTTGAAGACTTCCTCCAGGCAGAGCTTCATGGCCAGGGCCAGCCTGCCGCCTTCAGCGGCTTCCCGGATAGGTGCCAGGTTCATGAAAGTCCGGTCGTAGGAGATTTTGTCAGCCAGATAAAGAATCTGACCCAGAACTGACAGACGGGGGTGGGCAGTCGGATGCCAGGCGATGGCCTCCAGCAGCTCCTCGTCCTCCTCCCCCCAAAGCTCCAGTGCCAGAAGAGCCGAAGCCGGCCCGTGCAACAGGTCATCCGTCAATTCGTCTCCTCCCAAACCCGGAATAGCCTGGCAGGAGGCTGCCGCTTGAAGCTGGCGGTCCCGGGGCAGTTCCTTGGCCAGATCGTGCAGGAGACCCGCAGCCGCCGCCTTTAAGACAGGCTGGCCGTAGACTTGTGCCAGGCGGGCCGCATACTGGGCAACTGAAGCGGCATGCAGTCTTCTGGCCTGGGACGAGAAAGGCCAGGCGGCTTCCTCCAGAGCCAGGAGGCGGTCCCATTCAAGGGGGCTTAAGAGATCAAAGACGGCCTTGAAGGCATAAGGTTTGAACTGGTCCAAAAAAGAGACAACCGCTGGCGGACATAGATCATCCACAGCCTCGCCCCCGTCCAGGCGATCCCTCAAAAGGCTGGAGGAGAGCTCCAGAGGCGGCAGGTCCAGGAGGCGGACCCGGCAACCAAAGTGTTTTTCAACCGCCAGGACTTCCTGCAGGACGGCCTGACTGTCGTCACCTCCGCGGACACCGACCGCCAGGGTCACCTCCTGCAGGAGATCCTCCGGCCGGTACCAGCGGTCCAGGGACAGGAGGACATCTGAGCCGGCGATCAGAAAGAGTTCCTCCGGACGGTAGAGTTCTTTGAGCTCCAGGACCGTATGGTAGGTATAGTCCAGGCCCGGTGTCCGGATCTCCTGATCCGAGACAGTCACCTGATCCAGGTCGCAGCTGCCTCTGCAGGCCATTTCATAGCGGTAGGCCGCAAAGCTGATCCGTCTGTCCTTGTGGGGCGGGCGGCCTACAGGCATGACCAGAAGGCGGTCAAGGGCAAGCTCCCGGCAGGCCCTTTGGACCATGGCCCGGTGGCCCATATGAAAGGGGTCGAAGGTTCCGCCAAAAAGCCCCAGGCGGCGGCAGGTATTTTCAAGTGCTGAATCCGTCACCGGCCTTCCCCTTGCTTGAGTTCGATTTCCTTGGCTGTCTCCCGGTTCTGGGCATCCTCCACCAGCCAGGCATTGATGAATTCATCCAGATCCCCGTCCATGACCCCGTCGACATCGCCGGTTTCAAAGCCCGTCCGGTGATCCTTGACCATGGTGTAGGGGCAGAAAACGTAGGAGCGGATCTGGCTGCCCCAGGCGATATCGAAGACTTCACCCTTCAGATCCTCAATCCGGTCCAGCTGGCGTTGGCGGGCCAGATGGTAGAGGCGGGATTTGAGCATGCGCATGGCCGTTTCCTTGTTGGAGAGCTGGGAGCGTTCATTCTGGCAGGAGACTACGATCCCGGTC
>Ga0265293_10001813_pt1 | contig 45260 bp, 48 predicted proteins | sample Munlanlewell138R_FD_192505 | JGI IMG/M metagenome (GOLD analysis project Ga0265293, IMG submission 192505) | Leachate microbial communities from a municipal landfill in Southern Ontario, Canada - Leachate well 138R | ecosystem: Engineered > Solid waste > Landfill > Unclassified | place: Canada... | reverse complement strand
CACAATGCTCGCTAGCCAACCCCGAAGAGCAGCAGTGCGCGTCTGAGCCAGACACCAGGTGAGAAGAACCCAACCACCGCAACGCGGCAATCACCACAGTGACACTGAGTGCGGGTCCCCGGCCGACACGCCGGGAAACTCACGTGTTCTGCGCACGCTCGACCTGCTGGGGTGCCGGCCCCCGCCGGCCCCCGCCCCGGCCGCTCAGCCGACGACGGCGGGCATGCTGTCCCAGCCGCGCACCGTCGAGGTGCGCGAGCGGGTGGCCCGGCTCATGTCCACTTCCCACTTCGGGAAGCGCTTGAGCACCTCCTCGAGCGCCACCCGGCCCTCCAGCCGCGCCAGCGGCGCACCCAGGCAGAAGTGCGCGCCGCGGCCGAAGGTCAGGTGCGCGCCCGGCCTGCGGTGGATGTCGAAGGTGTCGGGGTCGGTGAAGTGCCGCTCATCGCGATTGGCCGAGGCCAGCATGATCAGCAGCGCGCTGCCCGCGGGCACGGTCTGGTCCTGGAAGCGCACGTCGTCGGTGGCGACGTACCGGGCGACGTGCGGGCCGGGTGGCTCGTAACGCAGCAGCTCTTCGATGGCGCCCGGCACCCGGGACGGGTCATCGACCAGCTCCCGGCGCTGATCGGGGTGCTCGGCCAGCACCTTGCCCATCCAGCCGAACAACCGGCCGGTGGTCTCCACGCCGGCGCCGGCGATGACCGCGAGGAAGATGAGCAGTTCCTCGGTGCGCAGCCTGCGCACGGTGCCGGTCTCGTCGGTGAACTCCACGTTCAGCAGCTCGGTGATCAGGTCATCGGACGGATTCTTCTTCCGCCACGCGACATAGTCGGTGAACATGTCGCCGTCGAAGTAGTGGTCCTTCTTGACGGGCAGCGGTTCGCCGGGTTTGTTGCGCAGCACCGCGTGCGCCTGGGCGCGCACCGACGGCTGGTCGGCGTCGGGGATGCCCACCAGCATTCCGATGGTCCGCATCGGCAGCTCGGCGCCGAGGTCGCGGACGAAGTCGAATTCGTCCGCGCCCACGAAGGGGTCCAGGCAGGAGACGCAGAAAGCGCGGACCTTGTCTTCGAGGGCACGCATCTTCTTGGGCATGAACATCCGTCCCACCAGCGCGCGGTGGATGGTGTGCAGCGGGGGGGCCTCGTTGATGAAGACTCCGGGCGGCATCACCGGGTCGGCCTTGACGACCTCCAGGATGTCGCCCTTGGCGGAACTCAGTCGCTGCGGATCACGTAGCGCCGCATCGACATCGGAGTAACGGCTGATGCCCCAGAAGTCGTGGCGCTCGTTGTAGTAGAGCGGTTGCTCGTCGCGCAGCCGGCGATACGTCGGGTACGGGTCGAGGTCGATTTCGACGTCCCACGGGTCGTAGTAGAGGTCCACATCCGCTCCTTGGCTGGTGGGCTGCGCGGGTTGTACTGTACGAGCGTACAGCAGCGGATCCGATGCTTGTATCCGGCGGGCGGCTCCGCTATACATATGTACAGCGACGGCCGGTCGACGAGAAGGAGTGCGCAACGTGAGTCGAGTAGCGGTCGTGACCGGTGGCGGATCAGGCATGGGGCGATCCATCGCGCTCCAACTCGCCTCCGACGGTCACCGGGTCGCGGTGCTGGACATCGACGGTGACGCCGCGACGAGCGCGGCCGCGCAGGCCCGCAACGACGGCCATCAGGCGATCGGGATCCGGACCGATGTCGGCGACGAAGCCTCGATCGCCGCGGCGTTCGACGAGGTCCGCAGTCAATTCGGACCGGTGGGGATCCTGGTGACCAGCGCGGCCATCTCGGGATTCACCCGCCTGGACAAGATCAGCCTGGACGAATGGAACCGCTACCTGGCGGTCAACCTGACCGGCACCTTCCTGTGCGTGCGCGCGGCGGTGTCCGACATGGTGGTCGGCGGGTGGGGTCGCATCGTGACCATCTCCTCGGCGGCGGGTCAGCGAGGCGCCGGGCGTCAGGCGCACTACTCGGCGACCAAGGGCGGCGTCATCGCCATGACGAAGTCCATCGCCATCGACTACGCGGCCAAGGGCATCACCGCAAACACGGTGCCGCCCTTCGTCATTGACACCCCCATGCTGCGCGAGCAACAGCAGGCCGGCAAGCTGCCGCCCGAGGAGTACCTGACTCAGGCCATTCCCGCGGGCCGCCTGGGTTCGGGCGCCGACGTCGCGGAGTTGTGTTCCTACCTCTGTTCCGAGGGTGCGGGGTACGTGACCGGCCAGGTGATCGGCGTCAACGGCGGCGCCGTGCTCTAGTGCCCGCGTGACATCCGACCAGCAAGCATTGCGGCAAGAAGCTCAGGAGGAGTGCCGATGAAAGTCCGAGTCGACAGCACCCGGTGCCAGGGGCACACATTGTGCGCGATGATCGCGCCGGAATCCTTCGAACTCGACGACGTCGACGGGCACGCGCACGCCATCGTGGATGAGGTCCCGGCCGAGCACCGCGAACAGGTCGAGGAGGCCATCCGGTCGTGTCCGGAACAGGCCATCATCGTGCTGACCGAGGCCACCCTCGCGGCGCCGACGCAGGGCGATCCGCGATGACCACGTCGCAGCGTCGGCCGCACATCGCCGAGGCCAAGCATTACCACTTCGACCGGCACCACCCGGACTACCGCGACAAGTTCGTGGAGATCACCGAGGAGATGCACAAACAGTGCCCGTTGGTGTGGACCGACACCTACGACGGCCACTGGGTCGCCGCCGGCGGGGAGGAGGTCTTCGAACTCGCCCGCTGCCCGCACGTCTCCAACGACCACGACGTCAACAACGAGCGTCGCGGGTACAAGGGCATCTCGATCCCGACCATGATGCAGGCCGAGAACTTTCGCGGCGGGATGCTGGAGATGGACGATCCTGAGCACCGCTTCTACCGCACCGCGCTCAACCCGTACCTGTCGCCGGCCGCGGTCAAGCGGTGGGTGCCCTTCGTCGACGAGATCGTCCGCGCCAGCATCGATGAACACATCGAGACCGGGCGCATCGACTTCGTCGACGATCTCGCCAACGTGGTGCCCGCGGTCCTCACCCTGGCCATGCTCGGGGTGCCGCTGGAAAAATGGACGATGTACAACGAGCCCGCGCACGCCTCGGTCTACACGGCGCCGGATTCTCCCGACGCGCCCCGGGTGCTCGAGCTCTACATGGCGATGGGCATGGACCTGTTCACGAATCTCGCCGAGATTCGCGAGAATCCGCGCCCCGGCATCATCGACGCCTTGGCAAAGTTGCGCATCGACGGCGAGGCTCCGCCGGACATCGAGCTGATCGGCATGCTGAACCTGCTGATCGGCGGCGGCTTCGACACCACCACCGCCCTGACCGCTCACGCCCTGGAGTGGTTGTCGCACAACCCCGACCAACGGGAACGGCTCAGCCGGGAGCGGGGCACGTTGCTCAACCCCGCCACCGAGGAGTTCCTGCGGTACTTCACCCCGGCCCCGGGAGACGCCCGGACCATCTCCGATGACATGGAGTTGGGTGGTACGACGCTGAAGGAGGGCGACCGACTGTGGCTGTCCTGGGCGATGGCCAACCGGGATCCCGCGTTGTTCGCCAATCCCAACGAGATCGACATGGAGCGCAAGGGTAATCGGCACTTCAGCTTCGGGCTGGGCGTGCACCGCTGCATCGGCTCCAACGTGGCCCGCACGGTGTTCAAGTCGATGTTGACCGCGGTGCTGGACCGGATGCCCGACTACGAGTGCCAGGCCGAGGGGACCGTGCACTACGACAGCATCGGCGTGATCCAGGGCATGCGCCACCTGCCGGCCACCTTCACTCCCGGGCGGCGACTGGGGCCCGGTCTCGACGAGACCCTGGCCAAGTTGCAACGGGCTTGCGACGAGAACGGTCTGGCCCGACCCATCACCGAACAACGTGAGGCCGCGCGGCTCTCGGACTGAGCTCACCGCAGCCCAACAGGGAAGGACACCATGTCGACAACGCCGCTCGTCGCCGTCGTCACCGGCGCCAGCCGGGGAGCCGGGGCGGGCATCGCGCACGCCCTCGGCAGCCACGGCGCCGTCGTCTATGTCACCGGTCGCAGCGAATCCGACCCGGACGCACCGACTCCCGACACCATCCAGCACACGGCCGCGAAAGTGACCGCGGCCGGCGGGCAGGGTATCGCGGTCCGGGTGGACCACGGCGACGACGAACAGGTGCGTGCCCTGTTCGCGCGGGTGGAGCGCGAGCAGGGCCGGTTGGACGTCCTGGTCAACAACGCCGCCGTCATCCGCGACGAGATGATGGGCCGCACCAAGTTCTGGGACGAGCCGCTCAACGTCGTCGACACCCTCGACGTCGGCGTCCGTAGCAGCTACGTCGCCACGGTGTACGCCGCGCCGTTGATGCTGCCCCGGCGTCGGGGCCTGGTGGTGTTCACGTCGTCCTCGGGTGCGGTGCACTATGCGTTCGGCCCGGCCTACGGGGTGCCGAAGGCCGCCGTGGACAAGATGGCCGCCGACATGGCCCTGGATTTCCGGGAATTCGACATCGCGACGGTATCGATCTGGATGGGTTCGTTGCTCACCGATCGGGTGCGCGCGATCGTCGCCAAGAACCCGGAGAAGCTGGGGTACATCCTGGACACCGCGGAGACCCCCGAGCTGACCGGCCACGTGATCGCGGCGCTCTACAATGACCCCGATGTCATGGCAGTCAGCGGCCAAACGCTGATCGGCGCCGAACTGGCCGCCGAGTACGGCATCAAGGACGAGGGCGACCGGCAGCCACCGTCATACCGGGAACTGTTCGATGTGCACCCGCAACAACAGCAGTCCCACGTCATGCGGTAGCCGATCCGAAGGAGTTTGTGCGTGCGCATCGGACTGACCGGCGGCGGATCATCGGTTGATTCGATTGTGCGCCAGGCGAAGCAGGCCGAGGAGGACGGGTTCGCCGCGCTGTGGTACGCCAGCGCGGTCGCCGGGGATCCGTTGGTGGCCATGGCGTTGGCCGGGCGCGCCACCTCCTCGATCGAACTGGGCACCGCAGTCCTGCAGACCTATCCCTGCCACCCGCTGCTGCAGGCCAACCGCGCGGTGGCCGCCGCCAACGCGATGGGGCGGCCCGGCTTCGCGTTGGGGTTGGGGCCGTCGCACCGTCCTGTCGTGGAAGACGTCCTGGGCCTCTCGTACGACCATCCCGGGCGCAGCACCGACGAGTACGTGCGCATTGTCGCGGCCCTGCTGCGGGAGGGGGAGGCGGACTTCGATGGCGCGGACTGGAGCACCCACAGCGCCGGGCGGATGGCCGCCGCCGAGCACCCGATTCCAGTTCTGCTGGCGGCCCTTTCGCCACGCCTGCTCCGCGTCGCGGGGCGATACTCGGACGGAGTGATCCTCTGGCTCGCCTCGGCCGCGGCCCTCGAAGGTGTCATCATGCCGGTGTTGACCGCAGCGGCCACCGAGGCGGGCCGACCGGCCCCGCGCGTGGTGGCCGGTCTCCCGGTCGCGGTGCACGACGACCGCGCCGAGGCCCGCGCGGCCGTGGCGGCGACGGCCACCGGTTACGCGGCGATGTCGAACTTCGAGCGCATCATCGAAACCGGCGGCGGTTCGTCGGCCGCGGACGTGGCGATCGTCGGCGACGAACAGGCGGTGCAGGGCCAGCTGGAGCGCTTGATCGCTGCCGGGGCTACCGAGGTCTGGGCCCAACCCGTCGCCGTCGGCGCCGACCGCGACCGACGACGGTCCTCCCTGCAGCGGACCCGCGCGCTGTTGAGCGCCGTGGCGCGCCAACCGGTTTAGCCGCGCCGGCGGCTCACTTGTCGCCCGGACGGGCCCCGGCGCCGTAGACGATGCCGGCCCGGGAGGTGTCCCAGCGGTCACGGAACACCACGTCGTCGACCGAGCGGCGCCGGACCGGGCCGTGCCGACCCCGCGGCCAGCCGACCACGACATGCCCGGCCAGGAACCAGTCGTCGGGAACGCCGGTGGCGGCTCGGAGCGTCTGCTCGCCCTGGTAGGCCGCCCAACTGGTGAAGCAGGCGCCCAGCCCCTGCGCCCGGGCGGCCAGGTAGAAGTTCTGCATGGCGGGGTAGATCGACCCGGCCTGCAGGTACTCGGAGGCGAAGTCGTTCTTGAACGCCGCGAACAGCACGGAGGTGTGTTCGGCTGCGCGGTCGTGCAATTCGTAGGTGGCCCGATTGTTGCGGGCCGCCCGGCTGTCGTCGTCGGCGGCGGGCCGGGTCATGCCGTAGATCGACTCGATGGTCTGCAACGCCGCCTGCGCGGCCTCGGCGACCGCGGCGCGCTGCTCGGGCCCGTTGAGCACGATGAACCGCCACAACTGCGCGTTCGCGCCGTTGGGTGCCCAGGTGGCCGCCTCGAGGCAGCGGCGCAGGGTCTCGTCGTCGACGGGGCGATCGGTGAAACGGCGGATCGAGCGCGCGGTGGACAGCACTTCCCAGACGTCATTGGTCGGTTGGGGCATGTGATCGGTGTACTCCACCGCAGCGCCGTTGTCGAGTATTTGCGGCTTTTGCCGCACCGAGTATTCCGCGGGGTGTTGTGCGGGCCGTCACGTGCTGTACAGTCGTATTGCATCGACGTGCGGTGTTCAATCGAGAGGAAACAGCAGTGGTGGACGACAAGTTCGCAATGGACGGCCGGGTCGCCGTGATCACCGGTGGGGGAACGGGTATCGGCCGTGCGTCAGCGCTGGTGCTGGCCGAGCGCGGCGCCGACATCGTGCTGGCCGGTCGCCGCGAGGAGCCGCTGAAGACCACCGCGCGCGAGATCGAGGCGCTGGGCCGCCGGGCGCTGACGGTGCCCACCGACGTCACCTCCGCCGAGGAGTGCCAGGCGCTGGTGGACGCGGCAGTGGGCGAGTTCGGCCGCCTCGACGTGTTGATGAACAACGCCGGCGGCGGTGAGACCAAGTCGCTGATGAAGTGGACCGACGAGGAATGGCATCAGGTCCTGGACCTGAACCTGTCCAGCGCCTGGTACCTGTCGCGCGCCGCGGCCAAGCCGATGATCGCGCAGGGGCGCGGTTCGATCGTCAACATCTCCTCCGGGGCCAGTCTGCTGGCCATGCCGCAGGCGGCGATCTACGGCGCCGCCAAGGCGGGCCTGAACAACCTGACCGGCTCGATGGCCGCGGCCTGGACACGTAAGGGCGTGCGGGTCAACTGCATTGCCTGCGGTGCGGTCCGGACCCCCGGCCTGGAGGCCGACGCGGCCAGGCAGGGCTTCAACATCGACATGATCGGCCAGACCAATGGCTCGGGGCGCATCGCGGACCCGGAGGAAATCGGCTACGGCGTCCTGTTTTTCGCCTCCGACGCCTCCAGCTACTGCTCGGGCCAGACCCTGTACATCCACGGCGGCCCCGGCCCGGCCGGCGTCTGATCGCCAGCGGAGAACAGCGATGAGTGTGAGCCACGTCGGCCTGCGGGTCCGCGATCTCGAGAAGTCCCAACAGTTCTACGAGGCGCTTGGCTTCGTCCAGGCCAACCGGCTGACCGTCCCGGACAAGGTGGCCGGCGGTCTGCTCGGACTGGCCGAGCCGATCGGATTCGAGGCGGTGTATCTGCGCAAGGACGACTTCGTCCTGCAACTGCTGACCTTCTCGGGGTATCCGGCACCCGAGGAAGCCGAGCGAAACATGACCAACGCCGGGCTGACCCACCTGTCGCTGGCGGTCGACGACGTCGCCGCGACCATCGCGGCGGCCCGGGAATCCGGCGGCACCGTGGTCGCTGAACCCCCCGGGGGCTACGCCTGCATGATCCGCGATCCCGAGGGCCAGCTCATCGAGCTGATCCACGCGAGCGTGCGGCCGGTGCCACCGCAGCAGAACCCCTGATCCCGAAAACCGAACCCCCCAAAGAACCCACCGAAAGACCAAGGAAAATCAATGAGCAACGACGACGAGATCAAGCAGTTGCGCGAACGCGTGCAGTACCTCGAGGACCGCAGCGCCATCCTCGACTGCGTGATGAACCAGGCCCGCGGCCACGACCGCCACGACGCCGAACTGATGGGCAGCGTGTACTTCGAGGACGGGATCGACGAGCACGGGCCCACCGTCAAGACCGGGCCGGAGTACGGGGCGTGGGCCAACGGCGTGCACGAGATGGTCTTCGAGGACCACCTGCACAACATCACCTCGCACACCTGCGAGATCAACGGCGACGAGGCCCACGCCGAGAGCTACGTCATGGGCGCCATGCGGGCCAAGGGCGGCAAGGTCGTCTCGCTGATGGGCGGCCGCTACCTGGACCGGCTGGAACGCCGCGACGGGGTGTGGAAGATCGCCCTGCGCCGCTGCACCATCGAATGGATGATGAACGGCGACTCCTCGGCGCTGGCCTCCGGCGCGGTCAAGGGCTTCATCAAGGGCACCTGGGACCGCACCGACCCCTCCTACACCCGCCCGCTGCAGCTGGACAGCGAGCCCGTCAGCCGCTGGTGAACCAGCGTCACATCCCAACGCGTCGGGCCGGCACCGCACCTGGTGTCGGCCCGCGCCGTTGTTTTTCCCACTCGCACCACTGATTTCAGGAACGAGGATCGATGATACTTGCCAATAAGGTCGCTCTGATCACCGGCGGCGGATCCGGCATCGGCCGCGCGAGCGCGCAGCGACTCGCGGCCGAGGGCATGCGGATCTGCGTGCTGGACATCGACCGGGACGCCGCCGTGTCGGTCGCCGAATCCCTGGGCGGGCTGGGACTGCAGTGCGACGTCTCCGACCCCGAACAGGTGGACCGCGCCTTCACCGCGTGCCTCGCCGAACTCGGCAGCGTGGATCTGGCGTTCCTCAACGCGGGCATCACGATCGGTTGGTCCGGCGACATTGCCACGCTGGATATCTCGGAGTATCGCCGCTCGCTGGGGGTCAACGTCGACGGCGTCGTGTTCGGCGTCCGGGCGGCCGTTCGGGCCATGCGCGCGCGCAGCAACCCGGGGGACGGCGTCATCCTGGCGACCGCCTCGCTGGCGGGCATCCTGCCGTGGCATCCGGACCCGGTCTACTCGCTGGGCAAGCACGCGGTGGTCGGCTTCATGCGGTCCGTCGCGCCGAACCTCGCCGCCGACGGCATCGCCGTACACACCATCTGCCCCGGCATCACCGAGACCGGGGTGCTCGGCGACCGGCGGTCCCTCGTCGAACGCATCGGGGTGCCGGTCATGGAACCCGAACACGTCGCCGACGCGGTACTCACTGCCATCGCCGCGGGGCCGCAGGCCAGCGGCTCCTGTTGGGTGTCCCAACATGGGAAGCCCGCCTGGGCAATGGAGTTCGCCGACGTCCAGTGCCGCGACACGCGCCTGAACGTGCCGGTCGCGCCGTCCGGGAAAGGCTGAGGGCCTCAGCCGAGGAGCACGGGCATGCTGTCCCACCCGCGCACCGTGGCCGTCGGCGCCCGCACCGCGTTGTCCAGATCGACGGTCCAATCCGGCCAGCGCTTCAGGATCTCTTCCAGGGCCACCCGGCCTTCCAGCCGGGCCAGCGACGCCCCGAGGCAGAAGTGGGTGCCCCGGCCGAAGGACAGATGGTTCGCGTTGCGGTGGATGTCGAACCGGTCGGGGTCGTCGAACTTGCGCTCGTCGCGGTTCGCCGCGCCCGCCATCAGCAGCAGCGCGCTGCCGGCCGGGATGGTCTGGCCGTGATAGTCGATGTCGTTGGAGACGTAGCGTGCGATGTTGTGCACCGGCGGCTCGAACCGCAGCACCTCCTCGACCGCCCCGCCGATCAACGCCGGGTCAGCCACCAGTTCGCGGCGCTGATCGGGGTGTTCGCCCAACAGCTTGCCCAGCCAACCGAACAGCCGCCCGACGGTCTCGGTGCCCGCATTGGCGACCACCCCGAGGAACACCAGCAACTCTTCGGACCTGAGCCGACGGACGGTGCCCGAGACGTCCTCGAACTCGACGTTGAGCAGTTCGGTGACCAGATCGTCAGACGGGTTCTTGGCGCGCCACTCGACGTACTCGGCGAACATGTTCCCGTTGAAGTAGTTGTCCTTGCTGACCTTCAGCGGCTTGCCGGGCTCGTTGCGCAACCTGCGGTGGGCGATCGACCGGACGCTGCGCTGCAACGAATCCGGCATGCCGACCAGCATTCCGATGACTCGCATGGGCATCTCGGCCCCGAGGTCCAGGGTGAAGTCGAGGCGGTCGCCACCCACCAGCGGATCCAGGCAGGCGGCGCAGAACGCCCGCACCTGTTCCTCGATGGCCCGCATCTTCTTCGGCGTGAACGCGCGCGAGACCAGCAGCCGATGGACGGTGTGCAGCGGCGGGTCCTCGTTGATGAAGACCCCCTCGGGCATATTGGGTTCGGCCTTGACGACCTCCAGGATGTCGCCCTTGGCGTTGCTCAGGTTCGCCGTGTCGCGCAATCCGGTCTCGACGTCGTCGAAGCGGCTCAAACCCCAGAAGTCGAGGTTTTCGTTGTAGTACACCGGAGCTTCGTCCCGCAGCCGCCGATAGGTGGGGTAGGGGTCCACGTCGATCTCGATGTCGTAGGGGTCGTACGTGAGCTGCCTGTCGGTCGCGGCGTTCATCGTGCTCCTAAGCCTTTGTGCCAGTGCGTGACCTGGCATGCAGTACGATCGTACAGCACGTGGTGATCGAACAGAAGGAGGGGCGATGGACCTGGGTTACGTCTCGTTGAACACCCCCGACGACATCGCGCCGGATGTCCTGGCCACCGAACTGGAGGCGCGTGGCTTCGAGTCGCTGTGGGTGGGGGAGCACCCGCAGGTCCCCGTCGCGTCGGGCACCGGGATGCCGCGCCAGCTGCTCGCGGCCCAGAGGCAGATGTGGGACCCGCTCGTTTCGCTGATGATGGCGGCGCAGGCCACTGAGAAGCTGCGGCTGGGCACCGCGGTGGCGCTGCCGCTGGAGCGTGAATTATTCACGCTGGCAAAGCAAGTCGCCACGTTGGACCGCCTCAGCGCGGGGCGGCTGCTGTTCGGGATGGGCGTGGGTGTTCGGCCGGAGCTCGAAGTGGCGACGCGGACCATCGCGTGGTCCGAGCGCTACCGCGCGCTCGCGGACATGGTGGCCGCCCTCGAGGTGCTCTGGACCGACGACGAGTCGTCGTATCGCGGTGAGTTCTTCGACTTCGAGCCCGTCTGGTCCTACCCCAAGCCGCACCAGCGGCCGCGGCCGCCGTTGTTGGTCGCGGCCACCGGTCCGAAGGCGCTGCAGTCCTGCCTGAAGTGGGCCGACGGATGGTTGCCCGGCGACGCCGCGCTCGGGGACGTGCCTGCCGCGCTGGACCGGTTCCGGCAGCTCGCCCACGACGCGGGGCGCGATCCGGCCACGCTGGATCTGACCATCATGGTGTGGGGCGAGCCCACGCTGGAGGTGCTGCAGGGCTATCGCGAACTCGGCTTCAATCGCGCCGTGCTGGGCGGTGGGCGCCGCGACGGCACCGATCCCGCCACCACCCTGCCGTTCCTGGATCGGTGCGCGGCGATGGTCGAACAGCTGACCTGAGCCGGGTCAGCCGACGGAGTCCAAGAACCGCTCGAAGGCCGCGGTGACCTCGCGGTGGGTGGTCTTGACGCCGACGCCCTCCTCGAGGCTCAGGAACTTCGGTATGCCCGACATCAGCAGCTGCAGCGCGGGCAGCGACAGGTCACCGAGGCGCGCGTCCTTGCCGTACTTCGCCACCAGCGCGTCCACCTGGACCTTGCGCATCCGCTTGGTCACCTTGGCGATCTCGGTCTGGATGGACTTGCGGTGGTTGCCCAGCGCCATGAATTCGGTCATCAGCGCGCCCGTGGCCTCGCGCTGGTTGTAGGTCCACAGCGTGCGCAGCGGATCGTCGGGGTGTTCCTTCAGGGTCTTGGTCAGGTAGTCGAGGTTCTGATCGGCGTAGCGACGGATCGCCGCGAGGAAGATGTCGTCGAGGGTGGGGAAGTAGTACTGCACCAGGCTGGGGGTGACCCCGGCCTCGGCGGCCAGCGTGCGGTAGCTGATGCCGGCGTATCCCTTGGCGAGCAGCAGGCGCTCCACGCAGTTGAGCAATGCGTCTCGCGTCTTGGACGTCTCGGCGCCCACGCGCCGCGGTGAAGCTGCCATATCTCCTCGCTCGGTCGAAGAACGCCTACATCTTGACACGTCGGCCGCGTCCGGTCGGCCACCCTTGACTGCCCGGTGCGCATTGCTATACGAATGTACAGCAGATGTCCGGGTCGACGCGGCCCAGCCTGAAACGCACGGAGGACGCCGGTGCCCAAACGAATGATCTTCACGCTGTTGGTGATGGACTCCGTCGGCCACAACTTTCACGGCGGCTGGCGCCATCCTCGTGCGCGCAACCGCGAGTACAAGAACTTCGACATGTGGGTCGAACTCGCGCAGAAGGCCGAGGCAGCGAAATTCGACGCGTTCTTCTTCACCGACGTGCTCGGGGTGCAGGGCGAGTACGACGGCTCGCGCGACATCGTCTTCGAACAGGCGATGAACGTTCCGGTCGGCGACTGCACGATGCTGCTACCCGTGCTCGCCCGCGAGACCACCGACATCGGCCTGATGTACACGAGTTCGGTCATCCAACAACACCCGTTCTCGTTCGCCCGACAGGTCTCGACTCTCGACCACCTCAGCAACGGCCGGGTGGGATGGAACATCGTGACGTCGGCCAACGAACGAGCTTTCGCCAATTTCGGTGTGCCCGGCGGCTTGTCGCACGACCAGCGCTACGAGTGGGCGCACGAGTACGTGGATGTCGCCTACAAGCTGTGGGAAGGGTCGTGGGACGTCGGTGCCGTCGTCGACGACCCGGGCCGAGGTGTCTACACCGACCCGACGAAGGTGCACGACATCAACCACGTCGGTGAGCGCTACCGGGTCGAGGGTTACAACCTGATGGAGCCCTCGCCGCAGCGGACCCCGCTGCTGGCGCAGGCGGGGGGATCGCCGGCCGGCCTGGACTTCGCGAGCCGGCACGCGGAGGTGATGTTCCTGTCGGCGTTCACTCCAGAATCGATCGCCCAGCAGGTCGACACCGTGCGCAGCCAGGCCCGCTCGCACGGTCGCCGCGACGAGGACATCCTGTTCCTGCAGGGCTTGATGTTCGTCGTGGGTTCCACCGACGAAGAGGCCAACCGGAAGTGGATGGAGTTGGAACAGTGGCGATCCCAGGAGGCGCAAGCCGCCTACTTCGCCAGTCTCAGCGGCATGGACCTCGGCCGGCATGACCAGGACACTCCGCTTGAGGACCTGATCGAGTCCATGCCGGGCAGCCGGGGCGCGTTTTTGTCGCTGATCAACGCGTGGCCGCCGGGCGGCAAGCCCACCATCGGTGACTTCCTGACCACCATGTCGCTGCCGCAGATGGTCGTCGGATCGCCGGAGACCATTGCCGCGCGGCTACTCGAGTTCCAGGCCGCGGGCTCCGACGGCGTACAGGTGATGAACATGCTGATGCCGGACAGTTACGACGAGTTCTTCGAGCACGTCGTCCCGGTGCTGCAGGACAAGGGGCTGATGCAGACGGAGTATCGGCCGGGCACGTTGCGGCAGAAGATCTTCGACACCGACCGGCCCCATGTCTCCGAGCGGCACCCGGCCCACGGGTACCGCGGCATGTTCAGCTGAGACGCCGGTTGGCTGAAACGCGACGAGCGGCCACTGGTGTACAGAAACTTGCAAATTTCCGTACCTCAGCGGCCGCTCGCGCGGAAGAACAGTTACAGCTGGGCCAACCGGGGGACCGACCCGCGGGCACGCAGACCGGCGCCGGCCTTGCGGGTGAGTTCCCGTGAGCTGCCGAGCAATCCGTCGAGCACCAGCGCGCGCTTGATGTGCACGTGCAGGTCGTGCTCCTCGGTGAAGCCGATGCCGCCGAGGACCTGCTGGCAGTGCTTGGCGGCGGTCAGGGCGGCCTTGCCCGCGGCGGCCTTGGCCAGCAGCGCGGTCAGGTCGGGGTTGTCGGTGCCGGGCAGCGTCAGGGTCGCCTCGGCGCCCTCGATGGACACCAGCGTCTCGGCGAGCCGGTGCCGTACAGCCTGGAACGATGCGATCGGCTTGCCGAACTGCACCCGGTCCAGCGCGTGCTGGCGGGCCAGGGCGAGCATCGCCCGCGCCGACCCGACCAGCCACCAGCCCACCGCCAGGCGCGCCTCGGCGACCCGGATCGGGTAACCCTCTTCCTCGCGACGCAGCGGCAGCCCGCCCAGGGTCTCAGTGGCGCCCTCTTCTCCTGCCCCGCGGTCCCAGATCACCCAGGTGTTGCCGGCATACGGCAGCGGCAACTCCACATCCGCGCCGATCTCGTTGCCCGTGGCGTTGAGCACGACGTCGACCAGAACCGAGGCGTGCGAACCGGTTTCGCCCAGCAGGCGGAACACCAGCGGCACCGCCGCGTCGGCGGCCTCGGAGAGCATCTCGGCCCAGCCCATCTCGGTCAGCGCGGCGTCGAGAGCCGGACCGGACTTGGCGAGCATGGTCTTCCGCAGGGACGCCTCGAGCATGTCGAGTGACTCTTTGTCCACGATCACTCCTTCCCGAGATCCAGCAACCGGCGCGCGATGATGTTGCGCTGCACCTCGCCGGTGCCGCCGTAGATGGTGGCCGCGCGCGAATACAGGTACTCGGTGCGCCATTCGGTGTCGTCGAGCTCGATGACACCGGGCAGCAGGTTGCGGACGGTGTCGAAGAGCTGCTGTTCGGCGCCGGCTAGCAGCACCTTGTCGATCGAGGTGTCCGGCCCCAGCTTCTGGCCCTCGGCGAGGCGATGCTGGGTGGCCCGCGAGCGGCAGCGCAGCGTGTGCAGCGCCAGGTAGGCGTCGCCCATCTCCGCATCGATGGCCTGGCCCTGCCTTTTCACTTCCTCGACCAAGGCGTCGAAGCGTGAGTACAGGTAGGCGATGCGCTGCCAGAAGCACGTCGAGCGTTCGTAGGGCAGCAGGTCCATCGCCAGCTGCCAACCGTCGCCGGGCTTGCCCAGCATCCGGCTGTCGTCGACCACCACGTCGTCGAAGTACACCTCGCAGAACTCGTCGACGTCGTGCATGGTCCGCAGCGGACGCACGGAGATGCCGGGAGTGTCGAGATCGACGAAAAACGCGGTGATGGACTGATGCGCCGGGGTGTCCGGGCCGCCCGTGCGGGTGAGCAGCACGCACCGGGTGGCGTACTGCGCGAAGCTGGTCCACACCTTCTGGCCGTTGATGACCCAGGTGTCGCCGCGCTGCTCGGCCCGCGTGGTCAGCGACGCCAGATCGCTGCCCGCGCCGGGCTCCGAGAAGCCCTGGCACCAGGATTCCTGGCCCGACAACAGCTTCGGCACCATTTCGGCGGCCAGCTCGGGGCGGGCGTAGTCGATCATGGTCGGGGTCAGGACCTCGAGCATCGAGTACGGCCCGGGGTGGTCCAGGCGCCGGCCCACGATCTCCTCGCCGACGATGGCGCGCAGGATGTCCGGGCCGCCCAGGCCACCGGCGGATTCCGGCCAGCCGTACCGCATCCAGCCGGCATCCCACAGCGCCTTCAGCACGCGCAGGTGCTGGGCCTGGTGGGCGTCCAGAGAGTCCTCGCCGGGTGGGGGAGTCAGGTCGTTCTCGTCGAGCCAGGCGCGCAGCGCGGTCCGGAACGCGGCGGGCTCGTGCAGCTCGCTCATCCGGCCTCGGGCCTGCCGATCGCGTGCGGGCGGCCGTGGTCGTGGTCACCGCTGCGCCGGATGAAGGTCATCGCGCGCGTCCGCAGCCGCCAGCCGTCGGCGGTGCGCACGTAGGTGTCGCGGTAGTAGCCGATGCGCATGTCGTGCTTGGAGTGCTCGATGAAGCACAGCGGCTGGGTGCCCGTGGCGGTATCGGCACCCTCGACCAGATCCACCAGTGCGGTACCCGTCATGAACAGGCCCTTGGGTGCGGCGTCGACCAGGACGGGGAAGCGGTTCAGCGTGTAGGTCTCCCCGAAGGCGCTGTAGGTGCCGTCGGGGGTGAAAACGCTGACGAGACCATCGATGTCGCCCTGGGTGATGGTGACCGCGTACTTGGCGAGCACCTGCTGGATCTCGATCAGATCCTCGGTGCGGGTCGGCTTGTCAGTTGGCTGAGTCATTGCGGAAGACCTTACCTCCCTTCATTACGAAATTCACATCTCGTGTAACGCCGATATCGGCCAGTGGATCGCCGGGCACCGCGATGATGTCGGCCAGCAGGCCCTCGGCCAGGCGGCCGCGGTCGGTGACGTTGATCAGGTCGGCGGCCACTACGGTGGCGGCGCGCAGCACCGCGGCCGGGGGCAGCCCCCACTCGACCAGGGTCACCAGTTCGTCGGCGTTCTTACCGTGCGGGATCGCCGGCGCATCGGTGCCGACGGCGATCTTCACCCCGGCCTCGTAGGCCGCCTTGATGGAGGTGCGTGCCTTGGGGAACATTTCGGCGGCCTTGTCCTGCAGCACCTTCGGTGCCTTGGAGACGTCCATCGCCTCGGCCAGTCGTCGGGTGCTCACCAGGAACCGGTCGTTGTCGACGAGCATCTGGATGGCCTCGTCGTCCATCAGGAAGCCGTGTTCGATGCAGTCGATGCCGCAGTCCACGGCGTGCTTGACGGCCTCGGCGCCGTGCGTGTGCGCGGCCACCCGCAGCCCGCGCCGGTGCGCCTCGTCGACGATGACGCGCAGTTCCTCGTCCGAATAGTGTTGTGCGCCGGCCTCACCGGTCAGCGACATGACGCCGCCGGAACAGCACACCTTGATCAGCTGGGCGCCGTGCTTGATCTGGTAGCGCACGGCCCGGCGGATCTCGTCGACCCCGTTGGCGATGCCCTCCTCGATGGTCAACTCCAGCACCCCGGGCATGAAGGCCGCGAACATCGTCGGGTCCAGGTGCCCACCGGTCGGCGTGATGGCGTGCCCGGCCGGCACCACTCGCGGCCCGTCGATCATGCCGGCGTCGATCGCCCGGCCGAGTGCGACGTCGAGCAGGTATCCGCCGGTCTTGACGAACAATCCGAGGTTGCGCACCGTGGTGAACCCGGCGCGCAGCGTGCGCCGCGCGTTGCCGACCGCACGCAGCACCCGGGTGGGCGGGTCGTCCTGCACCTGGGACAGGCCGGGGTTCTCGCCCCGGCCGCCCATCAGCAGGTTGACCTCCATGTCCATCAGGCCGGGCAACAGGATCGAATCGCCGAGATCGATCAGCTCCCCCTGTGGCTGACCACCGATCCCGACAATCCGAGCACCGTCGACATGGACGACGCCGGGGCGAATGATCGCCCCGGCATCGACGTCGAGCAACCCTGCGGCTTTGAGGGTGAGCACCCTTAAACCACCGGCTCCCGGACGATTTCGACCCACGCCGCACCGCTGTCGAGCACGCGCGGCTGCTTCCAGACCTCCACCGGGAAGCTGACCATCACCACCGACTGCATGAGGTGCATCAGGCGCTTGGCCTGATCCGGCATGTCGTGCAGCGGGAAGCGGGCGTCGAGGTAGACCATGACCTCTTCGAGGCGGGCCATCCCGGCGTCATAGAGCTCCTGCATCTCCTCCATGCTGGAGTCCAGCCGCTTGGCGTAGCGCTCCGGCTCGGTGGCCAGGATCCAGTCGCTGAACCGCTCCAGGTCGGCGAACTCGGCCGGCAGCAGGGCCTCTTTGGTTCCGTTGGTCTCAGACATGTGCGCCGTCCTTCACATTTCCGTTGGTCTTGGCTGCCTCGGCGGCGGCCTTCTCCAGCTTGTACTTGTCGACGTACTTGTGCGCGGTGTGGTGCAGGTGCCGCAGCAGGATCTCCTGGTCGCAGAGCGGGAACTCGGTGACCGCCCGGGTGCCGATCTGGGTCTGGGTGGCCTCGAGCGTATTGGCGTCCTGCAGCGCGTACTCCTTGAACGTCACCGCGGCCAGTTCCTGGCTGAGCCGCTGACGGGTGTTCTTCGGCGGCACGAAGTACAGGTTCGCCTCGAAGATGTGGGTGTCCACACCGGTCGGCCAGTAGTTGTAGGTGAGGTACCAGCCCGGCACCCACAGCAGCAGGGTGAAGTTCGGGAAGAACTCGAAAGAGTCCTGGCCCCAGGTGGGTTGGCGCGCCGGGTTGACCGCCGGCGGGAGCTCGTCGGGCAGGATGCCCTTGATGTCGGGGCGGTCCCACGGGCCGAACAGCCCCGAGTGCAGGATCCGCTCGATGGGCTTGACCATGTTCAGGTCCTTCGGCGGGCTCATGCCGCCCCAGGACGAGATCATCGAGTGCTGATCCTTGATGTCGTAGTGCAGCGCCTCGAACCCGACCTTGGCCAGCTTCTCGGCCTCTTCCTTGGTCGCCTGCTTCATGTGCAGGATCGGCGCGTGGTAGAACTCGACGAACGCGTCGATGAACAGCTTCCAGTTCGCCTTGATCTCGGAGCGGTAGCTGTAGACCTCGGTCATCTCGTGGAAGGGGTAGCCCTTCAGGCCCTGACCGAACTCGCCCAGGTAGTCCTCGAGGGGTTCGGCGTCGTCGTCGAAGTTGACGAAGATGAAGCCTTCCCAGACCTCGCAGCGCACCGACTTCAGCGGGTAGTCCGCCTTGTCGACGTCGAAGAACTCCTGCTCCTGCTGGATGAAGGTCAGATCACCCTTGAGGTCGTAGCGCCAGGCGTGGTACTTGCAGGTGAACTGCCGGCAGCTGCCTGAGGTCTCCTCGCCGGGGTAGTCGTTCCAGACCAACTTGTTGCCGCGGTGACGGCACAGGTTGTAGAAGGCACGGATGGTGCCGTCCTTGTCCTTGTTGATGATGATCGAGGTGCCCGGGCCCACCGACGGCATCTCGCGGGTGAAGTAGCTGCCGGTCTTGGGCAGGCGCTCGACCCGGCCGACGTGCAGCCACAGCTTGCGGAAGATCGCCTGCTGCTCGAGCTTCCACTGCTCCGGATCGATGGAGTCGGTGTAGTCGACCGGTGCGGTGCCAAGCTCTGGCCAGTTCTCGGTCCAGCTGCCCACAGCCGGTTTGGGGAAGAAAGCCATCAGTGGATCTCCTGTTCTTTACGACGCTCGGTGCCGTGTTCACGCTGGGCGCGCAGCCCCGCGGGCTGAGCGGTGAGTTGACCGGGGCCGGCTGACGGCGCCGCGGGCAGGCTGGGCGATGTCATTTTGACCGGTCTCCTCTCGCTCACGAGAATCATATTCTCATATCCGGATAACAGATTTCCATGAACTTGCCGTTTGGTCAACGTGGCGTTCCTCCGGAGTCTGCGCGCGGGCCCGGCCGTTGTCCGCGCCGACCAGGCGATTCGGTGCCTACGCTGCGCCGGAACTGCGGTTCGGATGTTGATTCTCGCCTAGCGAGAAGCTAGTTTCCTAGTTGAGAGAACGCGCGCAGCCTAGCGCGTCGACGTCTGTCGTGGCCGCCCGACCAACCGACCCCGTCGGGATCGGGCGCCCTACATGGAAGGAAGCGCCATGCACAAGGACGACATGATTTTGATTTCGGTGGATGATCACATCATCGAGCCGCCGGAGATGTTCAAGAATCATCTGCCGGCCAAGTATGTGGATGAGGCGCCGCGGTTGGTGCACAACGCCGATGGGTCCGATACCTGGCAGTTCCGGGATGTGGTGATCCCGAATGTGGCGTTGAATGCGGTGGCGGGGCGCCCGAAGGAGGAGTACGGCCTCGAGCCTCAGGGGCTTGATGAGATCCGCAAGGGGTGTTATGACCCGGCTGAGCGGGTCAAGGACATGTCGGCCGGTGGGGTGTTGGCCACGATGAACTTCCCGTCGTTCCCGGGGTTCGCGGCGCGGTTGTTCGCCACCGATGATGACGAGTTCTCGATGGCGTTGGTGCAGGCCTACAACGATTGGCACATCGATGAGTGGTGCGGGTCGCATCCGGGTCGGTTCATCCCGATGGCGATCCCGGCGATCTGGAATCCGCAGTTGTGCGCCCAGGAGATCCGCCGGGTCGCCGACAAGGGCGTGCATTCGCTGACGTTCACCGAAAACCCCTCCACGCTGGGCTATCCGTCGTTCCATGATCTGGAGTATTGGCGCCCGGTCTGGGAAGCCTTGGTCGATACCGAGACGGTGATGAATGTCCACATCGGGTCGTCGGGCAAGCTGGCCATCACCGCTCCGGATGCGCCGATGGATGTGATGATCACGTTGCAGCCGATGAACATCGTCCAAGCCGCCGCGGATCTCCTCTGGTCGGCGCCGATCAAGGAATTCCCGACGCTGAAGATCGCCTTGAGTGAGGGTGGGACGGGGTGGATCCCGTACTTCTTGGATCGGGTGGACCGCACCTTCGAGATGCATTCGACCTGGACCAATCAGGACTTCGGCGGCAAACTGCCCTCGGAGGTGTTCCGGGAGCACTTCATGACGTGTTTCATCTCCGATCCGGTCGAGGTGAAGAACCGGCACCTGATCGGGGTGGACAACATCTGCTGGGAGATGGACTACCCGCATTCGGACTCGATGTGGCCCGGGGCCCCCGAAGAACTCTCGGCGGTCTTCGACACCTATGACGTCACCGACGAGGAGATCAACAAGATCACCCACGAGAACGCCATGAAGCTGTATCAGTTCGACCCGTTCAAACACATCCCCAAGGACCAGGCCACCGTCGGGGCGCTACGCAAGTCCGTGGAGGGCCACGACGTCGAGATCCGGGCCCTGTCCCACGAACGCGACCGCAGCAACGGCAGCAGCGGCATGGACGCCCTGACCGCCGCAGCCGAGGCCAACTCCTCGGCCCGGTAACCACTTTCGCGCTGTGCGGTCACAAGATTGAGGCCGGGCCGCACGGTGCGAGCGACTTTCGGCCTTTCGTCGCACGCGACGAGATACATACGAGAACGTGAGGGACGCACCATGTCTGGCGGAATGAACTTCGAGCTGACCGAGGACCAGCAGCTGATCCGGAAGTCGGTGGCCGAGCTGGCGTCGAAGTTCGACGATCACTACTGGATGACCAAGGATCAGGAACACGAGTTCCCGCAGGAGTTCTACGACGCCATCGCCAAGGGCGGCTGGCTGGGGATGACCATCCCCGAGCAGTACGGCGGTCACGGCCTGGGCATCACCGAGGCCACCATCCTCGCCGAGGAGGTGGCCCGCTCCGGTGGGGCGATGAACGCCGCCAGCGCCATCCACCTGTCGATCTTCGGCATGCAGCCGGTGGTGGTATTCGGCTCGGATGAGATGAAGGCCGCGACCCTGCCCCGCATCGTCAACGGCGACCTGCACGTCTGCTTCGGCGTCACCGAACCCGGTGCCGGACTGGACACTTCGCGCATCACCACGTTCGCCAAGCGGGACGGCGACCACTATGTGGTCAACGGGCGCAAGGTGTGGATCTCCAAGGCGCTGGAGTCCGAGAAGATCCTGCTGCTCGCCCGCACCACGCCGTATGACGAGGTGACCAAGAAGACCGACGGGCTGTCGCTGTTCCTGACCGACCTGGACCGCGACCGGGTGGAGATCCGGCCCATCAAGAAGATGGGCCGCAACGCCGTGTCGTCCAACGAGCTGTTCATCGACGACCTGCGGGTGCCAGTCGAGGACCGGATCGGCGAGGAGGGCAAGGGATTCCAGTACATCCTGCACGGGTTGAACCCCGAGCGGATGCTGATCGCCGCCGAAGCCCTGGGCATCGGGCGGGTCGCGCTGGACCGAGCGGTCAAGTACGCCAACGAACGCCACGTCTTCGACCGGCCCATCGGCATGAACCAGGGCATCCAGTTCCCGCTGGCCGACTCGCTGGCCCGGCTCGACGCCGCCGAGCTGATCCTGCGCAAGGCGACCTGGCTCTACGACAACGGCAAGCCGTGCGGCCGCGAGGCCAACATGGCCAAATACCTTTGCGCCGATGCCGGTTTCGGCGCCGCCGACCGTGCGCTGCAGACCCATGGCGGGATGGGGTACTCGGAGGAGTACAACATCTCCCGGTTCTTCCGTGAGTCGCGGTTGATGAAGATCGCCCCGGTGAGCCAGGAGATGATCCTGAACTTCCTGGGATCGCACGTGCTGGGCCTGCCCCGCAGCTACTGAGGAGCCAATCCAATGAACCCCCTGTTCGACCTGACGGGCCGCGCTGCCCTGGTGACCGGCGCCGGGGCCGGTATCGGCGCGGCGGTGTCGGAGGCGTTGGCCCGCGCGGGCGCCGCGGTCCTGGTCACCGACATCAGCGGTGACGCGGCCGCGGCCGTCGCCGAGCGGATCAACACCGCCGGCGGCAAGGCCGACAGCGCCGCCCTGGACGTCAGCGACCGCGACGCCGCGGTGGCCGCCGCCGAACGCGCCGCCGGACTCGGTGCGGGCCAGCTGCACATCCTGGTCAACAACGCCGGCGTCACCTCGCCCGCGATGTTCCCGAAGCTGACCGACGAGACGTTCCGGCTGACGTTCGACATCCACGTCATGGGGACGTTCCACTGCACTCAGGCCGCGCTGCCACACATCCCGACCGACGGCACCGGCCGCGTCATCAACGTGACCTCCGCGGCGGGCATCACCGGCACGCTCGGACAGGTCAACTACTCGGCGGCCAAGGCCGGCCTCATCGGCTTCACCAAATCGCTGGCCCGCGAACTCGCCCCGAAGAGCATCCTGGTCAACGCGCTGGCACCGTTGGCCGCGACGCCGATGACCGAGACCATCCGCACCAACGAGAAGTTCGCGGCCAACATGATGAACCGGATCCCGCTCAAGCGGTGGGCCGACGCCGACGAGGTGGCCGGCCCGTTCGTCTTCCTGGCCTCCGATGCCGCGTCGTACATCACCGGGCAGGTGCTGCCGGTCGATGGCGGCATGGTTATGTGAACCGCATGCAGAGCAACGCCGCGCCGCTGGCCGGGATCACCGTCGTCGCGATGGAACAGGCCGTCTCGGCGCCGATGTGCACCCGCGTGCTGGCCGACTTCGGTGCCCGGGTGATCAAGGTGGAGAACCCCAAGGGCGGGGACTTCGCCCGCGACTACGACGACGTCGTCAACGGCCCCGGAGGCCTTGCCGCGCACTTCGTTTGGGCCAACCGCGGCAAGGAGTCCATCACGCTGAACCTGAAGGACCCCGCGGGCCTCGACGTGCTGCATCGGCTGCTGGACCGCGCCGACGCGCTGGTGTCCAACCTGGCTCCCGGGGCGCTGGCCCGGATGGGGTTGGCCGCAGCCGACCTGCGCGAGCGGCACCCCGACGTGATCCCGGTGGAGATCGACGGCTACGGACCCGGCGGTCCGCTCTCCCACAAGCGCGCCTACGACCTGCTGGTGCAGGCCGAGTCGGGCACCTGCGCCGCGACCGGCTATCCCGGCATGCCGGCCAAGCCGGGCCCGCCGGTGGCCGACGTCTCCAGCGGCCTGTACGCGGCGCTGTCCATCATGGCGCTGCTCATCGGCCGGGAACGCAACAACGTCACGACCGCCCCGGCGGTCGCGGTGAGCCTGTTCGACACCATGACCGACATCATGGGTTACCAACTGACCTACACCCAGCATTCCGGCATCGACCAGGAACCGCTGGGCATGAGTTCGCCCGCGGTCGCCCCGTACGGCGCGTTCCCCACCCGTGACGGGCAGACCGTCGTGCTGGGCACCACCAACGACCGCGAGTGGCAGCGGGTGGCCCGTGAGATCATCGACCGCCCCGACCTGGCCGACGATCCGCGCTTCGCCACCAACTCCGACCGGTGCTCGCACCGCGACACCCTGAACGAGGCGATCGGATCCTGGTGCGCCCAGCACGATCTGGCGCACATCCAGAAGACGGCCGACGACGCCGGTATCGGGAACTCGCGCTACAACCTGCCCAGCGAGGTCGTCGCGCATCCGCACCTGCAGGCCCGCGACCGCTGGCGGCAGGTCGACACCCCCAGGGGACCGATCCCGGCGCTGCGGCCCCCACCGGTGATCGAGGGGTTCGAACAACCCATGGGCGCGGTCCCCGGGCTCGGCGAGCACACCGACGCGGTGCTCAGTGAGTTCGGTTTCGGCGCAGCGGGGATCGCGCAGTTACGTGAGCAGGGCGCGATCGGCCCGGCCTATTCGGCTACGACGCACTGAGATTCGAGGCGGAGGAACAATGCGAGAAACAGTCATCGTCGGTGCCGTGCGCACCCCGGTCGGCAAGCGCAACGGCGGGCTCGCCGGGACGCACGCCGCGGACCTGTCGGCGGTGGTACTCAACGAGCTGGCGGCCCGCACCGGGCTGGACCCCGAGATCGTCGACGACGTGGTGTGGGGCTGCGTGTCTCAGGTCGGCGATCAGTCCAGCAACATCGGCCGGTACGCGGTGCTGGCGGCCGGTTGGCCCGAGCACATCCCCGGCACCACGGTCAACCGCGCCTGCGGATCCAGCCAGCAGGCGCTGGACTTCGCGGTGCAGGCGGTGATGTCCGGTCAGCAGGAGGTCGTCGTCGCCGGCGGCGTGGAGGTCATGAGCCGCGTGCCGCTGGGCGCCGCGCGGTCCACCGGCATGCCGTACGGTCCGAAAGCCCTTGCCCGCTATGACAACTTCGAGTTCAACCAGGGCATCGGCGCGGAGATGATCTGCGAGAAGTGGGGCTTCGACCGCACCGCGGTCGACGAGTATGCCGTGCGCTCCCACGAACTGGCCGCCGCCGCGCAGGACGCGGGTGCGTTCAAGGATCAGATCGTCCCGGTGAGCACCGAGGCCGGCGTCGTCGACGCCGACGAGGGTATCCGGCGGGGCAGCACCGTGGAGAAACTCGCGGGACTCAAGCCGGCCTTCAAGGACGACGGCGTGATCCACGCCGGTAACTCCTCGCAGATCTCCGACGGGGCCGCCGCGCTACTGGTGATGACCGCCGAGAAGGCGCGCGAGCTGGGGATGACCCCGCTGGCCCGCTACGTGGCCGGCGCGGTGACCGGTGCTGATCCGGTGCTGATGCTCACCGGCCCCATCCCCGCGACCGAAAAGGTCTTGCGCAAGGCCGGATTGGGGATCGACGACATCGGTGTTTTCGAGGTCAACGAGGCGTTCGCGCCGGTGCCGATGGCCTGGCTCGCCGACACCGGCGCCGACCCCGCGCGGCTCAACCCGCTCGGCGGCGCGATCGCCCTGGGGCACCCGCTCGGCGGGTCCGGCGCGGTGTTGCTGACCCGGATGATCAATCACATGCGCGACAAGGGCATTCGCTACGGGCTGCAGACGATGTGCGAGGGCGGCGGCACGGCCAACGCCACCGTCGTCGAGCTCATCTAGCACCGACAAGGGAGAAGACTGTGCGCCGCACGCTGTTCACCGAGGACCATGAGGCTTTCCGCGAACTGGCTCGCGACTTCATCGAGAAGGAGGTCGTGCCCGCCTACCCGCAGTGGGAGAAGGCCGGGCGGATGCCGCGCGAGGCGTTCGCCAAGCTCGGTGCCACCGGGATGATGGGGATGGCCATCCCCGAGCAGTACGGCGGCGGCGGGCAGCCCGATTACCGCTACAACGTGGTCCTGCAGGAGGAGGCGGCGCGCGCGCTGGTCACCCTGTCGACCGTGCGCACCCAGCTCGAGGTGATCCTGCCGTACTTCCTGCACTATGCCAACGAGGAGCAGCGGCAGCGCTGGTTCCCGGGCCTGGCGGCGGGCACGCTGCTGACCGCGGTCGCGATGACCGAGCCCGGCACCGGGTCGGATCTGGCCGGTGTGCGCACCACCGCCCGGCTCGACGGCGACCACTATGTGCTCAACGGCGCGAAGACGTTCATCACCGGCGGCATGCAGGCCGACCTGGTGATCGTCGTCGCGCGCACGTCGACCGATCCGGACAACCGGCGCCGCGGGCTCACCCTGCTGGTGGTGGAGGACGGCATGGCCGGCTTCGAACGCGGCCGCGAGCTCGAGAAGATGGGCTGCAAGGTGCAGGACACCGCCGAGTTGTCCTTCACCGACGTGCGCGTCCCGGTGACCAACCGGCTCGGCGAGGAGGGGGAGGCGTTCTCCTACCTCGGGCACAACCTGGCCCAGGAACGCCTGACCGTGGCCGTCGGGTCGGTCGCGCAGGCCCGCTCGGCGATCTTGGCGGCCATCGACTACACCAAGACCCGCAAGGCCTTCGGGACCCCGGTCGCCTCGTTCCAGAACACCAAGTTCGAACTCGCGGCCTGCTCCACGGAGGTCGAGGCGGCCCAGGCGATGCTGGATCAGGCGGTCGCCGAGCACGTCACCGGCGAGTTGTCCGGTGCCGACGCGGCGCGGGTCAAGCTGTTCTGCACCGAGATGCAGGCCCGCGTCGTCGACCGTTGCCTGCAGCTGTTCGGCGGCTACGGCTACATGATGGAGTATCCGATCGCGCGGTTGTACACCGATGCGCGCGTGGCCCGCATCTACGCGGGCACCAGCGAGGTCATGAAGGTGATCATCGCCAAGTCGCTCGGCCTCTGAGCCGCAGCGCATCCACGCCTGGGCCGCCGGCCGAGGGCTCAGAACGGCGATTCCGCGGCGCCGGGGGCGACGCCCGGTTAGCGTCGGGGCACACATCGCGGCCGGCGCTGTGACGGTCGGCAAAAACAGATCAAAAGAGACCCTTGTCACACGGCGCAAACCAACCTACTGTATGTTCATTAAGTAGGTTTGCCCGACCAGAAGGACTCAGCCCCGTGTCATCTGCCAGGCCTTATGCGACGCTGCTCGCCAAAGGTGAGGACCGCAAGGTTCGGATTCTCGCGGCCGCGCAGCGGCTGCTCACCCAGAACGGATGGCGTAACACCTCGCTGGCGCAGATCGCCAAGGAGGCCGGGGTCAGCGCGGCGGGTCTGCTGCACCACTTCGAATCCAAGGAACAGCTGCTGCACGCGGTCGTGGACGCGCGCGACGCCGACGACGACGCGCACGCCGACCGTGCCGGCGACCTGTTCGAGCAGATCGCCCGGGCGGGGGCGCGCGTGGACCGCGCCCCCGAGTTGGTCGGCACGTACTCCGTGCTGCTCCTCGAGAACCTGATGCCCGATGCCCCGCTGCACGACCGACTGTTGGCCCGGCAGCGGGCCGCGATCGACATCGTGGCCGACCTCATCCGTCGGGGGCAGGCATCGGGGAAGTACCGCAGTGATATCGACCCTGCTCTCAAGGCCGTGCAAATCGTGTCCCTCGTCAACGGAATGGAAATCTCATGGTTGCTCGATCCCTCAATGCCGCTGCAGGAAGCGTTGCGCGAGTACGCGAAGTCGCTGAGCCAGGAGTTCGCGCCGGACGCCACATCGTGAGGTACCGCCTGGACGTCGTCGCGCCCAGCGTGCGAGAGGCGGTGCGCGCGGCCGGCGGGTGGATGTTCGACCGGGTGATGGCGGGCTGGGACGTCCGCGTGCTGGTCGACCCCGAGCGCACCGACGGGGCCGACGACCGGGCGCTGCAGATCCTCGGCGCCGACACCGGCGACCTGGAATCCGCGCTGATCACCGGGCCCCGCGGCGTGCGGCCGCACGCGCTGGCGGTGGCCGCCGACCTCTACGACACGGACTCGCGCATTCGTGAGGGCGTGCAGCAGGCCCTAGACAGTGGGCAGACCGAGGTCACGCTGTGGGGCGAGAGCTGGCCGGCCGAACTCGAGGGCAGCAGCGTCGGTTCGGTGGAGCACCGGCTCAGCGTCGCCGCACGGGCCTTCAAGGCCCAAGCGCTGGCCGCGCTGGACTGTTCGGCGTCCCGCGCCGAGATCGAACTGTTCCGCAGCGGTACCCCGGCGAGCTGCCCCGTCGCCGCCGACCTGGTGCCCGCCAGCTGACGCGCCACCCACTAACGCCGCGAGCGCCCACCTAGATCCGCCGGTGGGCGCTCGCGTTGTCGTCGGGCCGGTTACTCCCGGATGGAGATCGCCTGCCGCGGGCACTGCCGGACGGCCTCGCGGATCTGGTCCTCGTTCTCCGGGGTCACCTCGTCCTGCAACACGTGCAGATAATCCTCGTCGTCGAGTTCGAACACCTCCGGGATGATGCCCATGCACACCCCGTTGGCCTCACAGATTTCGAAGTCGACCTCTACCTTCTTGGCCATTTCAGCGCAGCACCTTCACTGGAACGTGGTGGTAGCCACCGACATTCTGCATCTGGACCTTCTTCAGGCCGTCCCACTGCACCTCGTAGCGCGGCATGAAATCGAGCAGCCGTTCCAGCGCGACGGTGGTCTCCAGGCGAGCCAGGGCGGCACCCAGACAGCTGTGGATGCCGTAGCCGAAGCCGAGGTTCTGCGACTCGGTGCGGTCGCGGTCGATGTCGAAGAGGTGGGCGTCGGTGAACGCGCGCGGATCGCGGTTGGCGGCGGCCTTCATCAAGAACACCGGCTTGCCGGCCGGGATGGTCGTGCCGTGCAGGTGCGCCTCTTTGAGCGTGAAGCGCACGTTGTAGTGCACCGGTCCGTCGAAGCGCAGCATCTCCTCGACCGCCGCGGGCACCTTGCTGCGGTCGTCGAGCAGCTTCTGCCACTGGTCGGGGTTCTTGGCGAACGTCACGATCGCGTTGCCCACCAGCTTGGTGACGGTCTCGGCGCCGGCGCCGCCGAGCAGCGAGGTGAAGCCGGCGATCTCGATGTCGTCGAGCTTGCGCAGCTGACCGTCCTCGGCCAGGATCTCCGCCTCGACCAGCCGGCTGATCATGTCGTCCTGCGGATTGGCGCGCCGCTCCTGGGCCAGCTGGTAGTAGTAGGTGCCCGATTCGATCGCGGCGGCCATGCCGGCCTCGGTGTAGCCGATGTTGCCGGGTTCGCGGGTCAGCGACGTGTCGATCCAGTGCCGCACCATCTGGCGGTAATCCTCGGGAACCCCGGCCATCCGGGTGATCACCTCGACCGGGAACGGTCCGGAGAAATCCTGCACGACGTCGAAGTTGTCAGGGTCGACGAGACCCAGATAGTGATCGATCAATTTCTCCACGGTTTCGCGCTGCGCCTGGATGGCGCGCGGGGTGAACGCCTTGTTCACCAGGCTGCGCATCACACGGTGGTCCGGCGGGTCCATGAAGATGATCGACTTCTGCGGACCCTCCTCGGACTGCACCATCGCCAGGTCGCAGCCGCGCGACGAGGAGTAGGTCTCGTGGTCCTTGAGTGCGGCCGCGACGTCGGCGTGGCGGGTCAGCGCGTAGAAGTCCAGTTCCTCGCTGTAGTAGACCGGTGCCTCGTCCTGCATCCGCAGGTAGATGTCGTAGGGATCGTTGTAGTACTCGTCGGAGAACGGGTCGAATACGACCTGGGGCTTGGTCATTGCGGCCTCCGGGGCTGAGAGGTGCGAAAAGTTACGGATGATGGTCGAACTGTAACGTTAACAGTAGTCTCGTCCGGGCGGGCCGTAAAGCACCGGAATCATCGGCCGAGTCCCGCGTCCACCAACGGATCGAGGCGGCCGAGATCGGCGCCGAGTTCGGCCGCGGTCTGCCGGACGACGGCCACGTCCTTGCCGATGAATTCGCCGACCGCGGCGATGAATCCCGCCGTCGACCCGGCGCGCGCGATGTTGCCCATCGCCTTCGAGGCTCCGCTGCCGTGCGGCAGCGCGTTCAGCGCGGCGGACTCGTCGATGCCGAGCCGGTCGGCGAGCTTGGCGGCCTCGGCCACCAGACCGATCTGCGCCGCGAACAACGCGTTGTTGATCAGCTTCATCTTCTGCCCCGAACCGGCCGGTCCGACATGTACGACGGGATCGCCGTAGCTCTCCAGGGCGGGCCGCGCCTTGGCCACCGCGTCCTCGGCCCCGCCGAGATACAACGTCAACTGCCCGGCCGCGATGTCGTGCGGACCCCCGCTGACCGGGGCGTCGAGCACGCCGACGTCGCGGGCGGCGCCGGCCTCGGCCAGCGTCGCCGTGGTCTGCGGGCTGCCCGTGGTGTGCACCACCAGCACCGAACCGGGCCGCATGGCCGCCAGCAGCCCACCGCCGTCGTCGGCGCACAGCTCGCGCACCTGCTCGTCGGTGAACACGCACACGATCACCACGTCGGCGTCGGCGACGTCGGTCGCGACGCCCACCGCGGTGGCGCCCAACTCGGTCAGTTCGGCGCGCTTGTCCTCGGATCGGCCCAGGACGACGACCTCGTGGTCGGCGGCCAATAGCCGCTGCACCATCGGGGTGCCCATCCGGCCGGCGCCGACGAAGCCGACCTTCACCGGGGATGGTCCATGTGCTCGAGCGCGGTGTCGGCCACGGTGAACACCGTGCCCTCCTTGGCGTCGGCGCGGGCGGCCAGGTCGGCGGCCAACCGGACGTCCTTCTGCAGCAGGGCACCGGCGATCGGGGCGAGCCGATCGAGGGTGCCGCCGAACGCGGCGATGCTGCCGAGCGCCTTGCTGGTGCCCGAACCGCGGCTGAGCACCTCGCACATCTTGGTGCGTTCCACGCCCAGCTCCTCGCCGAGAGCCAGCAGGCTCATCGCGCTGCCGAGGTTCGCGCTGAACAGCAGGTTGTTGAGGATCTTGCTGACCTGACCGGCGCCGACGGGTCCCAGGTGCACGATGGGGTCGGCGTAGGTCTCGAAGACCGGCCGACACTTCTCCAGATCGGCTTCCTCACCGCCGACCATCACCAGCAGCTGCTTGATCTCCACCGCCGGCCCGCCGCCGCTGACCGGGGCGTCCAGCACCGAAACCTGCTTCTGCGCCGCCGCTTCCGCCAGCTCGCGACAGGTGTTGGGGTGCACGGTGCTGTGGATGACGATCACGCCGCCGGGCTTCATGTGGGCCAGCAGACCCTGCTCGCCCTCGCACAGTTCGCGGATGTCGTCGTCGCCGATCACGCACAGGCAGACGATGTCGCAGTCGGCGGCCAGCTCGGCCGGCGATCCCGCCGTCTTCGCCGCGGTGTCGGCATACGGTTCCAGGGACGCGGCGCGGCGGGCCCACAGCGTGGTCGGGATGCCCGCCTCGACGATGGCCCGGGCCATCGGTCCGCCCTGGCTCCCCAGTCCAATGAATCCGACACGCATCAGTTGGCCTCCATCGTGAAATCGGTTGTGGCCGGGACGCCCGAGAGGCGGCGGACCCGGCATTCTTCTGCGAACGACAACGCGCTCAGGTGGTATGCGGCGGCGGTGTGGCCGAGGCTCAGATTGTGCCCGCCGTTGATCCGCTGCGCCGTGCGCACATGCGGCGCAGCGGTGAACAGTTCGGCGACCTCGCGCACGTCCGCGTCGTCGACCGACCAGACCCGCTCGAACTCGGCCAACGCGTAGCGCACCGGAACCCGCACGCGCGCCGCGAGTTCGGTGATGGTCGCGGCCCAGTTGGTGACCAGACCGCCCTCATAACCCGGCGAGATCGGTCCGGCCTTGATCCGTACCGCTCCGACGATGCCGTCGGGGTACAGCTCGGCGGGCTCCCACAGCAGTTGGCGCAACCCGGTCGGCACGTTGTCGATCGACGCCGTCGACAACACCGCGGCGGCCGACTCCTGCTGCCGCAGCCCGGTGCCGGAGATCTCGACCCCCAACAGCTGCTCGCCGCGGTCCGGGTGTGCCGCCATCTGCAGCGCCAGCTCCGTGCCGTTGGAGTGCGCCAGCACGAAGATCCCGGCGCCGCGTCCGCGGTCGCCGAGAATGGCGTCGATGGCGCCGAAGGTCATCTCGGTCCGGCGGGCGGGGTCGGTGAACTCCTCGGCGTACAGCGCCGAGCTACCGAAGCCGGGACGGTCCAGGGCGATCACCGTGAAGCCCAGCCGGGCGCCGAGCCGCAGCAGCGAAAGATGCGGGTGCCCGGGGCAATCGAAGTAGGCCCCGGTGGTGGCGCCGCCGTGGATCGCGACGACGACGGCCAGCGGGTCGGCCTCGGCCGGACAGGCCAACAGGCCCGACATCGGCACCCCGTCGACCAGGACCACCCGCGGGGTGGGTGCTGCGGCTACGTCGCTCACGCGTCGGTCCGCAGCAGCAGAACGCCACTGGGCGTCAGGCCGCCGCTGCTGACCACGGCCACCTTGGCGTCGGCGACCTGGCGCTCGCCGCCCTCGCTGCGCAGCTGGGTGACGGCCTCGTGGATCAGACCCATCCCGTGCGTGCGGCCGTGGGAGAGCTGACCGCCGTGGGTGTTCAGCGGGATCACGCCGTCGCGCGCGATGTTCTTGCCGCCGTCGAGGAAGTCCTTGGCCTCGCCGATCCCGCAGAAGCCCAGCGCCTCCAGCCAGGACAGGCAGTTGAAGCTGAAGCCGTCGTAGAGCTCGGCGACGTCGACATCGCTGGGCCGCAACGAGGTTCGCGTCCACAGGTGCGCCGCCTGGCCGAGCACCTGCGGCTCGTGGGTCAGCGTGGTCTGGTCCCAGTCGGTGCGTTCGATGATCTGGGTGCCGACCGCCTCGATCAGCACGGGCTTCTTGGGCCGGTCGGCCACGGTGTCGACCGCCGAGACGATCACCGCCACCGCGCCGTCGCACGGGACGTCGCAGTCGTAGAGGCCGAACGGCGTGGTGATCAGCCGCGCCGACAGGTAGTCCTCCATGGTCATCGGGTCGCGGTAGATCGCCGTCGCGTTCAGTGCGGCGTTGGCGCGCTGGTTCAACGCGATCCAGCCCAGCGTCTCCCGGGTGGTGCCGTAGCGGTGAAAGTGCCGCTGCGCGTTGAGCGCCAGCGTGTGTGCGGCTGAGGTGGCCCCGAAGGGTGCCTGCCAGTTGGTGGTGCGCATGCCGCCGGGCGGGGCGGCCTTGCCCTCCTTCATCAACTGGCTGAACGTGGCCTCCCACAGCGTGCGGAAGCACAACACGTGCCGCGCCATGCCGGTGGCGACGGCCATCATCGCGGCGATCACCGAACCGCCCGGGCCGAACGTGTCCATGCCCCCGTTGATCCAGGTGGGCTGGATGCCCAGCGCACCCTCGAGCGCGCCGACTCCGCCCTCGCCCATCCCGGCGATGTCGAGCCCGGGATAGGTCGACAGGCCGTCGATGTCGGCCAGCGTCAGCCCGGCATCGGCGATCGCGGCCTCGCAGGCCTCGACCGTCAACGACAGCGGCGGCACCATCAGGCGCCGACCCAGCCGGGAGGCCCCGATGCCGGTGATGGCGGCCTTGTCCTCGAACTTCTCCTGTCGCACCATCGGACGGACGTGCTTCGAGAAGTCCTCGGGCGCAATCTCATCGGCGGGTAGTTCACCCAGTTCCTTGGGTGCCACCGGCCGGAACAACGGCAGGTAGACGTCGTCGAACTTCCCGAATTCGACCTCGACGATCTGCCCCAGTTCCAGATCGACCTCGCCGGCCTCATCGATGTCGACGAGGATGTTGGTGGTCAACCGGACCCGCGGATCGTCCTCGAGGGCCACCTGGGCCACGACGTACGGCGCGGGCAGGCCGGGCAGGCTGAAGCGGTGGTTCACCGTGTACGCCGACAGGACCGCGCGGCCCGACACCTCGCGCACGCCCATGTTGCGGCCGTGGCAATACCGACAGACCGGTTGCGGCGGGTGGATCAGCGACTTGCAGTCGCCGCACTCGCAGATCCGCAACACACCGTCGGCGCCCGCGGTCCAGAAGAATTCGGTGTCCGGCCGCAGCTCGGGCAGCGGCAACCGGGTGGGCGTATCGGAAGAACTCATCGGGTGAATCCCCATTCGGCTTCGTTGTCTTCGACCTTCAGCTGCTCGGCCGGGTCCTCGTTGGTGGGCGGCGGGGGCGGCGGAGCCTCGCCGGGTCCGTGCGCGTTGATCTCCATGATCGCGTGCACCGGGCAGTCCAACAGGGCCCGCATGACGGCGTCGCGATCCTGCTCGGGGATGTTGCCGTCGCCGACGAGGACCGCGTAGCCCCAGTCGTCGAGCGAGAAGTACTCCGGCGCGTGCTTGGCGCAGATACCGAAGCCGTCGCACAGGGTGCGGTCCAACTTGATTCGCATCTTGTCGGACATTACGGGGCCTCCACTGTTTCTACCTCGAAGGGACGCAGCGCGTCGTAAACCTCTGCGGCACAGCCGGTGCAGCCGCCGGAGAGGTGCCGGTCGACCTCGGCCGGGAAGGTGTCGAGCAGGCTCGCGGCGATGTTGGTCGCGGCGTCCAACGTGCCGCAGGCCCCGCGCCCGCGCAGCACCACCGACCAGCGTTTCAGCCGGGCCACATCCTCGTCGGTGGCCACGCCGTCGCGCAGCGCCCGCGCGGCCGCGGCCATCGCCGCGGTCCCGTTGAAGCACGATCCGCACTGCCCGGCGTTCTCCCGGTCGAAGTAGGCCAGCACCGCAGCCGCCACGGCCACCGGGCACTCGTCGGTCAGGACCGAGACCGCGCCGCAACCGAGCCCGCTGCCCAGGCCGCGCAGCGTCTCGTGGTCCAGTGCGGCGTCGACGACGTCGGGCCCCAGCAACCCGGCGAAGTAGCCGCCCATCAGGGCGCCACCGACGGCCTCGGGGGCCAGCCCGTGCAGGGCCAGGACCTCGGAAAGCCCTACGCCGTGCGGTAGTTCGTAGAGTCCGGCGGGGCGGCCCGCGCCGGTGACGGTGGCCAGGAAGGTCCCGGGGGAGGCGTCGGTACCGGCCTCCCGGTAGGCCCCGGCGCCGTGGCGCTGCACGAAGGGCAGGTTGGCCAGCGTCTCGACGTTGCTGACGATCGTGGGCAGGCCGCCGACGCCCTCCTCGAACGGCCGCGGCGGCTTGTCGGTGGGCTTGGCTGGGCCGCCGTTGATCGCGTGCACCGCCGCGGTTTCCTCGCCGGCGACGTATCCGGCGGTGACCACCCGGAGGCTGACCGTCAGCCCGCCCAGCGGATCGTCGCCGCCGGCCCGCAATTCGCTCAGCGCGGTGTCGACGGCCTGCGCCGAGGCCGGATCGGACACGTAAACGTGGGCGTGCTTGGCGCCGACCACGTGGGCGGCCAGCCGGGCGCCGTCGAGCACCAGGTGCGGGCGGTTGCGCAGCAACCAGCGGTCCTTGACCGACGCCGGTTCGCCCTCCTCGCCGTTGGCCACCAGCACGGTGTCGCGCCCGGCGGTCGCCGCGGCCCGCACCGTCTGCAGCTTGACCGCCAACGGGAAGGCGGCACCGCCGCGGCCCCGGATCCCGGCCGCGCGGACCTCGTCGAGCAATGCGGCCGGATCGGCCAGCGGCGCATAGCCTCCGGCGCCGCGGTACTCGGCGAGGTCTTCGACGCCGGGGGACTGGCGCAGCAACCGGGGCGTGAGGCCGGGCCAGACGCCGACCGTGAAACCGGCGGGCGCTGCCTTGGTGGTGTTCATGACTGACTCCTGCGGACCGGGGGGTGGGCTGAGGACGGTCGATGCTGGCTACGCTCGTGGGCATGCGAACCGCAGTGGTGCGAGTACGGGTGGATCCCGAGGGGGAATTGACCGCGGCTCAGCTGAATACCGCGATGGCGGCCCTGGCCGATCTCGCGGACGCGGCCGGCGCGGAGTTGATCGAGAACAACCTTGCCGCGTTGCCGCCCAGCCGCCGCGAGGTGGAGCTGCTGATGACCGGGACCGACGCCGCGGAGCTGCAGGAAACCGCGCTCGCGCTGTGCGTCAAGACCTTCGGTGAACTCGGCGGCCATCCGGTGCCCGGTGTCCTGACCTACGTCAGCCACGGCACCGACGACGACGCGCACGGTGTGCTCGCGGGCTTCGGGCTGGCCGGCGAGATCGAACGGACCCCGACCGACGAGGGCTGGGACATCGTCGAGGTGACCCTGCGCAAGACCGATCTGGAGCGGGTGCCGGAGAGCAGGATCCACACCGCGCTGGAGGCGTCCCTGAACTGCGAGGTCCGCATCCGCACGGTCTGACGGCACCGCGACGCTCACGGCTTGTCCAGGAAATCCAGGATCGCCGGCGCGGCCTGCACCCAGGTGTCGAACAGGCAGAAGTCCTTGCCGCCGCTCTGGGCCATCTTCTCGCCGGCGCGCTCCCAGGCGTCCTCGGGCCACGGCGGGTCGATCAGCGTCGAACCCTTGATCAGGCAGTGGACTTCGAAGGAGGTGCGCTTGGGGTGGTCCCAGTCGTTCTCCCCGCCGCGGATGATCAGCGTGGGCACGGTGATGTTGTCGAACATCTCGTCGACGACGCCCGGGATCGTCTGACCCGGCTTGGGCACGTAGGCGTTGAGCCAGCGCAGCATCAGCTTCAGGAATTCGTCGGGATCCAGGGCGCGGAAGCGTTCTTCGTTGGCCGGGTTCTGCTCGATGCGCTCGCGCCACTCCGGCACCTTCACCAGGCCGTCGATGCCGAGGCCGCGCACCGCCAGGATGCTCGGCACCACGTAGTGACCGCCGAGGACGAAGCTGCCGTACACCCCGCCGACGATGTTCCACACCACCAGCTTTCGCACCAGTTCGGGATAGAGCATGGTGGTCAGCATCGAATCGCGGGCCCCGCCGGAACCCCCGGCGATGATGCAGGGTCCGATCCCGAGCGAGGTGATCAGCTTCGCCAGCGTCTCGGCCCGCATGTGCGATTCGCTCTGCCCGTAGAACTGCACGTCGGACTTGCCGCAGTTCGGCCGGTCCCACAGCAGCACCCGGTAACCACCCGCCGCCAGGGCCTCGGCCAGTGGCCGCAGACCCGGGATGTCCTTGCTGAACCGGCCGCCGGGCGTCAGGGCGATGAAATCGCCCTTTTCACCCAGGATTTCGTAGACGACGTTGCCGCCGTTGATCTCGGCGGTGTGTTCCCCCGGGGCGAGTGCGGTGCTGGTCGGCATGGGTGCTCTCAGGTGTCCTTACGCTTGGACCAGGACGTCGTTGCCGACGACCCGGACGGGATAGGTGCGAATACTCCACTCCGGCTTCACCGCGGTGGTGCCGGTGGCGAGTTCGAAGCCCCACTGGTGCCAGGGGCAGTAGATGTACTCCATGTCGCGCACCATGACCGCGTCACCGGGCATGGTCTCGTCGACGATGTTGCGCCCGCGGGCGCGCCCCGAACACAGCGGGCCGCCCTCGTGCGGACAGTAGTTCGCGATGGCGTAGAACGTGCCGTTGACGTTGTAGACGCCGACCCCGTGCCGGCCGATGGGCACGAGTTTGTGTGTGCCGGGCGGGATCTCGTCGACGGTGGCCACGATGTGCTCGCGACCCTGGGCCAGCCGGGGCTGTTTGGCTTCCGGTGTGGACCCGGGTTCGGCGCCCGGTTTCGCGGTGTCGGTCATGGCGATCAGAAGACCCGGGTCTGGCCCTCGAGGGCCGGGACGGTGTCGGGCAGCTTGTAGGTCTCGATGCCGTTGCGGAACATGATGGCCTCGCGGGCGTGTTCGGGCAGGTGCTTGACCAGCCAGCGCGGGTCGTCGAAGGTCCAGTGCGGGTAGTCGCTGGAGTACAGCAGGATCTTCTCGCACTCCATCCACTCGAAGGCCCGGGTCAGTTCGGTCTTGTCCTCGGGGTAGTCCAGCGGCTGGGTGGTGAACTTGATGTGGTCCTTGACGTATTCGCTGGGCTTGCGTTTGATGTCCAGCCATTGCTTGCGGGCCTCGTAGATGGCGTCCATGCGCCACATCAGCGGCAGGATCCAGGTGAAGGCGTGTTCGACGAACACGAAGCGCAGGGTGGGGAAGCGGTCGAAGACCCCGTCGAAGATCAGGCTCATGATCTGGTTGTGGGCCAGCAGCGAGTAGGTGACCATCAGGTCGTGGTTGTAGCTGGGGTACCCGACCGGCGGTAGCGGCAGTTCCTCGTGGTGGCTGCGCGACAGGTGGCACGACACGGTGATGTCGTGCTTGGTGGCCGCGGCCCAGACCGGGTCGTACATCGGGTCGCCCCAGGCCGGGCGGCGTTCGGCCTTGATCAGGATCTGCGCCATGTAGGGGTGGTCGGCCCACTTCTCGATTTCGGCGGCCGCCAGCTGTGGGGCCTCGATGGACACGCAGATCGACCCGCGCCAGCGCTGGTGCCAGTTGTTGTGGGAGTCCAGCCAGCAGGCGTCCTGCCAGGAGTTCAGCGCCTGGCTCATGGCGTGGTCGGCTTCGGGGATCCGGCACGGGTAGGCACCGGGCTCCAGGATGGCGATGTCGGAGCCGGCCTCCATGATGAGCTGGCGGAAGGCCAGATCGGGGTCGCTGCAGGCGAATTCGCCGTCGTCGGGGAACGAATCGACGCGCATGGCGAAGGCGTGGGCGTAGTCGGGGGCGTCGTAGTAGATCTGCTCGCCGAACTTGTGCGTCATGAAGTACTTGCTGCGCCACGGCTCGGGGATGTGCGGGAACAGCTCGCCCCGCCGGGGCACCGGGTGCACATCGGAATCGACGCAGCGGATGGGGGTGCGTTCGACGGGGGTGACCCGGTCGGTGGTCTTCGGCGCAGTGGTCTTGGGCTCGGTGGTGGTCATCTCGGCCTGCTCCTCTCGGTGGGTGTCGGCTTACTGGGTGACCAGGCCGCTGGCGGCTGGGATCTCGATGCCGTAGAGCTCGGCCGCGTTGCGCCAGCAGTACTTCTCGCGCTGCTCGGCGCTGTAGGCGCGCGGCACGGTCAGCTCGGTCATGTTCCAGTGCGGATAGCTGGAGCCGAACATGGTCATGTCGTCCTTGTTGGTGAAGCTGAACCACTCACCGGCGTAGTCGACGTCGCCGGGGCCGTCGAACGGGCCCTGGACGAAGTGCACGTGGCCGGGCAGGTAGTCGCTGGGCATCTTCGGGGCCCACGGCGTCTGCTCGAGGTGTGGTCGGCCGAAGCAGTCCATCCGCCACATGAACGGTGTCAGCGAGTCGCCGGCGCCGTCGCCGAAGACGAACTTGAGTCCGTCGTAGCGCTCGAAGACGCCCTCGGCGATCATGTTCATCAGGTGGTACAGGTAGTTCAGCGACATGAACCCGTGGTACTGCTCGTAGGTCCGGGTGCGTCCGGATGGTGTTGGCGCGAAGCCGATCCCGGCGCCGACCTCGATGTGGGTGGCCACCGGCAGGCCGGCGTCCTGGGCGGCCTCCCACAGCGGCCAGAACTGCGGCTTGCCATAGAGTTCGCGGGACTGCAGCGGGATGCCGATCTGCACGACGCGGGGGTGGTCCTTGTACTTGTCGATCTCGCGCAGCGCGCCGGTGATGTCGTCCGGGTTGACCCGGATGGTGCCGCGGAACCGGTCGCCGAAGGTGTCGTGTTCGAGCCAGCGCCGCACCATCATCTCGTTGTGCGCCGCGGCGATGGCGGTACCCAGGTGTCGGTCGGGCATCACGCCGCGCGTCATCGGATGCAGCACCGCGACGTCGACGCCGCGGTCGGTGAACAGGTGCTTGGCGGTGACCTCGACGTCGGATCCCGGGTACTGGCCGTCGGGGCCCTTGGTGCCCTTGGCGTACTCGCCGCCCGGGGCGCCGTACCAGTCCATCTCGTAGTCGGGGAACCCGCGACTGCGGAAGGGTTCGTGCATGAAGTTCTTCCGCAGGTCCTTGTTGGAGCCGAAGAAGATGTGCACGCTGGCGTCGATCACCGGCGTGGTGACGGTGTCTGCACCGGTTTCGATCTCGATCATGACTGCCACCCACGGTCGGACATGTGACTCATAGTACAACCCCGTTCTTCGAGAGCAAGAATGGAATTCTCACTGGTCGGCTGGTGTCCCGGGTGCCGGGTTTGGGGCCCTGGCGGGACCTGTGAGACTTCGATTCCAGCATACTAGAATGATATTCTCCAATGAAACCACGACTTTGTCGCCTATATCTAGGGCCCAGGACCGAGGAGAACAGTGCAACTGGATTTTGATGCCGATGTCGAGCGGTTCCGCGGCGAATTCGTCGCCTTCCTCGATGAGCACCTGCCCGCGGAGAGCGAGACCGCGGAACGCTCGCAGACCTGCTCGCACATTCCGGAATGGGCCCGTCGCTGGCAGCGCCTGCAGTTCGAGCACGGCTGGCTGCTGCCGGGCAACCCGCCGGAGTTCGGCGGCCGCAACGCCACCGTGGTGCAGCAGTACGTACACCGCGAGGAGCTGTCGAAGCGGCGGATCTACCACAGCTACAACCCGCAGGGCGTGGGCATCGTGGCCGCGTCGATCCTGTCGTTCGGCACCGACGAGCAGAAGCAGAAGTGGGCGGTGCCGATCCTGCGCGCCGAGATGACGGCCTCGGTGGGCATGAGCGAACCGGGTGCGGGCTCGGACCTGGCGTCGCTGCGGACGAAGGCGGTTTCCGACGGCGACCACTTCGTGGTCAACGGCCAGAAGGTGTGGACCTCCGGTGCCCACGACGCCGACGTGCTGTTCACCTTCGTGCGCACCGATCCCGATGTGCCCAAGCACAAAGGTCTGTCGGTGCTGATGATCCCCACCGACACCCCTGGCCTGGTGCGGCGCCCCTTCCCGACGGTGTGCCACCACGACGACCTCGACTTCAACGAGGTGTTCTTCACCGACGTGCGGGTGCCGAAGGAGAATCTGATCGGGCCGCTCAACGGCGGCTGGCGGGTGGCCAACGGTGCCCTGGGTCACGAGCGCACCATGATGTGGATGCAGTACGCCGACCGCTTGCACAACCTCGTCGAGGACTTCCGGCCCGCGGATGCGCTGGGCCGCGACAGCTACGCCACCCTGGTGATGGATTACAACGCGCTGCGGCTGCTGGGCTCGGCGGCGATCGCCAAGGCCGCCCGCGGTGAAGAGGACATGACCACCATCTCGGTGCTCAAAGTGCTTGGCTCCGAAGCTGAACGCGATGCCACCGAGGCGGCCCTGGACGATGCCGGCGTCGACGGTCTGCGCCACCCGGCCAACACGTCGTCCTACCAGCCCTACGACCTGGACTACCTGTCGGCCAGCTGGATCGAGCGCTACTTCCGCAGCTTCGCGGGGACCATCGCCGGCGGCACCTCGGAGATCCAACGCAACATCATCGCGCGCGGTCTCGGCCTCCCGATGCAGTGATTTCGGTGCGCTGGGTTGCGTTCACCGCAACCCAGCGCACCGAAATCGCATCAGGGCCAGTCGATGACGGCGGCTTCCTTGCGCTCGGTGATGGGGCGCGCCAGTTCCTGCTCGTTGCAGATGCGCTGCAGGTTCTCCAGCGTTTCGTCCAGCTTGGGGCCCAGCGGCTTGCTCGGGGTGAAGGTGGCCGGCAGGTTCCGCATGCCCTGGATGACGCCGATGGTGTCGTAGTGCACCGCGCCCTCGGGGTCGCAGACGTAGTCCGGCATCCGGTCGAGCACCGCGGTCAGCATCGACTTGAACACGGTGCGGGCCACGTTGGAGCCCACGCAGCGGTGCACGCCGATGCCGAAGCTGAAGTGCCGGTTGCCCTTCCGCTCCATGATCAGCTCGTTGGGCTGCTCGAAGACCGCCGGGTCCCGGTTGGCCATGGCCCAGGACAGCCACAGCCGCTCGTACTGCTTGAACTGCTGGCCCATCACCTCGACGTCCTCGGAGAACGTGCGGCCGTCCCCCGGGGCCGGGGTGAAGAACCGCAGGAACTCCTCGGTGGCCGGGTTCAGCAGCGTGTCGCGGTTCTCGCTGAGTCGGGTCCGCTCGTCCGGATGCTCGCCCAGCCATTCCAGCGCGTGGGCGGTCAGCGCGGTCGTGGTGTCGAAGCCGCCGCCGATGACCAGGCCCAGGTTGCCCAGGATCTCCATGTCGGGAGCGGGCTCGCCGTCGATGCGCAACTGCAGTAAGGCATTCACCAGGCCCGGGCGCGGGTTCTCCCGGATCTCCATCATGTTGTTGATGATGTCGATGCCCATTTCGCGATGCTGCTCGTTGATCTTCTCGCGTTCGGGCGCATGCTCGGGGGTGTAGACGGAGGCGTGCGTGGGCTCGCTGTAGACGTTCCACTTCTTGAGCTCGATGCCCATCATCGCCAGCGTCAGCACCGCGGGCACGACGTTGGCCAGATGCTCGACGAAGTCGATCTGACCGGATTCGATGTGCTCGTCGAGTGCGGCGCGGGTGATCTCGTGGACGAACGGCTCCCAGCGCTTGATCGCCGCCGGGGACAGGTAGGGGTTCAACGCCCCGCGGTACTGGCTGTGCTCGGGCTCGTCCATCTCGAGGATGCCGCCGCGAACCACGGTCGCGCGACTGGCCTTGGGAATGGTGATGCCCTGGAACGGGGTCTCACCGGAGATGTCGTGATGGTTGGACACCGCGGGGCAGCGGGCGAGCTCGAACACGTGCGCGCTGTCGGCGGCCACCCAGTGCCCGCCGTGGGTGTCGGTCCAGGCCATCGGGCACTTGGCCTGCATCTCCTCGGTGATCTCTTGGAACTGCAGCCGATACTCGGGGGTGTGCCGGTCGAAGTGATACCGGTTCTTCTTGCGGTCGTCGGTCGTGACATCGTCGATGCTCACGGCGTTGTCTCCTTGTTCTGGCCGATCGGACAGCCCCGCGGGGCGACCAGGCTCATTCGATGATGATGGCTTGTTCCGGACAGGACTGGGCGGCCTCGCGAACGGCGTCCTGCTGATCGTCCGGGACGATCTCGTTGACGGCCGACGAGTGGCCGTCGACGTCGTCGAGCTCGAACGAATCGGGCGCGATCATGGCGCACAAGGTGTGGCCCTGGCACTTGTCGCGGTCTACCCAAACCTTCATCGTGTTTTCCTCTCGCGCCCAATCATCTTGTGCTGCAACCGGATGGGATCAAACGTGGTAGTCGTACCACTTGAGGTAGCCGCCGGCGTCGACGCGCAACTGCATACCGGTGACGTAGCGGGATTCGTCCGAGGCCAGCCACAGCACCGCGTTGCTGATGTCCTCGGGCTCGACGTAGTTGACCTTCATGGCCTGCTGCACGCCGAAGACCGGCTCGGCGTCGGCGCGCGTGGGCTTCTCCAGGTCGGGCCGGAAGCTGCGGTACATCGGCTCGCTCTGCAGCATGTCGGTGTTGCAGTTGGTCGGGTGGATGACGTTGGCGCGCATCCCGCGCACGGCGATCTCGGTCGCCAGGTAGTGCACGTACTCGGAGATCATCCGCTTGGACACCATGTAGCCCATGCCGCCGGGATCGCCGCCCGGGTTGGGCTTGTTGTGGGCGTCCATGAGCGCTGCCGCCGAGGCGGTCGCGATGATCGAGGCGCCCTCGGTCAGGTGCGGCAGCGCCACCTGGATGGCGTTGATGGTGCCGATCAGGTTGGTGTTGATGCCGTCGGTCCAGGCCTGCATCGGCGGCTGGCCCTTCATGCCCGCGACGCCCGCCTGGGCGACCACGACGTCGACCTTGCCGAATTCGGCCAGGCCGGCCTCCAGCGCGCTGCGCAGCTGGGCGACCTCACGCACGTCGGCCTTGGCGGTCACGATCCGCTGCCCGGTTTTCTCGACCAGGTTCTTGGTCTCCTCGAGATCTTCCGGGGTCGCCATCGGGTAGCCGATGGTCTCGAGGTCCTCGCACAGGTCCACCGCGATGATGTCGGCACCCTCTTCGGCCAACCGCACCGCGTGGCTGCGGCCCTGACCGCGCCCCGCGCCGGTGATGAATGCGACCTTGCCTTGAACGCGTCCCACAGAGGTTCCTTTCACTTGGTTGTCGAGCTACCCGGCTCGGGGGTCAGGTGGGAGGCGGGCAGGCCTCGGCGACCGCCGTGCCCGGTGCGGGACCGGGAACCGGATGACGCCACCTGAAAGAATCTCCCTTTCGATTGTGAGAACCGTACTCTCCGCGCCACTCGTCCCGCAAGGTTACTGCACTAAGAGTCTCAAAAGTGCCCAGGCCAGGACCGCGCCGCACCGGGTGTTGACAGGCGCCTCCGAGTCCTGCTTAGTTTCTTGAGTTCTCGCCTGGCGAATGTAAGATTCGCCGAAGATGAGAATTCAGTTATCAACTAGCAGGAAGGCCGCTTGATGGGATCCCCTGAGTCGGCAACGGCGACCAAGCAGCAGGCCGCGCCGGACCGTCGGTTGCTCATCGGCGGCAAGCTCGTCGAGACCGAGAAGACCTTCGCGAGCCTCAATCCCGCCACCGAAGAGGTGCTGGGTCACGCGCCGGACGCCGGCATCGCCGAGGCCGAGGCCGCCATCGCCGCGGCGCGGGCCGCCTTCGACGACACCGACTGGTCGACCAACAAGGAACTGCGGGTGCGCTGCCTCGAACAGCTGCACCGCGCGCTGGTCGACAACCGCGCCGAGCTGGGTCAGCTGACCACCGACGAGGTGGGCGCGACGGCCGCGCTGCTGGCCGGCGCGCAGTACGACGGACCCGTCGAGATCGTCCGCTACTACGCCGACCTGCTGAAGAAGACCGAGCTGACCGAGGACCTCGGCAATGTCGAGGCGCGCGGCGCGCTGCACCACCGCTGGGTGGAGAAGGAAGCCGGCGGCGTGGTCGCGGCGATCATCGCCTACAACTATCCGAACCAGCTGGCCCTGGCCAAGCTCGCCCCGGCGCTGGCCGCCGGCTGCACCGTGATCCTCAAGGCCGCCCCGGACACTCCGCTGGTCACGCTGGCGCTCGGCGAACTGATCGCCAACCACACCGACATTCCGGCCGGCGTCGTCAACGTGCTCTCCGGGGCCGACCCGGAGGTCGGCGCGGTACTGACCACCAGCCCGGACGTCGACATGGTGACGTTCACCGGTTCGACGCCCACCGGGCGCGCGATCATGTCCGCCGCCAGCGCCACCCTCAAGCGGGTGTTCCTGGAACTGGGCGGCAAGTCCGCCGCGATCGTCCTCGACGACGGCGACTTCAACACCGCCGCGGTCTTCTCGGCGTTCTCGATGGTCACCCACGCCGGTCAGGGCTGCGCGCTGACCTCGCGGCTGCTGGTGCCGCGGAAGCAGCACGACGAGATCGTCGAGCTGATCAAGACCAACTTCGGCCACGTCCGCTACGGCGACCCCAACGATCCGAAGACCTACATGGGCCCGCTGATCAGCGAGAAGCAGCGGGACAAGGTCGACGGCATGGTCCAGCGCGCGGTATCCGCCGGCGCCACCCTGGTCACCGGCGGCGAGAAGAAGGGGCCGGGCTACTTCTACACCCCGACCCTGCTGGCCAACGTCGACCCGGACAGCGAAATCGCCCAGGAGGAGGTGTTCGGCCCGGTGCTGGCGGTCATCGCCTACGAGGACGACGACGACGCGGTGCGCATCGCCAACAACTCCATCTACGGCCTCTCGGGCGCCATCTTCGGCAGCCACGAGCGGGCCCTCGGGCTGGCCCGCCGGATCCGGACCGGAACCTTCTCCATCAACGGTGGCAACTACTTTCACCCGGATGCGCCGTTCGGTGGCTACAAGCAGTCCGGCATCGGCCGCGAGATGGGTGCCGCCGGTCTCGAGGAGTTCCAGGAGACCAAGACCTTCGCCGTTCCGGTCGCCGCCGAGCCGGGAGCGCAGGCATGAGCGGGCCGCTGGAGGGCATCCGGGTCCTCGAGGTCGCGATGTACGGCTTCGTCCCCTCGGCCGGAGCCGTGCTGGGGGAGTGGGGCGCCGAGGTCATCAAGGTCGAACACGCCGTCACCGGCGATCCGCAGCGCGGACTGCGGCAGACCGGCCTGCTGCGCGTGGAGGGCGACCCGAACCCCAACATCGAGCACGCCAACCGCGGCAA
>Ga0265293_10001812_pt1 | contig 45278 bp, 30 predicted proteins | sample Munlanlewell138R_FD_192505 | JGI IMG/M metagenome (GOLD analysis project Ga0265293, IMG submission 192505) | Leachate microbial communities from a municipal landfill in Southern Ontario, Canada - Leachate well 138R | ecosystem: Engineered > Solid waste > Landfill > Unclassified | place: Canada... | reverse complement strand
TTAAACGAATATATAAATAAAATAAAAACTAGTAATGATACTATTAAAAGTTTGGCGATAACTGAGGATAGTATATTGAAATTAGATAGAGTTAAAAATTTTATTAATAATACCGTTTTAGATGTAGTAGATGATAATAAAATATATTATAAAAATGATATATATATCCTATATCCCAATAATTACAATGATATTGTTGATACAATATCATCAAATCAAGAATTATTAAAGAATTATGTTATAGATGTTAATAATAATTTAGATGAATCAATTAAATTACAATTAAATAGTTTTGATAATATTAATTTATTTAGTGGACAAGTAAGTGGTTTTATTAATAGTAAAAAAAATGATATTATAAATAAGATTGGTGAACTTAATTATAGTGATATAAAATTATTTTTAGATAATAAAATATTAAGTAATGATTTAACAAATAATAGTAAAATAATTGTTTTAAACGTATACACATCAATCTTAGAAATTGATAAAAATATTGAAAATTTAAATACTATAAAAGATTCATATAAAGAAATTGTTAGTAGTGAAATTAGTTCAAACATCCAAAATGATTTAGGGTTTAAACCAAGTATTAAAAATATTATAGAAATATTTACAACACATGTAGATATATTTATGGAATTAATTAAAGGTGTTAGTATAGATGCATCTAATCCGGGTAACACTCAAAATAGACTTGATAAATTTAAAAAAATATTAAATAATTTAGATAAAAATAACCCCATAAATTTAATATATCCATTTCCCGGTTATTCTGAGGATGGGGAGGAATCTTGGATTGGTAAAAAAATAAATGATATACCAGAAGTTAAATTGGTTAATGATTTATTAGATGGTTTTTTAGCTAGTACTAAGGTTGATAATGAATTAAACTCAACTTTAATAAATGGTAAAACATTATGGTACCCAGTTGGTGTTTTCGATACACCAATATTTAATAAGGAAAATCAATATTTATCATTAAATAATCGTGGTGCTTCTAAAAAAACTTTATTAGATTTAATAATCAAAAGAGCCTTTATTTTTCTACATTATACGAATAGTCGAATAAAATCTAATGAATTAACAACTATGGCTAAAATAGAAGCAAATAGTGTTAATGATTATATGGGTGATTTATTAAAGTTATCTTTAAACGGTACTAGTGGGTCAACTATAGAAGATAAAGTAAATAATATATTAGTACAATACTCAATAGATAATAAAGAATTTTCATTAAAGACACTTAAAGATTTAAATAGTGATGATAGTAGAGATAAATATGTTTTAGATAGTAATATAGGTATAAATTTATATTCAACAGGTAAGTATCTACCAGATACTCAAAATATTGATGATAGTATAAAATATATTGAAATATTAGACGAGAATGAATTTAATTCGATTAATGGTAGTTATCCAATATATGATGGTGTAACAGACACTTATTCTGGTAGAAATACCATATTAGATTTACGAACTGATTTTAGAAATAATAATTTATCGGTTGATAATTATACCAACAATATATCTAATGAATATGATTATTTCAATGGTAAATATAAAATACAGGATTTTTTAGATATTAAGTGGTATTCTGATGTAACAACAGATACTATATTTTGGAATTCATTGGGTAGAACGTTCTTAAACGGATTTTTTGGGGAATCATTAAATGATTCGATTTATAACACATTTACATCTGATAGTTCCGATATTTATAGGGTTATAAATAATTATAAAAATAATGAAATTGATTATATAAATAGAAAATATATAACATATTCTTCTAATGACTCAATATATGATTTATTTACATCAGAATTTTATTTTAGACAATCCGATATTTTATTAAATACTGTCAACATTAGCGATGGTAATTATATTGCTAATAGGTCTAGAGCATTATTATTTTTACATTCATTACCATTTGATGGGTTTGATAAAGGTGAATTCATTGGTTTATTAAATGGTACATCAAGACTATCATTATTCAACAAACGTGGTGGATTTATTAAATTACCTAAAATGTATTTACTATTATTAGGTGGTTTATTATGGAGATATGATTATGATGGTGATGACCCAATTATATTTAATATATATAATGGTTCTAATATTGATTTACCCGGTAAAGATGAATATCTTAGAACTATATTCCCACAAATATCATTTAATGGACCATCACCATCCGGGATAATTTTAAAAGATGGGGAATATCCTAAAATAGAGAGTTTCATACTATCATTACCAACATCGGCTAGAAATACTTTAAAGAATTATTTTAATGATTGGGTTGATGGTAAATTAACTGGTATTAATTGGGGTGATATAAGAAAATTTTATGAAATTGAAAATTTAGATTTTACTAGTAAGTCTGAATATGAAAATAGAATTATTTTAAGGGGTTCAATCGCTAACCAATTAATACAATTAACTAATGATAATTTTATATATGAGGATGAAATAAATGTTAATAATAGTAATAGTACGAAATTAATATTAAATAATAATGGGTACTATAATTTAGATATATATGAATCGATAACACCATTAAATAAAGAATCTATCTCCAATGGTTATCTAAATTTTATGGGTACATATAGTGATGTTAATAAATTATCTGACACATTTAGAGATAAGAGTATTGAAATAATGTCAGCAATATTAGAACCGGTAATTTTAGCCAATTTTACGTGGAGAATATGGGGTGACAAAGAAAGTATTGATGAATACACATGGTCTTATACAAATAATTTAAGCGTTGATTCAAAAGAATTAAAAAATTATTTATCTATTTTTTTAACGGAGTTAACAGATAAGTTAAATAATGGTAATTTAATAAATGAAGAAAAACTTAAACAGGAAGCATTTGGGTCAATTAATAATGATTTTATTAAGTTGAATATATATCGAACAATTAAATCAATATATGATAAGTGGGTAAATGGTAGTAATTTAACGTCATCAAACCTGGTTAGTTGTATTGGTGATGATAAAGAACTTTTTAATAGTTTTAGATTTATAGATAAAAGTTTTAAAGATATTGGAGATGATTTTATTATAAACCCAAATGTAATTGTTAACGAACTTCAAAATAATCAAAATCAAAGCTTTTATGATTTAATAGGTAGAATACTTGTTAATAATAATTTTGATTTTATAGCACTACCAACATTCATTGATTATAGAGATAAAAGTCAATTAGAGGAGATGTTTAAACCAAAACCATATATAAGTTATCAATCGGATGATGTTATTGGTCCATCATTTATCTGTATGTATATTGGTCAGGCATCTAGAAATTTAGATTTAAGTGATAATAATGAACTTAAGAATGATGGTGTTAATTTTGATGTAAATGTTGGTACATTAGATTCAGAATCATTTGGTGGTGATGGTTATACAGTACCCGTATTTGGGGTTAATTTTGCTCAAGGTAATCAATCAATTTTTAAAGATATACAATTAGACCAATCAGAATTTAGTGAAACTGATGAATCACTTCGTATAATTGATGAAATTTCATTACAGGGTGATAATAAGAATAGAACACCGGCAGGACAAAATTTATTTAACGTTTTTTCTACTAGGTCATATCAAACAGAGGTTGAATCACTTGGTAATGCTATGATTCAACCAATGATGTATTTTCAATTAAATAATATACCAATGTTTAGAGGTGGTTATCTAATAACCAGGGTTAATCATAGTATTAAACCAAATCATATGACAACTAAATTCAGAGGTGTACGTGTTAATAAAATAATGACACCATTAATTAAAGAATCTGAATTATATATGAATTTACTTGGTAGTTTAAGTGATGTAGATATAAATAATGTTAAATTAATAAACCCAATTGATGATAATTATTTAGAATCTGGTAATATTGATAATGAAACTAGAGATATAATTTATAATGATGGGAGCGGATTCGGTGACCCAATTATAGGTGATATAATTATAACTTCATTATTTGGTGCAACATCTGGTAGAGTAAAACCACATAGCGGTATTGATATTGGTGGTATTCAAGGTGAAACAAAAATAATATCAATTTATGATGGTCGCATAACAAAAATTAAAATTCAAGAAAGGGGTTATGGACTTTATTTATATATTAAACATAATAGTCTTGGTGATATAATATATCGTAGCGAGTATGGTCATCTAGCGGATTTATCTGAGCGGATTTTAAATTTAATTAAACCACAATTAAGTGAAACAGCTTCTTTAAAAACATTAACATCTATACAAGATTTAACTAATGACAATATAGCCATAAATAATTTATTAAATGGTATTAATACAGATATTGTGGTTACTAAGGGTGAGGTTATCGGACTTATGGGTGGTAAGGTTGGTGATTATAGGAGTAAATTGTATAAAGACAGTGATACATTTGTTAATTTAATAGGTACGTCAACAGGGACTCATTTACATTTAACCATACGTGATGTAACTAATTCTAATAATATAGTGGTTGTTAACCCAGAATTAATTATATCATCTGGTAATGAGGGTAGGATGAAATATGCTGGTAAACCATATATACCGAAAGATGTTTTAGATATTGATAATTAATTTGTTGTTTTTTACAAAAAAAGTTATTATATTTGCAAAATGGAAGTAATAGGTAATATAGTTTCAGATAAATTAATACATTTTGACCCAAAAATTAAAGTGGTTTCATCAATTAATGAAATCATCACTGGGTTACCAACATTAATTATAGATTTAGAGACGGCAAGAAATATATTCCCAGATGATTTCAATATTTTAAATAAAGAAATAAAGTCAAATTATTTTTGGACGTATACATTAAAGGAAAAGAGAGTTGATTATGAAATAGATATTGAGGTTTTTATACAATATTGTTATAATAAGATTATAAGTGATATAGAATATGTTTTTATAGACCCAATTCAATTTAAATTAAAAACCTTAAAGAAAGTATTAAAAAAAATATATTCAACCAATAATTTAATTTCATTTATCTATAAGGATTTTATATACATATATTGTGATAAAATTATTTTTGGTATTGACCTACATTTATGTGAGTTTTTCTTTGATATAAGAAAAAGTAAAATTATAAATAAAGTAAAAGTAATTTGTGATAATAATTTATTAGGTGAAAACGACCTTAAACTATATAAGGATTATTTATCGAGAATTGATAGTATCAAATATATTCCATATCTACATTACATAAGTAATACATAACCATCAATATTTATTTTTTTATAGTATTTTTATTAATTTTAGGATATTTATAATAAAACATTGTATTTTAATATAAAACAATAAAATTATGGGTAAAGAAAATAATAAAAAATTAAAGGACACTTTAAATAGTTTTTTAAGTGATGAGGTTTCAGAAGACAATCTTGAATGTACTCGTGAAAACTGTATAATTAAGGGTGATAAGAGTTTAGTTGAAAGAATAAATAAACGTGTTCTTACTGAAGACGGTAGAGAATTATTAATGTAATTATTATGACAAAGAAAAAAGTAAATAAGTCATTATTAGAATCGGAACTTAAAAGACATAAATTAATGGTTGAATATTCATTTTACGTGGGCGAGGATGATGAATATGATAAGGATGTTGATAATTTAATTTTAGGTGAAGATGGTGATGAAGAAAATGACCAAGAAGATTTTGGTGGTAATGAAGAAGAGCCACAAGAATTTAATGATACATCACAAGATTTAGAACAAGGTGATGATAACAATGGTGATATACCACAAGATAACATTCAACAGGATAATACACCACAAGAAATTTTAAATGACCCACAAACCGGTGAAAATGAGGTAGAACTTGATATAACAGAATTAGTACAAGGAACGGCTGATGCTAAACAAAGTGCTGATATGGCAACACAAAAAATTAGTGATTTGATAAGTAAATTCGATGAATTACAGGGTAAAATAGCTAATATGGATGTTATAGCTAAAAAGATAGATGATTTAGAACATCAGGTTGAGAAGAGAAATCCAACCCCGGATGAGAAATTAGAAATGAGGTCATTTGATTCATACCCATACAACCTTAAATTAAGTGATTATTGGGCTGAAAAAGGTGGAAGATATGATGTTTTAGGTACTGAAGATAATCCAGAGGGTACTAAAAAAGAATACGTATTAACAACTGATGATATAAAAACTCAATATAATGATTATCAAGTAAAGAATTCATTTAATGATGAATATGAGGAAGAGGAATTTTAATCCAATAAAAAAAAATATGTAAAGGTGACTTATTTTTAGGTCACCTTTTTTATTTTAAAAAAAAAATCTTGAAATATAGGTTTTTTCTTCATATATTTATCTTAATTAAAAAAAATTAAAGTATGTTACTTTTTAATATTAGACGATATTTATAATAAATAAAAAATAGTACGTAATTTAATAGCACAAATAATAATAATTAAATAAATAGTAAAAACGATGGCACAAAAAGAACATGATGCTTTAACAGCGCAAATCCTAAAACAGTACGCAGAAAACAATGCGACTAAAACAAATTCACAATCAAAGAATTTCGATTTAAAAAATTATTTTTCAGTATACCTTCCGGATAAGGTAAAAACTGGTAGTAAACAAATACGTATATTACCAGCAGCTGATGGTGGAACACCATTTAAAGAAATGTTCATTCATAGTAGACAAATTAATGGTAAATGGAAAAAATTTACTTGTCTTAATCATAATTTTGATAAGGATTGTCCGTTTTGTGAAGCAAGAAATGAATTATTAGGTACCAAGAAAGATAGTGATAAAGAACTAGCAAAAACATTTGGGTCAAGAAAAATGTATGTTCTTAGAGTTATTGAACGAGAAAATGAAGAGGATGGTATTAAATTTTGGAGATTTAACCATGATTATCGTAATCAGGGTATTATGGATAAAATTATAACCTTGTTTAAACTTAAGGGTAATATTACGGATGCTGAAAACGGGAGAGATTTAACAATAGATATCGGTCGTGACCAAAAGGGAAATTGTATTGTTACCGGAATTGGTGACCATGACCCAAGTCCCGCTTTAGATGACCCAATTAAATTAAAAGAATTGATTGAAGACACCAGAACATGGGAAGATGTTTATGCGGTAAAAACATATGAATATTTAGAAATAGCGGTTGTTGGTGGTGAGCCGGTTTGGGATAAAGAATCTGAAAAATGGGTTGATAAAAATGAACTGAAAAAAAATGAAGATGAGGATGATGATTCTGAAATTAACATGGGTTCTGACGATGATGATGATATCGTAACACCAGAACCAGAGGTTTCTAATTCAAAAACAAATAAAAAGAAATCGAAAATTGATATTGAAGATGATGATGACGACCTCCCATTCTAAAATGGTAAAATAATATTAAATATAAAATTTTTAAGATGGCAAAAAAACCTGAAAAAAAGAAACAACCAATCGCATTAAATGAATTTGATTTAGATAAATTTTTTATTGATGAGGGATTTGATGCAACTGTTAAGGATAAAGAACTATCATGGATTCCACTTTCATCAGCATTTCATGAGGCTTTAGGTATACCTGGTATTCCAAAAGGTTATTTAACATTACTTAGGGGTTATACAAATACTGGTAAATCAACAGCGGCATTTGAATGTATGGCTGCTTGTCAGAAAATAGGTGTATTACCAATATTAATTGATACTGAAAATAATTTTAGTTGGGAACATGCTAAAAATCTAGGGGTTCAATTCGAAGAGGTTAAAGATGAGTATGGTGAGGTTATAAATTATAAGGGATTTTTTAGATACATAAATAATGATGCTCTAATAAAAAAATATGGGCGTTATGATTATAGCGAATCTAAAGAAAAGAAAGAGTGTAGAACAGAGGCTTGCGTTGAAGACGTATCTAGATTTATTGATGATATGCTAACATTACAAGCAAATGGTAAATTACCATTAGAATTGTGTTTTATTTGGGATTCAATTGGTTCGTTAGATTGTTTTAAATCTATTAAATCAAATAGTAGAAATAATATGTGGAATGCCGGTGCTTTGGATGCATCATTTAAATCTACTATTAACCATAAAATACCATCTTCTAAGAAAGAAGATAAGGAATTCACTAATACATTTGTTGGTGTTCAAAAAATATGGCTTGATAGTATGCAGGGTGCTGGTACTGTTAAACATAAAGGTGGTGAAGCATTCTTTTATGCAGCTCGTTTGATTATACATTTTGGTGGTATAACATCACATGGTACATCATCATTAACGGCTATAAGTAATGGTAATACATATTCATTTGGTATTAAAACTAAAATTAAATGTGTAAAAAATCAAGTTAATGGTATTGAATGGGAGGGTAAAATAGCGTCAACACCAACTGGTTTTATGAATCCAGATAAACAAACACAATATTTAAAAGAACATAAAGATTTTCTATTATCAAAATTAGGTAGTACTGATATTGACATAATTGAGGGTGAGGAAAATACTGAGATTGATATGGATTTTTAGAAAAAAAATATTTTTATAATTGATAAATTAATTAATTATTCGTATATTTATAAACACAACAATTAGTTGTGTTTATTTTTTAGTATTAACCTATAAATTAATAATTCGTGAGTAAAATACCACCAAGAAATGGTAACAAATTAAAAAAAATAAAGAAGAGAGCCTTATTAATAGATGGTAATGCTTTATTGAAATTTGGTTATCATGGTGCTAAGAATGAATATAATCATTATGGTGAACATATTGGTGGGTTATATTCATTTTTAAATATAACAAGGAAATTATTAGATATCGAAACTTACGATAGAGTATTTGCATTTTGGGATGGACCCATGAGTGGTAAATTACGTTACGATATTTACAAGGATTATAAAAGTAATCGTGATAAGAATTATGAAACCGGTACTTTTTCTCAGGATAAATCACTTGTTAGACAAAAGAAATTAATTTGGAACTATTTACAGCAGTTAAGTATTCGTCAATTAGAGGATTTTGTAATTGAAAGTGATGATTTTATAAGTTATTTTTGTAAATATAAGTCAGATGAATATGACATTACAATATGTACATTAGACCGTGATTTATCTCAATTAATTAGTGAAAGTGTTAAAATATATTTTTGTGATTTACATGAATATATTACATTAGAAAATTATCAGAATTTTTTTAAACACCATCAAAGTAATGCTTTATTGGTTAAGATTATTTGTGGTGATAATAGTGATTGTATTAAGGGTGTTAAGGGTGTTAAAGAGGATACATTATTAAAATTATTTCCATTTTTAACTGAAAGGGAAAGTAATGTACAGGAGGTATTATATGAGGCTAATTTATTACAAGAAGATAGGATAAAAAATAAAAAGAAACCGTACCAAGCACTTACAAATATAATTAATGGAATTACTGATGGTATTCAAGGTGATAATTTATATCGTATAAATAATCGTATAATGAATTTAAAAAGACCATTAATGACGAATTCTGGTATAGAAAAGATTGAAGATATAATTGAATTACCAATGAATCCTGAAGGTAGAAGTCTACAAAATGTTTATACTAAAATGAAACAAAATGGTCTTGATAGATTAATAACTGAAAACAGATTTGCTAATTATATGTTACCATTTAAAAGAATTATAAATAAGGAAAGTGAAGTTTATAACAGTTGGATGAAAGAAAATAATTAATAATTTAAATAATAATCAACAATTAAAGCAATGGAAAGTAGAAAAAGTGAATTACAAAGATTCGAATTTTTGTTAAAAATTAATGGACACATTATTTGTCAACGATATTTTAATATTAGTGGATACAATAGTAAATCCATGAACTCTCTTGAGTTAAATACTATGAGTAAAGAATGTGTTAAAATTATTCAAAATAATTTAACTAAGAATACTAGAGAGCAATTATGGAAGTACTATAATCCATATATCGAGCAAGTTGATTCTGATATAAGTCGTAGAGGTATTTATGAAAAAATTGATAACTTTGAGTTTGAGTTTAAAATAGACGGGAAATCGGTTATAAGAAGAGAGTTCAGTGGAAATCCATACCCTCCAAAGGTTAGATACGCTGTTGATATTAAGGAGATTATATATGATATAATTAATTCTATACGCTATCATCTTACTAGTGATGAATATACATATTATAATTAAAATAATTATACTTTTTTAAATAAAAAAAAATATTTATTTTAAACCCTTTATAAAATTATGATTAAAAATAGTAAAAATACACTTGGTTATTTAGGACAAGCCTTTCAATTAAAATTTATAGGTCAATTATTGAGTGATAGTAGGTATGCTAATTCAGTAATGGATATAGTTAAACCAGAATATTTTGATGATGAAAAGGTTAGGTGTATTATAATGTATATAAAAGATAATTATGAACAATATGATTCTATACCAGATTTTGTTGGTGCTGAAATTTTATTAAGAAATCAAATTTCAGGACATCAATTAGAACATTGTTTAGCTTTATTAGCCAAAGCAAAGGAGTATGGGTTTAACAATTCATTACAAATTCAAGATGTGGCGAAAACATTTTTTAAACAACAGGAAATGATTAAAGCATCAAGAGAGGTTCTTAGAATAGCTGAGGGTGGAAATACTGATAAATATCATGAATGTGAGGATTTACTTAAAAGAGCATTAGAATTCGGTAATAATAAGGATGAAGTAATTGATGTATTTGAGGATATTGATTCTGTTTTATCAGATGATTTCAGAAAACCTATTCCAACCGGAATTGTTGGTTTAGATATTAATATGGGTGGCGGACTTTCAAAGGGTGAATTAGGTGTTATATTAGCACCTTTTGGTGTTGGTAAATCACAACCATTATCATCTAAAATATTAACACCAAGTGGTTGGATTACAATGGGTGATGTTAAAGTTGGTGGTTACGTTATTAGTAGAAATGGTAAGCCAACAAAGGTTATTGGAGTATACCCACAGGGGGTTAGACCAATATATAAAGTTTCATTTAATAACAATACTAAAGTACTGTGTGATGAAGAACATTTATGGAGTGTAAATACTATACAACAAAGAAATAGAAAATTTAATCCCGATAATTCGTTTAAAACCATTAAAACAATTGATATGGTTAATAATGTTAGGGTTTGGGGTAATAAGCGATTAAATTATATGATACCTAATTTAGAACCGGTTGAATTTAATTATAGTAAATTACTAATAGACCCATATGTTTTTGGTGCATCATTAGTAAAAAATGATAGTAACGAAATTATTCCAGAAAATTATTTGATAAATTCTATTGAAAATAGAGTTTCGTTATTACAAGGATTAGTTGATAGTAATAGTCGTGTTAGTAATTATAGAATTTTAATAAATACATCTTCATTTTTATTTGCAAATCAAATAAAAGAGTTGGTAATGTCATTAGGTGGTACTTGTAATATTATTGATAAAATTAATTCAGATAAAAATATAAATAAATCAACTTATAATATTAGTTTTAATTTCCCAGAAACAATCACTTTTAAACCAAGTAGATTGTGTGATAAATTAAACCTTCTTAAACCTTTAAGTAAGAATTCTAATAATAAGATGATTACATCTATTGAATATTCACATGATGAAATGGCTCAGTGTATTATGGTTGATAATCCAGAACATTTATATGTAACCGATGACTATATTGTGACACATAATACAACTATGGTAACTAAAATAGCTAACACAGCAAAAAACCATGGTTATAATGTATTACAAATATTTTTTGAGGATAATCCTAAAGTTATTCAAAGAAAACATTATACGTGTTGGACTGGTATATCTTTGAATGATTTACAAGATAGACGCATTGAAGTTAAGGAAATATTAAGTCAAGAATTATCCAAACCAGGTAAAATAAAACTTAAAAAATTTCCTAGTGATGGAACAACTATACCTATGATACGACAATATATAAGAAAACAAATATCTCAAGGTTTTAGACCAGATATTGTTTTATTAGATTATATAGATTGTATTTCACCTAGTAAAATAGTTTCAGATAATAATATAGCTGAGGGTAATATTATGAGACAATTTGAATCAATGTTAGACGAATTACATGTTGCCGGGTGGACCGCTATTCAGGGTAATAGACAGTCTATTGGTGCTGATGTTGTTGACTCTAATCAAATAGGTGGGTCAATTAAGAAGGGTCAAATAGGTCACTTTATCGTATCAATAGCTAAGACATTAGCTCAAAAAGAAGATGGTTCTGCTAATATAGCAATATTAAAATCTAGATTCGGTAAAGATGGGATTATATTTAGAAATTGTGTTTTTGATAATGGTTTAGTTAAAATAGAAACCGATGATGAAGATTGTGGTGCATCATTTACTGATATGAGTAAGATAAAAAAACATGAGGATGATAATGCTTTAGCTTTAGCTATGGCTGCTGTTAAGTTAAGGAAAGAAAAATTAGATAATAATGGTGAGTTAAATTTATAAAAAAATAGAAATGATAGGGAAAAGTAAAGAATTTAGTAATATTAACGGATATTCTAGAGATGAAGTTTATAAAGCGACATTAGAATATTTTAAGGGAGATACTTTAGCAACAGATGTTTGGATTAATAAGTATGCTTTAAAGGACAGTTATGGTAATATATACGAGCTAACACCTGATGATATGCATAAGCGTATCGCCAAAGAATTATATAGAATAGAATCAAAATACCCAAACCCAATATCTGAAAATGATATATATGATAAACTTAAAGATTTTAAGTATATTATACCAGGTGGTAGCTCAATGGCTGGTATAGGTAATGAGGGACAAATAACATCATTATCTAATTGTTTTGTTATAGGTACAAACGAAAAAACAGATTCGTATGGTGTTATTATGAGAACTGATGAAGAAATAGTTCAATTAAGTAAAAGACGTGGTGGTGTTGGGACTGATTTATCACATATTAGACCTGGTGGTAGCGTCGTTAAAAATGCTGCATTAACAAGTACTGGTATAGTACCATTTATGGAAAGATATTCTAATACTATTAGAGAGGTTGGGCAATGCATTGAAGAAAATCAGAGAATTTTAACTAAAAATGGTTTAATTAAAATTAAAGATTGTAAAATTGATGATTATGTGTGGACTAAAAAGGGTTGGGTAAGGGTTAATAATATTTTAAGTAATAAAAAGACTGTATATGAAATTAAAACTAAGTTTGGTTTTAAAATTTCAACATCAAAAGAACATATTTTCTTAACCACGGATAATTTTAATACCAAAGAACAAAAATTAGGGGATTTTAAAATAGGAGACCCAATAATATTACTTAATGGTACTAATATTAATAAGGATTATATTGGGTTAACTAATAATAATTTTCAGAAAAGTACTTTTAAGTCATCTAATCAATTTGGTTCATACGATAAAATAGTTGAGTGTAAACATGATTTAATTATGATACCCGAAATATTAGATGAAAAGTTGGCATATATTTTAGGTTTTTCGTATGGTGATGGTTGTGTTGAAAATAAAAAGGGTGTTTTAAATAATATAAGAATAGCTTGTGAACATAAAAGACCTGAATTAAAAAATAAACTTTTAAATTATATTAAAGACATATTTGGGTATGACGCTAAAGTTTGCGGTGGGGATGGTGCTCTTGATAGGATTTGCGTTGGTAATATGGAATTATGTTCATTTTTGTTTGAAAATGAACTATTAAAAGAAAAATCTGGTGAAATTAAAATCCCTGGTAAGATTTTTAATAGTTCAACATCAGTTCAAGCAGCTTTCTTATCTGGTTTATTCGATGCCGATGGTTATGCTTCTGGCTCCAAGAGAGGTTATGTGTTTAGTACAATAAGTGAGGACCTTAAATCAGATATACAAACATTATTAATGTCAATGGGGATTTTAAGTAAAGTTCACATTGAAAAACGTGAAAATGGGTGGAAAGATTTATACTCTGTTGTGGTTATAGGTGCATTAAATCAACGTAAATTTGTTGAAATGTTTACTGAATCAATAAAAGTTAATGAGAAAAAATATATAAGTAGACGTGATTTTTATAAATCACCATATAGTGCTAAATCATTAAATATAAAATATAATGATTACTCTTATATTTCTGGAGATGGTTTCTTATCAATAAACACACTTAATAAATATTATGGTGGTAATATAGAAACATTAACTCAGGACTATATTGAGTCTATAACGGAAAAAGAAGAGGTAATTACAAAAGACTTATGTTTGGATGATGAACATTTATTTTGGTGTGAAGGTTTTTATGTTCATAACTCAGGGAGGCGCGGTGCTCTATTATTAAGCATATCGTCAAAACACCCAGAAGCTGAACAATTTATGGATGCTAAACTTGGTGAGGGTAAAATAACCGGTGCTAATATATCATTAAAATTAGATGATGAATTCATGGAATCGGTTATAGGTAATGGTGAATATATTCAACAATTTCCTGTAAATACTGATATACCAAAAATAACTAAAAAAATAGATAGTAGAAAATTATTCGATAAATTAATACATAATGCTTGGAAATCCGCAGAACCAGGTTGTTTATTTTGGGATACTATAATTAGAGAATCAATACCAGATTGTTATGATGATTTAGGATTTAAAACTATATCAACGAATCCGTGTGGTGAGATAACCCTCTGTGATTCAGATAGTTGCCGGTTATTAGCAATTAATTTATATTCATATGTTGATAATCCATTTACTATAAATTCTAAATTTAATTATGATAAATTTGAAAAAGATGTTGTAATTGCACAAAGATTTATGGATGATATAGTTGATTTAGAGATAGAAAAGATTGATAAAATTTTAGATAAAATTAATAGTGATTCTGAAAGTGAGGATATTAAGAGAAATGAAAAAAATCTGTGGTTAAGGATTAAAGATAAGTGTGTTAGGGGTAGAAGAACCGGTCTTGGTATAACTGGTGAGGGTGATATGTTAGCCGCACTTGGTATAACATATGGTACTAAAGACGGTACTGAATTTTCAAGTAATATTCATAAAATATTAGCTATAAATGCTTATAAATCTTCATGTATAATGGGTAAAGAGAGAGGTGAATTCCCTATTTTTGATTATGAAAGAGAGATAAATAACCCCATGATTAAAAGATTGAGTGAAGCTAACAGTGAACTTGGAGATATGTTAAAAGTTGGTAGAAGAAATATAGCCTTATTAACAATAGCCCCTACTGGAACGATATCTATTTTAACTAAAACAACATCTGGTATAGAACCAGTATTTTTACCTATATATAAACGTAGACGTAAGATAAATGGTGACTCAGAAAATAGTAATATTAATTTCATTGATGAAAATGGGGATAAATGGGAGGAATATATAGTTATTCATCAGAAATTTCTTAAATGGATGAAAGTTAATGGTTATGATATAGATGATGTTAAAACGTATAGTGAAGAACAATTAAGTGAATTAGTATCAAAATCACCATACCATAACGCCACATCTAATGATGTAGATTGGGTAGAAAAAGTTAGAATGCAGGGTTGTATACAAAAATGGGTTGACCATTCTATTTCGGTTACAGTTAATTTACCATCAAATACTACCGAAGATATAGTACGTGATGTTTACATATCTGCATGGACTAACGGTTGTAAAGGTATTACGGTTTATCGTGATGGTTCACGTTCCGGTGTATTAGTTTCCAATAAAAAAGAAGAAAAAACAGTTAATGAAATATTAAAAGACACCACAGCAGTTAAGAGACCTGAAAAATTAGAATGTGATGTTTTAAGATTCCATAATAATTATAATAAGTGGATTGGATTTACTGGCATACTAGACGGTAGACCATATGAAATATTTACAGGTTTAGAAGAATCATTCCCAATACCAACATACGTTAAAGGTGGTTGGATTAAGAAAATTAAAAATAAGGGTGATGAAATAGGTAGATATGATTTTATTTATTTGGATAAAGATGGTTATGAGCAAACTATTATAGGATTAAATAGAGCGTTTAAAGAAGAATATTGGAATTATGCTAAATTAATTTCTGGTATTTTAAGACACGGTATGCCAATACCAAATGTTGTTAATTTGGTTAAATCATTGAATATTGATTCTGACGGTTCAATAAATACATGGATTAATGGTGTTGGTAGAATGCTTAAATCTTATATTAAAGATGGTACTGAAGCTACTGGTATGGTTTGTCCGGAGTGTGGTAGTAATAAGTTAAATTACCAAGACGGTTGTGTTTCATGCTCGTGTGGTTGGAGTAAATGTAGTTAAATATTAATAGTAATTGGGTAATCAAATTTTGATTACCCTTTTTTATATATAAAAAATAAAAGTTCATAATATTTATTTATAAATAAAGTATGAGTAAGCAATATATAAACGTTAAATACCCATTTGAAAATAGCGGTAAGGGGTTTTTCTTAGAGTTAACAGAAACTGATAAAGAAGCTATTAAATCAGATTTAATGCACCTAATTTTAACATCAAAAGGTGAGCGTTTTTATATGCCAGATTTTGGTACTAATTTACTCAGATTTATATTTGAACCTAATGATGGTTTTACTGAAAGTGGTATTAGAGAAGAGATAAGTACTGCCGTAATTAAATATTTACCCAATTTAAGTATAAATAATGTTAATATCGATAGAAATACTGAAAATGAGTATAGTGCTATTGTTAGGATTGATTATACAATAACCGAGGATGTTTTTCAGGCTAGTGATTTTGTTATTATAAATATATAACTAAATTATATGAATAATTGATATAAATTATTTCCACAATCATAAATTCTATACATTCCCCTATCTAACATAATTTCATGTTCGGTTTTAGTTGAATCAAAACCTTCTTTAATTAATTTATGTTTTTGATATTTAATTTGATTAACTCTATTTTTACCGTTAATATACGTAAAGTTAGGTTCAATAGAATGAACATATGAAAATCCTAACACTTCATATAAACAACCGTCACTCCATCTTAAATCGGCATAACTAATAATTTTATTTGGTTGATATGTTTTAATAAAAAATTTTAATAATCTACTAGCACCACCAACAACTGTCGTATCTAATTTATTAATAAATCTAGTTAATTCGTAATAACCATTAACTGATTTATTTTTTAATATATTTCTAGGGTTTTTAAAAGTCATTAAGCTAACTAATTCTTCACCATAATATAATCCAAGATTAATATTAGTACCTAAATTACCTTGTATATGATTAGTATTTAAGAATTCTTCTTTAGTTTTACTGTCAACAAATTTAATTTTACATTTCCTAGCGTATATTTTATTTTCACTTAAACCTAAAATATTTTTTAATCTAGATTTAACTATTTCTTTTTTAAATATCCATTCATCTTCGAATATATGTATTAATCTAATGCCGTTATCATTACATAATTTGGTTTTATTTAAATGGTATTTTTTATCTACAAATAATTCAGAATGCCAATATAATCCATTAAATTCGATACCTATTTTTTTATGTGGGATATAAATATCTATCTCTTGTGGTTTGATAATATCTCTCGTATTATACTCCACATTGATATTTAACGATTCGATAAAATCTCTTAATTCTATTTCTAGTTTAGAATTACTATTAGAGCATTTTTTACAACCATAACCTCTAAGATGGTAATTAGGTGTCTGAAATGTTAAGCCATGTGTAGGACATATAACTTTAATTATATTAAATTGTGATGTATAAATAACATTTGAATAATCATATTTATCACCATGAATTTCTTTAGCTTTTTTTATAAACGATTGAGTATCGTTAATTATATTTAAACACTTAGGACATCCCTGTTTTTTTGAAATATGATTATTAGGTATTTGTTCAAATATACCATGTTCTGGACATATAATTTTAATTTTAATACTATTATTAATATATTTGGTTAATGAATAATCATATTTACTATCATGAACTTCATTAGCTTTAACTATAAATAGTTTAGTATCTAAGCCGGTTGTACCACCACAATACTTACAACCTTTACCACTTAAGTGGTTTGATGGTGTTTGTTCAAATACACCATGTTCCTGACATATAATTTTAACTTTAGTTTTATTATTAATGTATTCAACTAGCGAATAATCATATTTATTATTATGAACTTCATTGGCTTTAACTATAAAAATTTTAGTATTATTACTTTCCTTTTTAACTCTACTGATAATACCACATGCTTTACAACCTTGTTTATTATTAATATGTTTTAGTGGTTTTTGTTCAAATACACCATGCTCTGGACATATAATTTTAACTTTAGTATTATTATTGGTGTACTCAACTAGTGAATAATCATATTTATTATTATGTATTATATTAGCCTCATTTATAAAATCTGATTTACTTTTCTTCTTCACCGTTCAAAAAATCTTACGTAAATCTACGCATTCATTTATTTCCTAATTCATCGACCGTGTAACCACTAGTCTCCAAAGGCGTTAATTTCCCACAACGGGTGGGTATACACTCTTTATATAATTTTAAACCTTCATGTAAAATATTAGTAGCTGCATTATAATCTCTATCATGAATTGTATTACAATCCGGGCATTCCCATGTTCTGTCTTGTAATTTTAAATCATTGTTTTTATAACCACAACAACTACATAGCTTAGATGAAGGATAAAATCTATCTATTATAACCAAATCTCTATTATACCACTTACTCTTATATTCAAGTATCGATTTAAATCGGTGTAAACTTAGTTCTTGAATACTCTTAGATAAATAATGATTCTTTAACATTCCTTTCACATTTAAATTTTCCATTATTATAATTTGGTTATCATTTAATAATGAATTACTTACTTCGTGTAAATACTGTTCTTTTTTGTTATTTAACTTATTATGAAACTTAGCTAACTTAATTCTAGCTTTATTTCTATTTTTACCTCCTTTCTTTTTTCTAGATAGGTTTCTATGTAATTTACTTAATTTTTTTTGGTTATTTCGTTTAACCTTAATATTATTAAAATTAGTATTATCAGAGGTAACAATAAAATCCTTAATACCTAAATCAATTCCAATTGATTTGTCTGATTTCGGTAATTCCTTATTTAATGGAGAATCAATTAATACACTAAAATAATATTCACCCGATTTATTCTTAGATAATGTACCTGATTTAATATTAGACTTATATTCAGTTAAAATGTCCTTATATTTCTTTGAACATTTAAACTTAATATTTTTAATATTTTTAGTTAAGGTAATTCGATTTGATGAATAATCATTCATCTTTGATATTGATTCCAATGGAAATCTAGCCGATTGGTTATTATTATGTTTACTCTTAAACTGAGGAAATCCGGTACCATTAACAAAGAATCTTTTATAACTATCTAATAAATCAATTATTGATTGTTTAAGAACTTTAGAGTTATGTTCAGTTAACCAATCATATTCTTCATTTTTTGTTAAATTCTTATGATAATAATTACCTAACTCTTTAAGACCTAAATTAGTTTTATCATTAGTATATGATTTAATTTTCAAGTCCAAGCATTGATTATACACAAAACGATAACTACCAAGAAGCTTACTAATGTATTCTTCTTGAACTTTATTTGGGTATAATCTTATTTTGATTCCTTGTAACATAAAACGTGTATCTTTTATACTCTTATTTATATATAAGTATCGTGTGAAAATTAAAAGTTATGGTTTTTATTAATAAATCATAATATTTCTTATATTTTTGTTAACTGTTCACGTACCCTTTAGGTATTTAATTATAAATATATAATTAAATTATTAGTTGTTTAGTAAATCTTAGAATATTTACTTAATAATTTTCTATATTAATATATTTATAATAAAATGGTTGTATGAGTCGTAAAATAAATTATAATTCTAGAAACTTCGCTGAGATAAGGGAAGAACTTATTGGTTTCGTAAGACAATATTATCCAGATATATTATCTGATTTTAATGATTCCTCAATAGGTATGTTATTCGTTGAACTTAATGCTGCGGTTAGTGATATATTAAGTTTCCATACTGATAGAATGTTCCAAGAAACTCAATTGAATTATGCGCAAGAGAGAAAGTCTGTTTTATCTATGGCTAGAACACTTGGATTAAAAGTACCAGGTAAGAGACCATCTATTAGTATAGTTGATTGGTCTGTTACCGTACCGGTTTATGGTGATTCATTTGATGTAACATACGCACCAATTATTAGACAGGGTGCTCAGGTAACCGGTGCTGGTAAAGTTTTTGAAACAATAGATGATATAGATTTTTCTTCGCCATTTACAACAGGTGGATTACCAAATAGGTTAATAATACCAAATGTTGATAGTAATAATAATATACAAAATTATACTTTAACAAAACGTGAAATTGTCTTAAATGGTGTAACAAAAACATTTAAAAGAATATTAACACAAGAGGATGTAAAACCATTTCTAGAAATATTATTACCAGATAATGATGTATTATCGGTTGATTATGTTATAACTTTGGAGGGTACTGATTATACAAAAAATCCAAGTATAAGTCAATATTTAAGTGAAGATTTAAGGTGGTATGAGGTTGATGCATTAGCTGAAGATAAAATATTTGTTGAGGATAAAACAAAATTAAGTGACAACGCTGGTATTAAACCTGGTAAATATTTAAAAGTAAATAAAAGATTTATAACAGAGAAAACCGATAATGGGTTTACTAAATTAATATTTGGTGGTGGAACTCAAGATATTGATAGTATTACCAAATTTGGTGTTGAAAATACATTAATTGATAAGATAGGTGATTTTATTAATAATCTATCTTTAGGTTTAACAGTATCACCAAATCAAACATTATTTATACAATATAGGACGGGTGGTGGTAGTAATACCAATTTAGGTCCAAACATTTTAACATCTACTGGAATAGTTGATATGATAGTTAATGGCTCTAAGTCTAATATTAACACCGCAGTTATAAATTCTTTGAAAGTGAATAATCCAATACCATGTTTAGGTGGTAAGGATGAGCCATCTATTGAGGAGATAAGGAATTTAATTAGATATAATTTTGCTTCACAGAACAGAGCCGTAACTATTAAGGATTACCATTCTAGAATATCATTAATGCCGGGTAAATTTGGTGTTCCATTTAGATGTGGTGTATATGAAGAACAAAATAAAATAAAGATAGCTATATTATCACTAGATTCTAATGGTAAATTAACTAATATATCCACAAATACATTAAGAAATAATATTGCTGAGTATCTTTCAGATTATAGAATGTTGAATGATTATATTGAAATTTCTAATGGTAAAATTATTAATCTTGGTTTTGATGTAGATTTATTTATTGATAAACAATACCCGCAATCACAAATAATGGCTGAGGTTATATCAACTATAACTAATTATATGGATATTAATAATCATCAAATGGGTGAAAATATATATTTAAGCCAATTAATTGAAAATATTAATAATGTTGGTGGTGTATTAAATGTAATTGACTTAAAAGTATTTAATAAAGTTGGTGGTAATTATTCATTAAATGAGATATCACAACCATATATTGATGATGTTACAAGAGAAATTGATTTATTAGGTGAATATACTTTATTCGGTGACCCAATATCACTTTTTGAAATTAAGACCCAATCAACAGATATAAGAATAAGAGTTAAATCATAAATGATTTACTTTTTAATAAAAAACACTATTTTTTTATTAAAAAAATGTAATATTATGGGGTGTAATTGTAAAAAAAAACATATTGGTGGTAATGATGTTAGTATAACAACTAAAAATAATAATAACATTAATCGTGGGTTAATAACTAATATATTATTATTCATAATATCTACTGTATTAGTACCATTTTTATATCCGGTTATTATTATTGTATTATTTAAACATTTTATAATTGGTGGTAATGTAGAATTCATGACATTTTTAAATAAGGTAAAAACTAAAGAAATTAGTGATATTACTAGTGAAGATAAATTATATGAAACTGATTATGATATAATCGGTGTTGATGAGATGGAAATTGTAAGACATGAATAAAAGTATACGTATAAGAACAACCCCCGGCGGGTCAGATAATTACGTTAAAATTAAACTTGACCAAGATTTTGATTTTATTGAAATTTTATCATTAAAAATTACCCAAGAACAGGTTTATCGTAAATTTTGTTCAGATTACGGTGTAATAGTTGGTAGGGTTATAGCTAATAATGGGTTTGGTGTACCAAACGCTAGATTATCTATATTTATACCAATTACTGATGAAGATAAAGAAAATTCACTAATAAACGGTATATATCCTTATAGTAATGTTACGGATAAAGATAGTAACGGTATTAGATATAATTTATTAACCAAAAAACAACAATCGGAATGCCATACACCAGTTGGTACTATGCCAAGTAAGAATGAGTTTTTAGATAATGATGTTATGGTTGAAATTTATGATAAATATTATAAATATAGTACCACAACTAACGAATCTGGTGATTATATGATATTCGGTGTACCAACTGGTCAATATATATTACACATGGATGTTGATATATCTGACGTTGGCGTTTTAAGTCAAAGACCTTATGATATGATTAGACAGGGTTCTAATATAAAACAATTCGAATCTCCAACAAAATTTAAGAGTTCTAAAAAATTGGATATTTTAACTCAGATTAAATCAAGTGATATTGGTGTTAATATACAACCATTTTGGGGTGATAATGAAATTTGTGAGGTTGGTATGTCTAGAGTTGATATAGATTTACCATATTTTTTTGAACCATCAGCAATTTTTATTGGAAGTTTATTTAGTGATAATGAGAAGCATGGTGTAAATAAAAACTGTAGACCAAGAAAAAAAACGGGGTTATTATGTGAAATGGTTACTGGTGAAGGTACTATTCAAATGATACGAAAGACTATTGATGGGTCAATTGAACGATATGATGTGGATGGCGGTAGAGTTATTGATGAAGATGGTACGTGGGCATATCAAATACCAATGAATCTTGATTATATGGTAACGGATGAATATGGAAATTTAATCCCAACTAATGATATATCAAAGGGTGTTCCAACAAGGGCTGAGGTTAGATTTAGAATATCTATGGACCAAACGGGTGGTGAGGGTAGGTTAAGAACCAGAGCATCATATTTAATACCAAATAATCCATCAAATAGTCAAACCGGTGATTATGAATTTGGTATAAATACTAAGAATGAGAGTTTTACCGAATTAAAATGGAATAAATTATATACTATAAAAAATCTTATTACTAGATACCAGAAAAACAAAAATGATGATAATAGGAATTTTATTGGTATTAAAAATGTTGATAATTGTGGAAGTCATACCTCATTCCCATTTAATAGAATTGATACAGATTTTAACCCACTATATACAATATTATGTTTTATAACTTCAATATTATCAATAATTATATCATCCATTAATACAATTATTGTTGGATTAATTAATGGTATTATATCTGTATTAAATAGGATATTATCAACAATATGTAATGCACTAAAAGGTATAACTAATCTAGGTGTACCCAATGGTATTGATATAAGTGATTTTACTTTAAAATATTGGTACCCTTTTGAAGGTAAAAAAGAAGACTGGTGTATTGGTGATTATGTAAGTGGTGTATGTAATTGTGGTAATATTATAACTTATTTAAAATGTATAACATTAGAGTGTAGTAATATAATATACGCACCTGGATGTGTTGGTAAGGGGTTAATTGAGACAAAAAAAGGATATAGTGATGTTAATACTAGTAAGTCTAATTTAGACGATTGTATAAGAATACAGCTTGGTGATACATTAAATATATTTGAGTTTGAATTTTATAATGATTGGATTAATGGTTCATTATATTTACCACTTTTAAAATATAAGAAAAAAAATGATGATGTAGAAAAGTTTTGTGAATATGACTGTGGACCAAATTATGATTCAAATGAGACGGATAATAAATGTAATAATTTTTATTTAGTTGATACATGTGTTGATGGTAATAATAAAGATAGTGATGAAAATAGTGTTTATTCTTTAATAAATGAGGGTATTGTGAAAAAATACGGGGAATATTTTTATTATGCATCAACTACCCATATAGGTAATAAAGCTATGTTACCAACAGATATTATGTTACTTGGAAGTACTTTACCGTGTGATGCTGATGGATTACCGATAATACATGACTTATTAATTCCAACAACCTATAACATGCCAGAAACAATACCTAGTGGTGATGTTGGTGAAGAAGATGGTGAAATTGGTATTATACCATTATTTTTTAATGATATAACTTGTTTTGATTTTAAAGTTGATTCTAATAATTGTGAAAATATTAGTAGTGCTTGTGAATTGGGTATTGATTTGGGGAATAATGATACTATTGGTAATGATGACATCAACGATACTTTGGTTAGACAACAAATTATTGGTATGTCATCTGGTTCAAATGATTTTACCACAATTAATTCTAATATACGAGACGTTAACGGATTGTATTATAAAAAAGATGGTTTTATAATAAATAATTATTTCCAATATAGGGGTATATCTAATGACAAAACTAATTTAAAGATTCCTCGTGGTGGTTCATTTTATTTTTATTTTGGTATTATACCGGGTAAATCGGCTATAGAGAAAGCTAATTCAAAATATTTTACCAGTTGTGATACTTTAGTAAAAAATGATTTTATAGTAGATGGTAATATAACTAATGTTACAAGTATTGGAGGTTCTGATGGGCAAATAACATTGAATATTATAGGTGGAACCCCACCATTTAATTACGTGTGGAGTAATGGTGAAACAACAGAAACTATAATAGATTTACCGGTTGGAACTTATAATGTTATTGTAACAGAAATTTCAGGTCAAGGATTAAGTTCTACTGGTACGTTTACTGTTTATGGACCATTACCATTATCATTTTCATTAACCTCTAACAATGTAAGTCAGAATGGTTTATCTGATGGTACTATAAATGTTGATTTAGTATATGGTGGTTCTGAACCATATACCGCTGAAATAACAACACCTAGTGGTATTTACCCAAGTCAAAATATAATTAATAATTCAACTATTTTTACTGGATTACCAAGTGGTAATTATGAGGTGACAGTTACGGATTCAAATGATATATCATCAACATTACCTATAATTATATCTGAACCAGATTCTTTATATTTAGAGATTAAAAAAAGTGATATAAAATGCCGTGGATTTAATAGTGGTGGCATTACTATAACAATTGCCGGTGGTGAATTACCATATTTAATATCAACTATTGGCCCTAATAATTATACTAGTACTTTATATACTCAAACTAATTTATATCCAGGTCAATATGATGTTACGGTTATGGATTCAATTGGTCAAACAGCTACTGGTAGTGTTACGATAATTGAACCATTAACATCACCATCATTTACTTATTTACTTGATAATATAATATGTAATAATGGTACCGCTACCATAGAAATTATTGGTTCTGGTGGTAGTACTGGATTTGTTGGATATAATTATAGTATTGATGGCGGTTCTACATGGGAAACTACAAGTATATTTTCTGGATTAACTGAGGGGTATTATGATTTAATAATTAAGGATAGTAAGGGGTGCCTATCAACATCAGAAAATGTTATAATTACAAACCCAACCATATTGAATAATGATTCTATTAGTTCTAATGCTGGTGAATTAACATTTTCTGCATCTGGTGGGTGGGGTGGTTATACCTATAATATTGATGGTGGTGAATATTTATATAATGATACTACTATTACTGGATTATCATCAGCAACATATACTATTGGGGTTAAAGATAGTGAGGGTTGTATAGCATTAAAAGATGTAGTAGTATCATAATATTATGGGTGATAGAATAAAATATAAATTAAATAGTGAAAATTCTCAAATTTCAGTTAATACTGATACTAATATTGGTATTAATTTAATACAAAGTAATAAAATATTACCATATGGTGATATGAATAGAAAGTTAGATGTTGGGGTACAATTTCAAAAAGAGCGTAATCAGAGTAGTAAATATAGATTTATAACATCTATTAACACTTTATTTACTAATGTATTAACTGATATTAGTGGTATAGATAGCTTAAACTATTTTGATAATGAGTTATTTAAAGTAGATGGGAATGGTGAAACTTTATATCAAACTTTAAATGATTCTATAAAAAATTATTTAAAGGAAAAAAATGGTTGGTTTGGATATCATAAACCACAATGGGTTACAAATGACCCATGTAAGTTTATTGATTTAAATCCAAAAAGGGAATTATTCGATTTATCACCAAAAAACGGTATTAAAAATTGGGATATATTTTTAACATATCCAAATGATATAGATGACACACATTATTTGGTTAATAGTGGATTACCAATTATTAGTGTTGGTGTTGGGTTATTTGGTGGAAAGCAATTAATAAGTGTAACAACACCTATAAAACACAATATTATACGTGGTGATGAGGTTAATATAGATGGTATTAAATATTCAGTTCTTAGGGTTGGTGATGATAGTGGTGATAATAAAGATTATACCTTTATAATTGACACACCAATTACAAACACATCAATAGGTATTAATTCTAGGGTGGTTAAAATTCATGGTGGTTTTGAGTGTAAATATTATATTAGGAAATTTAAAAAGATAGATATTAGTGTAAATCATGATATATTTCCAATTGCATTCTCAAAGAATTTATATAATGATAAAGTATATCAGATAATATTTAATGGTGATATAGATATTTCACAATATACTGATAATTTAGGTAGACCATTAAGTGAGGTTTATTTAACAATATTAAAAATTAATAATAATGGATTTTCAAATATTGATTCTGGTATTAACATACCTTACATAGGTGATGTCGGATTAACCCCAAACGTTGGAGATATTAGACGCATACATAATGTAATTACGTGGGATACACCAACACAATTACCAATAGAAACAGATATAGATTCATCTTATGATTATTTTTATGGTGATATTGTTGAATATAATAGGGTAAGAGTAGAAGAAACGGTTTTATGTGATATTAACCATCGTTTTAATAGATTAAACCGTGACACTAATGGTAGGCCAGAGGGTTATTTTTATAAACCACATAATAAAATTAATATTAGGTATTGGTCAACATTTATTGAACAGGGTGATATTAGTGTTTTAGATTTACCCGATTATGCTGAGGATTTAGAGGATGGTAGATATTTATGGAGAGATTATTTAGATATTGGACTTAATGATGGTCAAGACACCGTGTTAGATTACCCATTTTTAAATGGGTCACACTACATTTATTCGAATATTAATATTAATTTAAGAAGACAAGACCCATTTAATATATATGGGTTATATTATTCTGAATCACCTAGAGATATTTTTGGTGGTAAGGGGTATTATGATAATTATATAACTAAAGAAAGTGATTTAGGTAATGACAGCTGTTAATAGATATACGTTTAAGTTAAATAATACTAGTAGTGCTACAACTATTAATATACCAATTGGTTTAAATTATTACCCAGTAGACCAATCAGATATAGTTGAGCGTGAATTTGTTTTAAGTGAAATTGATAAATCTATTAATCCCATAATAGATTATGAGGTTGTTAAATTATCACCCATTGACTTTAATGGTAACCCAATTAATACAGTAATTTATAATGTGATATTTAATTCTGGATATAATTACGGTGATATTTCATTTACTAATGATGATTTAAAATTTAGACGTAACAATTTCAAAAAAAGTCATTTACTATTAGATTTTTATGATAGTCCCGTTTTAACTAGTCAAAATTATTTATATTCAAGTACAATATTTAGTAGGGTTAATGACACTATGTTCAATATTGGTGGTACTATTAAAGATGTTAATACCATACCTATAAGATATAGATTAGATAACCCAATTACAACACCTAACGGCGTATCAGAGGGATACTATTTATACAATTATAGAGATGAAATACCAAAGGAAATATTTATGCGAGCTACATTTAATAATGCAAAGACCGGTATTTCAACTAGATTAACCGTTAATAATACTAGTCAAAGTATTGATGAATTAGTTGGCAATTTACATACAAAATATATTTTAGTTGGTGGTGATAATTATTATTATCAGATAGACGATAGTTACGGTAATGTTAGCAATATAATTAACGGTGGTATTAGAGAGAGTATAATAAATTTATATGAAATTAATTTAATTTAGTGGAGATAATTAAAAGAAAAATATTATTAGAAGATTTAATTAGTAGGGTACCTGGTGTAACTTATAATACCATTACGGCTAGTACTATTTGTATTAATGTTTTTTTAACACAAACAATGGATGATATGGGTATGTTTACCGATATTGACTACGTGGAAACATCGAGTGGTAAAACTGTTGATGATTATTTTACTTTTAATAATACGGTTACTGGATTCACCGACTCTAAATTAACATTAGTTAAATCATATAATAGGGAAACACCGTATGATATTAATAAAATAATTAATAGTGAACAATATTTAAATTATAATAATACTATTATAGATGGTGTCAGTAAAGTTATTGATTTAAGTGGTCCAACCGGGTATACAATAGATACAATAAATGATATAAATATAGGAACTGTAAATCAAAGTAGTGGTATATTATATAATGATTATAATAATTTTACTACAATGCAATATATTGGAGAGGGTTGGAATAATACAAATATATCATTATCGGGATTAACCAAAGATGAGATACTTTTTGGTATTATTTCTCCACCAGAAGTTAAAAGTGATATATTTATAGAAAGGGGTGTAACAACAGTTCTTGAACCACATTTAAAATTATGTGAAATAGAGAGTGTCGAACATCTTGAAAACTATGGTAATGGTTACTATAATTTAATAAAATAATGATTAAAAATAAAATAATATAATATGTCTACTGGAGTTTATGGAACTGTTAGAGGTGCTGATATCTCACCAAATGATTGTGAAATATTTTTACATTTTACACCATCTAGAAGTAATGTTGGTGATATTACATTAACTAAGTTAGACCCAGAAGAGGTTTTAATTAAAGTTGAAAACCCAAATAATATTTCAACCTCAAGCGAGATTTTCGGTGGACTATATACACTTAAATTACCAACAACTAATTTTGGCCAAAAAGGTATTTATACTATTATAATAAAACCAATTGAGATAAGAACAACAATAACTGATTGTGGTGTTTTATCAGCATATCCGAATATAAAGGGGTTGGTGATAGACACATCAACGATAGACACTAAATTTATAAGTAATTTTGAAAATGGTGGGTTAACGGGTTATAAAATTGAGTATATTAATACTGACCAGTCTGTAAGTCAACGTAAAATACAAAACTTTTTTAGAATTATAACATCAAATAATAAAGCGGAGGCGGTAAATCAAAATTTAACTAATTCAAATCAAAAAGCCTTACGTTATAGGTTTAATGATAACTCTAGCTTAACATTCATAACAGTTTCACCTAGTTCATCACCAAATGTAAAACCAAATGCAATCCCATTTATAGGTGAATCAGGTCAAGAAATAATAATAACAAATACCTTTTTTAATCCAATTATGGTTGAGATTGAAATGGTTGAACACGATATTGAAACATTATCGTATGCTCTTTTAGGACCACAAACAAAATCTTTAGAGGATGGTATATACACTGTTTATAATTTTAATCAAGAAATCTATAAACAATGGAATTTATATGAGATTAAAGACCAATTCAATGGTAAACCATTATTTGAAATTAGGGAACCTAGAACCAGTATTGACTTTACTAAACAATTTAATGACGTATCTAATATATAAATAAATGCCGGGAAAGATAAAAGTTATTGGTTATGCTCAGAGGACGTTCTTTAATAATAATATAGAATATCGTAATTTCTCTGATGATTTAGTTGGACAACAGTTAACTAGTGATGGTGGTACACCATTATTTACTAGTGGTAGTTTTGTTGTAACAACTAATATGGATTCTAGAGTAAGTAAAACTTTTAAAACCAATAAATTTTCTAAATTTACTGATTTAAATTCTCTAGAATTAACCAATTCACAAATAAGTCATCTAAATGATAACATACCAATTAAATTAAATTTAAATAGGGGTGATTTAAAAAATTACGCATATTTTGGTTCATTAAGAGAGTTTATTAGAGTATCTTTAGAACATGTAATTTCTAATTGGCCAGCATCAATTTATGTTTCACCTAGAGTTGGTACATCTACTGGATATACCATTGAGGACTATACTTATAATAGTATAAATGATAAAGCAACGTTTAAAACAAATACATATTTTTTACGTAATTTATATGATATAAAAATATTAACTAATGCTAAAACAGTTAATGATTATACAGATGTTGATGATACTAGAAATTTAACTGTAAATTATAATAATTATGTTATATCTGGCTCATCCGGTGAATTTAATATATTAGGTTATACCGGTGCAACATCTAATAATGATGATTATCTATATTTTGAGGTTGATGGTAACCCATTTACTGGGTCAACGACATTTAAAACAGATTATTTTCACATTAAACCAAATAGTAATAAAGTTAATGAATTTTTTAATTTATTACCAGAATTCGAGAGTTATCTATTAAATAGGCAAACGATACCAACATACACATCAAGATTTACACATACAATTAAAACTGATGCTGGCATTTCATTAGAGACGGAGAGTAAAATTATTTGGCCAACAACTGACGGATATAATTTAGATTTTAACACAACACAATATATATATTTTGTTAGTGAGTTATTAAAATTAGCTGACGATTCAGATTCAATAAAAACAAATATCATTTCAAGGTTTTTAGTTAGTAATTCAATAACAGATTTTGATACCATAGATAAAGATTCATATGATGAGACTGGACAAAAAATCGGTAAATTATTAAAAATATATGGTCGTGAATTTGATGAAATAAAGCGTTTTTCAGATGGTATAGCTTTATGTAATACAGTTACGTATAATAAACAAGATAATACCCCAGATTCCATATTAAAGATGTTAGGAAGGACTTTAGGTTGGGAATTAACAACATCCTTAGAAGAGAATGATTTCATAACATCATATTTAACACCAAAAACATCAACGTATAGTGGTGAAACGTTTGGTTTAACACCCATTGAAGCGGAAATTGAAATGTGGAGAAGAATAATTCTTAATACACCATGGATTTGGAAATCAAAGGGTACTAGAAAGGCTATAGAGTTTTTCATAAAATTTATTGGAGCACCAAATGGGTTAATAAGATTTAATGAACACCTATACGTCGCTGACAATAATTTAGATATTGATGAGTTTATAAAAATATTAGAAATTAATACTGGTACTCAAGAGTTAACCAATATACCTATAAGTATTGATGGGTATCCAAAAACATTACCAGATAATTCTAATATGTATTTTCAAAAAGGTGGCTTATGGTATAGACAAACCGGTGGACCTAATTCAGATATAGATATACTTGGTGGTAACAACCCACATATAGGTCCATATGATGGTGGTAATGAATATATAAACCAATTTAGATGCTTAATACCAAATTTTTCAAGTACAACGTTAATTGAGGAAACAATGGTTAGTAGTGAGACTAATTTATTTTCTAATTATAATATGGGTATATTTAATGATATGTCAGATAATGATGTATATATTGATATATTAGATAACAATAACAACATATCAACATGTTTTGAGATTTCGACAAATATAATAGATGACCCATGTCCGAGTGGTGAAACAACTGTTTGTGGTTGTGAAATAGATGATTCATCACTAGATAAATCAATTAAAATTGATATTAAGAAAAAAGTACAAGTATTTGATTGTGGATATATATCATATGAAGTATTACCAAATAATTATATACTATTTACCATGCCCAATAACACAACTACTGAATATATATCACCAGAATGTTGTCAATTTTTAGGTTATACACCAGAATCACCAAATTCATGTGAATCTAAATGTTTAGTACCGGCACCATTACCACCAGAAATAACATGTGAATACATAAATGTATTATATAATTGGTATACTATAGATACAGATATATTAGCACCAGAAGGTTACCATGTGGCAACACAGGAAGAGTGGGAAACATTTGAAAATTACTTAATAGTTAATGGTTACAACTATGATGATACTACTAGTACTAGTAAAGTTAATAAATCTTTAGCATTCGATGATTGTTGGTTAACATCATCATTTGAGGGTGCTCCAGGTAATACAGATTATCAAGAAAAGAGAAATGTTACGGGATTTAGTGCTTTACCAAGTGGTTCTAGAAATAACTCTGGTATATTTAGTGCTGATGCCAATACTCAATTTAGGGTGTGGACATCTAGTGAATATAATAGTACTAATGCTAAGTTTAGGTTAATAGATGTGGATGAAGTTTATATACAGGGCACTAATGTAAATAAAAATTATGGTTATAGTGTTAGATGTATTAAGAATGATAATATAGAACCTATTAGTCGTATAATATATGATATAGATGGTAATGAATATGGTTGGATTAAAATAGGTGACCAAATATGGCTAGATAGGTCTTTAGCAGTAACGAGATATAATGATGGGTCTATTATACCAAAAATAACTGACAATACAGAATGGTCTAATTTAACATCTGGTGCTTATTGTATATACAACAATGAATAATAGTATATTTATATATAAATAGAATGGCTGAATGTGTAGACATAAATGGTAGTTTAATAAACTATGTCATCGAGAAAGATGATGGTACAGTACATGGCTTCTATAGTGATACACCTATATCAGCTACGACCGGACCAAATTATTCCGACAATATAGGGGCACCATTAGGTCCGGAATGTTGTGCCACTTTTGGGTATACGTTCGACCAAACAATATGTAAGTGTCTTTGGAAAACATCGTGTGATAGCAATTATTTAAAATTAGTATTAAACTCAAATTTAAATGGTGGTGAGGTATTTTCAATAAATACTGATGATATTTGTGTTTTAGACGTTCAATTTGATTATTTATTAGAATTTGATTCAAGAAATTTTATAGGATTACCAAATTATTTAGATGTTTTTAATGGATTAAATATTAAAGCGACAATTGAGGTTAATACATTAAAAGAAATAAAACCGGATGTTGTATATGAAACACCATACACGGTTAATACCGTTTATGAAACAACTATTTTAGATATAACTGATTTTGGTGATTATCTTAGTGGTAATACGCAAACTGGGATTAGATTAATAGGTCAAAATTCTGGTACAACTATTAATGGTATTATAAATGAATTAGGTGATAAAGGTGGTGGTGTAAGTGGTAGCACATTTAATTCTTGTTGGATTACTAAAAGTTTTACTATTTCAGACCAAGAAACACTAAATCTTATATCAAATAAAAAAGTAAGTTTGGGGGTATCAATATCTGGTATTGATTTAGATTTTTCAATTTTATTTGATAAAATTATAATGAATAGGGATTGTGATTCCTTAAAGAAAACTAGTAAAAGAATATTACAATGTCCTGGGTTTAATTTACAAAGGATAATAGATAATAGAAAATCTTGGGATTATACTGAGGAAAGTAGTTTAAGAGAATATGAGTTAGGTCAAAGAGAAACTAATTATATTGTAAGTAATAGTAATCTTATTATTAATACTAAAGAAATTGATTTACAGGTTGACCCATCATTAGCTATTGAAGAAAATATCAAGTCATATATTGAAAGTAATGAGGAATCAATATTATCTGGTGATACAGTTAATTTTAATAATTTACTAACAACACCTTTAAGTTCAGTAACATCTACCGATGAATTCACTAAACTATTAAATTCTGAATTTATTGATGTTAAAAATAGACAAACAATACAAAGCTACCCAACTTTAAGGTTTTTATATGATAAATATTTATCACCAATTGAGTATGGTTCACCAGATAGTAATAAATATAAGTATTCTGATTTAATAAAATATAGTAAATCACTAGGTACTTATTGGGTGGATATAATTGAACAGTTAATACCGGCGACCACAATATGGGGTTCATCATACGTTTATAGAAATAATATATTTGATAATAATAAATTTAATTATAGAAAATATACGTTATTAACATGTGATGAACCAACTGAATTTGATTACGGTACACCAATAGCTTCAGGGTCAACAATCGAGGTTAAATATAGTAATATATCTCCAGGAAATTCTGACTCACCAATAACGTGTACTGGTGTATATTTAACTGAGATAAATTCTAATCCAGAATTCAAGGGTAGTGTAACAGTTATAGGTGTTAATCCAACTAATAATAATGATAATATTTTAATATCAGATTAATATTTATATAATATGCCAAAATTATTAAAAAATATAGAGGGTTATATTACTGATACCAACATAGGTGTGGTTAATTGTGATGATTTATTTACTGGTGTATTGGGATATGGTGATTATATGAAGTTATATAGATTTACTGGTTTTTTTATTGACCTATCAAAGTCCAATACTATAACTGAATATACACAACCAAAAAATATTGGTATTAAGAATAACAATCGAATATTTACTGAATTAAATATATCATATTAATGAGAAATCAACAAAAAATATATATACAAAATAATTCAAGTAGTGTTAGAAATAGTGATATTTTTAATGTTAATATGAGTTCTGATTTTTGTGTTTTTAATGAACCAAGATTTAATATTAGCGGGGCAACTAAAATAATTGATGATGCATATTTATGTGATGTTAGTGGTATAACATATAATGATATTATTTTATCATCAATGACTGAGTGTTTTTTAGATTATGGTGGACAAGATTGTTTTGAAAGTTTATCTTGGAATTTAGAGATAAATGAAGATACCACATTAGCCTATTCAGCGAACGTTTCAACATCAACAACATCCGCTAATACCATAACACAAGAACAAGTTAATAATGAAATAATAAGTGGGTTTAATACACTTGGATACACATATAGTAATACCGGTACCACATTTAATATACAAAAACCATACGGTGTTGAAACATTAAGTGTTATATTATGTTTAGATATAAATATTGGTGATTCCTGTACTATTTCGGATGGTTGCCCTAGTGGTTATACATTAACACCATCGTCTGATGCGTGCGTTTATAGTGCTGTAACAGCTGCAACATATTTAGGTTCTGGCTCAACTATTGTTGATGGAGATACCGTGGTATCATACAATCAGGGTGGTGCTAGATTTTATGAAAATATTACAAATAAAGATTTTCCCATAGTAAGAACCAGTTCTACCACACCAATATATGATAATAATTTAGATGAAATTCAATATAGTAGTACTATACAAAGTATATTTTGGGGGAATGGTTCTGGTGGTAATGGTAGGTTAAATAATATTGGTATTAAGGGTTCTCCAGATACAGAGTGGAATGGATTATCACAATGCTATGAGTTTGATAATCCAGGTACTTATTATATTGGTTTAGCTGCTGATAATTTTTGTAGATTATATATAAACGGAGATTTAGTCATTAATTTTGATGATTATCCATTAATAAATTTTTATTTTTGGCATGTTTTTCCATACAATTTTACATCAGGTAAAAATATTATTGAAATGGAGGGTAAAAATGATGGAGCATCTTTTTCCTTTGGATTTGAATTATATTCGGCTAGTACAATAGAGCAATTGACCGGTGCTACTAGTAGTGTTGAGGCTGGTTCTTTTTGGGATACATCTATGGTTATAGGTAATACATTTGATTTGGGTGAAAGTGTTGGATATACTTGTCCAAGTGGTTATTCATTAGATTTATGCGGTGTTTCTCCAACCTGTACTCAAATAATTTATACTGATTTAAATAGAGTTCCATATAGCGGTAATTGTGATTCATTATGTGCTATATTATGTGATAATACTTTTAATACAATTAATAGTGGTGATACGGGTGTTTATATCATAAACACTGGTGATACTATAGATTTAACATTTCAATTTACTGCAAATACTGAATCATTTATAGATAATAATTCATCATTTAAGTATGATATATTTAAATATAATACTGTAAATAACGTATTCTCTAATAATCCGGTATATAGTAGTGATAAAATTGAATATCAAACATTTAGTGGTACTAGCGCATTTACCGAATCTATACCAATTAGTGAATTATCATTGGATGGTGATTATTTAATTAAAGGTTACTATATTTTTGATTATTGTACCGAATTTTTTAATATGTTAGGTGTTGAAAACAATACACTAAATAAAAATGGTGACATGTATGGTCTTTATAAAAAATCAATAGATTTTTACTTTACCGCATTTAATAGTGCTTCAACACCAACATTTGAATTTATAAGTGAAAGTAATGGTACTTTAAGTCAATTGAATGGGTTTTCACTATTCCCTACTTTTTCCGGACAAACAGATTTTTTACTAACGCAAGGATTCATAGGTTCACCAATAATAGCATTAAATGGTTTAACATTAGCTAATGAATATGATTATATTATTAATTCAAGTGCTAATACTTTAACTATTAGTGGTGGAACCGTTATTACCGATGTTATAACAGTTATATATAATAGTGATGGTGAAAACTTACACGGATTAACCAATGATTTAATTCAAATAACCACACCAATTATTAGTGGTATAACAGATAATCAGGGTGTTAATACAGTATACTATAATACTAGTGAGAGTAAATATGAGGTATATACAACAGTTACACCAAATGACGGTGATAATATAATAATAACATTAAATGGTCTAACATTATCACCAAATATTGATTATTATCAATCCATTTCTAATAGTAATAGAATTATATTAAATGGTAATTTATTAATTGGTGATGTAATAAATATCTACTATAATAGTAAAACCCAATATATTGGTAGTATATATACTAATTCCCCCACTATTAATTGGTCTATTGATGTAGCACCAACGAATAATAGTGGTGAATTTACCATACAGGTTTCTGATATTTCTGATTATACATTTTCTAGTATAATATTTAGTGCTTCAACCCCATATATTGCAAATACTACTACGTATTCTAAACAAATAATTTTAAGTGGTGATATTGGAACTAAATATATTTATAGAATTAAGAATGAAAAAATATATACCACTATTAATGGCGATAAAATATCTAGTGTTAGTTATAGTGAGATAATACCCATAGAAATACAAAGTAATAGTATTAATTCGTATTAATTCTTTACTTTGTAAGTATTTATTATTAAATAAGATTAAACAAAATATATAAAAATGAGTTATATTATAAGTTCAACTAATCCTTTTGTTAGTGTTAAATTAACGGAAACTGGTAGGGAAAAAATAGCTATGGGTGCTTTAAATTTTTCTTATTGGGCTATTGGTGATTCTGAAATTGATTATAATAGGGAGGCTATATCAGATGCTAATCAAACAATACCAGCACTATCCGGTACAAGTAAAATTTTAAGACCTAAAGATAGGCAACCAGATATAAAATATTTCATATCAACTGGTGATACTGTATTAAATCCACTTACAAATGCTAATATTAGAACGGTTAAAGCAATTGTCAATAATGAAGCAGTTGAGCGTGGTTTTTTTAGTGGTGTTACCGATTCATACAATACATTAACTAGTAATGAATATGTTAAATCTAGTGGAACTATTTTAAATACAAATATTACCGGTGGTACATCTGTTATTGTTACAACCGGATTAACCGAGGGTGATTATATATTATTTAAATTAACTAATACCACATTAGGTGCATTAACACCAAACACCAATGACACACCAATACCAAGCTTATGGTATAAAATAAATAATGTTAGTAATGATGAAATAACGGTTGATAGAAATTTACCAAACATTAGTACATCGGGTAGCGTCTCAATACCATACTACGTTTACCCATCAGGAGAAGTAAAAGACTCTTTTGGTACCGGTACAACATCAGCATATTGGGATACCGGTACACTATCTTTTACAACAAACGAAACCGTATCAATAGCGGATAACCCTATTTGGTGTATGAATAATATTTGGAGTGAGGATATTCCTGGTATCACTGGGTCAACTTATGAAAATTATCAAAGATTTGGTTCATATGATTATCTTGGGGAAAAAGAGGTTTATTTAGATTATAGTTTATTTGGAACTATGACTACTCAAGATACGATAGATATTTGTGGTGATGGAGGTGGTATATTTGATACAAGTAATAAATCATTATCAATAATACATTATACTAATAATACAATATCTAATTTTTACGGTGAATTTTTCTATATAAATAATAGTGATAATAAAATATTTAAGTTAGACATACCAACATTAATGTATCATAGAAGAACTGCGGAAACAGGTAGTGGTGATACAATGGGTATGAGATTTATAGCAACCGGGTTGACACAAGAAATAGTTGATACTAATATTGAATTTATTGATTTAATTGAGGACCCTAGTTTGGTAGTTGGTAAAACACCAAAGGTAGTTGGTAAAGTATATCCACAGTTAAAAATTGTAACAATACATGATGAAGAAATTAATGCGGCAATGTCTTATAAATCTAATAGAAACTGGACATTACCGGGATTAGATATAAAAACTAAAGCACCAAGTGCTGGTATAACAAGTGGTATATTAGGGGTTAATAAAACCATGTATGTTACATATTCATTAGAGAATAATACTGGTTCTGGATTAACAAGTACACTACCATGTCAAAAATATTCTAAAGTTACTAATACAACATCTACATCTAAGGATGTTGAATTTATTATAGAGGATACCGACCTACTGCCATACATGAGAAAAATAGAGAATACTGGGTATGATGGGAAGGGGTTTTATGCGTATGACTTCAAAGTGTTATATCAAATTAAAGATGATTCAACTACAAGACCAAGTACTGATGGGTGGATTGAGGTTGATTTTACTAGTTCAGCATTTACATCCAATATTGGTGAAACTATAGACCCTAAATTATTTGAGAATCAAACACCAGCATCCAATGGTTTCATATTAACGTCAGCTATAAATGAGGCTAATAGCGGTAATACATACAGTATAATAGAAAAATTAAATATACCATTAAATAGTACACCAACCGAATTAAATTTTGGAGATGAAAGATTTTTTTATGGTAATATACAAACATATATTGGTGCAACAATATATAAAACTATATTTGGTATTAGTTTATCTAATAATAATTTTAATAAAACAACAAATCCTAGTAGGGGTGCTGATGACACATTACCACCAGATTTAAGAATAAGTGAGGTTGGTATCTATGATTCCGAACAATCATTAGTCGCTATAGGTAAGTTAAGCCAACCAGTAAAATTAGCTGATGGTGATACAATTATGATTGAAATGTCAATTGATTTTTAATAATAAAAAAAATGGGATACATAGCAAGTTCAACAACAAAAACTGTAATAGCAAGATTAACGTCGTATGGTAGAAAGAAACTTTTATCAAATAGTAATGATACATTTGTTTCATATTTTTCATTGGGTGATTCTGATGCTAATTATCAAACAAGTAAAATACTTGGTGAGGGTAAGGTTCCCGGTAGTTCTGGTAATTTAAACTCTATTAGTGGTATGAGTAATAGCGTATATAATAATATTACTATTAAAAATAAACTAATATATAATTCTACAGGTGATTTATATAAACCGGTTGGTATTGGCTCATCCGATGTTATAGAGAGACAAAGTTATTTAAGTACGATAACATTAAGTGGTGATTCATTACAATTTGATGTTATAAATAGAACGGATTATACAAGTGACCCGTTGGTAAATTTATTTAGCACATTTGGATTACCATTAACCGTAAATGACTTAAATAAATACACTAATTTAAGTAATAATAGTGGTGGCTATTCTGATACAGCTTTGTCTGGGTTAAGTAATGATGAAATATTAGTTATTAGTATTCCAAATACACAATACGGTGAATTAATTGATGGTAAAACAATTAAATTAGATATCACAAGTGGTGGTGTTCCTTATACTTGTTATGGCACGTATCAACGAAGTAATTTAAGTAAGGGTGAACATGATGCTAATATTAGGGAAACATCAAGCAATATAACACCGGTTATTGGTGATAATATTGTATTACTTTTTTCTGATACCGTAAAAAAACCTAATGGTGATACTAGTAAGAGTTGGAGTACTGGATTCGGAAATGCAAAACCATACTCACTTGGTGGAAAAGAATTATTTAATTATATAAGTAACACTTCTCAAGGATATAATGTTGACATTCCATTAGGGATTGCTTATATTGATAAAGGGTTTATAGTTATAACTAATGATGATATAGTTAGCGAATTTACAGTGTCAACCGAATCATCAGCAACAACAGTAACATATAATAGCGTTACTACGGATATCAGTAAATCAATTGTTTGTGATGCTTTAATAAGTGAATTTAGAGAATCTACAAATCCAACATTTACTAGTGGGGTAAATATACCTAGAGTAACAGAGATTGGTTTATATGATAATAAATATCAATTAGTTGCTATTGCTAAGTTAAGTGAACCGCATGTGTTGAATAACATGTATTTTAGAGTAGAGGTAAAAATAACAGTTTAATGTATGGATAATAATAAAAAATATATACTTGGGTTAGATGTTTCAACAAAAACATTGGGTATTTCAATATTTGAAGATAATGGTAGATATGGTAAATTAATTTTATTACACCATATAGCACCAAAAGTTAAATCGATAACTGATTCTAAAACAGAAGAATTATTTATAAAGGCGGATATTTTTAAAGATGAATTTTTAGAAAAATATAAAGATTTTGGTATAACTAAAATAATTATAGAGGAACCATTGTTAGGTTCAAATAATGTACACACAGTTGGTACTCTATTGAGGTTTAATGGTATAATTAGTAAAGCGTGTTATGATTTAATAGGGATTGTACCGGAATTTATATCATCATATGATGCTAGAGCACATGGATTTCCAGAATTAATGCAAAAAAGAACTTATGATAAAAAGGGGAATATGTTTTCACCAGCGGTAATAGCTAAAAAAACACCTGTTTTATTTGGTGCATACCCATATGATATTGATAAAAAAGAGGTTGTTTGGAAATTAGTATCAGATAGAGAACCACAAATTACTTGGTTATATGATAAAAAGGGTAAATTGAGAAAAGAAAATTTTGATATGACCGATTCGTATGTTTGTGTTCTTAGTTGGATGCGTAAAAATGGTTATTGGGATTAATTTAATTTCCTTTTATGTTGTTCCAGTATAAGTGGCTCATTCTTAAATTTCCATATATAACCACCACCGGTTTTATTAAAACCGTTACAACAATTCCTTATTACAGTTTCGTTTATATTTGTAATGGTTGACGCTATTTTAATATTATTAAATGTATTCAATAGTTCACCATTAAGATTGTATTGCCTAACCTCTGACATTCGACATGATTTATTCGCTTTTTTAATACAATTATTTGTTAATTCATCACCTTTAAACCTCCATATAAAAAAATTAGATGAATTTTGTTTTTTTAAACAACAACCGGATATATTTTCAGCTTTATAACCTAATTCTCTTTCAATTGATGCCGCTGATTGCCATTCTTTAATGAAATTACCATTCAAATCATATTGAATAACCGGTTTACCACAATGATTATTCTCAATTTTAATTTTACTAATCAATTCACCAAACTTTTCATTTTTTTTAGGTGTTAAATTAGGTTTTGATGTTTTTTGAATATTATAACCATTTTCTTTTAAAAATGGTTTAAATTTTTTAAGATATTTACCCTCAAGTTTAGTTAATATATTAGTTGTTAAATTTTTATTAATAAATTCAATTGATTCTAATATAGTAAATTTAAAATTTTCTATACCATATTTATTTATTGCATTTTTAATTATTATGTTACCTTTACCATATCTATGTTGATACCATCTCCTTTCAATATCTATGGATTGACCAATGTATATTTTATTATTTATAATATTTTTAATTTGGTAAATACCGCATATTGGTGTTTTCTTTAAATATCTCGTAAATTTTTCTCTCATTTATTTGAATATTAGAATATTATTATATATATTTGCAATATAATATAAATACTTAATAAATTAAAAATAGAATTATGAATAAACAAGTAGAAAGTAAATATATACAAAGTGAACCTGAATTATATACATTGTTAGAAGCAGTTAAATTTGCTTACGGACAATATAAATTAGACTTAAAATACGTTAAAAACACAAGTAATTTTTGGATGGGAAAACCCTATCGTTTTGGATTAACCCATTTAGCAATAGCAAAACATGAGTTTAAGAACTTTGTATTGAATAGATAATTGCTTCTAACGGTTGCGTGTATAAAACGTAGCCACGCTCGACACTTGATATAAATCACAAACCTTAATTGGCTATGTTTTATACACGTTGTTAGCACCAGTACGGCTTGTTTATTAAAAATTTAAATTTGGAATATTTATATATAAATAAAAAGAAACAAATGGAATTTAGAAAAATTATAGCAACAACAATAAGAGATTATTTAACTGAACAACAATCATATAATAATGGTGTGTAGTATCACGGAACACCAAACGAAACTTTAAATTTTAATATTTATTCAAAAGGTAATCAAATACCATACGGTGTTCATTTTACACAAAATAAAGATATTGCTATTGATTTTGCAAACGGAAGTACAAAATTAAAGAAAACGGAAAATGCTAACTTATTTATTTGTGATATAAATACCAACAATTGTTTTGATATTTCAAAAAAACATGTTTTCACAGAAGATGATTTATACTTCAACATATTAAATGAGATAGGTGTCAAATCAAAAATTAAAGATTTTATATACCCAACAAAAAATGGTCAATTTTATCATACTAAATATTTAGGACAAGATGGGTTTGTTAATAAAATAGACGCTAGAATAATATTAGATAATACAAAACCCAATGTTGTTATTCAGATTTTAAAGAAATATAAAATTGACCCTATTATAAAATATAAAATGGTAGGTTCAACTGATATTCTTGGATATAATAAAATATATACTGATGCAATTTGTGTGTTAGAAAGTTCTTACGTTAAAATACTTTCAATCGAAGCACTTTCGTAGTATTGGTGCTAACGTTTTCAGGCTTGGCGAAGTTGCCGAACCGAAAAGCTGAATTGAAAAACTAAATTTAATAATTATAACAAATGTTGATAGAAGAACAGAACGGCAATTTTGCCAAACCCGAGTTAGGCGTAGTGCTTTCTCTTTTTGACGGAATGAGTTGCGGACAAATTGCACTCAACAGGGCAGGTATTTCCTATGGTAAATACTATGCTTCGGAGATTGATAAACACGCCATCAAAGTAACACAACACAACTACCCTAATACGATACAACTTGGAAGTGTTACAGAAATTAAAGGCACGGATTTACCGCAAATTGATTTATTGATAGGTGGAAGCCCTTGCCAAGGATTTAGTTTTAGCGGAAAACAATTAAACTTTGATGACCCAAGAAGTAAATTGTTTTTTGAATTTGTAAGGCTAATTAAAGAATGTAAACCGAAATATTGGCTTTTGGAAAATGTGGTTATGAAAAAGGAATTTGAGCAAGTAATAACCGAACATTTAGGAGTAGAACCAGTAAGGATAAACAGTGCTTTGGTATCTGCTCAAAATAGAGAAAGACTTTACTGGGCAAACTTTCCGATTGAACAACCAAACGACAAAGGAATAAAGTTGGTTGATATTTTAGAAGATACTGAAATGATTGGACCAAGTGCAATAAGAGGAAGAAGATTGAACAAGGCAACTATTTTGGGCAGAAGATTGAACGATAAAGGCAAACGCGAGGATTACAATAAAGAGATACCAATAACGCAATGCCTTGAAGTGAGAGCCACAAACCGAGATAAAAGCAACTGTTTAACCACAGTAGCAAAAGACAATGTTTTAACCACAATGCCAATAGGACGACACCCTGACGCATTCAAAAACAATTTGCCTTTCCGCTATTATACGACAAAGGAATATTGCAGACTACAAACCGTGCCTGAAAATTACTTTGATGGCGTGGCTACCGAAAATCAAATTAGAAAGATGATTGGAAATGGCTGGACTGTTGATATTATAGCTCACATTTTCGGAGGGCTTCGTCAGCATTACGCCTAACGGTTGGGTGTATATGTAGTGGTGGATAAATAGCAGAAATGTTTGATTACCCACAAAACTTCATAGATACCACAAATGTTAAATTACAGATGAAACCACCATTACATATACACCTTGTTATATGCAGTGCGGATTTATAGTAAAAATGTTGATACGAGAGACGAACCTTTTTGTTTTATTTTTTGTGGGATGGAAAATTAAAATTTTAATATTTATATATAAAAGAAAATAATGAATGATTTGAAAAAGTTTATCAAAACAACAATAAAAGAGTATTTTAATGAGCAAAAACAAATACTATTAGCACCAAATGGTAAACCAAGTAATTTACCAAAAAACTTATATGAATATGTGAGAACTGATGAATTTAAAAATTGGTTTGGTGATTGGGAAAATACAAATAATTCAAGTAAAATAATTGATGAAAACGGTGAACCTATGTTAGTATTTCACGGAACTAAGGTCAAATTTAATGATTTTGATGAAGATAAACAAAAAATAGGTTGGTTAGGTAAAGGTTTTTATTTTACTAACAATAAAAATGCAACAAAAGAATATGGCAAATCAGTAATGAAAATATTTCTAAATATCAGGAAACCATTTATTGTGAATGGTGATTCTCCAAATGATGTTTATTATGAAATAAAAGAAAAATATGGTAATTTTGTTGAATCTGATGTATCAATTATTTTAAAACAAAAAGGATATGATGGTGTGATATTTAATCATTGGGATAAAGGAAATATGATTAGTTGTTTTTCATCAAATCAAATTAAAAAAATTTCTTAAATTTGTGCGGTTGGAAAAAATAAAACAAAAAGATTATAACCACTAAACTTAATACGAAGCAGAAACGTAGCATTGCATATAACGGCTGTGTGTATGGGTAGTTTGCCCATAAAAATAGTAGAAACTTTAATTAAAACAGAAAATATATGAAATACG